>Ga0079998_122153_pt1 | contig 29789 bp, 30 predicted proteins | sample PerSpoBPS_BMetaG_FD_69201 | JGI IMG/M metagenome (GOLD analysis project Ga0079998, IMG submission 69201) | Thermal spring microbial communities from Yellowstone National Park, Wyoming, USA - Perpetual Spouter B (PS_B) MetaG (SPADES assembly)... | ecosystem: Environmental > Aquatic > Thermal... | reverse complement strand
CCGCACATGAGGCCGCATAGGTTTGTTCCGATCCCACGCTGGCTCAGACTTATAGGGGAAGGAAGAGGAGGTTGGTCGTGAGGATCCTTTTCCTGAGGGACGACGAGGTCAAACGCCTGATCACGATGAGAGAGGCTATCGAGGCGGTCGAGGTCGCATACAGGGAGAAGGGACTCGGGAGGGTCCAGATGCCGCCTAAGAGCTACCTTTACTTCACCAAACACGACGGCGACCTGAGGGTGATGCCGTCGTACATCGAGGCCATCGAGATGGCAGGCGTGAAGGTCGTCAACTCGCATCCGATGAACCCTGAGAGGTACGGCCTTCCCACGGTGATGGCTGTGCTCGTGCTGGTCAACCCTCCCGACGGTAGGCCCCTCTGCATCATGGGCGCTACGTGGCTGACGGCGATGAGGACAGGAGCGGGGAGCGGTGTGGCCACCAAGTACCTCGCAAGGAAGGACTCGAGCGTCGTAGGCATCGTCGGCGCTGGAACCCAGGCCAGGACCCAGGCCATGGCGATGGCGGAGGTCCTGAAGGGGCTGAGGGAGGTGCGCGTCTACGACAGGAAGCCGGAGGTGGCTAGGAGGTTCGCCGAGGAGATGTCAGGGCTCCTGGGCCTTGAGATCAGGACCGCTTCGAGCGTAGAGGAGTGCGTCAGGGATGCCGACGTGGTGTGCACCACAACCCCGTCGAGGTCACCGATCGTGATGAGGGACTGGATATCGCCGGGGACGCACATCAACGCCATAGGCGCCGACGCTCCGGGGAAGGAGGAGCTGGACCCGGAGATCCTGAAGGTCGCCTCGATATTCGTCGACGACCTGGAGCAGGCCTCTCACAGCGGCGAGATCAACGTCCCCCTCAGGAAGGGCATCATCAGCCTCTCTGACGTCAAGGGCGAGATCGGCGAGGTCGTGGCCGGAAGGAAGCCTGGAAGGACCTCCGATCAGGAGATCACGGTCTACGACTCAACGGGCCTCTCCATACTCGACGTGGCGACCGGTGAGTTGGTGATGAGGAAGGCTGAAAGAGAGGGCGTCGGCATCTGGCTGGAGATTTGAAGTCCGCTAGGTGCTTTCTCCTGATTCTCTTTTCCTGACGAGGTCCTCCAGCTCGATCCCCTTCCTGAGGACGGCCAGGAGCCTGTCGATCGCCTCCGAGACCCTCCCGACCTCCTCTGGGTCCGCCGCACCGGCCAGCACCCTCGTCAGCTCCTCCAGCTTCGCCACGACGACCTCCTCCAATGCGTTCAGAACGTATGGATACATGGCCCTCCCTGCCTCCGCCTCGTCGCGCACGATCACCACAGGCCTGTCGCAGACCACGCACCGGACCTCGCCCTTGATCTCTACCAAGGGGCTACCGCAGACCGGACACTGCTCGGTCCTGAGCTTCGCGCCGGATTTGATCGCGGCAGCTATCTTTCTGACCCTCTCGTCTTCTCTCGACTCCATCCTGCGTTCTTTACTCCTCCGTAAAGAAAAGGGTTCCCCACCGAGCCTGGGACGGAACATAGTCCGAGTCACTCCCGGCAATAACGGAACTCGTTACAGCTCCGCCGAACGTCGTGCCTCTGGCTTAAGTAAACTAATTAGCTCCGAAGGGAGCGTGCATATGGGGCCCGTAGCTCAGCCTGGCGGAGCGTCCGGCTGATAACCGGAAGGTCGTGGGTTCGAATCCCACCGGGCCCACGTTCTATTGCTCGCCAACTTCTCATAACATGGTGATTGCATCATCCACTCGTAATTCGGGCGGTTGCGATGCTGATCAACGCCCGACGATGGAAGACCTCGTCATTCGTTTGCCGGGAACGTAAAAGCCAATTAACGGCAAGAGTTGAGGATCGGTGGGGGTGGGAGGGTGCCGCGGTGTCAGCTTTGCGGCCGGAAGACCGAGAAGCTGTTCCTCGTGAAGGGTAAGAGGGTCTGCGACAAGTGCCAGAGCAAGGTCAGCTGAGCCGATAAGAAGACGATCACGCGATCCTGCGTCTTGCAAGGCGAAAAGGAGGAACTGGTAGCTCGAGGCCTTGCTACCAGACCAAAACTAACCCGAGGAGTTCCCGGCCCTGATGCCGAGCTTCTCGACGGTAAGCCTTAGGAGCTCGATGGCGGTCGACAGCTTCTCGCGGCTCTCTGCCGACTCCCTCATCAACACCTCGAAGTTCTCCCTGCTCCGCTTCGTCTCCTCGGCGAAAGCCTCCATCAACCTCGTCAACCTCTCGGAGATCTCTGTGAGCTTGGCCGATATCTCACCGTACTTGTCGAGTATCTGCCTGAAATTCTCATCGGTCCTTTTGGCGAACTCCCTGAATTCCTCGCGGTACTCCCTGAACTCCCTCCGGTAATCTCTGAACTCTTCCCTGTAATCCCTGAACTCGTCCCAGTACTGCATGAACACCGACTGCATCGCGCCGAAGCCCTCCTGGAGCTCGTCCGCGAGCCTGCCGTACTTGATTCTGAAAGACTTCAGCTTCCGGTCTGGCTTGGCCGGACGCTCATCGACCGATCTGACGATGGCGGGTGGTGGCGGGTTCCTCACCGCTTGGAGGAACTGCTCGAGCACCTCGTCCTCGGCCTGGGCGAATAACCTGACCGATCCGTCCTCAAGGTTCTCGATGAAGCCCGCAACGCCGAGCTCCTGGGCCTTGTCGAGGACGTACCTCCTGTACCCGACCCTCTGGACCCTGCCTGTGATCCTGAGCCTCACTGCCCTCAAGGGCTTCACCTGAAGACCGATCAACTCCTAGAATAACGTTGCCGCGTTAACGTGCGTCACGCCTGATGGTGCTGGCTAAGATCTGCCAGAGCTAAGGCTCCTGACCAGGTATGTGCCCTCCACCCTCTCGCCCCTCAGCGCGCCTATCACCCTCTCAGGCCTGAGGCCGTTGACGATCACCACCTCCACTCCTGCCTCCACCGCCTCGAAGGCCTCCTCCACCTTCGCCGCCATCCCCCCTGTTGCATCGGGCACCTCGGTGTAGACCGTTCTCCTGTGGGTCTCGTAATCCATCAGGGGGACGAGCCTCGTCCTGCCCTCAGGGTCTCGCGCCAGAACGCCGTCCACATCGGTCGCGTAGACTATCCTTACTGCCCTCAGCTTGGTCGCCAGGTAGACCGAGATGGAGTCGCCGGAGAGGACCGTGAAGCCCAGCTCTCTGTCGAAGACGACGTCGCCGCAGGTGACGGGGATCAGGCCGTGCTCGAGCGAGGCGAGGAAAGGGTCGAGGTTCGCGGACCTTATCCTTCCTCCTGTGGTCCGGAAGGCGAGGGAGGCCGGTATAGGAAAGGGCATGAGGCCGGAGGACGTCATGAGCTCGGTCACCTTGAGGTTCAGGCGCCTGACCTCCAGCGCTGTCCTGGCGAACCCCTCGACGGAGCTCCGCTTTGCGCCCGCAGCGACGTTGTACTCGACCGCGACCCTGTGGACCTCGGTCCCCCCTCCGTGGACCAGTATCAGCGGCCCTTCCAGCTCGTCCCTGATTCTGCTGAAGAGCTCCTTCAGCAGCTCCTCCCTCAACTCGCTGCTTCCTGACCTCTTGTCCGTCAGCACCGAGCCCCCGATCTTCAGGACCTGCAGCCTCCCCATCCGGCATCCCGCACCGTGACGGACTTATATCAATGAGCGCCGGGATCGACGCGTGGCGTCCTCGAGGCATGAGTTGCTGGAGATACTCAGATCCCTTGCGACGGCCTACGGTCCTCCGGCATGGGAGAGGGACGTGGCATCGAGGATCGAGGAGCTGCTCGCACCCATATCGTCGGAGCGATGGAGGGACAACCTCGGCAACCTCTTCTTCCGCATAGGACGTGGGAAGGGGCCGAGGGTGATGATGGTGGCCCACATGGACGAGGTGGCTATGATCGTGAGGCACGTTGACGAGTCGGGATTCCTGTACATCGCACCGCTCGGCGGGCTGGATCCGAGGGTCCTGATAGGGCAGAGGGTGGTCGTGCACGGCTCCTCACCGGTCGAGGGGTGCATAGGCGTGAAGCCTCCGCACGTCATGACGCCCGAGGAGATGAAGACGGTCCCGAACGTGAAGGACCTCTACGTCGACGTCGGCGCCTCCTCGAGGTCGGAGGCTGAGGCGATGGGGATCAGGGTGGGGAGCTACGTCACCTTCCCTCCCAACTTCTCCGTCAACGGCAACAGGGTCCTCTCCAAGGCCCTCGACGACAGGGCAGGGTGTGCCGCGGAGGTAGCGATAGCCCGCGAGGTCCTCAGGTCATCGGAGGACGTCGACCTCTACGCCGTCTTCACCGTTCAGGAGGAGCTGGGGCTGAGGGGGGCCTCGGTGATCGTGGAGCAGGTCGAGCCGGACCTGGCTGTAGTCCTGGAGTGCACGGTGGCCGCCGACGTCCCAGGCGTTCAACCTCAGGACTACGTCACCAGGCTCGGGTCTGGCGCTGCGGTGAGGGCCATGGACTCCTCGATGCTGACGAACCCTAACTTAGTCAGGTGGCTGGTGGATCTGGCCGAATCGCAGGGGATACCTTACCAGGTTCAGGTGATGACGGGCGGGGGGACGGATGCCGGAAGGATACACCTCCAGAGGAGGGGCGTGCCGACGGTGGTCCTCGCTACGCCCTGCCGATACCTCCACTCGCCTAACCTGATGATGGACCTGAGGGACCTGGAGGCCGTCGTGAGGCTCGGCAAGGCGGCCGTCCTCGACGCTGAGAGGGCCCTCAGAGCCCTTTAGCCCTCAGAATCTCCTCTATCCTCGATGCGAGCTTGAAGTCCAGCTCGGTGAGACCCCCTGCGTCGTGCGTCGTCAGCGATATCCTCATCCTGCCGTACGAGACCGTGACGTCGGGGTGGTGGTCCATCTCCTCGGCGAGCTTGGCGATCTCGTTCAGCAGCTCAACGCCCGGCATGAAGCCCTCGTACCTCACGACCCTGACGATCCTCCTCCCCACCAGCCTCCAGCTTCCCAAATCCTTCAGCATCCTCCTGACGTCCCTCTCGCCGAGCCTCCTCACACCGATTCCGACTCCTCGCTTTTGGATAAGACTTGGCCCTTCACCGCTTCAGGGAGGTGAAAGGTGGCGATGAGGTTTCACAGGCTCAGCAAGTCCGACCTCAAGCAGCTCAGGGAGAGGCTCAGGTCCCAGGGGCTTGAGATGGAGTGCAAAATCGGTGCGGTCCTGGAGGACGAAGGGAAGAGGGTCTTCGCGGTCGACGGGTTCGTCCTCTTCGAGCATAAGGGCCTGCTGGTTCCGATCGCTGCGGAGAAGGTGAACGCTCCACTCCTCTCGAAATATCCCGCTGTTTACGTGGACCTCGGTGCTGTCCCTCACGTCCTCAACGGCGCTGCTGTCATGAGGCCGGGTATCGTCAAGGTCGAGGGGGCCTTCTCCAGGGAAGAGGTGGTCGTTGTGAGGGAGGTCAGGGCTTCTCAGGCGATAGCGATAGGCGAGGCTCTGGTGTCCTCCGAGGAGCTCCAATCGCTCGCAAAGGGGAAGGTGATCTCGAACGTCCAGCACCACGGAGACCGCTACCACGAGCTCGGGATGAGGGCGCTAGAGCTACTCAGGGGAACCTCCTGACCTGAGCCTGCGCAGCTCCTCCAGCAGCTGCCTGTACATGCTCAACGTCTCCGAGAGCTCCCTGACCACTTCCTCCTCGAGGTCAGCTTCAGGCGATAAGTCCTGCGGTGGTGCCTGTCCCTCACCGGTCCCTTGGAGGTCGGCCGGCTCCTCCTGCTGCCCCTGCTTCACCTCAGTCCCCTCCGGCCTTTCCTTGAATGCCTCCTTCGCACCGGTCCCTGGCTCGGCCTTTACGACCTCAGCGCCCACCTCCTTTGACTCGACCTTCGTCGCACCGACTTCGACCACCGGCACCGTCTCCGGCTCCTGGCGCAGAACGGCCGAAGCCTGCGTCCCAGCGAGCCCGTACATCGTCATCCTCCTCGTGTGCCTCCTGACGGGCCTGGCGGTTGACCAGATGAGGGCGAGGACAAGCAGCGACGAGACGATGCTCAAGATGCCCAGAAGCTCCTGCATCTTCTCACCACATCGATCTGAGCCTCGAGAGGTGAGAGGTCAACGACTCGAGCAGCGCGGTCGTCCCCGTCGAGGTCATGTAGAAGACGGCCGAGGAGGCCAGGAGCATGGAACCGAAGTAAAGTGCCAGGTGGGCACGAGAGGACCCCTCGATGAGGTAGACGAGCAGCGCACAGGTCAGGGACATAACGACGATAGCGACGAGCATTACGCGCCACATCAGGCCCAGAGGTAGGTCGGGGCTCAGCGGAAGGAACTGCCTGACCATCGTGATCGCGTTCAGCAGCAGACCGTAGAGCGACCCGACGACTCCCATGATAGCGGCCGAGGTGCCGACGGAAGGGTAGGCGACGCCCTTGATGTACCCAGCTACTTGGGACCTCTTCTTCCTCATCGAGAGCCTGTCGTTGAGGTAGAGGTAGACGACGTTGCCTATGCCGTGGGACGGCACGCCAAGCCTCATCCCCTCGACGAGGATCTCGGAGGCGTCGGACGCCAGCCTGCTTCCGGTGCTTGAGAAGACCGACCTCATCGCAGTCCCCAGCTCGACCCCTGCCCGAAGGAGAGCGGAGACCTTTTCGAGGAGGCGCCTGATGGTTTTGGGTTGGCCCTCTGAGACGACACCTATCGCGTCCTTGGGGTCCTTGAAGTGCGCCATCACCTCGGAGAGGGCCCTGAAGACGATCGGAAGTTCAGCGTCGAGGGCCGGTATCCTCCTGGACTTGATCCAGCTGGAGGCGGCGAAGGCTGTGAGGGCTGCACCTATTCCTGCGCTCAGGAGGCTCCCCGTGCGGGGGTCAAGGAGCAGCACCGAGAGGAGGGAGGCGGCGACGGAGGCGACCAGCGCCACCGGTGCGGTCTCCTCGACGAACCTCATCCAGTACGGAGCGAAGGGCCCCGTCGAGACCATCGTGTCGGTCCCGAGGTAGCGCCAGGTGAGGAAAGTAACGAAGAGGGAGGAGCCTCCGATCCCCGCGAGGACGAAGAGGAGGACGGTGGAGCCGCTGATGCCGCTGAAGGTGCTGGAGGCGATGACGAAGGCCGCGATGAGGAAGGTGAAGGTGCTGATCAGCGTCATGTAGAGGTCTCCGAGCGTCCTGGCGTGGTCCAGCGCGCTCTCCATCTCCTTCCTTCCTATGTCCCTCATCCTCTCGTACTCCATCCTGACGTAGGCCACCGATCTCATCCCGGCCTCCACGGCCTTCCCCATTCTCTCCACAAGCCCCCTCACCCTCGGGTTGACGACGGTCGAGGCCACGGACCTCAGGGCCTTCCCGAGGCCGAAACCCCAATTCCTGAAGAGGTCCCTCGCCTGGGCCAGGGGCTTGATGACCTCTCCGATCTGACCTGATGTGGAGGAGACCAGTTCGAGATAGGTGAGGTCGTCGAGCTCCTCCGTCGCGAGGGCCCTCAGGTAAGCCATCATCAGCTCAGCGTCGCTGCTCCGCCCCCTGACGCGCAACCACCTCCACCTCCTGGAGTGCCTTCTCTACGCCGACGGTGTAGGCGTGGGCGACCGCCCTGAAGACGTCCTTGTACTCGTAGACGCCGAGCTGTATCAGCTTCCTGATGAACTCGGCCCGGAGGCGGAGCTCGGCGTAGATCCTCCTGATCTCCCTCCGGGGTATCCCCCGCATCCTGGCCACCTTCTCCTCCAGAAGGTAGCTGGTCCCCTCTCCTCGGAACTCGTGCATGTCGGTCACAGGATTCCAGCTGAAGACCTCGACGTAGTTCACGCCCCCCGTCTCCGCATCTACGCCGAGTATCTCGTTGAAGCTCAGCACCCTCCTCTCGAGCTTTCCGGTGTGGGGGTGCAACACGGCGCTCTGGAGGACGACGCAGTTCAGGTTGTCGATGAAGGTCTTGGGGACGTTGATGGGGTCGCTGACCAGCCTCTGGATCAGCTTCTGGACGCTCCCGGCGTGGAACGTCGAGATCACGCCGTGGCCCGTGTCCATCATCGGCAGCACCGGCCCCTCACCTGCCATGTAGTAGGTCCCACCTTCCAGCACCAGGTCGTAGACGGTCGCCGGCCCGGAGGCCCTCACGTCCGAGAGCCTGACCCAACCGTCGACCGGTTGGAGGACAACGCTCTGACCTTCCCTGAAGGAGAGGACGTTGACGCCTGCCTTCCAAAGTCCGTGCACCGCCCACTCCCACTCCCCCACATGGACCTTGAACTGCTCCGTCACCTCGACGGACCCTCCGTGCTGCTCCCAACCGTCCACGTGCTCGACCGAGACCGAGAACGAGAACGACCTTCCGCTCCTCTTCCTCAGCTCTATCCCCAGCGTCCTCGAGACCCTCTCTAGCTCTGGGGCCGCGGGGCACCGATCGCCTACCGAGACCGAAGCGTCCTCCTGGAGTCCCAGCTCCCTTATCGACCAGAGGACGTCTACTGCCCTCCTCACCCTGTCGGGACCTGGGACCTCGCCTCCCCAACCTTCGAGGGCGTCCGCGATTCCGGCCACCAGCGCTCTCCTGTCCAGCCCCACGTCGTTACAAGCTACGGCCCAGTAGGTCCTCCCGTCGCCGATGAGGATCCCCCTGCTCGCAGCCCAGTGGACGAACCTCGGAGGGATGCCCTTCGCAAGCACCTTCACCGAGCTCCTGAGGGACCTGGTCCTGAAGGTGAGCTCGCAATCGGTCGTGGAGCCGAGAAGGCCCTCGAGCCTCGCCGCATCTGATGCTCTCCTGACCCTTGCTACGAGGACGTAACCTCCACGATCCCTGACGATGTAGTCGCCTCCGATGAGGCGGCCGATGAGGTAGCCGAGGGCCCCATTACCGGCCGGGATCGAGTACCTTTTGGGAGGAGGAAGGGCGACTGGGGGAGCAGGGGTTGCGATCCTCCTCAGCGAGAGCCTGACGTCCCTAATCCCTGAGCTCCATAGCTCGAGCAGCTCAGCGGCCGTCACCTCCCGCTCGCCAGCTCCGTCCATTACGATGAAGCGGTGGTTCGGCGTCACCCTGAAAGAGGAACCGTTGGGCAGCGTGACGCTCACCGTCACATGAGCCTCCATCCTCTTCACAGCCACCGCCTCACCCACCCACGCAGTGCCTCTGCCGGGCTCAGTCACCGCCACCCTGATCCGCTCCGGCAACCTCACCAGCACCGACCCGTCTCCCTGCCTCTCGCCCAGCTGCGAGTGGACCCTGTATAGCTCCGAGATCCTGACAGGACCTCTGTAGGTGTGGATGAGGGCGTCGTCGACGCACTGCATCGCCTGGAAGGCGACCGCCGCCTCCGCTCCCCTGATCTCGCCCACGATGATGTAGTTGGGCCTCTGCCTTAGAGCCGCCTTGAGCAGGTCGAAGAGCTCTACACCTCCCACGCCCGTCTCCGACCTCTTCGTGACCTCGCTGACCCAGTTGTCGTGCGGTACGACTATCTCGGGGACGTCCTCTATCGAGACTATCTTGTAGGTGGGCCTGATGAAGACGGCCGCGGCCCTTAGTAGCGTCGTCTTCCCCGATGCCGTCTCGCCGCAGAACCACACGTTCATGTTCGATTCGAGCAGCATCCACAGGTAGGCAGCCATCTCAGCGCTCAGGACGTTCCACTTCACCAGCTGTGTTATGCTGATCGGCTTGTCGGAGAACTTCCTGATGGTGAAGTTCGACCCTTTCCTGCTGACGTCGGATCCGTAGACTATGTTGACCCTCGATCCGTCTGGGAGCTGCGCGTCGACGATGGGGTTCCTGAAGCTCACAGGCCTGCCGCACTTGATGGAGAGCCTGACCACGAACTCGTCGAGCTCCTTCTCGTCCCTGAACTCGATGTTGGTCATGCAGGACTCGAAGACCTTGTGGACGATGAATATCGGCCCTATACCTGTGCAGCTGATGTCCTCGATGTAGGGGTCCCTGATGAGGGGCTCGATCGCACCGTGCGCCGTCTTCTCGACGAGGACGTAGTGCTTTATCCCCTCGGCCAGCCTCGGCTCCGCCAGTATCTCGACCACAGCTCCCTTCCTCCTTATCGGCTTGAACTCCCCTCTCTTGAGCGAGGGATCGGGCCTGACTATCTCAGAGAGGAGGCGCTCGAGGACCTTCGCCCTATCACCGTCATTCTCCCCTTCACCGCGCCTGAGCAGGTGGTAGGCGAGGGCCTCGTCGACGTACTCGAGGGCCTTCCACGCATCGCCCTCTATCATCGGCTGGATCACCACGTACCTGCGCCACTTCTCGCCCCGGACAGAGTAGACGTGGACGAAGTAGGGATCGCCTATTGGATAAAGCACGTTCACCTCCTCCATGTCCCTCATATCCCTTGAGAGCTGGACGGCGAAGGTCGGTGGCCTCATCCCCTTCCTCTGCAGCTCCGCTAGGTAGTCCCTGAGGTGGGGGTACTTGGCGAGGAACTCGCTACGGCTGAACTCCTGCTGCGAAGCCATCAGACCTTCACCTGCGTGTAAGGAAGCACCTTGATCCCGAAGCCTGGCTCGACCTCGAACGTGATCACGTCTCCTGTAGACTTGGAGGCTCCCCTGATCTTCAGGACCTGCAGCGTCTTGAGCAGCTGCCCCGATACCTCCCTTATGCTCAGCGATAGGTGCGTGTCGGCCATCGCCCTGATCCTGATCAGGAGATCCTGCGTGAAGGAGTAGGTGTGGACGGTGACGAAGAAGCTGAGGCCGTCCCTCTCCCTCATCTCCCTCAGCCTCGAGAAGAATCCGAGAAGGTCAGCGTCCTCGAGTCCTATCGTTAGGGCCGTGAGCGAGTCGACCGCGAAGACCTTGAACTTCTCCTTCTTTCGGTCGAAGTAAGCGAGCAGGGAGTGGAGCATCCACCTCCTCTCCTCCTCCGTCCTGTCCCCGGGTTCGGCGAGCAGCTGCACCACAACGAGCTCACCCATCAGGAAGCCCCTCTTCAGGTCGAGGCCCAGGTTCTCCACCGACTCGACGATGACCTTCCCGCCCCCTTCGCTGGAGAGGAGGCACGTCCTTAGGCCGAGCTTCAGGCACCCGTTAATCAGGTGATAGAGAAGCACGCTCTTACCAGAGTCGTTGGGCCCCTCGATCAGCGTAACGGAGGGAAGCGGTATCCCTCCCAACCTCCTGTCCAACTCCTCGTTGAAGGTCCTGAGGACGACCTTCGATGAGTCCTCCGCTCCCTTCATTTCGCGACCACCCCCTTCAAGCCCTGCGGCGTGACGACCAACACCATTACAGGGCCGTCGGGATCCATGTCATCCTGAACTGGGACAGCGATCGTTGCGGTCTCGCCTGGGTCTATCACGCCCTTCCCGGACTCTACGTCGACCGGGTTCAGGAGCTCCTCCTTGCCGTTCAGGGAGACCTCGATCAGCCTCCATCCGTCGCAGCACCGGAGGACCAGCGTCGCTTTGCCGCCGTCGACCTTCCTGTACCTCAGCACCACGTCTGACCTGAGGAACTCGCTGGCCTTGATGCTCCCGGTACCCACGTTCCTGAAACTCGCGAGGATGTGCGTTCCGTTGTTGAGGAGCGACACCCCCTCAAGCCTCACGCCGTAATCGCCGTTCAACGTCTCTTGGACCAGTGAGCTGTAGGAGCTGACGAGCGATTGGACCACGCCGAACGACGCTATCATCAGGACCGTGAGGACGAGGGAAGCGGCGTATATCGCACCAAGTCCTCCCATCTTCCCACCCTACGTCGAGAAGACCTCCTCGAAGAACGAGCCGTTGGGGAGGACGAGTCGGAGGACGTGCTCCCCTCTCCCGAGTGATGTCGGCATGTGCAGTCTGATCACGAATGTCTCGCCCCTCAGGACGGTCCTCACCTCGCCCTCGACGGACCAAGTCCCCGGAGATCCGTCGGCCGAGTACCTCAGCACACCTGCCCAGTTGTTCGATACGATCATCGCGGTCATCCCCTGAAGCTCTGCGAGCGTGAGCTCCCTGAGGCCGACGTTCTTGAGGTATACCCTGAAAACCTGGCCCGGTTGGGAGGGCGACTCGATCACAGCAACCACAGCCAGCTTCGTCGCGGCCCTGTCCCTCAGGTCCCGCACGATAGAGCTCTGGAGCTCCTGGAGTTGTTGGAGGTTGCTGATGACAGCCATCGCCATCGAGGTCGCCGCTATCACGGCCGCTATCAGGACGAGACCCTCCGAGATGACCGAGTACCCCATGCCCTCACCTCTTGACCAGATACGGAGAGAGCAGCTTGTCGAGCGACTGGGCCAGTATCCCTATTGCAGGGTTCCTCGGGTTCTCGAAGAAGAGGCTCAGGAGGACGACTCCCGCTTGAACGGCGTCCCTGGGTGCGACTCCGAGCGGAGGATGGTCCTGGACGGGTTCAGCCGTCGTGATAGACTCGAGGGCCCTCTTCACGGACTCCCTGATCGTTTCGTCCTTGCCGAGGATCACGATCAACCTCTCGAGGTGCCACTTGCCGAGGAGCTTGACCAGGAACTCCGTTATCGCGAACGAGTTGAACGTCAGCACGTCGAACCCCGTTGCCGGAAAGAAGACCTCCCCTGCGTTGCGGCTCTCTTGATGCCTTGCCGCATTCTGTCCGCCCGTTTCGACCTTCATCACCGGTTGTTCTGTCTTCTGGGGCTGTTGGACGGCCGGCGGTGCTTTGAGGGGTGAGTCGACGGCGGCCAGGATCTCCCTGACGTCCATCAGCGTCCTCTCGATCGGCCCCTTCAGCTCGCCGATCTCCTTCAGAAGCTTCTCGATCCTGTCCCGGGACGTGAGGCTCTCAACCATCACACCTATGCACCCCCTTCAGAACGCCATGAAACGCGTTAACGACCAGTCGATACCTATGTTCTCTAGACTGTCTATACCTCACGGGGAGTCATATGAAATATTTAATATTTTAACCTTTCTTCAGCCTGGCTACATTTTTGCGTCTCTTATTGTTAAATTTTACGGAGGGTTTAATGCGAATGGCCTTTTGCAATACTGTCTTTCACAGATCCCAATGGGTTCTATAGATTCTCTATTTCTGCATCGACCTTTGCGAGGGCCCTTACCACGTCCAGCACGTCCTCTTCGTCGCCCATCAGCACCACATGCGGTAGCCAGAACACGTCCCTCACAGCGGCCTCGGCGTTGGGAAGGCGGACCGGAAGCGCTCTCTCTCCCAACTTCGAGCGGACGTAGTTCGCGATGCCTGGATGTCTGTGCAACGGCACCGTGTATCCGGGGCTCGAAGGGATGCCTTCGGCCCTTAGCGCCTCCACGACCCTCCGCTTGTCGATGTCGGTCCTGGACCTGTCGATCCGTATCGGCACGATGTAGCCGTTGAAACGCGTCGTCCCCTCAGGAGGCTCCATGACCTCCAGCGAGCTCAGCGACGAGGTCTCCTCCAGCAGGACCCTGAAGTTCCTCTGCCTCCGCTCTATCTGTGAGTCGAGCCTCTTGAGCTGGGCCTTGAGGACCGCAGCTTGGAACTCGGTCATCCTGTAGTTGTAGCCGATGAGCTCGTGCTCGTACCAGTCGGCGGTCTTGGTGCGGCCGCAGTTGACGAGAGACCAGCAGAGGTCGGCGAGCTCCTCGACGTCGGTGGTGATGCATCCTCCCTCACCGCTGGTCATGACCTTGCTGGACTGGAAGCTGAAGCACCCTGCGGTGCCCAGTGATCCCGCCCTCTTCCCCCTCCACTCGGAGCCGTGGGCCTGTGCGGCGTCCTCCACGACAGGTATCCCCTTTTCCCTCGAGATCCCCCAGATCTCGTCCATAGGGTTCGGCATGCCGGCGATGTGAACGGGCAGCAGGGCCTTCAGCTCGAGGCGCTCGTCGACGGTCGTGACGTCCATGTGGAGCCCTCCCTCCGAGAGGTCGGCGAAGACAGGCACAGCACCAAGCTCGAGGAGGACCGAGGCCGTTGCGATGAAGGTGTAGGGCGACGTGACTACCGGATCACCCTCGCCCACACCTACTGCCCTCAGAGCCACCTTGAGGGCCACGGTCCCGTTCGCGCACGGAACTCCGTACCTGCAACCGGAGTAGCTGGCGAACTCGGCGGCGAACTCGAAGGCCTTCTTGCCTCCTATGCCCCAGACGCCCGACCTGAGGACCTCCAGCAGGTTCCTCTCCTCCTCATCGCCCCACTGGGGCCAGCTGGGGAAGGGTCTGGTCCTGACTGGTTTTCCTCCCCTTACCGCCAGCCTTTCGCTCACACCGTCCCTTACCCATCCTCGTCGAGCAAATACGTTTTGACGGCCGTGGAGGGCTCGCAGAGGACCTGTTGCCGCGCAGCTCAGCGGAAGACCAGCCTCAGCAACCTCGACTCGAGCCTGAGCGGCCTGAAGGGCGTCCCGGAACCCTCGTAGAACTTGCTGAAGAACTCGTAGAGGTGGAGCCTGAGGGCCTGGATGAACGCCAACGTCCCCTCCAGCGCCATTATTCCTATGTTACCTATGATCAGTATCGGCAGAGATGCGAGACCGAGGCCCTCCCAGGCAGCGTTGACCAGCATCATCAGCGCCACGTGTATCACCATCAGGATCGGGACGCGGAGGTAGCTGAGCGTGTTGGACATGAAGTGTATGATGTTCTCGAGGACCTCTAGGAGCCCTGTGCCTATGCCTGCGACTATGGAGGTCTTGTGGCCTATCCCCAGCATGCCTGATACCGGCCTGCCGACGATCAGGAGCACCAGCGACGCGAGTATCCCGTAGACCGAGATCGTCCCGAGCTGCGCTATCGGAAGGCCCAGCAGCGGTGCTGGGTCCTGCGAGGTGAACATCCTGTCGAAGCCTCCGGCACCGATGAAGGCTATCGCGAAGAGCAGGCCGAAGACGTACATCACCAGCGAGACGCCCTTGGAGAAGATCGCCTCTCCCAGCTCGCCGGCCCTCGCGTACTTCACCGCACCCAGCAGCATGCCAAGCGTGATGTGGACGAAGCCGAGGAGCGGCGCGAAGCTGAAGAGGGTCAGGACCGCCTGCTGGCTCAGGACCTTCGCCTCGCCGTGGTGCTCAACCAGCTCTATGACCGGCTTCAAACCGGTGAGGTTGTAGATCCCGAAGCCGAAGGCCTCCTGTATCGCGAACCCAACGGCGGCAGCCGAGAGACCGAGGAGCAGAAGGAGTTTCCCCCAGACCCTCAGGTAGCTCCTGGCCCTCCTCATCAGCAAATAGCCCACAACGGCTATGATCAGACCCTGTCCGAGGTCGGCGAACATGATGCCGTAGAAGACCATGAGGAAGACCGAGACGTAAGGCGTCGGGTCTATCTCGCCGTAGCCCGGGATGCCCTGCATCATGGTGATCGGCCTGAAAGCCTCGAAGAATTTGTTGTGGCGGAGCAGCGTGGGAGGCCCGTGCCCTCCGTGTCCGTGCCCCTCAGCGCCGTGGCCTCCGTGGTATCCCGCCTCCTCCAGCTCTACGTAGGCCCTCCTTCCCACGGCCGAGAGGAACTCCTCCTCCCTCTCCCCCGGAAGGTAGCCCTCTATAACCACGGCCCTCTTGAGGCCTGCCTCCCTGAACCTGTCGAGGCTCTCCTTCATCTCCAGCGCCAGGTCCCTCAGGGCCGCGAGCCTCGGACCCTTCTCCTCCCTTATCTCCGAGAGCCTCCTCCTTAGCTTCTCCTCTCTCTCCCTCAGCTCCTCGAGCTCCCTTCGGACCGCCGAGAGCTCGGCCTCGACGTCCTGCGGTGCCTTGTCCAGCTGCACCTGCGTGAGGTTCAGGCCTCGGGCTATCCTGACGACCCTGTCCGAGTCGCGGGGCCTGCAGATCACCGCCAGCAGTGCCCTTCCCTCGCCGATGCGCTCGTGGACGACCACGAAGTCCTGGAAGGCCCTTTTCGCCTCTTCGAGTGCGGACGGCTGTAAGGTGAAGAGCGAGACGTGGAACCTCTTCAGCTGCCAAAGCTCCGATGCGGTCCTGCCCAGCCCCCTCAGGACCTCCAGCACCTCGGCCCTCGACGTAAGGGACTTGAGCCTCTCGGAGACTTCGGTGAGGCCCTTCATCAGGGCCCTCAGCTCCTCCAGGACCGGCCTCGCCTCGCGCTCGATCAGGTCGAGGGCCTCCCTCACGTCCGCGACGCTCATCTCCTCAGGCTCCGGTAGATCCCCCTTCATCAGCACCTGCAGAGGCCCCCTCTCCACGGTTATGTTCAGCTCCCTCGACGCGGTCTCCAGCTCTATGTAGATCGACCTCGCCCTCGAGTAGAGGTCCTCGACTTCCCTAAGGCGATCGCCGTCCTGCTCCGTCACGTGGAAGTCGCCGAACCTGTAGAGTTCGTTCAGCAGCTCGCCTGCCCTGCTCCTCGGCACCACCAACCTAGCCCTGAGAAGGCCGGCTACGCCCATGAGCCGTCTCCCCACAGCGCAAGCAGTATTTGACGCCACCCCCAGATTGGTGGAGCGACTGCGACCGAGAGGCGGGTCCTAACAGACTTTTTGACTCCGTCGATCGCTGTCCCATGTGATGGGCCGCAGGAGGAGGGTCAGGCCGTCGACCGCCGAGATCGTCGTGATTGGCAACGAGGTCCTCAACGGCGAGGTCCTGGACACCAACAGCAACTGGCTCGCAAAACAGCTGTACTTCCTAGGCCTCGACCTGAGGAGGGTCACGGCGGTGAGGGACGACCTGAAGGAGATAGCGAACGCGATAAGGGAGGCGTTGAGGAGGAAGGCCGAGTGGATCATAACAACCGGAGGCCTCGGCCCCACACACGACGACATGACGCTGGAGGCCGTCGCGCTGGCCACCAACAGGAAGACCGTCCTCAACCCCGAGGCCCTCGAGATGTTGAGGGAGAGGTACGCGAGGCTTTACGAGATGGGGGTAGTGAAGGAGAGCGAGCTCACACCCTCGAGGCTGAAGATGGCCATGCTGCCCAGGGGTGCGAAGGCCCTCAGGAACAGGGCAGGCTCAGCTCCAGGATCGCTGCTCAGGTACAAGGGCTCAAGGATAATCTCGCTTCCGGGCGTTCCGAGGGAGCTCAAGGACATCTTCCTCAACGAGGTGGTACCGTTGATCGAGGCAGAGGCGAGGCGCGTGGTGAGGTACGTCGCAGGGCTTTTCGTGAAGGGCGTGCCCGAGTCCACGATGGCACCCCTCCTGAGGGAGCTGGCGGATGAGAGGCCGAAGCTTTACATCAAATCCCATCCGAAGGGATTGGAGGAGGGCGTCTCGCTGGTGGAGGTCGTCGTCCACTCCGAGGGCCAGGACCTTGAGGAGGTCAGGAAGGAGGTCGAGTCGGCCATCGATGTGCTTGAGGAAAGGCTCAGGGCTTTTCAGCCAGTGGAGCTCAGGAGGATGAGCATGGAGGAGGTGCTTGGCGGTGAGCGATGACCCCGACCTCTCGGGGATCAGGAAGGACCAGAGATACTCAGCTATGCTCTCCCAGATCGAGCGCCAACACCTGATGTACAAGTCAGGACTCGTCAGCGGCTCTAGGGCAGAGCTTCCAGAAGGGAGCTTCAGGTCGATGGTCGTTTACGGCCTCGGCGGCTCCGCGATGGCAGGGAGGATGCTCGAGTCCTTAGCCGAGATCCTCTCGGACTTCCCCGTTCACGTGAGCGACGGCTCCCGGCTCCCCAAGTGGGTCGGTCGCGATGACCTGCTCGTCATAGTGAGTTATTCCGGTGAGACGGCCGAGTGCATGCTGGCCCTCGAGGAGTCCACGTCGAGGTCCCTTAAGGCGGTGGTCGTCGCCAGCGGAGGCAAGCTCCTGTCCAGATCTGCGGAGCTCGGCGTACCATCCGTTACCGTCGAGAGGGGCCTAACGCCGCGCATGGCTGTGCCTGAGATGTTCGGCGTCCTCGCAGCCCTTTACCACAGGGTCTCCGGGAACGCTGCCATATCGCCCCAGTCGATATCCGAGGCAGCCGATCGGCTCCCCACCTACTTCTCCACAATCTCGCCCGAGTCGAAAATTGAGGACAACACGGCGTTGAAGTGCGCGGGGCTCGCATCGAGAAGCTTCCTCGTCTCGATAGGTTGGGCCCATACAGCTGTGGCAGGACTGAGACTGAGGAACCAGCTGGCGGAGAACGCGAAGCGGGTCTCCCTCTCCCTCAGGGTTCCGGAGGACCTCCACAACGCCATCGAGGGCCTCCACACGATCCCAGGTCAATCTGCTGTTCTGCTGAGGAGCAGGTTGGAGACTAAGGACGTCTCGGCGCAGATGGAGGCGCTCAAGGGGATGGTCGGCCCAGGACTTGAGGTCTCCTTCTCGGGCGGTGCCGTCTTCGAGCTGCTTTCAGCTGTGATGTGGGCGGATATGGTGAGCCTCTACGCATCATACCTACTCAACGTCGACCCCGTCGAGCTCAAGGTAATTCCTAAGATCAGGCAGTCGGTCACATCAACCATAAGGGGTGCCAGGTGAATGGATTACGAGAGGAGGTTCTTCAGGTCCCTTCTCACTTCTGTGTTCCTCTACCTCATCCTAGTAGCAGGTGCCTTCACTCCCCTCAGCAAACAGGAAGCGGAGGAGAGGATGCGAACGCTTCAGGAGATAACGGGCAGCATCAACTCTCCCCTCCAGATATTCGCCAACAACCTCCTTATCTCGCTACTGATGCTGGTTCCCTTCGTCGGCCCTCCCTCAGCGGCCTACGTGATCTACAACACCGGCCTCTTCTTCTCGGCCCTCTCGATAACGACGAACGTCCCTCCCATCGTCACCGTGATAGCGCCCTTGATATCAATCTACGGTGCCCTCGAGTTCATCGCGTACGGGTTCTTCTTCCATCACGGCCTGAGATTCTCATACACCGTCCTGAAGAGGCGCTTGAAGGAGGAACTGAGACCGGCGCTTTTCATGGTGGTCATCGGTACCATAGTTCTCCTCTCGGCTGCCTTCCTCGAATATCTGCTGATCGAATCGCTGGCAAACTTCCTCCCGAGTTCTTTTAGATAACGGGATTACAGCCGACATCCAGTAGAATCGCAATCCAAAAATAAAAATATATAGCACCATATAGAGCTAATAATCGATGGCAGGAAAGAGGAAGAGAAATCCAAAGGGTTACTCTGAGCCAATTATAATGAGGGCGCTGCTTAGAAACCCGATGACCGTTTCGCAGCTAGAGAAGGTGACTAAGATCAAGAAACCCACCATCTACCTCTCCCTCAACAGGCTCCACAAGCTCGGATACGTCAAGAGCGACAAAGCAAGGCGTAACAGGAAGTTCTACTTGACCCCTGTTGGAAGGAAGGCGGCTATGAACAGGATCAAGGCTGAGAAGCTGCTGAGCAAGGTGATGAATGACCTGAAGCAGGCCGTGAAGCTCGGCATACCGATCAGGGAGATAGTGAAGGAGCTCCAGAGCCCAAAGTGAGGATCAGGTAGAGGAAGTCGCCGATGGCGATGTAGAGGACCAGGCCCATGGTGATGAACACGACGAGCGGGATCCCAGGTGTGGCCCACAACTCCCTCCTTCCGTTATTTCGTTTCTCTTCGGCGAAGTAGCTGGTGAACGACGGTGAGAGCGATATCCGAACAAAGCCGTCCTCCTCTACCCTTACCATAGGAGCCCAGAACCTCTTGGGGAAGGAGACGCGGGTGCCGAGGAAGAGCGCTGCGAGCCTGACGCGGAGCGGCGCACCTGCCAGGTCCGATAGGATGTCCTCCCTCCTCACCAAAACCCTGTACGCGTTGAACAGGAAAAGGGCTACAGGTATGGTCAGAGAAAGGATCAGGGCGTTGAGCAGGACGCCGATCGGAGCTATCGGGTGGACTGCCCTGCCGTGGAGGTTGACCGGGTACGCCAGCGAGAGCGCGACGATCGACTTGGCGTCCGCACCTCCGTACAGCTCGAATCGATAGAACAGGTATGCCACCGAAGACGAGAAGGCAATCGAGATCAGCACGAGGAGTGGGTAGCCGGTGTCGAAGTTAAGAAGCGTCCTGAAGAGGGTCAGAGGGCCAGTGACGGAGGCGAGAAGCAGCCAGACCCAGTCATCGACCTCCCTCCTGACAAGATCCATGAACGAGGCGACGGAGAGCAGGACGACAGATGCGGTGAGGTTGAAGGTCGTCAGGGCGTCCACGGCTTCCGCGCATCCGCCACCGCTTTATCCTTGTCGATTTGGGGACGCTGGGCCTAGCCGAGGAAATTCCCTTATTACTCCATTGACGTTGCAGGGTCTGGGAATGTACGCGCTGCCACCGGTATACGACTTCAGGCTCGTCGAGGAGGAGGTGAGGAAGTTCTGGGAGGAGCGCAACATCCCCAAGAAATTCCTGGAGCTCAACAGGGGAGGGCCGATCTTCTCATTCCTGGAGGGGCCGCCGACGGTCAACGGGTACATGCACGTCGGTCACGTGAGGGGCAGGGTCTGCAAGGACGTGGTGCTGAGGTTCGCGACGATGCAGGGCTTCTGGGTCTGGAGGAGGGCAGGATGGGACTGCCAGGGTCTTCCTACAGAGCTCGAGGTCGAAAGGATCCTCGGCGTCAGGACCAAGAAGGACATCGAGGCGATAGGGATGGAGAGGTTCGTGGAGGAGGCCAACAAGCTCGTCGACCACTACATCAAGCACTGGAGGAGGGACTCGGAGGTTCTGGGCCTCTGGCTCGACTACGACACGGCCTACGAGACCAGGAACGAGCGTTACATGGAGCACATCTGGTACCTCCTGAAGAAAGCCTACGAGAACGGCGACCTGATCGTGAGCAACAAGGTCGTGCCCTTCTGCCCTAGGTGCGAGACGCCCCTCTCCTCCCACGAGGTCTCCCTCGGGTACGAGGAGGTCGAGGACTACTCGATCTACGTGAAGTTCCCGATCGAGTCGATGCCAGGCAAGTACGCCGTCATCTGGACCACGACGCCTTGGACCCTTCCGGCCAACGAGGCGGTCGCTGTCAACACCGATGAGGATTACGTCGAGGTTGAGTCGGAGAGGGGGGTCCTGATCGTCGCGGAGAAGCTGCTCCAGAGGGTCGTGAGCGATGCGAAGCTGAGTCAGGTCAACGTCGTCAGAACCTTCAAGGGGTCAGAGCTAGTGGGGCTGAGGTACGTCCACCCGCTAGCTGAGGAGGTCAAGATCCACGCTGAGCATTCGCCGCCAGCCCACACAATCGTCGAGGCGGAGTTCGTCTCGATGGAGGAGGGAACCGGCCTCGTGCACATAGCGCCCGGTCACGGTCCTGAGGACTTCGAGTTGGGGAAGAGGCTCGGGCTGCCTGCCACCTGTCCCATCTCAACTAACGGCGTTTTCACCGAGGAGGCGGGAGCCTTCGCAGGGAAGCACCACAGGGAGGCGGCGGAGGACGTGATAGGTGCCCTAGAGAGGAAGGGCCTGCTGCTGCACAGGGGGACTGTTGTACACACCTATCCTCTCTGCTGGAGGTGCCAGACTCCTCTCGTCTATCTGCTCAGCAGGCAGTGGTTCCTGCGCGTCGACAGGATAAAGAGGCTGATGCTCGAGGAGAACAGCAGGGTCAGGTGGATACCGGCGTGGGCCGGGTCTGCGAGGTTCAGGGAGTGGCTCGAGAACGCGGAGGACTGGTGCATCTCGAGGACCAAGGTCTGGGGCACACCGCTTAACGTCTGGACCTGCGAGTCCTGCGGCTCGAGGAGGGTAGTGGGCTCGAAGGAGGAGATAATGCGTGAAGCGATCGAGAAGCCCGAACCCCTCAGGCTCCACAGGCCCTGGATAGACATGGTAGTCTTCAGGTGCGAGAGGTGTGGGGGGATGATGAGGAGGGAGCCCTTCGTCCTCGACACCTGGCTCGACTCGGGTGTAGCCCACTTCGCCAGCGTCGATTACCTCTCGAACCCGTCCCTCTTCGAGCGCCTCTTCCCCTACGATTTCATAACCGAGGCCATCGACCAAACGAGGGGCTGGTTCTACACGCTGATCTTCACGTCGGTCCTCCTCTTCGGCAAGGCGCCCTACAAGACGGTCCTGACGCAGAGCCACGTCCTCGACAGGGAGGGGAAGAAGATGTCGAAGAGCAGGGGGAACGTCATATGGGCATCGGATGCCTTCAGGGATTTTGGGGTCGACAACGTCAGGCTCTACCTCCTCTCGAAGGCGCAGGTCTGGGAGACGATGAACTTCGACCCGGAGGAGATCAAAGTGGTCAGGTCTGACCTCAACGTCCTCTGGAACGTCGTCTCCTTCGCCAAGACCTACTTCGACCTGGACAGATACGATCCGGAGAGGGAGGGTTACGACGCCTACGAGAGGTTCGCGGAACCGGAGGACAGGTGGATAGTCTCGAGGGTGAACTCGCTGATCAGGTCCGTCACCTCCTCCCTCGAGAGGTACGAGCTCACCGACGCCGCGAGGGCGCTCCTGAGGTTCGCTACCGAGGACCTCAGCAGGAAGTACATCAGGGCCGTCAGGAGGAGGTTCTGGGAGGAGAAGAGGACGCCGAAGAAGATAGCGGCCTACGCGGCGACCCACTACGTTTTGACTAGGTATCTAACGGTCCTCTCGGCCTTCGCGCCTTACATCGCAGAATACCTCTACCAGCGCATCAGGTCGCCCTCGATGCCCGAGAGCGTATGCCTCATGAAGTGGCCGAAGGTCGAGGAGCACAGGATAGATCCGGACCTGGAGGACGCGATGGAGGTCGCCGACGACGTGATCTCCTCCTCCCTAGCCGCTCGGCAGAGGGCTGGTTACAAGCTCAGGTGGCCCGTCGCCAGGGTGATAGTCTCACCGAAGAGCCAGAGGGCCAAGGACGCCGTGACGAGGCTCCTCGACTACATCGCGAGGATGACGAACGCCCTGCGGGTTGAGGTCACGGAGGTCGGGGAGGAGCCGAAGGAGGCGGTGAAGGACCTCGAGCCAGTGCTGAGGACGCTCGGGCCCTCGGCCGGCAAGAGGCTCAACGACGTGATAGCTGCGCTCAGGTCCGTCAGACCCATGGAGGTCATCGAGGCGTTGGAGGGAGAGGGCGAGTACGTCCTGAGACTCCCCGACGGCACGCTCTTCACCCTGAGGCCGGAGCACGTCCAGGTGGTCACGAGGCTTCCTGATTGGCTGAAGGAGCACGAGGGGAGGTTCGCGAGGGTCTACGTCGACCTGAAGGAGGACGAGAACATCAGGGCCCTCTCTGCGGTGAACGAGGTGATCAGGAGGGTGCAGGTCATGAGGAAGGAGCTGAACCTCGAGGTGACGGAGGTGGTGGACTGCAGGATCTACGTCGACGACCGGCGTTGGGTCGAGGCCCTTAAGACGCTCTCCGAGCACTTCGAGGAGGAGACCAGGACGAGGCTCGAGCTCCTCTCTGCCCCTCCGAGGCCGGAGGAGAACGACGCCGTCAGGGAGTGGGAGGTCGAGGGAAGGAGGCTCGCTATAGGGCTGAAGAGGTCCTCAGGCAGGAGCTCATGAGGATGGAGCGGATCGCGGCGGCCGTCAGGGAGCTCTCCGACAGGCACTTCAACCTCCTCAGGGCCATCGAGCGCTTCTCGGAGAAGGGCATGCTCGTGACGGCGAGGGAGCTCTCCTCCATCACGACCCTATCGGAAGAGTACGTCTCGAGGCTTCTGACCGATCTCCACAGGTACGGTCTCATATGGGCTCCGAGGGGGAGACCATTCGGCTACATACTCAATTACGGGGGACTCGACGCGCTCGCCCTCAGGACGATGGCCTCGAGGGGCATACTGAAGAGCGTCGGAGAGAGGGCCGGCGTGGGCAAGGAGGCCGACGTCTACTCGGCCATCACTCCGGAGGGTTTGGAGGTCATGGTGAAGTTCTACAGGGTAGGCAGGCAGAGCATGACGAAGTACCGCAGGACGAGGTCCGTCGCCTCCGAGATCTCGTTCTACCTAGGAGCCTCGAAGGCCTTCGCCTCCAGCGAGATAGAGGCGCTGAGGAGACTCGCCGGCACGGAGGTGCCTGTCCCGCAACCCGTCTACAGGAACAGGCACGCGGTCGTGATGCAGCGGATAGAAGGAAGGGTCCTAGCGAAGGTCAAGTCCCTCCGCCGTCCGGAGGTAGTGATGGAGGAGCTCCTCAGGGCGGTCGGTGCCGCTTACAGGTCCGGCGTGGTCCACTGCGACCTCAGCGCCTACAACGTCATGGTCGATCAGGAAGAGCGCGTCTGGGTGATAGACTGGCCCCAGTGGGTGAAGCCTGACCACCCGAATGCGAGGGATTACCTCAGGAGGGACGTGAGGAACGTGCTCGACTTCTTCAGGAGGAGGTTCCACGTGGACGTGAACCCCGAGGACGACGCCGAGCGGGTCATCTCCTCGATCCTGCAGGTCTGACCTCTACATCGTCTGCGGCAAACGTTCATAAGTGGCGCGGGTGCTCGTTGGGCGTATAAGGGGAAATGACCTCATGGTCACCAAGATCACGCTCGGGCTCGTCCTCTCGGCAGTCGGTCTAGGGATAGCGCTGCTGCCGACGATGCTTTACATGGCGACGATGGGCACACCGGTCGGCGACATGCTGGGAGCCGAAGTGGTGCCCTCGATACCGGTCTATCTCGTCCTCTCGATGATCGGTGTGCCTCCCTCTATCATCGGAGCCATAACCTTCAGGAGGGGCGTTAGGGAGCTGGTGGAATCGCAGGTCCTCGCGAGCAGGATCGGCACAGCAGCAACTTCTGGGAGGGCAGGAGGTCAACAGTCTCCTCAAACAGCAGAGCTCCAGTTATCCAGACCGCAGAGGCCGCAGATGGAGCAGAGGGTCCCTGTGCCTGCAACCCAGCCTCCGCAACGGGAAACCGTTCCGAGGCCGAGCAGCGCCCTTTCCTTTAGGATCAGGACCAGAAGCGATTCCAAGGTCTGTCCCTCCTGCGGCGCGTCGGTGGAGATCGGTGCCGCGAGTTGCCCCAGCTGCGGCTTCAGGTTCCCCGTCGACGTCGAGTCCGGATGCCCCGTCTGCAGATCTCCCCTCAACAGGCTCACCCGCATCTCCCCTAACCTCTACGTATGTGGCGTCTGCTTCAGCGAGCTGGAGAAGGTCGCTCCCCAGGGCGTGGGACGCAGCTGAGTCCAGACACGTTCTTCCGTCCTACAGCATCAACGTTTATCACGGAGGGATGGGGAAGAAATGCGGATGGGATTTGTCCGCTGAGGTGATGCGGCCGGCTGAGATGCTGAGGAACGCGCTGAACAAGGAGGTGAAGGTCGTGCTGAAGAACGACGTAGAATACGTCGGAAAGCTTGTCGAGGTTGACGTCCACATGAACCTAGTCCTCTCTGAGGTCGACGAGTACCACAACGGCAACAAGCGCGCCTCGTATCCGTATCTGCTGATCAGGGGCAACAACGTCGTCTACATCGCCCTCAAGGAGCCGATCTGAGAGCAAAGGCCCTCACCAGTAAGGCGAGTGTCAGATCTGCGGTAAGGGCGAAATAGAGGGGGTGGGGGGTTCAGGCGAGCGAGATGGTCCACCGGCAGAGCAACCTGATTCTCGAGGAGTTCAAGCAGGTCCCCGTCGCGAAGAGGGACGTCGAGATCGTCGAGAGGAAGGGGCTCGGCCACCCGGACTACATCATAGATTCGATCTGCGAGCTGGCGAGCGTCAACCTCTCGAAGTACTACCTCCAGCGCTTCGGGAAGATCCTCCACCACAACCTCGACAAGGGCCTGCTGGTGGGAGGTAGGGCCGCTCCCAGGTTCGGAGGAGGCGAGCTGCTCGAGCCGATCCAGATCATCGTTGCAGGAAGGGCGACCACTCACGTGGAGCGCGGAGGCGTTAGGGAGGAGGTACCGGTCGGGGAGCTGATCCTCGAAGCGGGCAAGAGGTTCATCAGGGAGAGGTTCCGTTTCCTAGACCCTGATAAGCACGTCGTCTTCGATTACAAGGTAAAGCCGGGAAGTGCTGACCTGGTCAGCGTGGTGGAGGCCGAGGAAGAGGTGCCACTCGCCAACGATACCTCCTTCGGCGTCGGCTTCGCCCCCTTCTCCCCGCTCGAGAGGCTCGTCTACGAGGTGGAGACCACCATCAACTCCCCCCAGTTCAAGTCGAGGATCAAGGAGAGCGGCGAGGACTGCAAGGTGATGGGCCTGAGGACCAACAACAGCGTCAGGCTCACCGTCGCCAACGGCATCGTCTCCCACCTGACCTACGACCTCGACCACTACGTCTCGGTCAAGGAGGAGATAGCGGAGGCGGTCAGGGACATAGCGGCCAAGGTCGTTCCGGAGTACGACGTGACGGTCGACGTGAACACGGCCGACAGGATCTTTCCGGGGCAGCCCGACAGGAGCACAGTCTACCTCACGGTGACCGGGACGTCAGCGGAGCACGGAGACGACGGCAACACGGGTAGAGGCAACAGGGCATCGGGTCTGATCACGCCCTTCAGGTTCATGTCGATGGAGGCGACGGCAGGTAAGAACCCGGTCTCCCACGTGGGGAAGCTCTACAACGTCCTCGCCTTCAGGATGGCCGAGAGGATCTACAACGGCACCGACGCCTTCGAGGAGGTCTACGTCAAGATCCTCTCACAGATAGGCCGGAGGATAGACCAACCGCTCTCGGTGACCGTGAACTACGTCCCTGCCAGGCCTGTGAGGTCCGGTGACGTGGAGGAGGTCAGGGCCGTGGTCGAGGAGGAGCTGAGCAGGATAACAGAGCTGACGAGGCTGATACTGGAGGGGAAGGTCAGGCTCTTCTGATCACCGGAGCTCCTTGGCGACGTACGGAAGGGCCCTCGTGTAGCCGTGCCTGTAGTAGTAGCGCCTGACGCCGACGCCGCTGATGACCAGCACCCTCCTGTATCCCTCCGATGCGGCTATCTCCTCGGCCCTCCTCAGCAGCGTAGCGCCTATTCCCCTGTGCTGCCATCCGACTGGCGAATCCCTCCCCACAGGGACGAGGGGGCCGTAGACGTGGAGCTCCCTGACCAAAGCTGCTTCTTCTGTGAGGCCCTTGACCGGTTCCCTCGGAAGCCTCAGCCGAAGCAAGCCTGCGAGGACTTCGTTCTGAGGGTCCTCATAGGAGAGGAAGACCTCGGTCCCTCCTGAGGCCTCGTAACGGAGCTCCCTCACCTCGAACTCCAGCCTCGAGCCCTCGACCCTCCTGAGGACCTCCGGGTTCCCTATCTCCCTGCACCTCACGCACCTGCACCTGAGTCCCCTCCTCCTCAGCTCGGCCTCTACGATCTCCCTCAGGTTTCCAGGCCAGGTACCGGCAGCGACCGCGTCGTTCGGTATCTCCCGCCTGACCCTCATCACCCTCACGTAGGGAGGGACTTTGCTGAGCCAGTCCACCAGGAGCTCCACCAGCTCCTCCAGAGGGTACGGTTCGTAGAGGCCGCGCCTCCACATCTCGTAGAGCGGAGTCCCCGGCACCACCATCGTCGGGTAGATCTTCAGCATGTCGGGCCTGAAGGCAGGGTCTTCGAAGATCCTCCTGAACCACTCCCTGTCGAATTGGGGATCACTTCCTGGGAGGCCGGGCATCAAATGATAGCAGACCTTGAAGGCCCTCTGCCTCAGGTCGCGGGTGGCCTCCTCCACGTCCCTCACCGTGTGGCCCCTGTTCACAATACGGTAGATCCGGTCGTCGAGGGCCTGGACGCCCAGCTCCACCCTCGTGACGCCCATCCACAGCAACCGGTCAGCAATAGGTGCCTTGGCCCAGTCCGGCTTCGTCTCGACCGTTATCCCTGATACCGCTGGTAGGGTGTTCTCCGCCCTCGCAAGGGCCTCCTCGAGCGTCGCCGACGGGCCGTGGAGCGCTGAGAGGGCCCTCCTGACGTACTCCCTCTGGACCTCCTCGGGGACCGCGGTGAACGTCCCTCCGATGAAGATCAGCTCCACCTTGTCGACCTCGTGCCCCATGGACCTCAGCCTCGATACCTGGGTCATGACCTGGGCCTCCACGTCGTATCCCATCTCCCTCGCCGCCGAGACCCATGCCTCCCTTCCGGTGTAGCTTTGCGGAACGCCGCTGCTGCCACCTCCAGGACAGTAGACGCACCTGCCGTGTGGGCAGTTGAAGATCGGGAGGACCACGGTCAGCACCGTCACGCCTGCCCTAGTCTTGACCGGCTTCTTCCGGACCACCTTCAGCAGCTCCGGGTCTGCACCCGACTCGACCAGCGCGCTGGCCAGCTCCGCGTCCGATGGAACCCTGCTGATCTTGAGCCTCGCGGCCAGCTCGACCTTGATCCTGTTGAGCTCCTCCTTGCTCCTCGGCCTCCTCTCGAGGACCTCCCTCACCAGCTCCCTCAGCGCCACCTGCTCGGACATCGCGTCCTCAGACCTTGAGGGGGTTGCCGTAGCGGCCGACGTGGACCAGCTCGCTCAGCGGCTTCCTCGACTTCTTCCCCTTCAGGGGCCTGTCCGGGTAGCCGAATCCCACGATCGCGTCGACAGCCCTCTTCTCCGGTATGTCGTACCTCTGCCGAATCACCGACTGGTCGTAGCCAGTGGTGATGCAGGACGTTATCCCCCTGCTCCAAGCCTCGAGCTGCATGTTGGCGATGGCCCTGCCAGCGTCCAGCTGGTGGTAGGGTATGCTGGCGTCGGTCGTTACTATCACCGCGAAGGCCGCTCCCTTGAGCCAGAGCCCTGTGGTCGTGTGCTCGGCCAGCCACCTGAGCTCCTCCTTGTCCTCTATCAGGATGAAGCGCCAGTGCTGGGTGTTCTTGCCGCTGCCCGCCCACCTCGCCGCGTCGAGGATCGCTATTACGTCCTCCCTGCTGACCGGCCTATCCGAGAAGCTCCTCCAGTCGAGCTTCGTCCTGATCAGCTCCGTGACCTGGCCCGCCATCACCATCCTCCAGCTCAGCCCAGCATATCGATTTAGCGTTGCGACGCGCTCTCCAACCCGTCGAGGAGATGTCGGATCGCTCGGGTCGAGGTCGGGACGAGCTGGTCTTCAGGCCCATAGGCGTCGTCGAGCAGGGCCTTCCTCAGGAGAAGGGCGGCGCTGTGAGGACGAGGTTCGAGGTGAGGGGTGTCATCAGGGTCTTCGAGGAGTTCGTCGAGGGCCTTGAGGGGATCGAGGAGTACTCCCACATCCTCGTGATCTACGTGATGGACAGGGCAGGTCCACCCTCTCTTACCGTCAGGCACAAGCACACGGGCCGAAAGCTTGGCATCTTCGCCACGAGGTACCCTCCGAGGCCGAACCCGATTGCGGTGAGCGTGGTGGAGCTGGTCCGCTTTGACCCTCCGAGGCTCGAGGTCCTCTGGCTCGACGCGTGGCCCGGTTCGCCGGTCCTCGACATCAAGCCGTACGACTTCTACGACATCGTCAGGAGACCTCGGGTCTCGGCGGACTTCGCCTCGGAGTGGGAGGCGTGGAAGGCCGGAATATCCTCTATGGGTCTCGCAGACCTGCTTGAGAAGATAGGGCCATGTTAGAGTGTCGAGAGGGCCTTTCATCTAGTCTTACACTGCTTCTCGCTGATTCATCGGATGGAGATGCCCATCTTATTGGTCAGCAGATGGGTCTTAATATTTATCTGTTCGGATTTATCTTCAAATTGCAGTCATACTCATCGTCAATGAGAATGGCGCTAATTTTTAGTAAAAAACTTAACCTTTAAATTTGTGAACATTGTATTGTCGTTCAGAATGACACCAGAAATAATTTCCGGGGTTGTCAACGCATCAGCAGGAATCTTGGGAGCCATCATAGGAGGCTTTATCGTTCATTTCGCATCTGTCAAGGCAGCCACCATCCAAACAAGAGCCAACTATGTGCTGCAAATCATTGGGAAGCACCCAGACGAATATAAGGTATTGTGCTGGGCCCTCGAAAATAAAGATACCGGAAAGTTGGATGCGGCGAGACAAGGCTGGTTCTACCGTCTGTTGGTTACGCCCCTTCCACCCAAAATCAAAAGGCAATTTGAGGATTCGTTGGATAACAGAGAATGGGACAAAGCGATGGATCTGCTAAGGAAGATAGCCTCTGGAGAATGGGACTAGCACTTTTCGATGTACAGTATCTT
>Ga0079998_114371_pt1 | contig 29863 bp, 23 predicted proteins | sample PerSpoBPS_BMetaG_FD_69201 | JGI IMG/M metagenome (GOLD analysis project Ga0079998, IMG submission 69201) | Thermal spring microbial communities from Yellowstone National Park, Wyoming, USA - Perpetual Spouter B (PS_B) MetaG (SPADES assembly)... | ecosystem: Environmental > Aquatic > Thermal... | reverse complement strand
TGAATGGATGTGAGAACAGGAATGGGTTTTTGAGGACATATTTAAGGAAGCACAGAGGAGTGAGTAAGGAGTATTTGCAAGGTTATTTGGACTTTTTAAGCTTATTACTGAATGAGAGAGGTAGATGGTTTGCCTTGCTTATTTCCGATTATTTAAAGGCATGAGCCTATTTTTTATATTTTTACTCCGCTTTTAATTTTCTCAAAATTTCAAATTTAGATAAGCAGAATTATCATTTAGAATTTAGAATTTGGAAATCATTTAGTTTCTTTTTGAGATATTATTTTTTCTGCGAATTCAAGTATTTCTTGCTTTGTTTTTTTTATTTTCCCACCACCCTCTGCAAAATCTTTTCTTCCTCCACCGCTACCGCCAAGGAATTTTGATATCTCTCTGACGAAATCACCAGCATCAATACCGATATTTCCTGAAACTCCGCCAACGATTGAAATTCTACCATCTTTTTCAGATACAACGAGAATTATTGCGTTTTCAAATTTATTCTTTAACCTATCAACAAGTTCAGAAATTTCTTTTCGGTCAAATCCTTCAAGAAATTCAAAAACGAGAGTTTTCCCGGCAATATCCTTTATGATAGGTTGAGAATATAGAGCAAGAATTTTCGTTTTCAACGAATGAAGCTCATCTTCAAGTTTCTTTTTTTCATCAAGAAGATTTTTAAGCTTCGGTAATATATCTTGTGGAGAAACTTTGAGAAGTTCGGCTAATTCTTGAATAAATTTTTCTTTTTCTGATATATATTTTATAAGTTCCCAACCTGCTACTGCCTCAACCCTTCTTATCCCAGAGGCAACTCCTGTTTCTCTGACAATTTTTAATATACCAGCTTCACCTGTCCTATTTAAGTGGGTTCCTCCGCACAGCTCAAGAGATACTTCACCTATTTTTACAACTCTAACTATCTTTCCATATTTATCTCCGAAAAATGCAAGAGCTCCTTTTTTTAGAGCTTTTGAAAATTCCATATATTCATGCTGAACATGAAAGTCTGACATTATCCATTCGTTTATGAGCGATTCTATATCTTTGAGCTCATCGTAAGAGAGTTGATTTGGATGAGAAAAATCAAATCTTAACCTGTTCGGTTCAACCAAGGACCCCATCTGCCTTACATGAGTTCCAAGAATCTTTCTTAATGAAGAATGAAGTAGATGAGTTGTCGTATGATGTCTTGCAGTTTGCTCCCTCAAAAATGCATCAACAGTAAGAAGAACACGGGTTCCCTCTTCCAATTCACCTTCTAATATTTTTACTTTGTGTAATATAATATCTCCAATTTTCTTCGTGTCTTTGACATCACCTCTTCCGTTTCTCCAAGTTATTTTTCCTTTGTCTCCAACTTGTCCCCCGCCCTCTGGATAGAAAGGAGTTTCATCAACAACCAAAAGTACCTCCTTACCCTTCTCTGCTCTTTTTAGAGTGTTAAAATTCTCATCTAATATATAAAGGATTTTTCCTTCTGATTCTAAATCTGTATATCCTACAAAATTAGATCGTAAGTTGTTTTCAGATATTATGTAAAAAATCTTTTTTTCTATTTCAAGTTCTTTTTTGGCTTTCGAAGTTTTTCTCCTCTCTTCAATTATTTTTGAAAGCTTCTGCTCATCTATAAAAAGGTCTTTCTCACCTGCTATTTCCTTCATAACTTCTATTGGTAGTCCGTGAGTGTCGTAGAACATAAAGACTATATCAGGTGGTATCTCTTTCTGATTTGCCTGTTTTATTGATTCAATTTCTCTGATAAATAAGGGGAGTACCCTTGCGATTGTGCTAAAAAATCTTTCTTCTTCTGCTCTAACCGTTTTCTCTACAATATCTTTTTTGTCTTTTAGGTGATGCCAGAAATCACTCATAGAATTTACGCACTCTGCGGAGATCTTGTATAAAAACGGCTGATCTGTGAAGTTCATAGAATATCTTAAAGCTCTTCTTATTATTCTCCTTATGACATATCCTCTTGACTCATTTGAAGGCATTATTCCATCTGCTATTGCAAAGGCTGCTGCTCTTGAGGCATCAAGAACAACTCGTAAAGCGACTTTATCTTTTAACAAATCTTTCAGCTCATTCTCTACAACCTTTCTTAAAGGAAGGAATACATCTGTGTCAAAAACTGTTTCCACACCCTGCAAGATTGAAGCAACCCTTTCAAGTCCCATTCCTGTATCTATATTTTTTCTTCTGAGCGGTTCCAGAGAACCATCTTTTTTCAAGTTATACTGCATAAAAACAAGATTCCATATTTCTAGGTACCTATCGCATCCGCAAGTTGGTCCTGAACAATTATGGTCTTTTGAGAACTCTTCACCTCTATCTACGATTATTTCTGAACATGGACCCGCTGGACCTTCATCCCCCATCGTCCAGAAATTGTCCTTTTTTCCCATTCTAAAGACCCCAGATACATCGGTTTCTTTGAACCATATTTTTTCAGCTTCATCATCTTCTTCATAAACTGTGGCAAATATTTTTTCCTTTGGAATTTTAAGGTATTCCGTGACGAACTCCCATGCTAATGATATAGCTTTCTCCTTAAAGTATCCACCAAACGAGAAATTTCCGAGCATTTCAAATAATGTCATGTGTCTTGCAGTTTTTCCAACATTATCAAGGTCGTTATGTTTTCCCCCTGCTCTCAAACATCTCTGACATGTTGCAACATTTACATAATCTGGTTCAAGCTCACCCAGAAAATATTTTTTGAACTGAACCATTCCTGCATTTGTAAATAACAAAGTTGGATCATCATAAGGCACAAGGGAAGATGATTGTAAAATCTTGTGATCTCTCTTCTCAAAAAAATCAAGGAAGCTTTGTCTTATTTCGCTAACTTTCATCGCAAGGTAATATATTTTAGGTCGTATTTTTATTTTATCTCATTAGTCTGAAATTATCTATCAGATTGAAATTTTGAATCTTTTTTTTAGTTAGTAGAATGTAGTAGAATATTAGATGAAATGAACGAGCAACATTAAAATTGATAATGTGTGATATTATATTTGTAAAGAACAACGATGGAACAAGTATAGTGGGTAAAAACTCTGATAGACCTTATCTTGAAAGTCAAGAGTTCATTTTTCTCACTCCGAAAGATGATGAATCTCATTATGTCAAGACGACATATATAAAAATACCGAAATATAAAAGAAAGTATTCTATAATTTTGGCAAAGCCTTTCTGGATGTGGGGAGGAGAGATGGGAATAAACGAATGCGGATTAGTTGTATGTAATGTTGCACTATTTTCAAAGAGAAAATTTAAGAGAGAAAATACTGGACTGCTGGGTATGGATATGATAAGGATTGCTCTTGAAACATCAGAAAACTCCGAAGAAGCTCTAAACAAGATAATAGAGCTTGTAGAAACTTATGGTCAAGATGCAAATTCATCTTACAGAAGTGTGTTCCTTTATGATAATGCATTTTTGATCGCAGATGGAACTTCGGCTTTTTACCTTGAAACGGTTGATAAAAGCTGGGCATTCAGAAAAGTTCATAAAACAGAATCTTTCTCAAATACCTTCTCAATTGAAAACGAATACGATGAAATTTTTACTGATAAATCCCAAATCAATATGGCTGGTAAAATTAATTTCAAAAAAAGAAATGAGGATTTATTATTTTCTATTGCGGCAGGTGGAATAATAAGACGAAGAAGAACGATGAAACTCTTGCGGGAAAAAAGCTCTCATGAAATTACTGCAAAGGATATAGCAGAAATACTCAGGGACCATAAAGGTTTTCTCACATGGTCAATATGTATGCACTACAAACCAATCGTATGTCCAGCAGAAACAGCAAATTCTTTCATAGTTGAGTTCAAGTCTGAACCGATAATCTGGATAACCGGTGGTCCCCACCCGTGTATGAGCATTTACAAGCCTTTCTCTTTCTCAAACTTTCAGAAATATCAAAACATATTTTCACATAATGCTTGGTTTTACAAACTGAACTTTAACCGGGAGATTATGAAAAATAAAAAGAATAGGAACAAATTTCAGGAGAAAATTCAAGAGTTGCAAAATCAATTATTCCATATGATAGAAAAAGAAAAATCTGCGGATGAGCAAATAACTATCTACGCTATAAGAAGAGAATCAGAAATTTTTGATTTAACCAAATAATTTGTTTTTTACAAAATCCATTTTGAGATGATTAGATGATTAATTATTAGAAGAAATATTAGAAGAAAAAAATAAAGTTGCAGAACACAGGTATAAAAATGATAAAGAAAGAGTTCAAAGGAAAGAAATGTAAGGTAACATTTGAGATAAAGCCTGAAAAAGCAGAATATGTTGAAATAATAGGGAGTTGGAATAACTGGCAACCGGAAAGAATGAAAAAAAGGAGAGATGGAACATTTTATATATCAAAAACTTTTGATGTATCAAAAGAGTATGAGTTCAGATACATAATAGATGGAAAGGAATATATTAATGACCCAGAAGCGGATGGATACATAAAAAATCCTTTTGGAACAGATAATTGTATTGTTAAAACATAGTCTATTATAATTATATTATAACGATATATGCTTTTTAAGGCTTTCCAATTTTTCGTCAGGGGATACTTCTTTATCTCTTCTTTCATCAATTTTTATCACAGTTGAAACCCTTTTTGCTCCTTCTTCAAACACAGCTTCTTGCATTTCCAAGATCGCTTGAAAAACCCTCTCTTTTTCTCCGTATAAGATTGTGAACATAGCATCTGTTTGATGTTGTATATCTTTGTATTTTTCAAGAACTCGTAAGGCAGCCGCAACATATCTTGATACAGATGGAGTTTCCGTCCCCAAAGGAGTTATACTAACAGCAGCTATAATCTTTCCCATACTTTATATTATTTATGGAATTGAGTTTGAATAAAAAATATACAAATGTTATTTATGAGCTTTTTATCTTCTCACTCAATCACTTTACTTTACTGCCAAAGATACGATAATAACACCCAAGAGCATAAGGAGAGCTCCTTCAAATCTTTTTCCGAACTCTTTATCTTGAAGAAAAAATTTACCAAGAACAACCGAAAAAAGAATACTCGTTCTCTTTATAGATATCATGTAAGCTGTCTCAATTTTTGATATAGCAACAAAATGAGTAATAACAGCTATCCCCATCGTTATACCTATAAGTAAAGAAAGTTTATCTGGTTTTATTAGTTTTACTTTCTCTCTTCGCAAGAGTAAAAATATAACGGAAAAAATAATAGAGTTAGATAGCATATATGTGCTTCCGAAAAAAATTGGGTCAATATGTAAAGCTAAATACCTTCCGAGAACAGATGTGAAAGAATAAATCAAAGAAGATAAAATCATCAGAAAAACTGCTTTCATATCGGAAGATTTTTTCCCTTTTAATTGCTCCACAGCATAAGAATTTGCAGATTTCAAAATTATAAAGCTTCCTGCAACAACAAGAAGAACTCCACCTAAACCATACAAGGAATATTTATCATCAAGAACAAAGATTGAAAATAAAGGAATAAATATTGGGGTAATGGATTGGAAAGGAAGAACGAGTGAAGCTTCTGAAATTTCAAGAGCTTTCATATAAAAATAGGCTGCAACAATTTCAAATGGTATTCCAACAAAATAAAGAACCAAATATTTTAAATCTATCTTTTGCCAATTAGTAAAAACAAAAGGGATAATAAATGGTATTACAAAAAACCACCTTACAAAAAGTGTAGATAAGCCACTCTCTCCCCTTTTCTCTATAAAGATTTTACATAGGATATCACTCAAAGCGGTAAAGAAAGCACATAATGTAGCAACGAAAATCCAAAACATAAAGTTCTAAAATTGAAGTCAAACAGATTTATTATTTTTTCTTTCAGAAATAACTTTGCCCCATCTTGAAACAGCAGTAATAAAAACAAATGAAACTATAACAAGGTAAAGAGAAAGAACGAATACATTAAGGTAATCTCCAAAAATAACCCGCTGAGCCACAGCAGGTGATGGAATATTTGCAGGCAATTGACCTTTCAGTAATGCTTCTTTGAGATAACTTGCGTGTGCAAGGAAACCTATCTTTGGGTCTGAATGAAATATTTTCTGCAAAGCCCCAAAACTTGTGTTGAATACAACAAAAAACATAGGAATTGCAGTTATAAATGCGTACTTTAATTTTCTGTTGTTGATAAGGTATGTTGTGGCTATGATAAGAGCCATACTTGCAAGAAGCTGATTTGCTATACCAAAAATCGGCCAGAATGTCTTTATACCTCCATAAGGATCAACAACCCCAGTATAAAGAAAATATCCCCAAAGAGAAACTGTTACAAAAGTAGCGATAAAAGATGAAAACATAGAATTGTAATCGCCGAGTTTTGCAATTAATCTACCCGCAAGGTCTTGAAATATAAATCTCCCAATTCTTGTTCCAGCATCAATAGTTGTAAGTATAAAAAGAGCTTCAAAGAGAATTATGAAGTGATAAAAGAAAGCAACAAGATGCTCCCCGAAAACCTTTGAAAATATAAGAGCTATACCTATTGCCAAACTCGGAGCTCCGCCAGTTCTTGAAAGTATAGTTTTTTCTTCTATTGCACGAGCAAGATTTTCTATATCTTCCGCATTAATATAAAATCCCCAAGTTTTTATTTTTTCCACAGCAGATTCCACGGTTTTGCCTATTTCAGATTGAGGAGAGTTTATAGCAAAATAAATTCCGGGATCCATAGTAACAGCAGCGATCAAAGCCATAACGGCAACGAACGATTCCATAAGCATACCAGCGTACCCTACAAATCTTGCGTCAGTTTCCTTATCTAAAAGTTTTGGGGTTGTACCAGAAGACACAAGTGAGTGGAAGCCAGAAATTGCACCGCAAGCTATTGTTATGAATAAAAACGGAACTAAATCTCCCTTCCATACAGGACCATCTCCGTTTATAAATTGCGTTATAGCAGGCATTTTTATTTCAGGAATAGCGAGGAATATTCCAACCGCTAAAATAACAACGGTTCCAATTTTCAAAAATGTACTTAGGTAATCTCGTGGAGCAAGTAGAAGCCAAACGGGTAGCACAGAAGCAGATGCTCCATAAATTATAAGGAATATCGCAATTTGCTTTTCTGAAAGAGAAAAGAGTTTTGAAAGTTCAGGATGTAAGGCTATAAATCTTCCGGCAATAAGACTTGCAATAAGGGCTAAAAAGCCAAATAAAGATGGCAAAGCAACATCTCCAGGTTTTATCTTCCACATCCATACTCCCATAACCATAGCTATTGGTATGGTCATGAATATGGTAAATACTCCCCATGGACTTTCAAACATAGCCTTCACGACAACGAGAGCAAGAACAGCCATAAGAATAGTGAGTATTGAGTATATTCCTAAAAGAACGAGCGTTCCTGCAAATTTTCCAAGTTGCTCTGATGCTATTTCACCCAAAGATTTGGCTTTGCTTCTTGTAGATATTACGAGAATTACCATATCTTGAACCGCACCAGCTAAAACAACTCCAAATATTATCCACAAAGTAGCCGGAAGGTACCCCATCTGAGCCGCAAGAACCGGTCCAACCAGAGGTCCTGCTCCACTTATTGCAGCAAAGTGATGCCCGAAAACTACATATCTATTTGTTGGTACGAAATCATAGCCGTTATTGAAAATGTGAGCAGGCGTTGGATTCAAAGGATCTAACCTGAAAACTCTGTTTGCTATGAATCTACTATAATACCTATATCCAACAAAGTAAGAAGATAGAGCCAGAACTAAAATCCACACTGCCGATATGTTCTCTCCTCTATATATTGCAAGAACGAAAAGAGAAAGGAAAATAAGGGAACCGAAAATGAAAGGTATAAAAGGACCGTTGAGTTTTCCGGAATTTTCAGCTTTAATGATTTTTTCTTTTATCTTATCACAAAATGGTGTATTATGCATACACATAATTAGGAATTTTTAATAGAAAAAGGAAAAAGTTTTTTTTATTCTAATTCTTTTTTTGAATGCAATATTTGTAAGGTAGAAAAAGAAAAAATGTTGAAAGAAGAATACGGATAAATATTTTATTTGTTATTCGAGCTGAAAATATTTATAATATTTGTTTGAGTGTTAGAAGATTTGAATTTTATTTCAAGAGCTGGGAGTTTGGTAGAAATGGCTGATTTAGGGAAAGAGAACATTCCAGCTATATTTATCAATATGTGCCCTAACTGTGGAGGAGATATAACATCTGATAGATTATCTAGATGGCTCCCGTGTGTTTCTTGCCTTCCAGAGGTTCCAGAAAACATAAATTTTGAGGAAATAAAGAATGAACTTGAAAAATTAGGAAGGCTTAAAAATTTAGGTGAGATATATGAGATAGAAAAAAGGGCTGACGAATTTTCAAAGTTTTTTGAGAAAATTGTGGGATTTCCACCATGGTCATTACAAGTAGGATGGGCAAAGAGGGTACTGACAGGTCAGAGTTTTGTAGCTCTCGCTCCAACGGGTGTAGGTAAAACAACTTTCGGGATTGTTACTGCTCTGTTTTTGGAAGGTAAGTCATATATTGTAATACCTACAAAGCTTCTTTCAAAACTTGTAGCAAAGAGAATTATAGAAGCAGCGGAAAAATTAGGAATAAACAAAAAGATACTTATAGTTCATGGAGCAAAAAACATCAAAGAGAAGGAAGCACTTCAAAATTCAGATTTTGATATACTCATAACAACAAGTATGTTCCTTGCAAGAAACGAAAAACTCATTTTAGATAAAAGATTTGATTTTATATTCATAGATGATGTTGATACATATCTCAAGCAACCTAAAAATGTTGAAAGAATTCTGAAAGTTATGGGATTAAGTGATGACGATGTGAATGAATTAAAAACACTCATGAACAGAAAATTCTCTATCGTTAGAGGGAAAGAATCAATAGAGGAGAAAATAAAAGGGTTCAACGAAATCAGTGAGAAAGTATCGGAGATAAGAAAGAAAATAAAAGGGGTTTTAGTAATCTCATCAGCAACCGCAAAGCCCAGAGCAAATACAACAAGATATTTCAGAGAAATATTTGGATTTGAAATATCTCCATACGCAACAACAATAAGAAATATAGAGGATACAATAATAGACTATAACGGGGAAAATAATGGAAAAGGAAAGCTCACAGACATCAAGGCTTATGTATTTGAGAAAACAAGAGAAGTCATACAAAAGTGTGGAAACGGTTGCTTTATCTTTATAAATGCAGAGTATGGGAAACAATCGGTCTATGAAATGAAAGACTTTCTCAAATCATCAGGAATAGAAGTAGCAACCTATGAAGAATTCGACGAGAAAACCCAAGAAAAATTCAGGAACGGAGAGATAAAAGCGGTGATAGGTATATCATCTCTGAGAAATCCACTTTGTAGAGGAATAGATATGCCAGATGCTGTAAGGTATGCCGTTTTCGCAGGAGTTCCGAGATTCATTTTCTCTCTTGGTGAGATAGATGAGCCAGCAAAAATGTTAGGAGTACTTATATCTTTGAAAAACGCAATAGGGAACGGAAAAAAGATTTTCTCATTCATAGAATCCATGAAAAAATATTCAGGAATGAGAGCAGAGGATATAGAAAGGTATCCTCCGATAAAAGAGAGAATTTTAAGTATAAAAAACTTTATAGAGGAAAAACTAAATGATCCGGAAGTGATAAAGAAAATAAAGGAATCAGAAGACATACCTTTAAGAATAGGAGAAGATGGGAAGATAAAATTCGTAGTTGCAGATTCATCAGCTTATATTCAGGCATCTGGAAGAACCTCACGTCTTTACATAGGCGGTCTATCAAAAGGATTATCTGTAATGATAGTTGATGATAAAAAGGCTTTTGTTCAATTGAAAAAACGATTGAAGTTAGAACTATTTGAATCAATAAATTTCAAAGAGTTCGATAAGATAGAACTTAAAAATGTTCTTGAAGAGATAGATAATGATAGAAAAAATATAAGAGACTTGATGGAAGGTAAAATAACTCCACTAATTACGCAAGCTTCTATAAAACCTCCGCAAAATGCTCTGGTAATAGTTGAGTCTCCAAATAAGGCTGGGACAATTGCTAAACTCATCGGCAAACCAACTAAAAGAAGAATAGTGGTGAACGGGAAAGGGAAGACCCAAGATGCATGGGAAGTTTCTCGTGGCGACCTAAACATAACAATAATAGCATCAGGAGGACATATAATTGATCTACCATACTCTTATTACAGAGAGGAGAACGAAAAAGATGAAAAATATGATGTCAAAATTGTAAAGCAGAACGGAAAAATAACTTTTATACCAAAGTACAAATCCATAAAAAGATGTAGAAATTGTGGGGAGAATTTTTTTGAAGATGAAAAATGTCCCTATTGCGGATCAATAAACTTTGATGACAAAACAGAAGTCATTAAGGCAATACAAAAACTTGCTCAGGAAGCAAATCTAATTTTTATCGCAACAGATCCAGATTATGAAGGAGAAAAAATAGCTTTCGACTTATTCATGTCTATGCCAAAATACAAAAAAGAAATAAAAAGAATAGAATATCATGAAGTGACAAGAAAAGCAATATTCAACGCTATACAAAATCCCCGAGACTTGAATCTATCGCTTGTTATGTCGCAAATAGTCAGAAGAGTTACAGATAGATGGGTTGGGTTTGCTATGAGCGAATTTTTACAAAAAGAAGAGGAGAAAAGATGGTTATCTGCCGGACGGGTTCAGACCCCTGTTCTTGGATGGTTAATAGAAAGAGAAAAGGAAATGAAAAATAAAATCGGTGTTCTGAGCTTCAAGGGGGAAAATGGAATATCAGATTCAATAAGGATTGAAAATAGAGAGCAAGCAAAAAGAATTAGCAAATCAATCAAAAAATTGAAAGGTAGAAAAAGAAAAAACGAAGAGGACGAAAAGCAAAGATTAGAGAATGCAAAGATAAAAATAAGATATGAACTTTTAGATACAAGTGAAGATACGATGAATCCACCCCCTCCTCTCAATACTCCTGAACTTATAAAAGAGGCGTTTTCAAAATTAAAGTTGTCTTCAACCCAAACGATGAGTCTTGCTCAACAGCTATTTGAATTAGGTATGATTACATATCACAGGACAGACTCAACTCATGTTTCAGATGTAGGAATCTCGCTTGCAAAGGAGTTTATAACAGAAAATATTGGAGCAAATTATTTCGTAGGAAGAACCTGGGGCGAAGAAGGAGCTCACGAATGTATAAGACCAACAAAAGCTTTAACACCAGATGAACTATCAATCTCATCTAAAATAGGAACAATATCTTTATCTGAAAATGCAATAAAGCTTTATGAGATCATATTTTCAAGATTCATAGCAAGTCAGATGAAACCAATAAAAGTCCTCAAAGGGAAAGTAAAGCTACAAATAAGCTGGAACGCAAATGGAGAGGAAATTTCAATTGAAAAAATATCAGAAATGAATTTAAAAGTTGTTGAAGATGGATGGAACAAAGTTAATTTTCTTCCAATTTCAGATGTCGGAAGATTCATAGTTGAAAAGAAAGTTATTGAATTTGAAACAAAAGATTTCAAATTTTCATTTGTACCTCCGGTTCCTCCATATACTCACGGCTCCCTTATAGAGGAGATGAGAAAAAGAGGAATTGGGCGACCATCAACTTATGCATACATAATAAAAACCCTTCTTGACAGGGGCTATTGCATAGATAGAAAAGGTTTCATAATTATAACAAAATTGGGGAAAGAAGTATATGAGAAATTAAGGAATAGCAAGAAATATTCAAAATACACAAATGAAGAATACACAAGAAAAGTTGAGGAAAAGATGGACAAAATCGGAAAAGGTGAAGAAAATTATATGGAAGTATTAAAAGAACTTTACCTCGAGCTCTTCCAAAACGACCCAACCTACAACTGAAAAACTATAAAACAAATTTTTTAGCGAGTTTATTTGATGTTAAGATAAAGGTAAAGCCTATGCCAATTCAGATAGACATAAGGAAAGCACCTTTTTATAGGTGGGGAAGAGAGGAAGGGTTAAAAGAAGGGTTAAGAGAGGGGGAACAGAGCTGATTTTATTTATTTGATTTTTCTTTTATGTAGTTTATAGCGTCTTTTACTGTCCTTATTTTATCTAAATCTTCATCTGGAATTGATATACCGAACTCCTCTTCAAGCTTCATTATCATATCAACAAGGTCAAGGGAATCAAGCCCAAGATCCTCAATAAAGGAAGCGTCATCTCTTATGTCAGATACGCTTTTTCCTGCTTTCTCTGCGATTACGCTTTTTATTTTCATCTCAATATCGTTCATATCTTTTCACCTCCTGCTAATTTAAAATGATTATTATAAAACAGAAAAATAAAAAAGAATAATCCAGTTAAAACAAGTAAAAGTTAATACAAAATTTAGAAAAAAAACAGAAAAACTTTTTATTTTTTGTGTATATGGTATTTCTGACAGGTGCTACTGGTTTTATCGGGAGTTGGACATTAAAAGAATTACTATCAAATGGATATAAAGTAAGAATATCTTTGAGAGAAAATTCAAATACAAAGAATATAAAAAGCTTCCTTGATAAAGTTGAAGTTCTCTTCGGAGATCTAAAAGATGAAAACTTTGTGAGAGAATGCTTGAAAGGTTGCGAGTATGTAATCCACACGGCAGGAAAGGTAGATACATCACTGATAAAAGAAAAGCAAGCAGAAATAATGACATCTAATTATATTTCAACACAAAATATATTCAAACAAGCTATAAGATCAAAAGTAAAAAAAATTGTGTTTTTAGGCTCTATATTTGGTCTTGGGAAGGGAAAAGACAAAAACTTAGCCGATGAAACTGTTCAGTTTAATTTAGAACACCTTGAAAAGAAAATCCCTTATGTTAGAGCAAAAAGAATGTCCGAAATAATAGCAGACGAATACATAAGAGCTGGCCTAAAATGTGTCAGGGTCTACCCTAATTTTTGTTTAGGCGAAGGAGATATATATCTTTCTTCATCAAAAGCAATCTTACCTTTTGTTATGGGAATGAATTTCTATTTTGATATGGGAATAAACATCCAATGGGTTGGGGATGCCGCAAAAGCTCTGGTACTTGCACTTGAAAAAGGAAAAGAAGGAGAAAAATATATAGTTGGCGGAGAAAATATACACTATGAAAAAATAGGCAAAATAGTTTGTGAAAGACTCGGCAAACCTTCTCCTAAAACCAAAGTAAGCCCTAAAATATTCAAGATATTTCTTTTTACACCACAAAAAATCCTTGAAATGATTGAAAAGAAAATCCTTAAAAATGTAAAATTAGATGTAGGAACTCTCCTCATAGCGTCGGAAAAATATTGGTATTACTCGGATAATAAAGCTCGGAATGAGTTAGGATACTCCTCTCGGTCAGTTGAAGAAACCTTATATGAAGCTGTTGATTGGATAACTGAACAAATGAATAAAAGAATTAAGAAGAAAGGAAATCCGAAAAATTAGAATGTAGTAAATTTAAGCATATAATTAATAATGATTATGTAGTGGTGGTGGGCGTAGCTCAACTGGAAGAGCACGGGACTGTGGCTCCCGGGGTTGCGGGTTCGAGCCCCGTCGTCCACCCCCTTTTTTATGACAGAAGAAGAAAAAATAAAACAAATTTTCTCCTTCAAAAACATAGCAGTTGTCGGAATGAGCGATAATCCAGAAAAACCTTCAAATAGAGTCCCTGCATATCTTATGAAGCAGGGATACAAAATAATACCTGTAAACCCAACAAAAAACGAGATAATGGGACTTAAATCTTACAAAAGCCTTCTTGAAGTTGAAGATGAAATAGATGTTGTTGATGTTTTCAGGAGACCTGAACAGGTGTTAGAAGTAGTAAGAGATGCAATAGAAAGGAAGAAGCAAAGGGGAGACATAAAAGCTATATGGCTCCAAGAGGGAATAGTTAATGATGAAGCTAAAAGACTTGCAGAAGAAAACGGCTTACTTTTCATTCAAGATAAATGCATGTTTAGGGAACATCTGAGAATAAAAAATTCTGAATAAAAAAAATCTGAAAAAAATTCTAAACAAAAAAAGGAAATTTAGGATAAAAATTCACAATCCCAACCCCAGACCAAAGTATATTCTGACAGGTGCTTTGAGTGGATCTTGCAAACCACGAGCGAAAATCATCTGGAAAGCAAAACCATATCTATAAAATAAATTACCATACAAAACAAAACCTCCATAAACAGAGCAAAGAAAATCCTCACCCGAACAAATACGAACCGGAGCTTCTAAACTTTCTCCTTTCTGTGCAAATCTAAAAGTGTCAAAAGCGGCAAGAACAGAAAACTTATTCAAAGAAAAAGTTGAAAACAAAGGAACATACCCGTACCACAGATCAAAAATAGATGCAGCCTGAAACCTCAAATACCAATCCCCGAAGAAAACAAGAAAGTATCCGGGAGATGTTCCCCTGAATTCATCAAAAACTTCAACATCTTGTAATGTATAACCGCCAGAAGGGAATAATATCAAAGATATGTTCTGACCAAGAGCAATAGGAAGCGTATAAGCAAAACCTAATCCGCCCTCAAGTCTAGCAGATTGATAGTTTCTAATTTCAACTGTTTGGGAAATATCAAATTGTTTTTCAGATGCATCAATACTTGTTGAAAAGAAGGTAGAACGAAAAGCTGCTAACAGAGATAAAGTTCCAATAGGAGAGGGAAAAGATAATGAGCTATTAGTTCCGATAAATGCATTTATAGACCTTGCACTAAAAGATTGAGAAAATGGTACTATAAAGAAACCACTAATGTTAGCAGAGACAGAATAAATTTCTCCAAAGGCTCCGGCTGATAAAAATAATGCTCTCGCAGGCACCCCAGTTCCCCCAGGGACAGCACCATATAAAATTGGGAAGATGATTTGTCCTCCTCCAAAGATATCAAAAATATTTGATGATTGTGTTACATTGAATACGGTATTAGTAGTCAAAGGTACAGCCTTGATATTTGATGCCCCAAAAAATAAAGATGGTATAAAGTCTTTGAAGTAAATCAGATCGCTCTGAAAAGTCAGGCTCCATGAACCACGAATCCCTAAAAACCCATCTCCTAAAATCTGAGCACGCCCCAACCTATCAAATGTCGCTAACTGAAAGGAAAGACCAAAAATATCAAGTGGTAGAAAAAAATTTCTTGCAGAACTTGTAAGAAAAGGGGTCAGAGTAAGTCCTAAAATTGGAACAAATAAAGGAGAAGATAAATTCAAAAGTCCAACGCTTTTTGGCTGAAAGTAGTTATTAGAAGATATTATACTCTCTGAATTAATTTCATCGTCAAGCTCCGCAGAATTCCCTTCATCTAATAAAGCAGGCTCGGATTTTTCGATAGGAATCCAATTTTCTCTTTCGGTTTTAAGTTCTCTTACCCTGAAACCCTCTGGTTCAAATGATACATACAAAACTCCTTTTGTTGAAAAATCAGCAAATAGAGCCGATGAGATTTCCTCTGTTACCTTCCAAGTTTCTCCGGATTTTAAGTCTTTTACATATATGTTAAAAACCCCATCTCTATCAGATGAAAAAGCCACAGCTTCAGCTGAAACAAATTGAGGGTCCCTATCTTCAAATTTATCTTGAGTTATGAAAATGAGCTCTTTTTTATCGTATATTGCTTCTCCCTGCATTACCCTTTCTTGGATAAAAGGAATCAGGACTATATCTTGGCTTTTCCCATCAAAGTATGAGGCTATAATAAATTTTCCATCATGCGAAAACTTTGGAAAAGTAAATTGTTGCCCTGATAAAAACTTTGTGATTCTATATTCCTTTCCCTTTTCAACATCATAAACGAAAATATTCCTTGAATCAAGCTCATTTTTTACATAAACCAAAAACTTGTTATCTGGGGAGAAAGATGGGAATGAAGCTCTTGCTGACACATCCTTCAAATCTTTTATTTTTATCCTTTTCCCCTGGCTCACATCTTTACTTTCTTCAATTTCTATTCTCCCCAAAGAAAGTTGAAAGTACTCTTCTGGTATTGATGCAAAGAAAATAAATTTTTTGGTAGGTTTGAAAAAAGATATAGCTATGTAAGTGCCACTCACGGCATACGAATTTACACGACCAAAAACTTTTTGTGGTTTTCTATCCCCTTCATAATACATAAGAACTCCGTCCTGAATAACAAAAAAACCGTTCCCATAATATTTTGGCAAATATACAGAATATACATTTCTCTCATAAAGACCAACTCTTTGTTTTTCAAGTTTCAAAAGTTTTCCTTGCAATTTCCCTTGACTTTTTTCAAACCTTGAAATTTGCTCCTGGTAGGTTATGTAGAGCCAGTTTTTCCATTTGTCTTCAAGTTGATAAAACTTTTCACCCGTTGCTTTTTCAAAACAACTCTCATAAGAGAAAGTCAGAACGCCAGAAGCACAATCAATTGTTCTCAAAATAGCATCCCATCCATAATTTTCTTTTATAAAATATAAAAAAGAAAATCCGTGATTATAAACGATTTCTCCCTGCCAAGCCTGCTTTGCTTCAAAATTCCAAAGGTATTTTAGAGGATAGATTTTTTTGTGATAAAGTAAAGTTCGCAAAATCATATTTCTGTAAGAATCAAGAGCATCATGACCGAGCTCAGCAGTCACAAGTTGAGCTATACCTTCCGTAAAATAAGCTGGCTCAGAGTAAGGAGGTAAGCCGAACTCAAAGCCACCAACTAATGTGGATTGTCGCTCAGATAGTGAAATAGAACATAAACTCCCCTTACCTATTCCACAAAAGAGTCCTCCACTTATAAAAACCGTTGGAACATACCTTGATGTTTTTTTAGCCTTTCTCAAAGCGACGATATGAGAAAATTCGTGCGTCAGAACATCTTCAAGCCATGGGTGTCTTCCTCTCAAAGGAACATAATAAATATCAGCAGCAAAAATAACTATTTGGTCAAAGATTTCAACAGCAAACCCATTCCCTATATCATCAACATCTAAAAAGACAATATGGGTTTTTCTATCAAGCGGATTTTTCAGGGTATTTACGACATGGTTATATGCTTTTTCTTCTAAAAATTGAGCGCTTCTTTGAGCAAAATCTTCAAGACCATCATAGTAATATAAAACAAAATGAGTAGTCTCTATGCTGTACCATTTCTTTACAAGATTGAAATTCAGAACAAAAAAAGGTATAAGAAAGAAACCCACCATAAACTAAAAACTTTAACTTACAAAGATAAATTTATTATTTTTCTTCAAATATCATTTTTTAAGGTAAAAACCTTGTTGATTAGGCTGATGATCAATAAATGATCATCTGGTCAGCTTTATTTGTGCAATCTCTTTTGGTGTTTCTTTGCCTATGGTTTCTGAGAATCGGTTCCTTGAAATCTGTTATACTTTCCTCATCTACATTTTCTTCATATATTTTTTTCTTACCTCGTTGACAAAAATATGAGCAAGTCTTGTAGGTTCTGGTATTCTGAAACCAGCTGTCATTTTCTTGACAACCTGAACTGCATCGTCCAGTGTTATTTTATGCCCTACTGATACTACGATTGGCTGAGCTTTCTCATCTGTACACATCAGATAACCCACGACTTTTCCTTTAAACCTCAGTGGAGCTGTTTCCCATTTACGTTTTGGTAGAAAATCTGGAGTACCGACCAAAATAGATTTAGCAACTCCGATAGATGGTTTATCATATATCACGCCTATATGAGAGGCTATACCGAAAAATCTCGGATGCGCAACTCCTTGACCATCAACGAAAATTATGTCAGGTTCTGTTTTAAGCTTTGAAAAAGCTTCCAAAATAGCTGGCGTCTCCCGAAAAGAAAGAAGTCCCGGAATATACTTGAATTTTACTTCTTTTATTGCAAAGACTTTTTCAACTATTGATAAATCTTCATAATTTAGAACAACGGCAGCAGCAAAAAGTATATCTGAACCAATATTGTATGATATATCTACACCTGCTATAAGGCGAGGGGTAAAATCAAGTTTTTGCTCCCTTACGATTTTAGAGAGTTCTTGTTGTAGCTTTTTGGCATCCTCTTCTGTGAGATCCCACCTGTGATTTAGCTTTGGCTCCATAATTCACTCATATATTCTGAGGTAAAAAGGTGCGTCAAGGACAACATCAAATCTTGAACACTCTTCAAGAGCATCTTTGAAATCTTTTTCAACACACTCATGAGTTATGATAAATATAGGAACTCCCTCCTTCCCGTAGCCCCTTCCCTTTTGTAAAACTGATTCTATTGATACTTTGTGTTTTCCAAAGCTATCAGCTATTTTTGCCAGAACCCCAGGTCTATCCACAACCCTAAGCCTTACATAGAATTTTGAAATCATAAGGTCTGGCTGAATTACCTTTTCGCGTGATAAGGAAAATGACCTCCTTGGATAATGTTGGTGATGTATTGCAGATTCAATTATATCAGATAGAACAGAAATAGAAGTTGGATCACCGCCTGCTCCTTGACCTTTTAAAAACAACTCACCAAGTCTTTTCCCCTTTATGATGACAGCATTAAGATTGCCCTTGACCTGAGATATTGGAGATTCATAAGGTATGAGAGCGGGAAAAACGGAAATCTCTAATTTTTCCTCGTTCCCATATATTTTTTTTCTTGAAACAGCAATTGACTTTATAGCGTATCCGAAATCTTTTGCAAATTCTATATCTATCTTTTCAATTGAGGATACACCTTCTTTGAGTATATCATCGGGTTTTACTCTTACACCAAAGCAGAGAGCAGTTAGTATGCAAATTTTTTGAGCAGCATCTGTTCCATTAATATCAAAAGAAGGGTCAGGTTCTGCATACCCCAATTTTTTTGCTTGTTCCAGAGCTTCTGCAAACTCAAGACCTGACTCCATAGAAGATAAGATGTAATTAGTTGTTCCGTTCAGTATTCCTACAATTTCTGTTATCTCATCTGGTACAGCATTTTGTATGGTTCTTATTACAGGTATTCCTCCTCCAACAGATGCATCAAATAGAACATTTGGATCGCTAAAAATTTCATCATCTATTGAAAGGAGGAACTTATTTGCCGAAACAACTTTTTTTCCACTCTTCAAAGCTTCCTTTATAAAAGTGCGAGCTGAATCAATATCTCCTATAAGCTCCACTACTATATCTGGGTCAGCTTTCATAATATCTGAAAAATGAGATGTCAGAAGTTCCTGAGGGATTTTGAAGCCATTGATTGTCCTCTGCTTCTTTTTATCTCTCACAAGTATCTTAACTATTTCCAAATCTAAACCATATCTTGACCTTATTATATCTTTTAGCTCAAATATATTTCTCACGAGGTATTTTCCAACATTACCACACCCTAAAATTGCAACTTTTACCTTCCTCATACTCCTTTTAGACTATTTCGGCAACTTTGCTTTTATTTTTTTTTGCTTTTATTTTGTGCATATTATTTAGAAAACAAAATGGATAAGATAGAAGGAGGAATTAAATAAATAAAAAGATTATATATTAAGTAAATCTATGCACAGGAAACTGATTTCTAAAAAATAACTTTATGTAGTAGAGACTTTTCCAATTTCAATTTTCTGCAGAACTTTTCCTTTTCTGCTTTTGATTATAAATCTATCAGAAGGTCTTTTTCCTCTTCTTGTCTTATAGCCCTTTGTCAAAAGTCCCCAAGGAGAAACTGGATGAGGGTTGCCCTGCGGAGACCTTCCCTCACCTCCTCCATGTGGGTGGTCAACAGGGTTCATAGCTACACCTCTGACATGGGGTCTTCTTCCAAGCCATCTTGACCTTCCTGCTTTACCTAAACTAATAAGTTCATGCTCTTCAAGTCCGACTTGTCCTACCGTTGCGAGGCAATCACCATGAATTAATCTTTCTTCCTTTGATGGAAGTCTTACAAGAGCATATTTACCTATTTTAGCAAGGATCTGAGCCCAACTTCCAGCCGACCTACAAAGTTCAGCTCCTCCGCCCGGTACAAGTTCTATATTGTGAATGATAGTTCCATCCGGGATATATTTTAGAGGCATAGCCCATCCCACCCGAGCTTCTATTTTATTTTTTGATGATAAGATTGTATCTCCAACTTGTAATCCTTTTGGCCAAATTATATATCTTTTTTCACCATCTTTATACTGAACAAGGCAAATTCTTGCAGTTCTGCAGGGGTCGTACTCTATTGATACCACTTTACCGGGTATATCAAATTTATCTCTTTTAAAATCGATTATTCTATATCTTTTTTTATGCCCTCCCCCCCTGTGTCTTGCCGTTATTCTTCCCATATTGTTTCTTCCGGCTTTTTGTTTCCATCTATCAAGAAGGCTTTTCTCTGGCTCATCTTTTGTTATTTCAGCAAAATCGTATCCTGTCATGTGTCTTCTACCGGGGGTTATAGGTTTATATGTTTTTATTCCCATTTATTTTACCTCCTTTGATTTACTTTTTTGTATAAGCTTATAAGTATTTATTTATTTGCTGACAAAGTGAATTTTTCAGTAATTTTTCCTATATCTAATTGTCCCTCAATTGAAACTATTGCCTTCTTGAACGAAGGTCTCCTTCCCACAAAAATTCCTCTTCTTTTCACTTTACCTCTATATATCATTGTATTAACTTTCTTGACTTTGACACCAAATATTTTTTCCACAGCTCTCTTTATCTGCGGTTTAGTTGCATCAATACGGCATATAAAAACAAACTTTCCCTTCTCGCTGAGTTTATGAGATTTCTCTGTTAAAACTGGGGTCAAAATTACATCTTCTGGCGCAATATTTGTAATAGTTTTCATTTTTCTTTCAATTTTATTTTTATTTTCTTGTATTTTATTCTCTTGCATTTTATTTTTCCTCCACCTTTACATTATATCTTTGTAAAATTTTAAGAAATGCGTTTTTCTCAAACACTGCAAAATCGTATTTCAAAATCTCGTAGGCATTTATCTCATCTACCGGTAGAACCCGTGAAAGCTGAACTGCTCTGAAAGATAGCAACACATTTTTCTTTGAACCATCTGTTATGAGAATTAAAGGATAAGCTTCCAAGTTTCTTATGATTTCAGTTGCTTTTTTGGTTTGGGGACTATCAAAATTTAATTCATCTATGATTTTAAGTTTTCCTTCGATGAACTTTGAAGCAATTGCACTTCTTAGAGCTTCTTTCTTTTCTTTCTTATTCATCTTGAATGAATAATCTCTTGGATGAGGTCCGTGAGCGACGGCTCCTCCGACCCAGTGAGGGTTCCTTATAAAACCTTGCCTTGCTCTACCTGTATGTTTCTGTGGCCAAGGTTTTCTCCCACTTCCGCTAACAGTTGATATGGTCTTGGTCTCATGTGTTCCTGTTCTTTTTCCAGCAAGATACCATCTGATATAATACCAAAGAAGATTTTTATTAGGTGCAGAGAAGAAGCTTTTTTCTACTTTGATCTGATCCTTCTTCTCCCCTGATAAAGCATCATGAACATCAATACTGATGAAATCATCTGAAACGGCTTTGTTTAAAGATGAAGTAACGGCTTCCATTTATAATTCCTCCTTGCTTTTTATTTTTTACCTATTTATTTTTTTTATTTTGCATCATTTATTTATAAATCAATTTTTCTTTGCACTTTATACTATTTCAGTTTTTTTCTTATCAAAACTTTTCCCCCTATTGAACCTGGGACGGAGCCTTTAACAGCTATTATTTCATTCTCTTTATCAACATAAAGGACCTTGAGATTTTTTATCGTTATAGTTTGCATTCCCATATGTCCTGCCATTTTTTTTCCTTTCCAAACTCTTCCGGGTTCAGTTTTTTGTCCTATTGATCCTGGTCTTCTATGAGACATAGAACCATGACTTGCCGGTCCGCCGGAAAATCCCCATCTTTTTACAACACCTTGAAAGCCCCTACCTTTGCTTGTTCCTGTAATATCTACTAAATCACCCACTTGAAAAATTTCAACTCCAACTTTTGAACCCACTGGGGGAAGATTATCTTGGGAAATAACGCTAAATTCTTTTATTGTTTTAAAACCTTTTTCAATTCCAGCTTTTTTTATTATGCCTAGGATAGGTTTGGGAACATTCTTTATTTTACATTCATCAAAAGCAACTATCGCTCTCTTTTCCAGTTTATCATTAGATTTTACCTCTCTGTATCCAAGAATAAAACCTCCCGAAAGTTTCAAAATTGTGACTGGTACTGTATTTCCTTCCTGATCAAATATCTGTGTCATTCCGACTTTATGCAAAACAAGACCTGCAATCATTTTTTATCCTCCTTTTTCTATTGTATTCAATCTATATACACATTTTAACAGCCCATTGTTAAAAAACAATGGGTTTGGGGAAGGTTTATTTGCTATGAGCTTTTAACTCATGCAAACCTTACTTCCCCCAGCCACTGCCACAGCTTCTACCCGTTTTACCGGGCTACCTTTCTTTTTTTTCTTTTACCTTTACTTTTACTCTTCTTTTTCCTATTCTTTTTTTCTTTCCCTTTTTCTTTTTTATTTTTCTTTTTTCTCTTTCCTTTTTCTTTTTTCTTCCTATTTTTTATTTTTTTTATTTTACTTTTTTATCTCTTCTCCTTCCTTTCCTCCTTTAATATTTTGATCGCCATTTTAGATGGCGCGAGGGAAGGAATAAATAATTATCATTTTAAATTCTATTGATAATTATAGAAATAATTTTGTTAATCTTCAAAAATTTTTAACAATAGACTGTTAATTTATTCAATTTTCATCTCTATATGTATTCCCGGGGGTACATCAATTTTTCTTAATTCTTCTATTGTAGCGGCTTGTGGGTCGAGAATGTGAATAAGTCTTTTATGAATCCTTAATTCAAAGGATTCCATAGATTTTTTATCTGTATGTGGTGAGCGGAGGATTGTCCATCTTTTTATTTTAACTGGTAAAGGTATAGGACCGACGACCTTTGCATTTGTTCTTTCAGCGGTTCCGACTATTTCTCTTACTGTGTTATCAAGGAGCCTGTGGTCATAAGCTTTTAGCTTTATTACTATCTTATTAAAGTTAATCATGGCAAATCTTCCCTCCTTACATTTTTAATTTTTCAATTTTAATTTTTCACTGATGCACCTTTTCTTGCCTCAACTATCTGATTCATAATAGAATTGGGAACTTCTTCATATCCGTGGAATTCCATAATGTAGTATCCTCTACCCTGCGTTAGAGATCTCAAAGTTGTAGCATATCCGAACATTTCAGATAGTGGTACAAATGCTCTGATAGCTCTAAAACTACCTTTTATAGCTATATCTACTATTTTTCCTCTTCTTGAATTCAAATCTCCTATAACTGTTCCCAAAAATTCCTCAGGAGTGTAAACTTCAACTTTCATGATAGGTTCAAGTAGAATTAAACCAGCTCTTTTGACAGCATCCTTTAAGGCGATAGAAGCCGCTATTCTGAAAGCGATATCAGAAGAATCAACCTCGTGGAATGAACCGTCATAAAGTGTAACTCTGAGATCAACGAGAGGATAGCCTGCTAAAACTCCTTCCTCCATAGCGTCTCTGATACCCTTTTCAACAGAAGGAATGAATTCAGCAGGAATTATTCCACCTTTTATCTGATTTACAAATTCAAAGCCTTTACCTCTTTCAAGAGGCTCAACTCTTATTATTACATGTCCATATTGTCCTCTACCACCTGATTGTCTTATATATTTTCCTTCCGCATCAGCAGTTCCTAATATTGTTTCTTTGTAAGCTACTTGGGGTTTGCCCATCCTTGTTTTCACCCCATATTCTCTTTCAAGCCTATCTTTTATTATTTCAAGGTGGAGCTCTCCCATTCCCCACATTATAGTTTCTTGTGTTTCATGATTGTATTTTACCTTAAAAGATGGGTCCTCTATTTCAAGCTTGTGCAATGATATAAAAAGTCTTTCTTGGTCCTGTTTAGTAAGCGGCTCAATAGAAGCATAAATGACAGGTTCTGGAATATCTATACCTTCAAGTATGATTGGGTTTTCTTTCAAGCAAATTGTATCTCCTGTTATAGTATCTTTTAATCCTGTAACTGCTACGACATCCCCCGCTGATACCTCATCAATATCATCTCTTCTATTTGCAAACATTCTCATAACTCTTCCTATTCTTTCAGTTTTTCTCAGACGAGGATTATATATTGTAGTTCCTGGTTTCAATTTTCCGGAATACATTCTTACATAGGAGAGCTGACCTGCATAAGGGTCGTTCATTATTTTAAAAACGATACCACAAAGGGGACCATTTTCATCAGGGGGTAAGACTATTTCTTCTCCGCTATCTGGATGTTTCCCCTTCACGCTACCCCTATCAATAGGAGATGGTAGATAGAGTAAAATTCCGTCTATCATAGGTTGAACTCCCTTGTTTTTAAGGGATGAGCCACAGAAAACAGGAACTCCCTTGAACCCGATGGTTATTCTTCTTACAGCACTATAAATATCGTCTTCTGTTATGGAATCAGGATTTTCTACATATTTAGCCATGAACTCATCATCAAGGTCAGCAATAGATTCTATCATCTTTTCTCTCCATTCAGCGGCTAAATCTTTAAATTCATCTGGAATCTCTTCATAATAGTATGTTCTTCCCTCATCTTCTTCTGAAAAGTAAATTGCTTTCATTTTTATGAGATCTATACAACCTTTAAATGTTTCCTCTTTTCCGTTTGGTATCTGCAAAGGAATAGGAGTTATATCTAATTTTTTCTTTATATCTTCTAATGTTGCAAAATAATCTGCACCTACTCTATCCATTTTGTTGACATAGCAAATTCTTGGTACAGAATACTTGTTAGCTTGCCTCCAAACCGTTTCAGACTGAGGTTCAACACCATTTACTGCATCAAAAATTATAACACATCCATCAAGAACCCTTAATGATCTTTCCACTTCAACTGTGAAATCTACGTGTCCGGGTGTATCTATTATATTTATTTTGTGCTGTTTCCAGTAACAAGAAACCGCTGCGGAAGTTATAGTGATACCTCTTTCTTTTTCCTGAGGCATCCAATCTGTGACGGTGGTTCCCTCATCAACATCTCCAATTTTATATGTTGTTCCCGTATAAAAGAGGACTCGTTCGGTTGTAGTTGTTTTACCTGCGTCTATGTGAGCTACAAATCCGATATTCCTCACTCTCTCTAATGGAACTTTTTCTTCCTTTACAGCCATAGTTTAAACCCCATTTATCAATTTTTTGGCTATCAAACAAAAGTATTCATAAGATAATGAATAAAGGAAAATAAAAAACAAATTTCAGGAATTTTTCATCAGAGAAAAGTAGAGCTCAAGATACCTTTTGATCATAAAATCTCTTGTATATTTTTGAAATAGCTCGCGAGATTTTTCTGAGAGGACTTTTCTCAATTTCTCATCGGTTAAGATTTTTTTTATAGCTTCTTTGAGCTTTTGTTCGTTTCTTGGTGGAACAAGTAAAACATATCCACCAGCAAAATACGGGATTCCACCAACCGAAGAAGCAACGATTGGAATTCCAAATTTTCCAGCTTCAATTATCGTAACTCCCCAAGCTTCATTCAAAGACGGGACACAAAAGACATCAAAAAGAGGGTAAAAATCATCAGGAGGATAGATCCAACCTGTAAAGAGGAAATTTTCTTTTCCCAAAATTTTTTCTGCAAGTTCTTGAAGTCTTTTTCTTTCAGAACCATCTCCAACTATGAGCAAAAAAATTTTTTGATCTAAATCTTTCAGAAGAAGTGAAAATGCCCTTATAAGATATTCAATACCCTTCACAGGTTCAAGACGAGATATTGTTCCAACAATTTTTAATCCAGAGTTTTTCAAACTAATAATTTTATCTTTTATTTTTTCTATTTCTTCATTAGTTTTGTTTCCCGAGATTTTTTTTTGTTCTTTCTGATCTGATAATTTTCCCTCCGCTTTTGGTATAAAGAAAAATCTCCCTCTATATCCCACATTTTCAAAAGCTTCTTTCTCATCTTCTGTTCTCACAACCAGCACATCTGTAAATTTTCCTGCTATGAATTCCAAAAGCTTGAATAAAAAAGTTTTAGGTTTTGAAAAGTATCCTGAAAATATATGTCCGTGAGGTGAATAAATTTTGTATGGTACCTTACAAATAAATCCTGCAAGGCGTCCAATAAATCCTGCCTTTGATGTGTGAGCATGAATTATATCTGGCTTTTCTAAAAGAATTATCTTTATTAGCTCAAGCAAAGCAAAAATATCTTTAACCAAAGATACATCTCTTACTAAATTTTTTACTCGCAAAATTTTTATATCAGTGGGGATTTCAATTTCGTTATCACAATACCCACTTACAAGTACCTGATCAAAAAATTTATTTATTTCTTTGCTGCGCGTGACTTCTAAAACTTCGTAAGGAACTCCTCCCCTTTCAAGCCGGGTTATAATTCTCAAAATTTTTGGCTTATTCTTTTTATTTCTTTCATTCACATCAAAAATTTAAGAAGCTATTTCAAAAACTTTTTTAAATCTTGGAATAAACAAATAATCCCGGCAGTATTGAGAAAAAAATTATTCGGGTTATTTTTCAGATGTTCTTTAATCTCCTGTTTTTGCCTATAAACCTTACTACTCTTTGGAGGTAAGATAAAGTTGTTGAAGTAAATACCGTCAAGAAAAGAGGTGTAATGAATAAATTTTGAGTTTTCAGAATGCTTTATGAATTTTATTATTTCGTCAATCTGTTTATCTTGCGCTCCTCCGGATTCCTTGATATGTTTTGCTTCTATTATTAGAAAATGATTTCCTACTTTTAAAACAACATCTGGCAGTTTCCCCTGATGTTCATCACTAAATTTGTATCTAATATTGAAATTTTTGCAAAAATTTCTAAAGAGTTTCTCATCTCCTGAATCTGGTAAAAAATAGCCTAACTTTTGAATTTTAATGTCTTCAATTTTCCTAAAATGAGAGAGCTTTTCAAGATTAAATTTTTTCTTTGCTAAACCTATAATTTTTATTATCCCGCTTGTTCCTTTCTTTCTTGATGCTCCGATATCATATAATGCCTGAACAGTGATGTTTGAATAACCTAACCTATCATATAACTTTTTTCGGCGGAGACAATATTCTTTCAGTAGTTCAGCTAAAACTGTTTTCTGATTTTGTAGTTTATTAAATACTGAAAAAGATAAATCTAATGTTTTCCAGAATGCAACAAATTCAGTATATTGAATTTTGTCGGTATCTGAAATGATTTCATAGATTTCATCAAGTATTTTCTTTGCTGAATTTTTGTCTTTCTCCAATAGCACGCAATAAGTCGTTATCAAATCTCTCAACCTTTCTATACCTTTAATCAATTTTTTATCATCAACTATAATCTCATCAGATATGTAGTATTCATCTACTATTGGTTCCGGATTTTTAAGAGATATTTTCCAGTATTCTAAATTTCTTTTTAACCCCATAAAGATAGATTCTTTTTACGCTGAACAGCATTTACAAACGAAACTATACCTTCTGCATCTTTACTTTTAATCAAATCTACCAATTTATTTAGTTGCTCTTCACTCTTCAAGCTAAAAAAAGGAAAAGTTTCTATCAATGCCTTCACCTGAGAAAGTCCCAAGTATTTTCTTGTATATTCACTGTTTGAGTACTTGTAGGTAGTCATAAACTCACTATCAGTTTTTTCCCTAAAATACTCCAACAATAAGTTGAAATAATTTCTCAAAATAAGCTGTATCTCTACTGATAATTTTGGATGAAAGAAAATTTGTATCGGATGAGTTCTATATTTTGATTTTGAAACCAAAATTCCATCCACTCCATAGACTTCTTTAACTAAATACAATCCCGCTCTTCCTTCAAATTTTCCTGTATCAAGTGTCCTGACGAAAAGTATATTTGATTTGACTTTTTCATAAAGTTCATCGTTCACAAATATCAACTTTTTTTCATACTCTTTCCCATCAAAAGCATTAACATCAATAACCCAAATTTGTTTATTACCCCTGTTTTTCTCAACTTCATCAATAGTCAAATAGAAAGAAAACTTTAAAGGTTTATCTGCTCTGCTTTTTAAAACAAAATCCTCAAATTCATTCCCTGCCCTAAAATGATTTTTAGGATCAAGAACATAAATTCTCTTTTTTTCTCCTTTATTGATTTTGACCCCTTCAAAAACCAATTTTTCTTTTTTGGGGCTTGATTTTCTTTCAAAAAAGCAAATACAAACATTCGTACCCGTAAAGTCAAAAATCTTTTTCTCAAAGATAAAAGCTTTTTTGATGGCGTAATATTGAAGGAAGTCATCTCTGATTTTATTTGAAACAGAAAATCCGAAGAGGAAATTAGATGGTATAATATAAATCATTTCTTTAATACCATGTTTTAAATCATTTATCAGAGCTAACTGATATAAATCCTGATACCCTTCAAACTCACCTTGAAAGTATTCCAAATACTTTTGTGTTTCTTTATACTTTACGATATGTCCTATATAGAGATATGGGGGATTTGTAATGTGGTACGGAGGGAGGTCTGTATCAAAAATAAAAACTGGATAATTCTTTATTGTATCTTGACAAATAATTCTTTCTCTGGCTATATCTTCCGGAATCCCGTATGAAGAAGCATTTAAAACTGCTTTTTCTATTATCTCTTCTTGAACATCAAAAAGGAAGATATGATTTTTAAAAAACTCAATTCTTTTTTCTTCTGGTAGCAAATTCAAGATTGGCAGTATAAGATTTCCCTCACCACAGAAGAGATCTATCCACAGGTAATCATAAATCTTATTTTTTATTTCAGGTAATATAAACTTTTCAAATATATGAATAGAAGTCAAATGCTCACCGTATATTCTTTTTTTGTTTCTCAAAGATTTTTTTGAAATTCCTACCTCTTTCTCAAAAAGCATAAGAAAAAATAAAAATTAAGGAAATCAGCCAAGAGAATTAATCTGCTAAAATTATTCTTTTCTTTTGTCCTATCAGATACAGACAAATTTTATTTCCCTTTCACAACAAGAATTTAATAGTCTATTGTTAAAAATTAAGGTAGCCCGGTAAAACGGGTAGATGCGGTGGCAGGCACTTGGGGAAGTAGGGATGGGCTGTTAAAAGATATTTATCTGAAATTTTGACTGGAAAATTTTTTATACCCAGATTTTGTAAGAAATAAAAGATAGAAATTTCATAAAAATGGAGAATAGAGGGAGGAGCTTTTTTAACTTTTTCTTGCTTTTATCGTCTTCCCTAGCTCCTCCCACTTTTATGACTATCTTTTTCTTTATTTTCCCTCTCTCTATTTATTTTTTATAGCTTACTTTTTCTTCTTATCTTTCTTTTCTTGTTCAAGACCGAGTTTTTCTTTTTCAACCTTTATGAATTCATTCAAAGCTATATATTTTGATTCACCACCGAATGCAGTTCCTTTAATTCTTCTTTTGAACCTCTCCGCAACAACATCGTAAAAGTCTTGTGGCAAAGGAACATATCCTACCTCACGAGAAAGTTTCCCTGCATTCTTTATGTAAAAGTCAATAAAGTCCTGAACCTCTTTTTTCTCCAACGATTTGAAGTTCACATAAATGAATAGTGGTCGCGAAAGAGGGACATATTCTCCCTTGTATATATTCTCCTCAGAAGGTTCCACGGGCTTACCAGTTATAGGATTTACTACCGGAACTGCTTTCAGTTTATCTTTATTTTCAACATAGTACGCATAGCCGAAGTATCCAAGAGCATATTTATCTCCTTGCACACCTTGAACGAGAACATTATCATCTTCACTTGCTACATAATCGCCTCTGCTTTTACCAGCTTGACCAACTATGACCTCTGTAAAGTAATCAAATGTTCCGGAGTCTGTACCTGGACCGAAAAGTCTCAGGGGAGCATCTGGCCAGTTTGGTCTTATTTGGTTCCACTTTGTTATCTTACCT
>Ga0079998_106344_pt1 | contig 30000 bp, 30 predicted proteins | sample PerSpoBPS_BMetaG_FD_69201 | JGI IMG/M metagenome (GOLD analysis project Ga0079998, IMG submission 69201) | Thermal spring microbial communities from Yellowstone National Park, Wyoming, USA - Perpetual Spouter B (PS_B) MetaG (SPADES assembly)... | ecosystem: Environmental > Aquatic > Thermal... | reverse complement strand
TAATCTACGGTAGGGGTTGCACCACATGGATTGCAGGGCGAAGTGATCCTGCCGCTCGAAGGGAGGAAGTTCTACGAGCTCGAGATCGAGGGTTTCAGGAGGACTTTGCCCATGATGAAGGTCTCGGAGAACCTTTACATCGCTTACTTCGACAGCCTTGGGGACCTGGAGTTCCTCTCTCACTGCGCCAACCTCCTCGCACGGAGGCTCGTCGGCTCCGAGGTCCTGATCACGTCGGAGACCAAGGGCGTCCCGCTGGTCCACGAGATAGCCAAGATACTCGGCCACAGGTACTACGTGATCGCGAGGAAGCGCATGATCCCGTACATGATCGACCCGATCGTGGTGGAGTACAAGCCGATAACGAGCAACGCGCCGCAGACCTTGGTGCTCGACGGGAGGTACGTTCCCCTGTTGAAGGGGAAGAAGGTCTCGATCGTCGACGACATCGTAAGCACGAGGGAGACGATGAGGGCGCTCGAGGAGATCGTGAGGAGGGCTGGCGGGATCGTCTACAAGAAGGCTGCGATACTGGTCGAGGGCAAGGTCTACGACGACATAGAACACCTGGGCGTCCTGCCGCTGTTCAGGGAGTGAGCGGGAAGGGCTGCCCCACACGTCGAATCCCTTGCGTGGCGAGGGCCTGACGCAGACGGTGTGAAGCAGATAGCCTGCGGTCATCGCGAAGGCTGAAATCGAGAATAACCCAAACGTCACGGGAGAAGAGTTGCTGATGGAGCTGGTCTTCCTGGGAACCGGAGGGGGCATGCCGACGCCCGAGAGGGCACTTCCGTCGCTGGCCTTGAGGTTCGCGGGCCACCTCCTCATCTTCGACTGCGGTGAGGGGACGCAGAGGCAGATCGTCTCGGCTGGGCTGGGCTTCCCCTCCTCGATGAGCGTCTTCGTCACCCACCTCCACGCCGACCACTACCTGGGGCTGGGAGGGCTCGTGGCCACGCTCGACCTGCTCAGGAGGGAGGCGCCTCTCCGGATATACGGACCTAAGGGGATCCGCGAGGTGGTAGGGTTGCTCATCGAGGCCGCGAGGCTCGACCCGGGATTCGACGTCGTGACGACCGAGATCGGAGAGGGCATCGTGGTGGAGGGGAGGGAGTTCGTGGTGGAGGCCATGAGGACGAGGCACACGGTGGAGTCTTTCGCATACAGGTTGAGGGAGAGGGACAGGCCCGGCAGGATGAGGGTCGAGTACCTGGAGTCGATCGGGCTCCCTAGGGGTCCTCTGTGGGGAGAGCTCCAGAGGGGGAGGCCCGTCGAGTTCGGTGGCAGGACCATCAGGCCTGAGGAGGCCGTCGACCCTCCTAGGAGGGGGAGGATCGTGGTCTACTCGGGCGACACGCTGCCCTTCGAAGGGATGGTCGAGTTCGCAAGGGGGGCCGACGTCCTCGTCCACGAGAGCTCCTTCGACTCCTCGCTCAGGGGCAAGGCGTTGGAGGACATGCACTCGACGGCGGCCGACGCGGCCGAGATAGCCCTCAGGGCCGGCGTCAGGAAGCTGGTGCTTTACCACCTCAGCTCGAGGTACAGGGGAAGGTGGGAGGTCTTGCTGGAGGAGGCGAGGAGGACCTTCCCCGATGTGATCCTGCCCTCCGACCTACAGAGGCTTGAGGTCCCCTTCGACCGCTGAGCGCCTCTGCAGCGTGAAGGCCTTCGGCGGCCAAGTCGAGAGGTCTATGTAACCCTTCAGCTGCGAGAGGAGGTCGTAGACGGCAACGGTCTTCGGAGGCGAGCCGTCGGACGCCCTCACGACGCTCCAGTCCTCCCTGACCAGCAGCCTCGAGTCCCCCTCGTCTATCGCCTCTACCGAGATCTCCTGTCCTCTCCTGGCCCTGACCAGAATGACGTCGGGCGGCAGCGACCCGGCACCTCTCCTCGCCACCGCCAGCCACCTCTCCTCATCGCCGTTTATCACACCTCTCAGTCCCTCGGTCGAAGATATCGGTCCCATCGGCCTCTCACCAGCGAGGACGGCGCCGCAGGCCCTGCACCTCCAGGCCTCCAGGACCTTCAGAAGCTCCTGGTCGACGTAGACGTTGAGGGCGCCCACGTAGAGGAAGTCGTGGACGGTGCAGCCCACGCTCATCCCTCCGGCTCGAGGACCTCGACCCTGACGCTGACCAGTGACCTGAACCTTTCCGCGTCCTTCACGCTCCCCACGATGGCACCGAAGTGCATCGGTATCGCTAGCCTCGGAGAGATTACCTTCGCCGCCTCGGCCGCCTCCTCGGCCGTCATGACGTAGGTCCCGCTCACGGGTAGGAGGGCCACGTCTACGGGCCCGAGCTCCCTCATCTCCGGTATGAAGTCCGTGTCGCCTGCGTGGTAGACGCTCACGCCCGCCAGCTCCAAGACGTATCCGACTCCTCCGTACTCCCTGGGATGGAAGGGCTGGCCAGGGGCCCTGAACTTGTTGACGTTGTAGGCGTGTACGGCCCTGAACTTGACCCCGTACACCTCGCCCGAGTCTCCGGGCTTGACGTACCTCAACTCCTTGGCCTTCAGACCTCCGAGGGACTTGCTGCAGTTGGAGGCCGCCACCACAACAGTTGCCGAGGGGTCTACGAACCTCCTCAGGTCGTCCAGCGAGCAGTGGTCGAAGTGGTCGTGCGTGACGAAGGCGACGTCGACCTTTTTCCCAGGCACCTTAACCCTGAACGGGTCTATCACGACGGACCTCCCTCCTCCCTCGATCAGGAAGCCGTCGTGTCCCAACCAAGTTATGGTCACGGCACCGAAAGTGGTCCTGCTGGGCACGTAGTGAAGATGGTTTCCAACGTAAAATGCGTTGCTCAGGGCTGGGATGCGAGCCTGCAGAGGGACTTCAGGATCCTCTCGAGTCTCCTGATCCTGTGTTGTCCCTCGTCGGGGCCGAAGAGGAGCTCGTTGAAACCCTTCAGGAACCTCACCACCTCGAACCCACCGTCCCACTTCGCGATCTTACCGAGATGGCACGAGACGTTGCCGCAGAGGAAGAGGATCGACGAGCCCGCCCTCTCGAGCCTCACGTTCCTGGGGTTGAGGGACCTGCCGCAAGCGCAGAGGGGCCAGCCGTCGTCCACGTCCGTCCGGAGCAACGGTATTTAATAGGTGTAAAACATGCAAGGGATGATCGTCGACGTCCACGCTCACCTGACCGACGAGCGGCTTCACGGCAGGTTGGGGACGGTGATCGCTTCGGCCAGAGCGGCTGGCGTCGTGAGGGTCGTGACGTGCGGCGTGGGACCGGAGGACTCGCTGCGGGCTCTGGCGCTGAGGGACGACTTCGTCAGGGTCTCGCTCGGGATAGCGCCTTATGACCTGAGGGGCTACGAGGAGGTGATCGAGCTGATCAGACGGAACAGGCAGCTCGTCGATGCTGTGGGCGAGGTCGGCCTTGACCTCTACAGGGGCACGAGGGAGGGGTTCGAGGAGCAGAGGAGGGTCTTCTCGGAGTTCATAGCACTCGCCAAGGAGCTCGACAAGCCGCTGGTGATACACAGCAGGAACGCAGGGAAGCCCGCGATCGAGCAGCTGCTCTCCGAGGGTGCCGAGAGGGTCGTGATGCACGCCTACGACGGCGACGTCGGCGCTGCCAAGAGGGCCGCCGAGAGGGGGTTCAGGTTCTCGATACCTCCGAGGATCGCGACCTCGGACCAGAAGAAGGCGCTGGTCAGGAAACTGCCGCTGGAGGCCCTGCTCATAGAGACCGATTCGCCCTGGCTCGGCCCTGAGAGGACCGTGCTGAACGAGCCGAAGAACGCCTGGTTCTCGATCGAGTGGATCGCCAGGCTCAAGGGGATCAGCACCGATCGGGTGGTCGAGGCGACTTACCAGAACGCCTTGGAAGTGTTCGGCTGGAGCGATTTGTCCTGTCCTGAGGGTGTGTTTTAGCAAAAATCTCATCTATTGGATATTATTGCCAATTCTTGATGCCCACGGGTGGTACCTCAAGACCTGTCTTTGCGGCTGCTCTTATCGCGGCACTGCTGGTGGGCCTCTTCGGAGGGTATCTCGCAGCCGGGGTGACGGGGGGAGGACTCAACACGGTGACCGTCACGAGGGAGGTCGCTAGGACGGTCGAGCTCAGGACCACGCTGACGGAGCACCTCATCCAAAAAGTCACCCTAACGCTGGAGCGGCCGGTAACCGTGACGAGGACCGAGACGCAGTTGGTGGAGAAGAGGGAGCCGGAGGTCAAGTACGCCAGGTTCTTCTCGATCGAGCGGGGAGACGGCTACACGCTGTTGAGGGACGGGCTGAACAGGACGGTCCTGCTGGTGAAGCGGGGCCAGAGCGCTCCGCAGAACGTGAAGGCGGACCTGGTGGTGCAGGTGCCTGTGGAGAGGATGGTGCTGATGTCGGCGACTCACGTGGCCCTCGTCGAGCGGTTGAGGGAGTACGCACCTGACATATGGGACAGGGTTGCGGGGATCATGTGGGGCCGCTCTTACCAGTGGTTCTTCCCTGAGGTGGAGCGGAGGTTCGCGGAGGGGAAGCTGGTCGACGTCGGCGCCGCCTGGTCTCCCGACTACGAGAAGCTGATCGAGCTCAAACCGGACCTCGTTATGATCTACACCTTCGAGGGCGACCCGGTCAGGTCGAAGCTCGAGGAGCTGAAGGTGCCCTACGTCGTCAACAGCGAGTACCTCGAGAACACCCTGCTCGGGAGGTTCGAGTGGGTCAAGTTCGTCGCCGCCTTCTTCGGGCTCGACGAGGTGGGTGCGAGGGTCTTCAGGCTCGTCGAGCTCAGGTACCAGCTGATATCCACCAAGGTCTCGGCGTCGATGGCAACCCTGAACATCAAGCCGGTGAAGGTGGCCTGGTTCTCGGTCTACAAGGGAACCGTCTACGTCGCTGGAGGCCTCAGCTACGTGGCCAACTCGATCTACGACCTCAACGCGGTCTATGCCTTCTCCGACCTGAAGGGAACCGGAGGCAGGCAGGTGAGCCTGGAGGAGTTCGTCGCTAGGGCAAGGGACGCCGACGTCCTAGTCGTCTCGACTGATTTGATACAGTCGCTCGAGGCGCTGACTGATGAAATCCCGCAGGTCGCCGAGTTCAAGGCTGTCAGGGAGGGCAGGGTGTACCGGTTCAACTCGAACATCTACCAGCTGGGGTACATGGACACGGAGGGCTGGTTCCTCGATTTGGCTTCGATGCTTTACCCGGAGCTGTTCCCCGACCACACGCCCTCGTACTTCGTGGCGCTTTGAGGCATGAGGCGATCGGTCCTTCCCTTCCTTCCAGTCTCTCTTTTCGGATCGGTTTTGCTCTCAACTGCGACGGGTTCTGTGAGGGTCCCCTTCGAGTCGGTGCTCGGGGCCCTCTTCGGGTTCAGGGTTGAGGGTCTCGCAGCAACGGTCATAGACCTGAGGCTCGTCAGGACCGTGGCGGCCCTCGTCTCTGGCGCATCGCTCGGCGCAGCGGGTGCGGTCCTCCAGTCCCTCTTCCGCAACCCCCTCGCTGACCCCTTCGTCCTCGGCATCTCCTCAGGCTCCTCGCTCGCAATTGCAGCCACCCTCATAGCCGGGACTGGGCTCGGCCTCATCAGCTCCTACGACCCGCAGGCCCTCTACGTGGCAGGGGCTCTCGGTGCGCTGGCCGTCTCGCTGGCGGTCGTCGCTCTCTCCTCAGTCCTCAGGTCCAACCTCGGTCTGGTGCTCGTGGGCGTGATGCTCGGCTATCTGGCCTCAGGGCTGACGACGTTGCTCGTCGTTACCTCCGACGTCGAGAGGGTCAGGGCCTTCACCTTCTGGACCCTCGGCACCTTCTCGGCCTCCAAGTGGTCCGTCGTCAACTCGGTCCTGCCCATAGCCGTCGGTTCGCTCCTGGCCTCGCTCCTCGTAGCGAAGCCGCTGAACGCCCTCCTCTTCGGAGAGGACGCCGCGGCAACGATGGGGGCATCGGTTAGGGCCTCAAGGGTAGGAGCAGTTGCGGTTGCCGCCTCGCTCGTCAGCTGCTCTGTGGTGATCTCAGGGCCCGTCGGCTTCGTCGGCCTCGCAGCTCCCCACGCCGTCAGGATCCTCCTGAAGACCGAGGACAACAGGCTGACCGTCCCGCTCTCGGCCTTGGTGGGTGCTGAGCTCGCGGTGCTCTCGGACATCGCCGCTCGGACCCTCATGTCGCCTCTGGAGCTGCCCGTGACCGCCGTGACCTCGCTCTTCGGCGCACCCATCGTCCTCGCGCTGGTCGTGAGGAGGTGGGGTTTCAGATGAGGGCTAAGGACCTCTCGGTCGGGTACGGCAGCAAGGAGGTGCTCTCTGGCGTATCGCTCGAGGTCGAGAAGGGGAAGCTGACGCTGGTTGTGGGGCCCAACGCTTCAGGGAAGTCGACCCTTCTAAAGACGCTCGCCGGGATCCTCAGGCCGCTCGGTGGTGTGGTGACGATAGACGGCAAGGAGGTCTACAGGATGAGGAGCAGGGAGAGGGCGAGGTCGATAGGAGCCGTCACCACGTCGAGGCCGCAGGTCTCCGAGATGACGGTGGAGGAAGTGGTGGGGATGGGCAGGTATCCGTGGACCGGTCCATTACACCTCCTCACGGCTAGGGACAGGGAGGTCGTGGAGAGGGCGATGAGGGTCACCGGCGTCCTCCGTCTGAGGCGTAGGAGGATATCGGAGCTCAGCGACGGCCAGCTCCAGCGCGTCCTGATCGCACGGGCCCTCGCCCAGGAGCCCGATTACCTGATACTCGACGAGCCGACGACGCACCTCGACGCCCCTTCGAGGATCGAGGTGATGACGCTGCTGAGGGACCTCGCAAAAGGCGAAGGTGTGGGCGTCATAGCCTCGACGCACGAGCTGGAGCTCGCCCTCCGCTTCGGCGACAGGGTCGTCCTCGTCTCCTCTGGGACAGTTAGGGTCTACTCGAGGCCGGAGGACGCTGTGAGGGACCCCGAGTTCGTGGGCGCGTTCTCAGTAGGCCGGTCGATCAGCCTCTCTCCAGTCACGCTCTCGGTCGAGGTCCTGCAAAGGCCGCGCGGCGACGCACCGAAGGCCTTCGTCGTCTCCGGCTCAGGCACAGGCCCTCCAGTCTTCAGGGCCCTCGTGAGGAGGGGATACGCGGTCTCGGCGGGCGTGCTCCACGAGAACGACATCGACTATCACGTGGCGGTCTCGATGGGCATCGACGTCGTCTCGGAGAGGCCTTACTTCCCGATATCGGAGGCAGCAGTGCGCGAGGCGCTCGAGAGGGCTTCGGAGTCCGACGTCGTGGTCTTCACTTACCCTCCAATAGGCCCCCTCAACTCGGGGAACCTCCGGCTCGTCGAGGAGGCCCTGGCGATGGGCATAGAGGTCTACGGAATCGGGAGCGTCCGTCCCTTTGAGATCCCAGGTCTGAGGACGGTGAACTCGGTAGAGGAGCTGCCCTACGGAAGCGAAAGGCGGATATCAGTCGCACCAAATCTGCCTCCGTGGCCAAGGACCCGGTCTATCGGTTCTTCGCCGAGATCCAGCTCCTCCTCTCGAGATCGGTAGAGCTGAGGCACCTCCACCTGAGCCCCGGAGCGAGGGTCTGCGCGCTCGACGCCTCTTACAGGGACAGCGAGGTGAAGGTAGGAGCGGCGGTCTTCGAGCTTCCAAGGATGGAGGTCCTCGAGGAGCTCAGCTTCTCCGGTCACACGCCCTTCCCCTACGTCCCGGGCCTCTTCTACCTGAGGGAGGGGCCCTTCGCCGTCGAGGCCCTGAGGCGGTTATCGGTCATTCCTGACCTGGTCCTTGTGGAGGGGCACGGCATCGCTCACCCTCGCAGGGCAGGGCTCGCCTCCATCGTAGGGCTGGTTACCGGCAGGCCTACGGTCGGTATAGCGAAGGGCCTCCTTTGCGGCGAGGTCCTGTGGGAGTCGGACGAGTCCGGTTGGATAACGCTGGAAGGCGAGAGGGTCGGCGTGGCATACAGGTGCGGGAAGAGGACCTACTACCTATCACCCGGTCACCTCACGGACCTCGAGACGCTCCTCGAGCTGCTGGAACTTACGGACAGGAGGCCGCACGAGCTGGTGAAGGGGGCCCACAGGCTCTCCAGGTCATGAGCTGGAGGCCGGTATCCTCGGCTTGACGATACCGAGCTTCACGCCCTCGACGAACCTGATCGCCTCCAGAGCCGCCATGCACCCGAAGCCTGCCGCTGTCACGGCCTGCCTGTACTTCTTGTCGTGGACGTCGCCCGCAGCGAAGACACCGTCAACACTTGTCTTGACGTAGTCGTGCGTGACGATGTAGCCCTCCTCGTCCAGCTCGAGCCAACCCCTGAAGATCTCCGTCGCAGGAGCGTGACCTATCGCGATGAATACGGCCTCGCAAGGGATCACCTGCGTCTCCCCCGTCTTCAGGTTCCTCACCCTAACACCCGTCACCCTTTCCTCTCCGAGGATCTCCTCGACGACGCTGTTCCAGACGAAGGTGATCTTCGGGTTGGCGAAGGCCCTCTCCTGCAGGGCCCTCGAGGCCCTGAGCTTGTCCCTCCTGTGGATCACCGTGACCCTCTCGGCGAGGTTAGCGCAGAAGAGGGCGTATTCCATCGCGCTGTCTCCTCCTCCCACCACGACCATGTTCTTCGCTCCCTTGAAGAGGGGCGCGTCGCAGGTCGCACACCCTGAGACTCCCTTGCCCATCAGCCTCCTCTCCGACTCGAGGCCGAGCCACTTCGAGGCCGCACCGGTCGCCACTATGATCGAGAGCGCCCTGAACTCCTGGCTTCCCGTCCGGACGATGAACGGGTAGGTCGAGAGGTCTACGCCCGTCACCTCGTCGTAAACGACTTCCGCTCCAGCCCTCTCCGCCTGCTCGCGCATCCTGTCCATCAGCTCCGGCCCCATGATGCCCTCAGGGAAGCCGGGGAAGTTCTCGACGATCGTGGTCAACATGAGCTGGCCTCCAGGCGTCACACCTGCTATCAGCAGCGTCCTCATCCCTCCCCGGGCGGCGTATATCGCAGCCGTGCAGCCCGCAGGTCCAGAACCTATCACGATCACGTCGTAGACTTCCCGGTCCATGCTCTCGGTACTCCTCCGACTCCCTATTTTTGGTTGCTTCAACTTGATATCCGCCGAGAGACGGATCGATACGGGCATGCCTGCGATCAGGTGCGCCAGGTGCGGAGCAGAGGACGCGAGGTACCACATCTCGTTCGCCAGGATCTCCCTCTGCGGCAAGTGTTACATCCGATACTACGAGAGGAAGCTCAAGTCCACGGTCCTGAAGTACGGGATGCTGAGGGTGATGAAGAGGCCGCTGGTCGCCCTCTCAGGCGGCAAGGACAGCACCTCAGCCCTCGTCGGCCTCAAGTCGGTCTTCCCGGACCTCGAGGTCACGGCGCTCTACATCGACCTCGGCATACCGGGGTACTCGGAGGAGTCGGAGAGGGTCGTCAGGAAGGTGACGGACGAGCTGGGCGTTGAGCTGGTGATCCACAGGCTCAGGGAAGAGGGCCGGACGATACCGGAGCTGGCAGTCGGCAGGTTCAGGAGGAAGCCGTGCGCGATCTGCGGGACCGTCAAGCGCTACATCATGAACAGAGTTGCCGTCGAGCGCGGCCACGACTCCGTCGTTACCGGCCACAACCTCGACGACACGGTGGAGGTCCTCTTCGAGCTTTACAGGAGAGGTTTGCTGGAGGAGGCCGTGAGGTTGAGGCCTGTGCTTCTAGGCGACGGCGTCAAGTTAGCCAGCAGGGTCAAGCCCCTCTTCGAGATGACCGACGAGGAGGACCTCTACTACGTCGACGCCAAGGGGATAGAGGTCGTCGAGAGCTGGTGCCCTCTGGTGAAGGGCGCCAAGACCGTCTCGAGGAAAGTCCTGATCCACGAGATCGAGTCTAAAATCCCGGGATTCAGGCACACGCTCCTTAAGGCCCACGTGAAGAGGTTCCTGCCCGTGCTGGAGAAGGTAATAGGGCAACCGGTCCTGAAGGAGTGCGCCGTCTGCGGTTACCCGACCACTTCAGAGGTCTGCAGCTACTGCAGGGCGATGAAGAGGGTGGTTCTGCCGCGCAGCGGCGGGGCCTCGGGCAACACTGCTACAGGCGGTTGAAGGCGCTGACCTTTCACGTCAGGACGTAGCGGTACTCCGACTTGATGACGCGGGTGGTGATCATCACGTTCATCTCCTTCACGCCCTCCGTCCTCCTCAGCTCCTCGACCCTCTCGTGAAGGTCCTGTATGTCCTTCGCGAAGACTACCGCGATCAGGTCCCACTCGCCGCTGAGCTGGTATATGTTCGTCACGTCCTTCATCGACGTGAGCTTCTCCAGAAGCTGGTCCAGCTTCTTCGGATCGACCTTGAACATCACAGCCGCCGAGACGTTCAGCCCCAGGGCCCTCGGGTCGACCAGGGCCGTGAAGCGCCTTATGACGCCGTTCTTCAGGAGCCGCTCTATCCTGTACCTTACCGTGTTCTCCGGTTGGTTCAGCTTCTTCGCGAGTTCGGCAACGGGGATCCTGCCGTTCTCTTGGAGGTGCGAGATGATCTTCAGGTCCAGCTCGTCGATCTTCGGAGACCTCATCTCATATTCTCATCCTCATCCCAGTTAGATATAATTGCCGTTGCCTTAGATGGGCGAGAGGACGATGTCGAGCCATGCGCCTGTCGGTCCAGAAATCCTGGTCCTCGGAGCGTGTGATGGGTGGTCGATCGCCGAGCTCTGCGGTGTGCTTAAGAGGTCCGGCCTCAGACCCGTCGAGGTCACGTCGTCCGATGTCCTGAAGGGCGTTGGGGTCCCGGAAGGGCCGGTGGTGGTCTTGTCCGATCCGGAGCGGCTGACCGAGTTCGAGGGGGACCTTCGGGAACTTTTGGACAGACAACCTTCGGTCCTCGCTGTCTCACTCGATCGGCACCTCCTCCACGAGGTCGTCCCCCGGTCCCTTCGGGAGAAGGCGGTAGGGTTCAGGGCCTTCAGGGGTGCGAGGGGGAGGACGGCTGTTGAGCTCGTGGCGCTCCCTGACGAAGGAAATGAGCCCCTCGAGTTCGCGTTCCGCTGGCTCAGAGGTTTAGGCTTCAACGTCCTGCTGCTTCGCGGCTCCGACCCCGGACCGGTCGCACCGAGGGCTATCATCTCATGTGCGGCCCAGGCCATGGTTCTGGTCGAGGAGGGCGCACGCGCTGAGGCCGTGGAGGCGGCCGCGGTCCACCGACTCTGCTTCGGGCTCGGTCCGATTAGCGTGGTCAAAGCGCAGGGCTACAATAGGCTCCGGTCGATGGCGGAGCTGGCAGCGAGGAATGAGGGCCTGTCCGTCGATCTCGGCCGCGTCTCGGAGCTGCTGAGGGTTGCTGAGGGACTCCACCTCCCTGATCCAGTTCCTCCCGTCGAAGGGATGTGGCATGTGAGGGCGGCATCGATGGTCGGTGCCGTTGCGGGCGAGCTGGTCGCGCTCTCTTTCACAGCCAGCACAGATAGATCGGCCCTCGACGCCTACGTCCGCGACCTGTTCGGATCCCCTGTCGGGCCTCTGGCGTTCGCAGACCTTCTGGGGCTCGATGTCGTGACAGGATCGCTGGAGCTGGGAGCCGCTTCGCTCAGCTGGACGGAAACCGTGAGGAAGACGGTGGAGCGGGGCGAGCTGGGCGCGAAGTCCGGACAAGGGTTCCTGCGGTGGCCCCACGAGCAGGTCTGGGAGGGGAAGGTGCTCTACGAGCTCTGCGGGGCCTATGCGCTGATAACGCTAAGCAGGCCGGAGAAGCTGAACGCCCTCGACGAGGGCATGTGGGCTGGGCTCAGGGCTGCGCTGAGGAGGGCGGCTGAGGACGAAAGGGTGAGGGCCGTCCTGGTCAGAGGTCAGGGAAGGGCCTTCTCGGCCGGGGACGACATCGCGATGATGGCCTCGTGGAGGGGGTTGGAGGATGCTAAGAGGTGGCACGACGAGCTGCTGACGCCCCTGCTCAGGGAGCTGCTCGAGCACCGGAAGCCCCTGATAGCTTTGGTCGACGGGATAGCCTTTGGAGGCGGATGCGAGCTTCTTTTGGGGTTCGACGTGGTCGTTGCGAGCGAGAGGTCCCTCTTCTCCATTCCCGAGGCCCTCATCGGTGCCATACCTCCCATAGCCTCGAGCATCGGCCCATCGCTCCTCGGGAGAAGGGTGATCAGGTACGCCCTCACCGGCGAGTGGATCACAGCGGAGGAGGCGTCGAGGCTCGGGATCGTTGATGTGGTCGTGCCTCACGATCGGCTGTGGGAGGTAGGGGTGGAGTTCGTTGTGAAGGTCATGAGGTCGTCGCCCCAATCAGTAAGGGCCGTCAAGGAGGTCATAGCTGCCCAGCGGGCTTCGCTCCAGCCGTTCCTCTCGTTAGGCACCAACAAGCTCGTCTCGATCTCTGAGACCGGAGAGTTCAGGGAAGGGCTTGAGGCGTTCCTCAGAAGGCGCGGTCCAAACTGGTTCCTGGGCGGATCTTCGTAGAAAGCGTGTGGAAAAGCAAATTATGCAAAACTTTCCTGAACAGAACGTTCAGTCCGAAGACAGACAATCACTTGCCAGGCTTCGTGATCTCCCTGACGATCCCCGCGCCTATCGTCATGCCCATGTCCCTGATCGCGAACCGTCCGAGCTGCGGGAACTCGCTGTAGGGCTCCAAGGCGACCGGCTTCAGCGGCTGGAGCTTAACGACAGCAGCGTCACCGGTCCTGAGGAACTGCGGGTTCTTCTCGACGACCTGACCGGTCCTCGGATCTATCTTGGCCTCAATCTCGACGAACTTGACAGCCGTCTGGGCGGTGTGGATGTGCATGACCGGCGTGTAGCCGACCGATATCGCCGTCGGGTGGTTGATTATGATCACCTGGGCCCTGAACTCCTCGGCGACCTTGCACGGGTTGTCGGGATGGCTCACGACCATGCCCCTGGAGAGCTGGGCCTTCTCGACGCCCTTGAGGTTGAAGCCGATGTTGTCGCCTGGGACGGCCTGCTGGAGCGGCGTGTGATGCATCTCGATGCTCTTCACCTCCGCCCTCAGCCCTCCTGGCATGATCACCACCTGGTCTCCCACCTTCAGCACGCCCGTCTCGACCCTGCCGACCGGAACGGTACCGACGCCCTTGATCGAGTAGACCGCCTGTATCGGGATCCTCAGCGGCTTGTCGATCGGCTTCGGAGGCTCCTGGAGGAGGTCGAGGGCCTCGAGGAAGGTCGGGCCGCTGTACCATGGCATCTTATCGCTCCGCTCGACGAGGTTGTCGCCCGTCCACCCTGATACCGGAATGAACGGGACCTTGGACGGATCGATGCCAAGCTGCTTCATCAGCGCGGACACGCCTTGCTTAACCTCCTCGAACCTCTCCTTCGACCAGTTCACGGTCGGGTCGTCCATCTTGTTGACGAGGACTATCAGCTGCCTGATGCCGAGCATGTAGGCCAGGAAGAGGTGCTCCCTCGCCTGTCCTCCTGGACCTATAGCGACCTCGTACTCGCCCTTCTTGGCGGAGATCACGAGGACAGCCGCATCGGCCTGGGAAGCGCCTGTGATCATGTTCTTGATGAAGTCCCTGTGGCCCGGCGCGTCGATGATGGTGAAGAAGTTCTTCTTCGTCTCGAACTTGGTGTAGCTGGTCGTGATCGTAAGTCCCCTCTCCCTCTCCTCCTTCACCGTGTCCATGATGAAGGCGTAGACGAAGGACTCCTTCCCCAGCCTCTTGGCCTCCTCTTCCAGCTGCTTCAGCTGCCGCTCATCGATCGACTTGTTCAGCACCAGGAAGTGGCCGATGGTCGTCGACTTGCCGTGGTCGACGTGTCCTATCACGACGAGGTTGATGTGCGGCTTTCCGGACATCTCGACTCGGGACCGGATTCTCCTTGCAAATATTTAAGGGCAAAATCCAATTGTAGGGCGTTGGGACAGGGAAAATTACGGTCAGCAAAAAATCTGGAGGTGTTTTGGGAGGTATCAGGCGCTCAGAGCGATCAGTAAGGGAGGGCCCTCCTCCTACGTCCGACCACCAGCGAGGCGCCTAAGAGTGCTGCGATGACGGCCAGGAGCGCAGGCAGCACGTAGGTCGAGACCGGTTCGGCGAAGTACTGGGTAGAGGTAGTGGTGGTGCTGAGGGTGGTAGTGGTGGAGAGGGTCAGCGTCGTCGACAGGGTTGTGGTGGTCGAGTAGGTCGTGGAGTAAGTTGTGGAATGGGTGAGGGTGGTAGTCTCGGTCCTGGTGGTCGTGGCGGTCTGCGTGAGCGTTGTGGTCGTCGAGCTGGTGGTCGTCGTGACGGAGGTCTGGGTTATGGTGGTGGTCCGGACGTCGTAGACCGTAGTAGTAGTTCCCACAACGGAGGTCACGGTCGTGCTGAGCGTTGACGTCGTTAGGACTGTGCTCGTCGTTGTCGTCGAGACGACCAAGGCGTCGGGACAGAACCAGCTGTAGAACGCGTCATAATTCGGTATTGGTATGCCCGGCATGAAGGGAGGTGTAGTCAATGTAAATGAGATAGAAGTCGGAGTCACGGGATTACTAGAGGGCGAAACCGAGAGTGTGCTGAAGCCTATCGTTGCAGCATTCACTTCGTCTAAGTCTAAGACGCGATAGGATAAGGGCCAGCCGTTGGTGGCTCCGGTGTAGATAAGGCAAGTCCCTGTCGATGCCGAATCATATGCTGCTTGGTCCGTTGCGCCATCGCCTAGGACGAATGCGTGTGAGAGGTCGCCCGTCGACGGGTTAACGGCGAACAGCACTACATCAAAGGAGCCGAAGTGGCTTGAATATCCGACGGCGTAAGCGAGACCGCCGACCATCGATAGCGAAAAAATGTCCTCGACTCCGGACGTCCCGAAGGTCTTCGCGAGCTCCAGGTTGAGGGTGTTGGGGTCGAGCCTCATGAACAGGAACTCCTGGTTGCCGGGGGGGAGCTGGTGAATGCCCGCAACGTAGACCTTGCCGCCTGCAACCACTATGTCGCGCCCCTCTTCGAATTGTCCGGTCCCGAAGACCTTGTAAGGATTGGGACCAGCGACGAAATCCCCTGCAATAGCATCGAACCTAGCGACGAAGAGGTCATTTGCAGAGGTCCTTCCCGTCACGTAGAGCGTGTTACCGGAAATTGTGATCGAATTCGCTGAGTCCCCTACGCCAGCTATAATGACTCTCCTGGCCCATACAATGCTCAGGTCCGAGGTCTGAACTTTAAGCAGGTGGGCTGCACTTGACGACATACCAGCTATGTATAGGTATGAGCCGTCGGGGCTGATGGTCAGACCGAACGGCTGATCCGCTCCGTCGACGTCGTAGACTGCAGCGCCGAGAACGATGCAGTTCGTCGTGTCGAACTTCACCAGCAGGACGTTTGATGGATTGGCTCCATAGTAGGTGTAGCCGATGACGTAGACGTTCCCGCCGTAAGCGACGACCGCCTGGCCAAAATCATCAACGCCCCCTATGTCGACCGCACGTATGCACCTGAACGAGTTGTCCGCTCTGTTGAATATCGCGAGGAAGAGGTCCCACGCACCGGTACCGGTGCTGCGTGTCCGACCCACGATATAGATGTAGTTCGAGTCGACGAAGATTCCTCGGGCAACATCATCACCAGACGGCCCTCCGAAGCGCTGCCTGAAGGTCATTACCGCCGCGTTCGCTACGACGATCTGCGTCCCGATCAGCAGGGCCAAGGCCACCAGTATTACCAGGACTTTCCTCATACAATTTCAGCAGCGGACTACTGTGCTAAAACTTTTGTGAATTTGGAATCTGGAACGATCCGAGCGTATCCTGTACGTCGGACGCTACATTGAGCTCCGGCAAAAGGCGCCCCCAAACCGGAAAAGTGTGTCCTCTGGCGTCTCAGTAGCGAGGAATCGAAGGGTCTATTCGCGCAGCATAAGCATCTATCCCTCCTGCCAGGTTGTAGCTACGGGTGATGCCCACCTCCCTCAGCAGCTTCACAGCAAGGGCGCTCCTCTGACCGGTGTGGCAGTAGACGATCACCTTCTTCGTCTGGTCGATCTCGTGGAGCCTCGAGGTGAGCTGGCTCAAGGGTATCAGCTTGGCGCCCGGTATCCTACAGATCTCCCACTCCACAGGCTCCCTCACGTCGATGACCTCGATCCTCTCGCCGCGCTCCAGCATCTCCTTGAACTCCTCGGGCGTTATGCTGAAGCTCGCACCGATCTCCTCTCCTGTGACCCTGACACCGCAGAAGGCCTCGTAGTCGATCAGCTCTTTTATCGTCGGGTTGTCGCCGCAGACTGGACAGTTCCTGTCGCGCTGGAAGGAGAGCTCGCGGAAGGTCATCGAGAGCGCATCGACCAGCAGCAGCCTCCCTATCAGCGGCCTCCCGACGCCCAGTATCAGCTTCAGCGCCTCGTTGGTCTGTAAGGCCCCGATTATCCCTGGCAGGACGCCGAGGACCCCTCCCTCAGCGCAGGAGGGTACCAGGCCGGGCGGAGGAGGCTCCGGGTAGAGGCACCTGTAGCATGGGCCTTTCCCGGCATAGAAGACGGAGACCTGGCCGTCGAAACGGAAGATGCTGCCGTAGACCAACGGCTTCCTCAGCATGACGCAGGCGTCGTTCAGCAGGTACCTCGTCGGGAAGTTGTCGGTCGCGTCTATCACGACGTCGTACTCCTTGATGATTTCTAGGGCGTTGCTGGAGTTGATGACGGTGTCGTAGCTCTTCACCTCGATCATCGGGTTCAGCTCCTTCAACCTTTTCGCTGCGACCTCGGCCTTCTTCTTGCCCACGTCGGCTGTGGTGAACAGCACCTGCCGCTGGAGGTTGGTCTCGTCGACCTCGTCGAAGTCGACTATCCCTATCTTGCCGACGCCCGCAGCAGCGAGGTAGAGGGATATTGGCGACCCGAGGCCCCCTGCACCCACCACCAGCACCTTCGCAGCCTTCAGCCTCTTCTGCCCCCTCATACCGACCTCGGGCATGATCAGGTGCCTTCCGTACCGGCGTATCTCAGGGAAGCTCAGCGTCACGTACTCCTCGCCCTTCACGACCGGCTCAACGCTCTGGAGCTCGACCACCTCGCACCTCCGTTAAAGAAGAGCGCAATATCAACCGGAAATTGCCACCGCACGGATCTGTAGCGTCTCGAGATCGCACCGCCTTCCGTCACCGGTTCCGCGGGTATTGACGTTCCCGTCGCATGCGTTCCCGTTTCCGTAGGAAATGCTTTAATACGAATTGCGGATGGAGGATCTGGCGTTCCTATGTCCGCAACCAGGCTCGACGAGATAGACAGGAAGATCCTGAAGCTCCTCTTCCAGGACGCGAGGACGTCCTACAAGAAGATCGGAGAGTCAGTGGGCCTTTCGGAAGGTGCTGTAAGGAAGAGGGTGAAGAGGCTGGTCGATCAGGGCGTGATCAAGAGGTTCACGGTCGTCGTGGACGACAAGTCGATGATTAAGGCGCTGACGATGATCAACGTCGACCCATCGGTGCCAACGCCCGAGGTGGCAGAGCTGCTGATGAAGATCGAGGGCGTTCAGGAGGTCTACGAGGTGACTGGCACATACGACGCGATAGCGCTGATCATGGCCTCCGACATGAGCACGCTCAACCGCTGCATCGACGGGGTCAGGCGCGTCAAGGGCGTCAGGAACACCAACACCTGCATCATCCTGAAGTCGGTCCACCCCTCGTCCAGAACCCGTTAGTTTAACCCTCAAATTCACGGACGAGACACGCTGAACGTGGACAAGACGATCCTCTGGATCTCGGTGCTCCTGATCGTGACCGGCGCGGCTGGCGTCTTTCTGACGTACTCCGGCGTCTCGAAGACCTTCGAGCACGGCATGCAGGCGGTCTCGGCGCTTCTGCTGCTGATGGGGATATTGATGCTGCCTGGAGGGATCTTCAGGGGAGGGCCTCCGAGCGTCGGCTCGAGGCAGGGCCTCGTGCTGGGCGTTGCGGTCTTCGCGGTCGCAGCAGGCCTCACCTTTGCCGCGGCCATCGGTTACGGTCCCTTCAAGCTGCTCTACGAGACAGGCGTCCAGATAGGCGAGGCTCCCTTCACAGTATTCGTATCGATAGTGCCGGGGTCGTGGGACCCGAGGCAGACCCAGAACTACGTCCCGAAGGACATAAGGGTGATACTCTTCATCAACCACACGGTGATCTGGACGAACGACGAGGAGCTGGACGTGGCCCACACGGTCACCCATGACGGAGGCCTCTTCGATTCGGGCCTCTTCGGGAAGGGCCAGAGCTACAAGTACAACTTCGGAAGGGAGGGACTCTACACCTATCACTGCGTCCCGCATCCTTGGATGAGAGGCTCTGTGACCGTCGAGAGGTTGCCGGAGGAGCAGGTCAAGGCGATCCTCGAGAGGCTCGGAGTGAAGCAGGAGGAGACATCCCGCTGATCACCCTGAAGCGCGCTTCCTGAGGACCCAGGCGTTCAGCCCTAGCAGAAACGCTCCTATGTATCCGGGGATCAGGCCGAGCGTCCCAGCCACGCCTATTCCCAGGGCCAGCAGGATAAGGGAAGGAGCCCAGCCGCAGCAGAGGTAGAAGGCCGATGCCATGAAGCCGAGCACAGCACCGGCGAAGGACCCTCCGGAGACGACGAGGCAGCTCCTGATCCTCCCCGTGACGTACAAGGCCATTAGATAATAGACGTTCAGCGCCAGCAGCACCGAGATGGCGATCCCCAGCCCGAAGGCCAGCCACCTGATTGTCAGGACGAAGCCATCGCCTATCACCTGCGTCGCAGGCCCCGTGTAAGTCTGAGACTCGATGTATGCGGGAACCAGTATGATGCCATTGATGCCGAGCGGCGGAGCTGCGTTGTACGTCACCGAGCCTGAGAGGAGCGAGTAGCCGATGAGGTAGGCGATCCCAGAGGCGACCGCCAGCGCTCCTGGCAGGGGCCCCCATCCGGACCTTACGGCCCGCATCCACTCGCTGTGGAACGTCCTGACTAATAGGAGTGGGCTTTGCGGAAATCCCGGTGGTCAGCAGACCATCCGAGCGCAAGGAATTCGGTTTTTAATGTAGTGGGGGAAAGGACCCGCGGGGAAAAGGATGCCGAGGGTGAAAAGGATCTCGGAGGTCAAGGAGATCCTGAGGAACAAGGACCAGATCAGGAACATAGGAATCATAGCACATGTAGACCACGGGAAGTGCATATCCGGCGACTCTATCGTCTGCGTCTCTGACGGCAGGCTCGTCAGGATCAGAGAGCTCTACGAATCCGCGGCGATGGGTAGGCAGGTCGAACGCGTCAGCGTCGAGGGTCTGATGGTCGACTCCGTCGACCCCAACGACCTGAACGTCAAGGACCGCAACGTCAGGTACGTCTGGAAGCTCAAGAGCGACAGGATCGTACGGGTGAGGCTCAGGACCGGATTCACCCTGGCTACCACGCCGGAGCATCCGTTCTTCGTGCTCACGAGGTCAGGGATCGTGACGTGGAAGAGGGCGGACGAGCTGAAGGTCGGCGACCGCGTCGCAGTCCCTGCGGTGCTGAAGAGCATACCGAAGGATCTGAGCGGTGTGAAGGAGATCGTCCTCAGCAGGCTCGACCCGGAGCGTTATATCGCCTACCTCTCCCCCGACCTTAAGCGGCTGATCTATCAGGAGCTGAGGAGATTGGGGATCAGGGACGTCCACGCCCTCATCGCCTCACCAATTGGGTACAAGACGTTCTGCGCGGGGGCGAGAAGAGGAAGGTTCAGGCTGGGCGACCTGCTCAGGATCGCAGACCGTCTCGGCCTCAGGAGGGACGAGGTCTACGACGGCATCGCATACCTAGCCTACAGGAGCTCGATCGAGAGGACAGGCAGGCTCTCCAAGAAGATCAGGCTCCCCAAGAGCTCCTCCGCCTTCCTCAAGCTGGCTTACCTTTACGGCCTGCTGGTCGGCGACGGCACCACAAGGGCATCGCTCACCACCACCAACCGGCAAATCCTCTCGAGGTACGTGCGGTACATGCGCGAATGCTTCGGCGTCTCGTGCCGCACAGTCAGGATGAGGACGACGCTCAGGGTCGATCACCACGGCGGTCTCACGCTCATCTATTTCCTCCACGAGGTCTTCGGGTATCCGCTGAAGAAGAAGGCGCGGAGCGTTCCGTTCCCCGAGCTGCTGGCCCAGATGGGTAACCAGTACCTTGCCGCCTTCCTCAGGGGGCTCTACGACACGGACGGCTCGGTCGAGATGGGCCGCAGGGCGGTGACGCTCTCGACGGCCTCGGAGGACCTCGGGGAGAAGCTGCCGATTGTGTTGTTGCGCCTCGGGATCGTGTCCTCGGTCAGCCGGAAGGGACCCTACCGCGTGGTCGCCGTCTCCGGCAGCCAGCTGCTTCCCTTCGCCTCCAAGGTCGGCTTCTCCGACGTAGCAAAGAGGAGGAGACTTGCCGCGCTCTTGAAGCGCCTCTCCGCCAACAGGGCCGTGGACCTGATACCTATCGAGCCGGAGGAGCTGAGGGACCTGAGGATTGCGCTGGGACTCTCAGCCTCGAGCCTGCGGTTGCCCTACTACGCCAAGTACGAGGCTGGGGAGCAGCAGCTGACGCGCGACGTCCTGAGGGCCGTCGTGGAGAGGTTCAGCAGCGCGCTCTCGGATCTGGAGGGTGCCAGGAAGAGGCTGACGGTCATCAGGCACATCGAGGGCGTGGGATCCATTAAGGAGCTGTCGGCCGTCACAGGGATCCATGTCCATGTCCTCCGGGGACTGATCGCCTCGCTGCGCAGCGACGGTCTCATCGAAAGGGAGGGGATGTGGTACGCTCTGACAGAAGAGGGCAGATTCTTCGCGGAAATCTGGCAGGACCTGGTCGAGGGCGATGGGAGGGGCAGGGACAGAATCACCCGCATCCTCGAGAACTGGAGGAAGCTCTGCGACGCGGAGGTCAGGTTCGTGGAGGTAACAGATCTGAAGGAGGAGCGGGGCGAGTTCGACGTCTATGATCTGACCGTTGAGGGGACCTCCACATTCATCGCCAACGGCGTCGTGGTGCACAACACCACGACTACAGACAGCCTCCTTGCCGCTGCAGGACTGCTCTCTCCGGCTTTGGCTGGTAAGGCCCTGGCGCTCGACTACCTGGAGGAGGAGCAGCAGAGGCAGATGACGATCAAGGCCGCCAACATCTCGCTCTACTACGAGCTGGACAGCAAGCCCTACATCATCAACCTCATCGACACGCCAGGCCACGTCGACTTCTCCGGAAGGGTGACGAGGGCCCTCAGGGCGATCGACGGTGCCATCGTGGTGGTCGATGCGGTTGAGGGCGTCATGACTCAGACGGAGACGGTCATCAGGCAGGCCCTCGGGGAGCGCGTCAAGCCGGTGCTCTACATCAACAAGATCGATCGGCTGATAAAGGAGCTGAGGCTCACGCCGGAGAAGATCCAGGAGGTCATCAGCAGGATCGTCTTGGACGTCAACAGGCTCATCGAGATGTACGCCGAGCCCGAGTACAAGGACGCTTGGAAGGTGAGCTTCCAGGCCGGCACGGTGGCGATGGGGAGCTCGAAGGACAGGTGGGGCTTCACGCTCCAGCAGGCCCAGAAGAAGGGGGTCAAGTTCAGCGACATCATGAAGGCCTTCAACGAGGGCAACATCGACTGGCTTAGGGAGACCCTTCCGCTCCACGAGGCCATACTCGAGATGGTGATCAAGAACCACCCGCCGCCGCACGTTGCACAGCGCTACAGGATACCGAAGATCTGGAAGGGAGACATAGAGTCGGAGGTCGGGAAGGACATGATCGAGTGCAACGACAGCGGCATACCTGTGATGATCGTGACCGACGTCAAGGTCGATCCTCAGGCAGGCGTCGTGGCGACCGGCAGGCTCTTCAGCGGTACGGTCAGGGACGGTGACGTCATCAAAATCGTCGGCCGCAACATCGAGCGCAGGATCCAGCAGGTCACGGTCTACATGGGCCCGAACAGGGAGATCGTCAACGAGCTTCCAGCAGGGAACATACCCGCGCTGCTCGGCATCGAGGAGGCGAGGGCCGGCGACACGCTCTCGACGATCGATATTGTGCCTTTCGAGTCTCTGAAGTACGTCTCGGACCCGGTGGTGACGGTCGCGATCGAGCCTAAGCACAGCAAGGACCTCCCGAAGCTGATAGAGTTCCTGAACAAGCTGACGATAGAGGACCCGACGCTGGTGACGACGATAAGGCCAGAGACGGGCGAGTACCTGATCAGCGGAATGGGGACCCTGCACCTGGAGATAGCGCTGACTTGGATCCAGAAGGCGGGGCTAGAGGTGGTTGCTGGCAAACCGATCATCCTGTACAGGGAGTCGGTCCTGAAGAGGGGAAAGGTCTTCGAGGGCAAGTCGCCGAACAAGCACAACAGGATCTACATCTACGTCGAGAAGCTGGAGGACGAAGTCGTGGAGCTGATCAGGAGGGGCGAGTTGTTTGACGAGATGGACAGGAGGACGATCGCGAAGATCCTCAGGGACCACGGCTGGGACACCGATGAGGCGAGGGGCGTCTGGATGATCGACCCGAACGGCAACATATTCGTCGACATGACCAAGGGCGCCCAATACCTCCACGAGACGAAGGCTTACATCCTCAGCGGTTTCCAGAGGGTCGTACAGGAGGGGCCGCTGGCTGGGGAGAAGGTGAGGGGGATGAAGGTGGTCCTTGTGAACGTCGACCTCCACGAGGACCCGGTGCACAGGGGACTAGCCCAGATAGCTCCTGCAACTTGGAGGGCCATTTACGCCAGCATGCTTACCGCCGAGCCCACGCTCCTCGAGCCGATAATGAGGATAGACGTCAAGGTTCCGCAGGACTTCATGGGAGCCGTCACATCGATCATATCTTCCAAGAGGGGCAAGATATCGAACGTCGTCCAGTCAGAATACGTCACGACCGTCATCGGCGAGATACCGGCTGCGGAGGCCGGAGACCTGGCGGACCAGATGAGGGCCGCTACGATGGGAAAGGCGTTCTGGGGAATGGAGTTCGCTGCTTGGAGGCCAGTCCCCGCATCGCTCTTCGAGAAGGTCGTGATGGAGATCAGGAAGAGGAAGGGGATGCCTCTGAAGCTGCCGACGGTCGAGGACTTCGTGGAGGAGGCTTAAGGAGAGAGGAAAGCTACTCGGATCCTAGCATCTCCGCGTAAAGCGAGGCGAATCTCCCGAACGACTCCTCCGCCCACTCCCTCATCCTGTTCCTCTCAGGTCCCTCGAGCCTTCCGTCTTTGAGCACCGCGATCTCGTCGGCCAGGAGAAAGGCCTCGAGCGGGTCGTGGGTCACGTAGAGGGTAGGCACGTTGATGGATCTCAGTGCCCTTAGGACCAAGAGTTTGTTCGGGAAGTCGAGGTGCGATGTGGGCTCGTCCAGGACCAGCGCCCTCGGCCGCCTGAGCAGAACGGTCGCCAAGTTCAGCAGCTGCCTCTCACCACCCGAGAGCCCCTCCTTTCCCAACGCTTCGAGAAGGCCCAGCCTCTCGGCTACAGGCCTCCAGTCGGCGTTGTGAAGTCTGGCGAAGTACTCCAGCTGCTCGATCGGCCTCATCGGAAGGACCACCTGCGTCTGGGGGACGTATCCCATCGGCCTCCTCTCGGGCGGGAGGCCAGTGACGTCCTTTCCGTCCACCAGGACCCTCCCTCTCTCGGGCCTGAGGAAACCCATTACTGCTCTCATGAGCGTGGTCTTCCCCGAACCGTTCCGGCCGAGCAACACCGTCCTCCCAGAGACGCGGAGCTCGTCGACCCTGACCTCGATGCCGTAGGCCCTCACCTCGAAGTCAACGACCTCCAGCATCCCTCACCAGCCTCGAGATGACGAAGCCCACCATCAACGATAGCAGGACGAGGACGAGGGCCCCGCCAACCACGAACTCCGTCCCCCTCGAGAGGAAGAACTCGTAGATGTACACCCCCACGGTCAAGGGCCGCCTCGCCACTATCAGCAGCGCGCCGAGCTCTGAGAAGGCCCTGAACCAAGAAAGGAGGAAGGCGAGGAGGACGGCGGTCCTCACGGAGCGGAGGGTCATCGCGGTCATCCTGAACCCCGAGAGGCCCATGCTCCTGAGGAACTCGAAGTATCCCAGGCCGAGCGACGTTATTGCGCCCCTTATGACGGTGAAGCCTATGGGGAGCGAGACGACCGCCATCGCCAGAACGATCGCAACCGTCGTGTCCGAAATTCCTAAGCCGAAGACGAGAGGTGCGAGCAGCACGCCGACAGCGGTGTGGGGCATCGAGACCGTCGCGGTCACCACAGGTACAACCGCCTTGCCGAGACCTGAGAGGCTTCCTTGTGCCGCTAAGGCAGCGACAGGCATGACTAACAGCGTCGACAGAGTTGCGGCTATCGCTGTGTTCATCAGCGCCTGCACGAACTCTTCCGTCAGAGTCAGCTGGTACCTTATGATCGCTGGTATGGTGAGGAAGCCGAAATAGAACAGTGCGACTGAAAGGGCATAGAGCTGGAGCCTGTCCATCTACTTTATCAACCCGTACTTCGATAGGTTCAGCGAGAGGACCCTGTCCACGTACTCCTCCCCTTGCTCTGTGAAGACGATCGCAACCGCCGTCAACCGTTTCACCTCGATCTCTCCGAGCATCGTTATCGCTTTGAACCGCACAGGTGGATCGTTCGCGAAGCTGACCTCCTCCGGCATCCTCAACACGTGATACTTGCCGACAAGATCCCTCGATATCGCAAATGGTGTGTGGGCGAAGATGCAATCGACCGAGCCGTTCTCGAGCATCGTGAAGGTCATCGCCAAGTCCTCCCTCATCTTGAACCTGCCGCTGGCCGAAACATGCCTCACGTCCATCGTCACCGACCTTCCGTCAGGGTCCTGAACGAACTTGACGGAGAGCGATCGCTCGAGCTCGTTGAGGTCGATGAGGTTAGACCTGACCGAGAGCCAGTACAGCGCGGCGATGGCCCTGTATCCGATAGGAGCGATGTTGGGATCTGCCAGACCTATAGTTGCCCTGCCAATCTCCTCGAGGTCAAGGGCTTTCCTGCACACCAAGATCAGCTCGAATCGCCCGAGATCGACGACCTTCCTGTAGGAGCTCAGGAATTTCACCAGCTCCGCGTCGACGCTCAGGATGACGTCTGGCTTCGCTCCCATCTGGACCTGCCTAACCGCTGCCATGCTTCCCATGACGACCACGTCCACCTTCCCTCCCATCTGCCTGGCCGCCTCGTCGGCGAGGACCGCGAGCGTTGGCGCTGCGTAGACGAGGATCCCTCTCGGTCCGGAATGCCATATCCCATACACCATCACGGTCCCGACCAGTGCCAGCGCCGCGGCAACTAACAGAACCCGAACGATTTGTGACATCGCCCACATCACTTTGCCTTGCATCTTTTTAAGGGGAGCATCGACATTACACAACGGTACATGACGATAGCAAGGGTCCTCGGAAGGTGGGTGGAGGTCGAGCTCGACGACGGAAGGAGGGAGAGGTGTAGGCGCGAGCTCTTCGAGCTCCTCCACGCCATAAGGAGGTCAGGGTCCATATCGGGCGCATGCAGGAACATCGGCGTTACGCTCAAGACCGCCCTCTCGTGGCTCAGGGAGGCCGAAGGCAAGCTGGGTTTCAGGCTCGTGGAGAGGAGCAGAGGAGGGAAGGGCGGGGGAGGGGCTGAGCTGACGGAGGAGGGCTCGAGGCTCCTCGTGGCCTACCTCAGCGCGATGTCGGTCCAGCGCCCAGGCTTTACAGGAGCCCTGATAGAGGAGTTCTTCAGCGCCAGGAACAGGCTGAACGGAAAGGTGGTCTCGAGCGTGAGGGGTGACGTCGTCTCGCTGGTCGAGGTGGAGCTCGAGGTGCCACAGAGGGTTAAGGCGGTAGTCACTACACAGGCCCTCGACTCCCTCGGGATCGCAGAAGGCTCGAGCGTCGTTCTGGTGGTGAAGGCGACCGACGTGATGTTGCTTTCAGCCGGCAGGATCGGTCGGAGGTCAGGTTAGGGCAGCCCGGTTTCTTTTCAGCTGCGTAAGAGAACAGGCTACCTGGTGATCTCCCGGCTCTTGACGAACTCGTACAGCTCCCTCGCCCTCGAGTTGGTCTCGAAGTGCCTTCTGATCGGAGCTATCAGCTCGTCCAGCGCCCTGGCCACGGCCCTCTTCAGGTCCAGAGGGTGCAGCCTCCCGGAGACGTAATCGTCCCTGAGCTGCTCGTAGGACTCGTAGACGACGTCGCCGCCGTACTTCTGCTCCCTCTCCACCTTCAACCTCCCCATGGCCCTGAAGACGATGTGCTTGGCGTAGTCCAGTACAGGGTTCCCCTCCTCGACCCGCGGCGGGCAGTAGGCATTCAGTATCTTCCTCTCGATCACCTCGGTCGGGTCGTGGACGAGTATGCTGGTCTCTGGGACGCTCTTGCTCATCTTCGAGCTGATCTGCACATCGATCCTCGGGTCGTCGTCCATCCCCTTGGCCCCGACAGGCCCCTGAAGGCCCATGAGCATGTGATGGTGGACCGCAACTGGCTTCCAGAGCCCCAGCTTCGGTCCGACTTCGCGCGCAAGCATGTTCGCCCTCCTCTGGTCGAGCCCCAGCTGACAGATGTGGCAACCCATGTAGAAGATGTCAGCCACCTGCATGGCCGGGTAGATGACCTGTGCTGCCTCCTGAAGCTCGCCCTCCACCCTCCCCATTATCGGGAGCGCCCTCAGGATCCTCCTGAGCGTGACGGACCTCGCGACCTTCAGCACCAGCTTCCAGTATTCTGGATCGGATGCGTTGTCGCTGGCCCAGACTATCTCGACCGATCCCATGTCGACGCCCGCAGCCCTCCAGACCTCGACGAAGTACTCGCCGACCGTTCTGATCGCCTCCAGGTCACCGCCCATCTTGTTGTTGATCATCGCGTGCCAGTCAGCCAGCAGCAGCTTGAACCTGCACCCCGCCTCTATCATGTCCCTCAGCTTTATCGGCCTCAGGAGACCGAAGGGAAGGTGGGCGAGACCGCTCGGCTCGAAGCCGTCATATGCTACCGGTCTATCGACCGACTCGAGCAGCTCTCTGAGCTCCTCCACCGTTATCACCTCCTCCGTCGGCGGCCTCAGGATCAGCTCCATCCTCCTCTCGACGTCCATCAGGCGCTGCTTCCTCACGCCGAGAAATAAACGCCACAACCGCCTCAGACCTCAGCCACCGATATCAGGCAGGACACGTTGCAGTCCATCCATCAGGTGATTCATACGTAGACAACACAATCAAACCCTCCTCGTCCGATTATCAGCTACAGCTTCAACATCCAAACCATGTTATCTTGTTTCACAGGACGCGAAAATCTTGGGAAAGGTCACGTGACCAACCTGACCTCTCCCCTTTCGGAGACGAAAGCGGCCCTCATCCCCTTTTCGAGGGCTTTCCTGAAGAGCTCGAGGTCAGCTGTGACGAGCAAACATCCCTCCCGCCTCGCCGTCGCTATGAGAACCTCGTCGACCTCCCCCTCCATTGCAGGCTCGATCACGCTGAACCTCCCTGCCATCTCCAGGGCCAACGCAGCCGTTCTGCCCCTCTTCCCCTTCGCCCTGGTCAGGGCCCTCAGCTCCGCCATCACCTGAGGCAAGGTGCAGGGCTCGATCGGCTCGCCAAGCTTGTCGCTGACGAGGGAGAGTAGGTCCCTGCCTACCTCGGCGCACAGCATCAGGAAGCTCGTGTCGAGGAGGGCCCTCAACTCATCCGACTATCTTCCCGTATCCGATCAGGCGCCATCCGGTACCGATCTTCCTGCTGATGGTGACCCTGTCGCCCGGTTTGGCCACCAGCGGCCTCGTCAGCCTGATCTCCAGCCTCTCCGGCGTCACGCTTGTTACGGTCCCACTTGTGACCGCCGAGTAGGAGTTCAGCACCAGAGGTTCCTTCGGGTTGATCCGGGTCACCTTGACTTCGCCGTCGATGCCGACTACCCTCTCGAAGAGGTGGTACTCGAGCGTCAGCTCCTTCCAGGTCGGCGGGAGGGTGCCGGGCTTGCCTGCCATGTTGCCGGCGAGGCCGTCCGACTTCGTCAGCGCCGGATCCAGATCGGTCTCTATGCCGACCAGCCCGCCGCTCGTCGCCTCCCTTACGCTCCTGTTTCCGGCCTTGATGTGCCTGGCGACTGTGTGGATCGGCTCGTAGGGCGAGTTAGGGTCGTTCTCCCTCACAGGAAGACCAGGGGCTATCTCGATTTCGTCACCGACCTGCACCTTGCCCTGTATGATCGAGCCTCCGATCACGCCGCCCTTGATGGAGGTGGCTATGGTTCCTGGCAAATTCACGTCGAAGGTCCTGAGCACAGGCATGAGGAAAGGCGCCTCGAGGTCCCTTTGGGGCGTAGGGATGTACTTCTCGATGGCGTAGAGGAGCGCGTCGACCCCAATGCCCTGCTGAGCTGAGACCGGAACGATCACCGGGTCCCTGAACCCTTTCCCTGTCACGTAGCTCACGATCTCCTCGTAGTTCTCGAGGGCCCGCTTCCTGTCAACCACGTCGAGCTTGTTCTGCGCGAAGACTATCCTCTTCATACCCATCACCAACATCGCCTCGAGGTGCTCCCTGTCCTGCGGTTGGGGGAACTTGACCCGAGCGTCGACCACGAATATCGCGCCGTCGAAGAGGGGAGCGCCGCTGAGCATCGTTATCATGAGCGAGTGGTGACCGGGGCAGTCGACGAAGGATATCGCCCTGACGAACTCTGTGGGAACGTTGTGCCTGGGGCAGACCTCCTGCGTCGTGTAGTTGTAGGGCTCCTCGCACTTGGGGCACCTGTAGACAGCGGCGTCGGCGTACCCTATCCTGATAGTTATGCCCCTCTTCAGCTCCTCCGAGTGCCTCGCTGTCCAGACGCCTGTGATGGCCTGGACGAGGGTGGTCTTGCCGTTGTCGACGTGGCCGAGCGTTCCGATGTTGACCTCCGGCTGCCTCGGCAGCGGCTTGGTCATCCCCCGTTCCGTCGGGAGCTTCGGTATTAACTGTCGCCAGCTGGAGCTTACCCTCCGCTTGGCCGTCCCTTCCCTGATCACAGTGCATTTATCGCCCGATTTGCGGTCTTTGACTGGGGCGTGACCGAATGGCTGGGTCGGCGACCTTGAGGGGAACCGTGACGAAGTTAGCGCTGGGCAAGCTGGGAGAGCTCCCGGCGGTGAAGATAACCGTCGCGACGCCCGACGGACGGTCGAGCGATTACTACGTGGCCGATCCTCCCGACTGGTTAGAGGTCGGCGTGAAGGTCGAGGGCTCGTTCAGGGAGGTCATCACTACGAGGGGCGCCAGGAGGGTCGTCGAGTCGATCAGGCGGGCCGATGCCGGACAGCCGACGGAGCTCGAAGAGGTGGAGATACGACAGGTCACCTTCCCCCAGCAGGGCCCCACGATCGTTGAGGGCGTGACCGGTGACGGCAGGGTCTTCAGCGTCATGGTCGAAGACCCTGAGGTCGTTGAGGAGCTGAGGAGGGGCCTCAAGAGGTCCTTCGCGCTCTACGTGAGGGTCGGTGCTGTCAGGCGTCTGATCGCGCTCCTCCCTTACAAGAGGACGAAGTTGGCCAGAAGGGTCAGGGAGCTCCTCGAGATGATCGAGGCCTCAGAGCGCTCTTACAGGTCCGAGGAGGCGGTCAGGCTGCTGAGGGAATCGACCGGTCACGGCTGATTCGCGTCAAACCGGATCTGGCCGGAGCGGTAACGCACAATAGACGGCTGGAGGTTTTAGGGCGGATGGTCTGGAAAGAGGTCTGCAAGCTGAGCCAGCTGAGGGAAGGCGAGCTGAGGCGGGTGGACCTCGACGACGTGGAGCTGTTGGTCGTCAGGATCGGCGAACGGGTTTTCGTGGCAGACACCTGGTGCACCCATCAGCGCTCCGACTTGACGCTCGGGATCCTCGAGGGGAAGAGGGTCAGATGCGCGCTCCATCAGGCCCTCTTCGACCTTGAGACAGGGCAGGTGGTCGAGGGACCGTCCGGTGAACCGCCGTCATCGATAAGGGCCCTGAGGACCTACCGCGTCAAGATAGAGGGCGACACGGTCTTCGCCGACGTCTGACACGAGATGTGCGTCCTGAGAACGTATAAAGCACCCGATGGGAGGTAACGGTGAACCGGCATGTCCTCACACGAGCACCTGGAGCGTGGTCCGTGGAGGGGAGAGAAGTGGTGGGT
>Ga0079998_105500_pt1 | contig 30321 bp, 35 predicted proteins | sample PerSpoBPS_BMetaG_FD_69201 | JGI IMG/M metagenome (GOLD analysis project Ga0079998, IMG submission 69201) | Thermal spring microbial communities from Yellowstone National Park, Wyoming, USA - Perpetual Spouter B (PS_B) MetaG (SPADES assembly)... | ecosystem: Environmental > Aquatic > Thermal... | reverse complement strand
CAATTATGTATCTCGGCAAAATAGTAGAGATCGGCCCAACAGAATCGATCTTCAAATCACCTGTACATCCATACACCAAGATGCTCTTATACTCATCACCAACAGCTTCTTCAGCAGAGGCATATAAAGATCCTAACTACAAAGCCAGAGGAGAGCCCCCAAGCCCTATAGACCCTCCAAAGGGATGCAGATTTATAACAAGATGCCCCATAGCGGTAGATAAATGCTCGAAGGAGCATCCGCCCCTCACGAGAATTTTTGGAGAGCATATGGCTGCATGTATCAGATATACTGATGCAGCAAAGGGATATATGCTGCAGAAATAGATCATATAGGTTTTTAAGCTAGCTCACCACTATCTCTTGGGGTCACCATGATGAGGGGATTATCTAGACTCGCCATGATCTCTGTAATACTTGCAATAGTGGTTATAGCAGGAGCAGCGTCATTCATAATATTGCAGCCAAGAGCGCCAGCAACACCCGGAGCAACAGCGACGCAAGTAGTAACGACGCCAACAGAGGCTGGGAGAACCACCCAGCCTGGGACACCTATACAGCAAACACCAGTCTCTAAAAAAGATGTTCTGAAGGTAGCTATAGGGGTGGATCTAGATACTGTAGATCCTCATGGACAGACTACAACATTAGTATCGAATGTACTTAGACATGCGTATGAAACCCTCTTAGGATTTGACGATAAAGGTAACGTTATTCCACGGCTAGCAGAAAGATGGGAAGTTTCACCGGATGGGCTCGCGTATACACTTTATCTAAGGAGAGGAATCAAGTTCCACGACGGATCTGAATTAAATGCAACAGTTGTAAAGGCTAACGTAGATAGGTGGATAGACCCAACGGTTAGAGTTCCAGCAAGAGCTCAGCTAGGTCCTGTAAGTAGAGCTGAAGTTGTTGACCCATATACTGTGAAGATCTATTTAAAAGAGCCCTTCGCACCGTTTCTCAGGGCTCTTGCCAATTATCTCCTTATTACTAGTCTTGATGTTATTAAGAGGTTTGGTAATCAGACCATCACTGAGGTTGTTGGTACAGGGCCCTATAAATTCGTCTCCTGGGAGAAGGGTAGGAGGATTGTTCTAGAGAGGTTTGATGACTACTGGGGTCAGAAGCCTGCAATAAAGAGGATTGAGTGGCTAATAATACCAGAGGCATCAACAAGAATCGCAGCACTACTATCAGGAGATGTGGACTTCGCCTTCAACCTACCTCCAACAGATCTCGACAGGCTGAGGGGAGATAATAGATTCGAAGTCGTAACACCTACAAGCAATAGGATTATATTTATCGCTATCCTGCCCAAAGGCCCCCTTAAAGATCCCAAGATTAGGCAAGCCCTAAATTATGCGGTTGATAAGGAAGCTATTATCAAGAACGTGCTATATGGTCTCGGAATAGATTCTGTGTCTCCACTACCTCCTCACTTCTTTGGATATGCTAGGATGGATCCCTATGTGTATGATCCTCAGAGGGCTAGGAAGCTCCTCGAAGAGGCTGGCTTCCCATTCGATAGGAAGCTCGTACTCCTACACCCAACTGGGAGATATCTACAGGATAAGCAGGTTGCGGAGGCGGTGCAGGCATATCTCTCGAGAATAGGTTTGCAGGTGGAGCTAAGAACAATGGACTGGCCAAGCTTCGTAGCGTCTATAACAAAGCCCCTAGACCAGAAAGACTACGACCTACTACTACTAGGATGGGGCCCTGGCGTTGCTGATGCCCATTTCACTCTATATGGCCAGTTCCACTCATCACAAGCACCTCCAAGGGGATTGGCTGCTGCACACTATAACAATTCAGAGGTGGATAAGCTGTTGGAGCAGGCTATGAAGGAGCTTAACGAGGCAAAGAGGGCTGAGCTATATAAGAGGGCTACAGAGATCATATGGAGAGACGCGCCGTGGATCTTCCTATACACGCAGAAATGGTTCTACGCTTCAGTAAAAGATCTGAAGGGCTACTGGGTATATGTCGATGGAGAAATGATCTTCTTCGATAGAGCTTACTTCGTATAAAGAAGTTTTTATTCTAAATAGACCTCATATTTAAGATAATAGCTATCTTCACCGCTATGTATAATAAATAGAATACATGAGAGTTATTATAAGGATACATAAGAACTTTGGAAATCTTTTCGGGTCCCTTAACAGTTTAGGAGATAAATTCTCTCAGGTCATATAATTTATGCGAGATTAGGAATGAGGACATAAAATCCCTTAGTATAAATCATATCATGAGATTTTTAGAGCCTTCTTCCTGTTATTTAGCTCCTCTCTAAGTCTCTATACTCTTTAGACCTTATTTCAGACAGCTAGACTCTCTATATCTTATTCTAAGTACCCTGTTTTTATATAACTTTATATAATACGAATTCTGATGATACTCTGCACATATCTATTACGCTTCTAATATACAGTCATTAATCTGTATAGTCCTTCATGGAACCGCTTACAACCACTAAAAGCTTTTCATCAAATGTAAATCATTGCAAGATCTTATCCCTTCACAACTTACTCAAGATCCTCTCTAGCCACTTATTATCTTTAGTGCTATCTTACTAAAATTACTACATTGTCATATCCGCGGTTTCCTGATATTATGATCTTAATCTTCACATGGTATCATATTCTTTTTCTTCCTTTATATGGATATGAATAGCTAGATTTTGTTCGATCCCTTAAGGTGCTTTATAGCCCTTTTAGTATATATTCTTTCGATAGTTGACCGACTTTCTGCTTATTACTCCATATAATGTCCTAGGCATATTCCTGGTCTATTAATAATATAATGAGATTAACTAAGGGCTTATAGCTCTTTAACCGTGGATCTTCTTTGAAGACGTAATATAAAATCTCTTCTCTGAATATCGATGTTTCTGTAAGCTTCATCATTAGGGATATATTGCCTTCACTATTAGACAATCATCGCTAATTTATATTATTTTCTATAAACTATGTTTGAATGGGGCTTCGCGTGGCAAAGATAGTTGATATGGATCATACTGCAGATGTTATGTATATTGTCGAGGCCGAGGATCTGGAGAGGCTTTTTGAGTACGCAGCTATTGGTATGTTTAGATATATGACGCCAGATCTATCTAGAGTATCGCCGATAGTCGGAGCCGAGGTTTCTTCAAGAGGGTTTGATCTTGAGAATCTTCTGTATAGATGGCTTGAAGATCTATTGATACTTCACGACCTGAGGGGGCTTGTATTCTCGAGGTTCTTAGTAAAGGGTATATATAGGGTTGAGGAAGATGGGGAGCAGATATATATGTTAAAAGGATATGCTGCTGGCGAGAGATTCGATCCTAGAAGACATATCTCCGGAATAGTTGTTAAAGCCGTTACCTACTCTCAGATGGCGTTAGAGAAGACGCAGGAGGGTATATGGAGAGTCTCTATCGTGCTGGATATATAGCCCAACATAGAGTCGTTGCAGAAAGACATATTATTAGCTATAAACCGCTATATACATTTAATGCCTAGATTATAAGAAATATATTTTTACTTGCACAGTATTAATCGGTGAGTCCATGGTTGAGATTCTACGATATGACGTGCTTATCCTGGGATCAGGATTAGCTGGTTTGAGGGCTGCTTTCCAGGCAGCCCTCACCTCTAGGGATAGGCTCAGAATAGCTGTTATATCCAAGCTACATGCCATGAGAAGCCATTCTGTGAGCGCTGAGGGAGGTATAAGCGGTGTTCTATATCCGAAAGAAAACAACGATAGTATAGAGCTACATGCGTATGATACAGTTAAGGGGAGCGATTTCCTAGCGGATCAAGACGCTGTTGAGATCCTAGTAAAGCTCGCGCCAGAGGAAATAAAGTTCTTTGAACACCTCGGGACGCCATGGAGCAGGCTCCCCGATGGAAGAATAGCTCAGAGACCATTCGGAGGTATGACGATCCCCAGAACGGCATTTGCAGCCGATAAAACAGGGTTTTTCATGATGAGCACGCTCTACGATAATCTACAGAGGTTTAATAATGTTGAGTTCTTCCACGAGAACTTCGTAACATCTATTATATTGGAAAACGGCTTATTCAGGGGGGTAACAGCAATAGATATGGCTTCTGGAGAGTACAGAGCCTTCCTAGGCAAAGCGGGTATAATTGCTACCGGTGGAGCCGGCAGGGTATATTCATTCGTAACTGTTGCCCACTCAAACACAGGGGACGGGATCGCTATAGCATATAGGGCTGGGATACCCATAAAGGACATGGAGTTCGTCCAGTTCCATCCTACGGGCATGGTACCAAGCGGTGTATTGATAACAGAAGCTGCAAGGGGAGAGGGTGGGTATCTTGTGAATAAACAGGGAGAGAGGTTCCTGAAGAGATATGCTCCGCAGCGGATGGAGCTAGCTCCTAGAGATATAATATCCAGGGCGATCATGACTGAGATAAGAGAGGGTAGGGGGTATAAGCATGAGGAGAGTGGATTAGAGTATGTCCATCTAGACCTGAGGCACCTTGGAGAAGAGAAGATAAATGAGAGGCTTCCAATGATAAGGGAGCTCTCGAGGAAGCTAATAGGGGTCGATCCTGTGAGCGAGCCCATACCAGTTAGGCCTGCGACTCACTACACAATGGGGGGTATACATACAGACACATATGGACAGGTTATGCTTGATGAGCAGAACACGAAAATACCGAATCTATGGGCAGCCGGCGAGGTAGCATCTGTGAGCATTCATGGTGCTAATAGACTCGGTAGCAACGCCCTGGCGGAGTGCGTTGTGTGGGGTAGGCTTACTGGCGAGGCCGCAGCAAAATATGCAATGAATACACCTGGTACAGTGCTGCAGATCAGCCCCACAGTTGATATGGCTATTAAGAATGAGGAGAAGAGGATCTTCGATAAGCTCCTCCACACCGAGGGAGGCGCTGAAAACCCATATGATATTAAGAGGGAGCTCCAGAATATGATGGACACTCTTGTGGGTGTATTCAGAGATCAGAGGGGTCTTGAAGAGGCTTGGAGCAGGCTTAAGAGGCTTAGAGAGAGGTTCTCAAAGGCTAGGCTGGAGAATAGGGTAAGGATCTATAACAATAATCTGAGGGACTTCCTCGAGATAGACTTCATGCTAGATGTGGCAGAAACCATAGTAGTTGGAGCAATTAACAGGACTGAGTCGAGGGGCGCACACTATAGGCTAGACTATCCCAAGAGGGACGATGTGAACTGGCTCAAACATACGCTGGTGTTCTATAGGAGAGGAGAGCCTCCATATATAGGCTACACACCAGTTAGAATAACTAGGTGGGCTCCCGAGGAGAGGAAATACTGAGGCGATCAATATGGGTGTGAATAGGCAGGAGATAAGGAGATACGATCTTGAGGCATGGCTACATGTGAACTTCTATAAAATAGCATCTATATACTCAATCATAGAGGCCCTCGCAATAATAGCTTATCTGGCATCTCCATCAAGCATTACTGAGACTATATTTAGGGTTTCGACGATCATATACTGGGCAACACTAACACCCTCATTCTATGAACTTACGAAAGGGTTTCTCATGATATATAGCAGGGGGGCTGTTTATAGCCACATAGCTGAGAATATAAGGGAGAGGCTGGTAAAGAGATATAGCTTGAGGGCTAGTCTTGCCAGATCAGCATTATATATAGCCATCATTCTATGGATTATAGCACCTATAGCATTCATAGTCGGGTGGTTCTATGGCTAGGGCTAGCAGGATCATGTTGTTCCACTACCTAGGTTATTTCGGCTCTATGATCCTAGTATGGCTGGTCATGATCTTATCGCCCTCGCCACAGCCTATAAGGATCCTTTTGAAGCCTGTCGAAGCGCTACTCCTAATAGCATCCTTGTTGTTCGGGATCTTCGGCTTATTATATGTCCTAAGAGGTGGTCATAGAGGTGGTTAGAGATGCAGGAAGAAAAGAGTTTAAAAAGCGTGGTTATAAGCATTAAGAGATATGATCCTGAAAAGGGGTTCTACACTAAAGAATATAAGGTTGAGATCGATAAATACTCCACAGTATTAGACGCCCTTCTAAAAATAGTCGAGACACAGGACCCAACCCTTGCCCTAAGGTATAGCTGTAGAATGGGTATATGCGGCTCATGCGGCATAGTCATAAACGGTGTTCCCAAGCTTGCATGCGAGACCAATATAGCTAAGCTCGGTAGTGAGAGGATCTCTGTTGAGCCTATGTATAACATCAAAATACTCAGAGATCTCGCCACCGATATGAATGACTTTTTCAAGAAACATAGATCTGTAAAGCCATTCCTAATCAGAAAGGATGAGGAGGAGCAGTTCAGAGCTGAGAAGGAGTATATACAAACGCCTGAAAATCTTGAGGGCTTCATACCATTTGCATACTGCATAAAATGCGGGCTATGTGTGGCAGCATGCCCTGTAGTACCTAAAAAACCATGGTTCCTCGGACCACAAGCCCTGGCCCAGGCTTATAGGTGGTACGCAGATTCAAGGGATGAGGGAGGGATCACTAGGCTAGAAGCTGTCGACACATTCGAAGGCGTGTGGTCATGCGAATTCGCCGGATCTTGTAGCAGAGTGTGTCCCAAGGGAGTGGATCCTGCTTATGCTATACAGATGCTAAAAATGGAGATCCTGAGGAAAACCCTCCTAGGACGTAAAAAATAGCAGGAAAGGTTCCTTAGTTATTAATTATTCATAACAGTTTCAATTTATTTCATTATAGTTATTCTAACCGAGCTCTAAACTATAGCCTAGATAGAAGTCTGGAGCCAGCACGTTTAATCGATGTATAATAAATCAACAGCGATCTCTATACCACTTGTCCCCCGATGATCATTGATTATCACTGATATTCATTTGTTTTGGATTGTTTTGCTTCTTGGTCCACAGGGATGTAATAACATCCCTGTGGTCATCGGAGGACTTCCACCTCCCCCAAAGAGACCTGGGGATCTCTATGGGTCCATGGGTGGCTGTGGAGCCCAGAGGAAAGGGGCTTCCATCTATACTTGGAACCCCGAAGCCCTTCTGGGCATTGCCCTCATAAAGGGCTTCGTGGGCTTTAAGATAGATATTTATCAATGCTACTACCTCCCTATGCCACTTCTCACCACCCTTGCTACAAACACCTATCCTATCCTTCCCATACTCTAAAGGCATTGTGTATCGGGCAGATCTTAGATGTATTCCTGGGATCCACTATCCATATTCTTTAGCCTTATCTATTATCGCGTTTAGCTCTCCCTTCAAAGCACTCTGATATTCCTGTGCCTCAGCTGCCTATTCCTATACCTAGCGATCATAACCCTTATATCGTCTCCAGATATCCTCTCAATAGCTATTACTCCTCTCATCCTCATGACTTCCCTGACTACCAGGTTTGCTGTCTTCATCCTATAGTCCCTCTTCTTCCCCTCCTTGAGCTTCTTCATAGCCTTCCTAGTCTCTCTACTATCGGATCCATTTCTCCTCTGAATACTCTCCTTCCTATAGCTATAGCCCAGGGTTGTCTTTGCAAGGTCTGTTTCAAGGATTATTGAGAATACCTCGTATAGAGTTGCTACTGAGTTCTCATTAACATCAACAGGCTTAACAATATTCTCAGGCCTGTAGATCTCAACCTCTTTTTCGAGGGATAGGTGGAATATCGCCCTTCTATTCTTCCTATCAAGCTTGATCTTTGCGTGGAATGTCGGCTTAAAACCCCTAGCCAGTAGCTTGTAGAACTCCTTAGAAGGCTCTAGATCGAGGTGCACCCAGCCCCTATGGGTATTAATGGCAACACTTGTGAAGAAAATGTTCTCAAAACCATTTATATTGATCTTAGTAGCGTCTATTGGTTTCCATACGTGGTCATCAACTAGCCATAAGCTAACACTATTGATCCTCGGAATTAGTATTCCATTACTCATCTCTAGATCAACTTGATGCCGAGCTATTTCCCAAGATCTCCCCCAGAGATATCTCACGAGTTTCTTATTCTTCAGATCCTTTTCCCCTAGACCTAGATACTTAGTAAGGAAGATCTCTTTAGCATATTGTCTAGCCCTGTTCCTCCTTAGAGAGGAAACCCTTTCAACAGCATCCTGGCATAAGCCATGTATATAGTGGGATGGAATATTGGGGTACATGCTCCTTAGCTCGTGGTACTTCTCATTCTTGAGCCTATAGTAATTCTCAATAATATTTCTGGATACGTGAATTAGCACATTCTCAGGCATCTACTATATATATATTCACGATCTCCTCTAATGCCATGAACCCCTCCTAGATAGCGGTTTTGATAGCAGAACAGCGGTTCTGCTGACAAAGTTCCTATCTCCTGGCTTGACAACCCAAATCCACTTCTTATCCCTCTTTTTCCTCCTCCTAGCCATTATCCCTGGACCTCTCTTTGTTCCTAAACCTCCACTCCAACCATTAATTAATAATAAAAGAATATAAAAAGATTCCTACTATCATGAAAAAGGGTTCAGCCCCTTTAAGGTCTCTTGACGATATCGGAAACATTAGCACATTTCCTACATTCTATGCTGTTACAAGATTACAGATAAATCTGAATACTTCTGGTTACTTATAAATACTTGATAGTTGTATGAGGAAGAAATGTTAGGCTTAAGCTTATAATCTATAATCCCTAGCTATTTTGATGATGAGGCGATAATCTCTGCTGGATCTGGGTGTGCAGAGCTCTCGGAGAGCGATGACGTTTAGGCTCTCCTCAGATGAGAGCCCCATGATGTTAGGGATGATCTACCTTAGAATTAAAAGTGGAATTGATAATGAAAAGTAACACTGAAACTTGGCGATAGTGGAGATTATCTACTATAGAATTAAAAGTGTTACTTGTGATGAGCAAATTTCTGGCGTGTTCCTGAATATCAGTTTTCACAGAGATACTAGTCATGATATCTATGCCATGCCCGTACTATAGGGCTGGAGCCTGTCACTCGCCAAAGCTGGGTGAACCCAGCGATTCTGTTGTAGCTGCACATAGATGTGGTGGAGCTCCAGAGATATATAGGGCTTGCTCTCTCTATGTTGAGGCTGTAACTAACATAGATAAATCCATAGATAAATCCTCAAACGCCGTTAACAATGGTAGGGGGGGTGTTAGGGTTATTACTAAAAATTCCATTGCCTCTAGGGTCTATGGCCCTATACATATTATTAGGGAGCATCTTCAGTCTGAGTGCCCACAATACAGGATCGAGGCTGTGGGAGGAGGTTATGTAGCTATCTGTAACGTGCTTAAAAGACCGCTCACAAAGTATGAGGCTAGGCTATGTACTCTATACTGGAGGGACTGCCCATATGTGAACATAGCTAAGGTATCTAGCTAGATTGGTAGCAATTCCCAGATCTCTATGACGCTATTTTCTCTTCATCGCCATTGCATGTCTCACTAAGATCGCCCTTCCAGCCTCTACGATCCCCGGTATATTAACACCGGTTGGACATGGAGGAACACATGCATAGCATAGGAGGCATGTATAGAGGTACTCAGCGGTCTTCTCTGAGTATATACCGTTCAGGAGAAGCCCGACAACCCTCACCCTGCCCCTGGGGCCATAGCCTCTCTCCTCTGTCTCTGCTAGTGTTGGGCATGATGCTTCGCAAAAGCCGCAGAAAACGCATTTATTAAACTCCTCCCACGCCCTGGCGAATGGATCATTTTTTGGTCCTTGCCTCATAAGGGATCACCCTCCCAGGGTTAAGGATCCATTTGGGGTCGAAAACCTTTTTTATCCCTATCATAAGATCTAGTGTGTGTTCAGAGCCCCTATTCTTGAGTTCGATGAGGAGTAGCTCTAGCTTCATAGAGCCTATGCCATGCTCTGAGCTGGATGTGCCTTCTAGATTGAGGGCCTCGATCACTATGTCTCTTGCTATGTTCATGATGATAGATCTATCCCTGGGATCCTCTAGATCCCCCTCTATATGAGGATGCAGATTACCATCACCTAGGTGCCCCCCTAACTCGATCTCTCTGTTATATCTTTTCTCGATCTCTCTGATCCTAGAGATAAACTGAGGGATCCTAGATATTGGCACAGCGGTATCCTCAGCGATAACGTGCTTATGCTTCTTCAGCTTGACGAATGATGGGAACATAGATCTTCTGAACCTATATATTTCTTCAAAAGCCTCTTCACCGCTCGTTGCTGTTGAGATATATATTGAACCGCTATTCCTGGCCTCATCCCTCAATAGATCAATAAGCCTCTCAGCCTCGTCTCTGGAACCTGCCTCCAGATCTAGTATTATGGTATGCCCCACGGGAATATCCATACGAGTATTCCTTATAACCTTCTCAGCAACTCTATCCTCCATATACTCGGTAATTAGAGGAACCCTGCCTCTCCTAACCCTTATAAGGAAGCCGTAAAGCTCTTCAAAATTCTTAAACACAGCCATGATCCTTGCTACATAAGGCGGTCTGGGCCATAGCTTTAGAGTGGCCTTCGTTATGATCCCGAGGGTCCCCTCAGAACCAACCATTATCCTGGTTATATCGTATCCCTGTCTACACTTAACGGTTCTACACCCAACCCTATGGATCCTACCAACACCATCTACGAATTCTAATCCGAGAACCCAGTCCCTCATAGTCCCATATTTAGCCCCTCTAAGACCCCCTGCCCCAGCAGCTATAGCTCCACCTACCGTTGCTGCTCTCGCAGAAGCCGGATCTACTGGAAAAAAGAGATCGGTGTTTGATAGCTTCTCATTAAGAGCATCAATCCTGATCCCGGGTTCAACAATAGCTACCCTATCGATCTCGGAGATTTCTTCCACACCGTTCATCCTGCCGAGATGAACAATTACTCCTCTCTCCATAGCATAGATCTGTGCAGCGGTAGTTATACTCAGAGCCCCGGCCCCCATAGAAATATCTGTAGATGATCCCTGAGGTATGAGGGCAACGCCATATCTATATGCTACTCTAACGATCTCCGAGACCTCGTCACCACTCTTGGGAAGGGCTAATACATACCTATCAGCGATGTCTCTTGGAATAAAGTAGTATGACGATGCATCTATGGCATGGAGACCTATATCAACGGGGTCTCTTGAAACCCTTCTCCCAAGAATCGATCTAAGTTCATCATAAACACTATTAATAACACTATCGCCCAGGCGTATTCACCTAAGTAATATTAGCTCGAGAGAATATAACGTTTAAGATAAGATCAACTACTAACATGATCCCCAACAAGACATCGATCCCAGGGTCTCAAAGCACCATATAGAGAACCCGTTGTTGCTATGTGTTTAATAGCTTATATCTCGCCCTAAAGGGGTATGGCTTCCAGCTGTAAAATTAGATCCATAGTGAATCTTGTAAGAATTACTACAGGACATACTCTACATTTTTAGGGTGGGCGATAATGTTGCTAGGTCTTAATTTCCTTGTTGGAACTATATATGGATGGTTAAGATGGGCTTTGATATAGAGGTGAGAAGATCGATTGTAGATGCTGCCAGGAGACTGTATCTGAGAGGTTTAAACACAACGTTATCCGGTAATATAAGTGCCAGGAGTAGTAATAGATGGTATTTCTGGATAACGCCCAGCTCGTATGACAAGGCTAGGCTCTCTATTGAGGATCTGAGTCTCGTGGATATTAAGACTGGTAACAGGGTGATGGGTGGAGAGCCTTCCTCCGAGTATAGAATGCATCTCCTAATCTATAGGGTTCGTGAGGATGTCAATGCTATCGTGCATGCCCACCAGGCTTATACCATGATAGCCTATAGGGCCGGTCTTCTGAAGAAGGAGCTTCTTGAAGAGAGCTATGAAGCAAAGACCTACTTAGGGGAGATAGGCTTCGTACCAAGGCTCGAGCCAGGTAGCTGGGAGCTTGCGGAAGCTATTTCTAAGGAGATTGCTAGGGAAGGAATATATGTAGCTCTTTTAGAGGGTCACGGTGTAGTTGCTATAGGTAGGAGCGTTGCAGAAGCTCTGAATAGGGCTGAGGTGCTTGAGCTAGAAGCTAAAATACTAGTTAGGCTAGCATCCCTGGGGGTGATAGCTAAATGATTCTTTTAAAAGCCTCAAACAAGATTGAGGTGGCTGTAGGCGATAATAAGTATAGGGAAGGCGATGTACTGGATCTCATAGAAGCCTCCTACCTAGTCTACACGGGGAGAGCCAAGGCTCTCGATGAAAGTGGGAGGGAGCTAGATGCAAAAGAGTTATTTAGAAGATATGCAAGCGGGGACCTATGGTGGATACTATTTACAGTCTTTACCGATCTAGCTTCAAGGGGGAGAAGAGTTAGGAGAGGCTATGGTGAGAGAGATCTTGTTGTTGAGCATGGGAATAAAATTTATATGATATATGTTACTGAAGAGGGGGCGGAGATCCCGATGATAACCCTTCTATCCTGGATCGAGAGTTCGCACCACAAAGATATGATCCCTGTTATAGCTGTTGTTGATATGTACGGAGACGTAACCTATTATCAAGCAACCAATATAAACCTTAAAAAGATTAGATAATAAGCCTCACGCTTCAATCGATATAACATCCTCCCAGTCCTCTAAGGCAGGGTTTCTATTGTCTACTCCCAAGTGTTAATCCCTTTTCCTATGCAATAGCTCTTTCTAAAGAATGTTTAGCGCATCTCCTATCACCCACTAGCTCTTTAAGGGCCTTCAGGGGGCAAAGCCCTTGCCAGACACATCCTGAAACCTCTCTTAGACCTTCATATTAGTAATCCCACCTATAAAGAGCCACAATCACACAAAACATAGCGTGAAATCCTTAAAAACCCAGATCTAAGAGACAGACTTACCTAATCTTACTAAGATCAAATATGTGATAGACCCGTCTCTTTGAAATAGATAGATGGTCATTAAGACTTAATAATAACTGTAACACTCTCTAATACAGGAGAACATGGGTCTTAGAGGAAGAATCGTGAGATATAGATTCGGTAGGTGGGTTTTGCTGAGAAAACTGGTGAGAAAGCATGGCAGTGAGGGTAAAGATAAGGGTCAGGAGTAGGGAGAGCAATAAAGAGCAAACACTAGTTGTACTAGTTAACGGAGGCGCTGAAAGTCCGAGGCCTCTAATAGCTGTGGATGGAGAAACCGCTTCTAAACTATGTTTTAAGGATCTCTCAAGAGGCGAGGTCTATGAAATTGCTGAGGCCTCGTCAATAAAGCAAGCATCGATCTTCCCACAAGCAGTTATTTTAGAACTATTAGATGATGAGGAGAAGATCCTGAGTACTATCACGGCAGATCTAGCGGTTGAAGAAGGTATAATAGAACCGCTAATAACGGATGTAACGATTGATGCGCTAGGGATAGAAGTTATAAGTTTCGGAAAAGGGCTGTGGAGGCATGTCAGAGACCCAGTTGAAATTATAAGAAGGAGCTCACAACCTCTATAATGCAACGCTATCCCAGGCTCGATCTATTGAGAGATCAGATCTCTAGGATTAGTCTCTCAAACTTCCGAAGAACCATTACATGAAATCCTTACAGCGAAGGCGTGAAGGTCTTCAATAGAGTTGAAAGATCTCTCGAAAAAGGTCTAATCTCAGAGCAATATAGCTGATACCCTTTTCTATTCTAAGGATGGGCTCTTTAGATCATGGGTAGAGCCTTAGCTCGAGACAGAGGATCTATACGTTTTTCTAGTAGCTTTTTATAACTATATAAATCCCCTCGAGTAGAGACTATGTGACAGGCTGGAATGGATGATGGGGGATAGATACGAGAAGATCGTTGATCTCGCGGTGAGAAGAGGCTTCTTCTGGCCTTCTTACGAGATCTACGGAGGAGTTTCAGGTCTATACGATCTAGGTCCTCTGGGATTCCTGCTTAAGAGAAATATTGTCGAAGAGTGGAGAAGGATCTTTGTTCAGAGGCACCAAGAATATGTCGTGGAGATCGAGACCCCTGTCATAGCTCCGTCGAAGGTTTTTGAGGCTTCTGGTCATGTTGAGAGCTTTACAGACCCTATTGTTGAGTGTAGCAAGTGTGGGAGGAAATATAGAGCGGATCATTTGATCGAGTCTATAGCTTCTATAAAGACTGAGGGCTTAAGACTCGAGGATCTCACTAAAATCATCAGGGAGAAGGATATCAGATGCCCACAATGCGGAGGGCCTCTAGGCGACGTAAAGCTATTTAACCTGCTCTTTAGAACCACGATAGGGCCCTATACAGATTCCATAGGCTATTTGAGGCCGGAAGCAGCGCAGGGTATGTTCACAGCCTTTAAAAGGGTATATGAAACTATGAGGGAGAGGCTTCCACTAGGTATAGCCCAGATAGGTAGGGTAGCTAGAAATGAGATCTCGCCTAGACAGGGTATGATAAGGCTTAGGGAGTTCACTATAATGGAGATCGAATTCTTCCACGACCCCAAGAACCCCTCATGTCCTCTCCTAGATAGGGTGAGAGATAGTAAGCTTAGAATACTCACAGCTAGCGAGAGAGAGTCTGGGGAGCAGGAACCCACGGAGTACAGAGTAGAGGAGCTGGTTAGAGAGGGAGTAGTTAGGAATGAGTGGCACGTGTACTGGATGGCCGTGGCATCTGAGTTTATAGAATCTCTGGGGGTCCCGCCTTCAGACACATATTTTGAGGAAAAGCTCTCACATGAGAGGGCTCACTACGCCTCCCAGGTGTTTGATCAGCTTGTAAGGGTCTCTAGATGGGGCTGGATAGAGGTTTCTGGACATGCTAATAGGACTGATTTTGATCTCAGTAGGCACTCACTATTCAGTGGAGCCGATCTAACCGTTTATAAGAGGTACGACAAACCTATCCCTGTAAGGAAGAGGAAAATTAGGCTCGATAAACAAGCTGTTCTAAGACTCTATGGAGAGAGGGCTCCAGAGGTTTTCAAAGCACTCTCGAGGGTAGATCTAGAAAGGCTAGATCTCTCTAGAGAGGAGATAGATGTAGGGGGCATCAAAGTGAGTAGAGAGGTGTTTAGAGTTGAGGATATTGAAGAGCTGGTCCACGGCGAGAAATTCTATCCACATGTAATAGAACCCTCATTCGGGGCTGAAAGGCTTGTATATGTAGTGCTCGATAGATCCTATAGCGAGGAGGATGGAAGAGTGATCCTTAAGATACCTCCGAGGCTAGCCCCTATCGTTGCAGGAATATATCCCCTCATTAGCGAGGAGAAAATCGTAAAAATAGCGAGAAGAATATATGAGGACTTCATCAGAGCCGGCTTCTACGTGCTATACGATGAGAGTGGAAGCATTGGAAGGAGATATGCTAGGGCTGATGAGATTGGAGTGCCATTAGGAATCACCATTGATGGAGAAACCCTGGAGAACAATACTGTGACGATTAGGTTCAGAGATACTAGAGAACAGATAAGGATCAAGATCGAGGATCTCATAGAATGGGTAAGAAGCTATCTCGAACCAAAGAAATGAATATAGGATTGATAATAAATAGCAATAAATAATATAATTAAGCAGGCCAACGTCCATCTATAGCTTATCTTAAAACTTATCTTAAAATAAGTTACATATCTAGAGGCTAGGAAAGGAAGCCTTTAAGCTAGGTATCTGTAAACATATATTATTGAGTAGCCACATATTCTAATGGCTGAACGGTGATCCAGCTAGCTATAGGCCTTTCTCTAGGGATTTCTATAACCTTTCTAGGTTGTCTCCTCTTTACTAATGCGATCAAATATATAGGGCATAGAGTCAGGTAGAGCGGATCCTTTACCGGCGCAGCTGTATCTTCCCTCTTTACATTAGTTCCTGAACTCATAATGTTACTTATTAGTGTCTCTATTCCATCGTCGTTGTGCTAGGGCTACTCTTCATGATCTCTGAAGGATATCTGAGGGAGCAGGGTGTTCAGCTAGGGCATTAATCATCCGCCTCAAAGAATGAGGTTCACACTTTAGTTCTCGTTGTTAAAAGCTAGATACAGCTAAGATAGTATCGATGCCAAAGTTGTACTAGAGTATTTAGATAGGTATAGATATGGAGAATAAGAATAATATTAAGAAGGAGTAATAAGGAATAATGGGAAAAAAATATAGCGTCAAGAGAGACAATAGATGAGGAACATAGCCAACTTAATACGAATCCCAGAGATCCAAATCCTGACTATATTTTAGGCGTGGCAGTATCTAGAAGGGGCTAGCTATGGGTGTGGCTCTCGTCACCGGTGCTTCGTCAGGCATTGGGAGGGATCTAGCTATTATGCTTGCTGAGAGGGGATATGCGGTTGCGCTAGCATCTAGAAGAGTGGAGGCTTTGGAGAGTGTTGCTAGTATCATTAGAAGGTCTGGAGGCTCTGCGGAGGTTTTTAAGGCAGATCTATCTCTCTCTGTTGATGCTGAGGAACTGGTTAGATCTGTTGTGAGTAGGATGGGGAGGCTTGATCTCCTCATTAATAATGCTGGATACGGCGTCTATGGCCCTATAGACGAGGTGTCTGCAGAGGAAATCCATAGGATCTTTATGGTCAACGCTATATCGCCCACCATATTGGTTAGCAAGGCTGCAGAGCATATGAAAAGCATTGGTGGGGGATGTATAGTAAATATATGCACCATGGCCATATACGCTCCAATGCCATGGCTATCTCTCTATAACGCCTCAAAAGCATCTCTAAAGATGCTAACAGATACTCTCAGGATAGAGCTTAAGCCATATGGTATAAGGGTTATAGGCGTATACCCAGGCTATGTTGATACAGAGTTTCATAAGAATGTAGTACTAACAGAAACCTCGAGAAAAGGTGGCTGGGGCACCAATATCTCGAGAATGACACCTGTCATGAGTAGCGAGGAGGTAGCTAGAGAGATAGTGAAGAAAATTATGAATCCAAAGTTTAATGGTGATATCTATATAGGGATCAGCTATAGATTCCTTAAAGAATTCTCACAGCATACGGGTTGGATTATTAACAAGGTCATAGAGAGGATGTATCTAAAGAGACTAGGAAAGTAATATCTAAGCTAAGCAAATCTATCCTCCAGGAATGATATTTATAAATCATGGTGATAAATAATAATGGTTTAAGGACTTGGAGATCAGCTGTTTATAACTGGAAACCTCGCCTTTTAAGGCGTTTTTCTTTAAACCGCTTGTCCCCCGATGATCATTGATTATAACTGATATTCTTTTGTTTTGGATTGCTTTGCTTCTTGATCCACAGGGATGTAATAACATCCCTGTGGTCATCGGGGGACAAGCGGATCATAGATGGCAAACAACTTCACAACAATGTTTCAATGAAATTGGAAGGAACTAGCGGCTCGATCTCCGAGCTTGGTGATGGAGGAAAAGATGAGCTATTATGAAGAGATATATTGAAAATCAAGAAGTACTGCCTTCTCATAACTCGTTGATCTCTTTGAGAAGGTTTTTAGTATATCTTGCTATATAAGCCATGTATGTTTCCAGATCTTTCAGGTTTTTTTCTAAAGCTGCTGTAGATCCGATTTTGAGGCTCTTGGTTAGATCTTCTCTAATGTTGTTTAAATTTGTATAGATCACTTCTAAGTGGGGCTGTATATATATACATAGCCTAACACTGTTTGGTGATGAAAATATCTTGGATCTTAATAGTGTGAGGAAGTTCTCAACAATTTTTAGGGCTTCTGATGGGGATATCCTTGATATATTTCTATATTTAGATGCTTCCTGTGATATCTCACCCAGATCTTTAGAGAATTTCTTTAGATCCTCTGCAATTGTTCCAAAGATCTCTTTTGCCTTTTCGAGATCCTTTTTAGAGATATAGTCCCTCAGTAGGTATATAGGCTTAAAACACCCTAGCCTCGCTAATATATCTATCTTCGATATAAAGATCTTCTCTGTCTCCATTACAGAAACCTCAACCATTTAAATATATCTGTCCAGGGTATTAACACGCGGCCTTAGCTTTCCCAAGGTCGACCATTTATGCCTTATAAATGGGCTTATGAGCCTCATGGTATCCGTGTCAACATTGGAGATCCATTCCCTTGTTTTGGGGTCTGATGGGTAGCCAGAGCCGAAGTCTCCTATAAAATCCTTTATCCTATCTATATGCCAGTCTCTAAGCACCTTAGCAACTATACTCGCAGCACTTACAATTGGGTATCTGCTATCTGCTCCATACTCCGCTACCACGTCCTGGCATTCCTCGCGAAATTCGTGTATTCGTTCGTAGGGTGCAAAGAGATCTATATATGTTTTTGGGCAGAACCCGAGTATATTCAAAATAGATTTAAGGATCCCCTTAATAGCCCTGATCTCCAAAGTGTTTATATTATTATCGTCCAGATCTTTTGGTGAGAGGGTAACAACTATTGTAACAAGCGACCTCTCCACTATCAGAGGAATCAATCTCTCTCTAGAAGATCTGCTTAGCTTCTTGCTATCCCTCACACCAGCATTAACGAGATCTTGTAGAGACTCTTTATCAAGAACCACTGCAGCGATCACCATGGGTCCTATCAGAGGTCCCCTACCGGCCTCATCAATCCCTGCTAAGATATTATCTATAATAGCATCGCTCCTAGTTATTGCTTCCACCGGTATTTATAAATCCTCTAGAGGAATTTTAATAAGGGGGTATTTATAGTTGATTGCATCTAGACCTGAAATGAGGATCGAGAATATAGTGGCTACTGTTATATTTGAGCACCAGCTGGACCTAGATCTAATAGAGCAAGGTGTTTCAAATATAGAGTATAATCCTGATCAATTCCCAGGACTGATCCTGAGGCTAGATAGTCCAAAAGTCACAGCCCTAATCTTTAGATCTGGAAAGATGGTTGTGACAGGTGCTAAGAAGACATCAGATCTTATAAAGGCTGTTAAGAAAATCCTCAGAATGTTCCTTAAGAGCGGTGTATCGATCTCGGGCAAGCCTAGGATACAGATCCAGAATATAGTGGCATCAGCGAATCTGGGAATGGAGGTGCTTCTAGAGAAAGCCGCGTATCTCCTTGAGAACACCATGTATGAGCCAGAGCAGTTCCCTGGGCTAATCTATAGATTGGTAGATCCAAAAGTCGTGCTCTTGATATTCTCATCAGGCAAGATGGTTATAACAGGTGCTAAGAGCGAGGAGGAGGTTGAGAAGGCTGTTAACCATACATATAAAACCCTATTAGACCTCAACTGCCTCAAAAAGATAGAGAGGAGTGAGGAAGAGCTGGAAAGAGAGATAGAGCTAGAGGAGATCTAAGCTAGGCCGGATAGATCTGTTGAAACTAGAAGAATTACTGGAAAAGCTATCTTCAATAATAACAAATTTTGAGGAGCTTCTAATAGCAATAGAAGAGGCCAGCCACCTTGGCATGAACCATCTATATGTATCTATTAGAAGGGGGGGTGCAAGGGCTATCCTAGCATTCCATATAAACCCATTCAACAATGAGCTGATAAGCCTCATAGCCATGATCCCGATAGGATGTAAGGAGCACCTACCCAGCATTGATGAAGCTAATAATCTCGCAAAAAGTCTAGAAGGCCTTGTAATGGTTATGGGGGAATGTGGTTATATTCTATTAGGATATGATCACTCGACGGATATAGCTGGGTTCTTGACCAAGGTATTCTCGAAGATACCTGGCGATATCCCTGGAGAGAATTTCCTTATCGAGGACTATTCATATGACCTCTTCAGCGAATATCAAGAAGAACCGAGCAATTCTCCCACCTATATCGAAAAATAGAGTTCCCATCACGAGGGTCTCAGGATTGATCTTCGGGGTTAGCCGGCTTATCGGATCGCTTATCGACTAGGAATATACTTCGGAGCTCTTCCCGAGAAATCAAAGTGTACTAACGAGACTCTTGTTCGAGCTATTAGCATTCCAACACTCAAAGTACTATCTAATCAGATCTATATTCTTTTAAGAGCCTGAGCATAGGAAATAATGAGGTGAATTGGCTGCAAAAGCTCGCTACACCTGCAATTGTAGATACTAGTACGCCTCCTATATGTATTAGCTGTAAAAAAATTGTGGCTCCATATGAGAAAGGGGTTTCATTTAACTGCCCAAACTGTGGAAAGGTGGTTATATGGAGATGCTATAGATGCAGGATCCAAGGGGTTCCATATAGATGTCCCAGCTGCGGCTTTGAAGGACCCTAGGTGATCCCTATGGCCGATGTAATAGCTATTGTTAAGATCTACCCGTCGGAAGATATATCAGATATAGAGGCCCTTGGAAAAAAGATCGAGAAGAGCCTGCCCAGCATCTATAAAGTTGTTATGAGAGAAACCATAGAGATAGCATATGGATATAAGGCCCTCATACTACATATAAGGTTTCCAGAGAATACCGAAGGAGGCACTGAGGAGCTCGAATCGAGGATATCAGGTATATATGGTGTAAGCAGCGTTGAGATAGAGGCAGTCTCAAGAGCTTTCTAAATAGACCCAAAATCTCTTATCAGCATCTTACTAGGGATAATAACCAGCCTAACTCTAGATAACGATTTACCATCAAATAGATAAGAAAAGATGATCGAACCAAGATTGAGAGCTTAAACACCGTATTTATCCAGATCTCCTAATACTCAGGGAGATCTATTGTATAGCTGGTTTGGCAAATAGAGAGCGATCTCGCTCTTTAAGACGAGATATCTATAAACCTCTCTGACCTCCTCTCCTACTCTCAGATCGTCATTTTTTGATCATCATCCCTTTCAAGCAGATCATTAGCCCCCCATCTATTTGAGTTCTCATCCGTCAGCTGGGGGAGCAGTTGGGGGTGGCTAGAGATCCCCAGATATTCCTAGGATCTTCAATGCCCTCTTCCTAATGTTCAGCTTCCTAATGGTGTCTCTATCTGCTTCAAAACCGCATCTAGGGCACTCTGATGAGGTCCCGTTAGGATCGACCTTCACGTGGGGAACCCCGTGTTTCTCAGCCTGCCAATCGATCCGCTTCCCTATTCTCCTATACCCCATTATAATGAGTTTTTCCTGTGATCTTTGGGCGGTTCCCTAAGTGATTCTATGAGTCCTCTGAGATCCTCTCTAGCGACTGCATATCTAGGCTTCTTAGCTAGCTCCACGATCTCAAGAGATGTCTTCCTAGCCCAGTCCTCCAATATATTCCTAGACTTCCTATGATAGGATCTTATTCTATTCAGGATCCCTCTTCTCCTCCATGCAGGATATCTAGTGGATGAGTATTTCCTCTGAAAGCCTTTGGCAAGGAGTTTTAATCTATGGGCTCTATCAACCCCTGTGTCCCTCTCCTTGTTAATCACGTGGTTGCCATAGACTATCTTTCTCTCATTAGCATCAACAGCAATGACATCCCTAGGCTGGTAAGGCTTTAACTTAGGCATCTTCTTAATATCCACAGCATCATCCTCCCATCTCTATAGATGAGCCTTGTCTCCCTGTTCTCATAGTCATCATATCCCCTGTCCCATCCGATGATCTTGAATTTAACCCCGCCTATGATCTCCACGTAACCGTCTTTGATCCTGTATCCAGAGCCTTGGTGTAATAGCATTGATAGCTTTCTAACTCTCAGCCTCCTCCCTTTCTTAGGGTTGTTTCTCCACGCATTGGCATTTGCAAGGGTATCTCTATAGCAGTCAATAGCAGCCCTGGATGGAAGCCTGAACCACTCTCTCAGCTCTCTGTATAGAGCAGTATGAACCTCCCCAATGCTCCTTTTTATAGCATAGTCAAGGGCTGTATTGTATCTCCTGAAGAGCTCTACAGCCTCTGGCTCGGAACTAAACCCCCATGCCTATTGAAAGGGTTAGAACTCCCTTACCGCCAGAGACCATAGAGCCCTCTAAACACAATTAGGATCTTAAAAGCTGATAAAAACCATCTCCGCCCTAAAGGACGAGGATTTCAGTTGTAATTAGTATTGGGGACTGCTTTAAAGATTTAGGGATAAATAGGTCTGAGTGATTGTCAGACAGAAGCGATAATCCCCTACAAAGGGTGTAACATGCGAGACTCGGCATTGAAACCCACCCTATAGAAGAGGGAGAGGGTTATACGCTTCCTTCCGGATCTCTATAATACCATCGTCCTAAGGGCCTCACTGATTTAGGGAAGGAAAGGCACCATTAAATAGCGGGGGTTCCAATGATAAGAATTTCCAGGAGGGCTTCATCTATCATGCCCAGCCCTACCATGTGGCTTCAAGATATTGTTTCCGCCATGAGATCCAGGGGGCTTAAGCCCTATGCTCTGCATGTGGGCCAACCAGGTATACCTCCTCCGAGGGACCTCGTGGAGAACCTTCTAGAGAGTCTCAGGAGCAGGGTTGGCGATGTATTGCTTTACACATACACGTCGCCCAGGGGTTTTCAGGAGCTTAGGGAGGCAGTTGCCGAGGATCTAGCTAGTCTTGGGAGACCAATGCCCGATCCCGTAAGAGGTGTTGTAATAACATCAGGAGGTATCGAGGGGCTCTTCTCGGTAATGGCATCTATAACTGATCATGGAGACCTGGTTGGGGTGGTTGTGCCGGCCTATTTCCACTTCTACTCGGTGCTGGGCATGCTTGGTAACAGAGTTATTGAGGCGATCTCCTACCCAGAGTTATCCCTTTCCGAGGATATGTGGAAAGATCTATTTTCAAGAGTTAGGGCTGTGATAGTAGCTAACCCCGACAACCCGACTGGAAGGGTTCTCAGCACCGCTGAAGCGAAGCTCTTAGCAGATCTAGCATGTGATAGAAAGGTATATCTAGTCCACGACATAGCCTATTACACCCTCTATTACGAAGCCGAGAGAGTCTGGCCAGAGAGACAGTGCTATGAGTATGTAATAACAGTTGGAACGTATAGCAAGGACCCCGGTATCCCCGGGTGGAGACTTGGCTTCGTGGCATCTCAGGAAGAGGTGGCTAACGCTGTGGCCCACGTTAGGGAGGCCACAAGCTATAACGCACCTCTACCATCACAACTATTGATCCTAGAGTATCTCAGAGGACGATATAGAGAGAAATTCTTGCCAAGGGTATTAGAGGAATATAGATACAGAAGAGACGGGCTCATAGAGAGCCTTGAAAAGCACCTGCCAGAGGCGAGGTTTAGAAAGCCTGAGGCCGGGATCTTCTTATATGTAGATCTATCTAGATACCTCCAAAAACCATCAGATCAATGGACAAGAGAGCTAGCAATAGAAAAGGGAGTAGTGACTGTCCCAGGAACACTATTTGGGCCGAAGGGAGAGAGATGGGTCAGGCTCAGCTTTGCCTGGGAAAGCAAGGAGAGACTAAAGGAAGCCATTGAGATCATATCTCATCACTTAATAACAAAAACAGGCCCTACCTCATAAGGTCTTAAGAGGCCGCCCTCTAGAATAAGACTGTTACAGAGTTGCCGATAAATTTAAGTACCTCTGATTATCTATAAATACTTGGTGTATGCATGGATAAGCGTTATATTAGTAAGGGGGTTTGTAAGGGTTTGGAAGATGGTCGAGGAAGCTTATTGGGATGGCTAGGAGAGGGGGTGCACACTATTACTAAATCGGTTATTGGTATATGTGTGAATGATCTATTTCTTGGAAAAGCTTTTCAAGGTTCTGCGTAGGACTGTTGTTTTAGAGTGCTATGCTAATAAGCTTGCTAGAGGGGCTTTCGGGGATATAGTGGGGCATCTTAAAAAATGATTGAGTAGATGATTGAGTATGCATTAGAGCATAAATCCTCCCAGAAAACACTACACAGGATCTTCTACGAGAGGTACAGAGAGCAATACCCGTGGATGTCTCCTAGGGTTATTAAGGGATCCTATAGAGATACTGCTAGAAGAGCAAAGTCTTTTAAAGAGGCTAGGAAAAGGAGGTAGGGCTTATACTAATAGACTAGAGGTTAGGAGGGTCAAGATAGTCTACTCAGATAACCAGGATTGGGGACTCGAGAATGAGTATAATGCTTAGAACCCATAGGGGTTGGGTAGAGCTGAGGTATAGGAATAATAAGCAGTTGTATAGATACCTCTACAGCGGCTGGAGACTATCGAGCGAGCTAAAGCTAGAATCTAATGGGAGGAGGGTGCTTGATTACCTAGCATTCTCAAGATCCTTCGAGATCACCTATGATCCTAGTAATGTTGTTTCTCTCGATGTTAATGAGAATAATGTTACAATAGTAGTATTCAGGGACGACGTTCTAGCCGAGATTATAAGGGTTGAGACTAGCCTTGGAAAAATTGTCATAGCTTATTCAGTTGGGAGGGAGAGGATCTCGAGGAGAAGATCTACTGTGGGGAGGGATGTTAGGAGGAAATTGAGGAAGCTTAGGGAGAGGGATAGGAAGCGGGATATACTCTATAAGGTTGCTAGCCTCATAGAGGATCTTGCTAGGGAGAACAAAACTGTAGTAGTTATAGGAGATATCGATGGTGATGATAAGGAGAGGATGGAGAGTGATAAGGATGGGAGGCTTATGCACAGGATTATCAGTGGAGTGTATCTAAGCCGAGAAAGCTTCTCGAGGATAGGCCCATACACGTTGTAAGGGTATCTGAGAGGGGATCCTCAGGCGTAGGCCCGTTTACGAAGAAGAGGATCGATGGCTACAGCCCCCTAGTGATCCGCTCTGCAGTAAGGGGAGCTAACGGGAGATACAAGGTTGTAAAAATAGTCCTGAGGATTGCATATGTCGATAGCAAGGTTGTTGAGAGAGACATTGTGGGGGCTATAAACATCGGCTTGAAGTATTTATCCTCAGATGAGAGGCCCGTGGCATTGGGCTCGACAGGGGCCCATGCGGCTCGGGTGAAGCCGATGATCCCGAGCCTAGGCCCAACCCCGTTAACGGAAATAAAGTTATTCACAGATATCATCAGATACCGTTAGCGGGGAAACTCTGTAATAATACCTAGTATATTTGTACTCCTATATATTGATTTTACCAGGCATAGTCGTTAACGGGCATAACCCCGATTAATACTCGAGATTAGGCAAATCCTTTCTTTAATATAGGAAGTTATCATATTGTTGAAAGAAACAGCACGAGCCCTTTTATTAGCCCTCACACTGATGATGATATTTGGAACCTGTTATGTACCATAACTGGATCCCGAATTCAGATCCTGCTATTAAGGATGAGATGCTGAAGTTCATTGGAAAGAATATAGATGATCTTTTTAGAGACATTCCAGAATCTATAAGGCTTAGAGAACAACTCAAGGTGGGCTTTGGCAAGCCCCTCTCTGAGTATGAGGTTCTCAGGATTGTGGATAGGATCCTATCTAAAAATAAGGTCTTTAAGGATCCGCCTCCCTTCATAGGAGGCGGGATCTGCGCGAGCTATGTGCCATCTGTAGTGAGGTTCTTAGCTCTTAGAGGCGAGATCTATACGTCCTATACTCCATATCAGCCAGAGATTAACCAGGGAGTTCTTCAAGCCATATTCGAGTACCAGAGCCTGATGGCTGAGATATATGATGTTGATGTAGTTAACGCCTCCATGTACGACGGATCCACGGCTGTTGCTGAAGCATTTAGACTAGCTATGAGAGTCACTAGAAGAAGCAAAATCCTGGTACCATCTACAATGAACCCCTTCTATAGATCGGTGGCAAGCACGTGGCTCTCCCCAATAGGGGGTACTATTGAGGAGTACAGAGTTAACGAGAAGGGAGAGCCGGATCTAGAGAATCTATATAAAATGGTTGATAACAACACAGCCGGCGTCTACCTAGAAAACCCGGGGTTCTTAGGAAACATCATAACTAACCCGGAGCCTGTTGGCGAAGCAGCTAAGAGAGTAGGCGCTCTATTCATAGTACACTCTGAACCAACGAGCCTCGGTATCCTTAGGCCCCCTGGGAGCTATGGTGCAGATATAGTGGTGGGTGATGGGCAGAGCCTGGGTCTTGGACTGAACTATGGGGGTCCCTGGCTCGGGATTCTGGGGATAAGGATGGAGCAGGAGCTCTTGAAGCAGCTGCCCGGGAGGCTTGTGGGGATAACACATGACTCTGATGGCAGGAGAGGCTATACATTGATTCTCCAGACTAGGGAGCAGCATATAAGGAGGGAGAGGGCTACTAGTAATATAACCACTAATTCTTCTCTCATGGCTATTATGGCAACTATCTATATAGCCTACCTGGGTAGGAACGGGATCAAGAGGCTTGGCGAGACTATTCTAAGAAGAACATTGTATGCATATCAAGCAATAACGAGAAAGCTGCGTGGAAGGGTCGCTATAGCCCTTAGCAGCGATCTATTCTACAGAGAGATCCCCCTTAGATTTTTTAGAAAGAGCTACAGCGAGATCCATAGGAAGCTGCTCGAGAAAGGCATTCATGGGGGTCTATGGCTCAGAGGATTGTTGAAGGGCTACGAAGATTGCTCCCTATACTGCTTCTCCGAAATACATAGTAAGTGGGATATAGATAGACTTGTCCAGGCTCTCGAGGAGGTGGCCTAGTATGTGGAGGCAGGCTAGGTGGGACGAGAAGCTGATCCTCGAGCTGGGAGGGTATTCCCACGACGGCCCCTCAATACCCTACGAAGATCAGTTTAAAGACATAGAGGTAGAGCTTCCAAAGAGTATAGCTAGGCTAGAGCCTCCATCCATACCATCTCTCACAGAGATAGAGGTTGTTAGGCATTTCACAAGGCTATCCCAGATGTCATATGGCGTTGATATAGGCCCTGTACCCCTTGGATCATGTACTATGAAGTATAACCCGAAGATCATGGATTTAATAGCTATAGACCCGAGAATAGCGGATCTCCACCCCCTACAGGATGAGAGCATGGTTCAAGGGCTTCTGGAGATTATATATATAACTGAGAGGTGGCTCTCAGAGATAACTGGGATGGATAAATGCTCATTCCAACCCCCAGCAGGATCCGCTGGAGAGCTTGCAGGCGCCATAATGATCAAGAAATACCACTTAGACAGAGGCGAGGAGAAAGACGAGATGCTGATACCAGATTCGGCTCACGGTTCTAACTCAGCTAGCGCTGCGATGGCAGGCTTCAAGGTAGTGAGGATCCCTACTGATCAGAATGGCGAGGTATCTATAGAAGCTCTTAAGGCTGCTCTAGGACCTAGAACGGCTGGTGCCATGCTCACAAATCCAAATACACTTGGCATATTTGAGAGTAGGATTCTAGAGATCTCGGATCTGGTTCACAGCTCAGGAGGGCTTTTATACTACGATGGAGCTAATCTAAACGGGATCCTCGGTATTGCTAGGCCAGGCGATATGGGTTTTGACATAGCTCATTTAAATCTTCACAAAACATTCGCAACACCCCATGGGAGCGGTGGCCCGGGCGGCGGGGTTGTGTGTGCCAGGGGCGAGCTTGTGGATTATCTTCCGAGACCCCTTATAGATAGAGATGGGGATAGATATTACTGGAACTATACATGTGAGAAGTGTATAGGCATGGTGAGAGCCTTCTACGGAAATATAGTCCCTGTTATAAGGACGTTCATATATATTTCCATGCTGGGTCCTCAGGGGCTTAGGGAGGTCTCAGAGATATCTGTGATCAATACCAACTACTTTATAAAGAGACTCCTTGAAAAACCGTACTATGAGTTGCCATATAACCCGGAAAGGCCTAGAAAACATGAGGCCGTTATAAGTGCCTCTAAAATAGCTAGGGAGACTGGTATAACAGCAGAAGACATCGCTAAAGCCCTCCTAGACGAGGGGCTCCACGCACCCACAATATATTTCCCCCTAATAGTTGGTGAAGCACTCATGATCGAGTTCACGGAGGCAGAACCTAAGGAAATCATAGATAGATATGCAGAAATCCTCAACAAGATCGCGGAGAGAGGCTATAAAGACCCCACGAGCTTGAAATCCGCTCCAAGGAATACAGCCGTGTCGAGACTAGATGCTGTGAGGGCGAACCACCCGAGAACAGCTGCTCCCAGCTATAGGGTATATCGTAAAATTTATAACTCTTAATAGATCACCGTGAGATCAGAAGCCCGAACCGCTCTCCCTACCGGAAAATAAGATCTTTAGCTATTGGTAGTATTGTGACAAGGATCTACTAGGATCACTACACCCGGTCCATATAGACCCATCCCTTGGAGCTCATAGATTCATGGAGCTATTAACATATTCACTGAAGAAACAGCACAGAATACAACTGATCGAGATCACAGAGGTATAGAGTATTATACTACTTCCGTAGCGACCCCTTCCCAGTCCAAAAGAATAGTGCCCGCAACGGTAGTACCATACCCTAGTAGTCAATCTTATAGGTATTATCGAGGGTAAAAGTATTATAGACCCATAGACCAGCACGTATTCGGTGGCCTATGTGGCTATAATGTATGTCTGCAAGGGTTGTGATACAATTATATATAGATTCTCGGTTGGGCAAGATAGCTTCGGGCTACCAACTCCCCAAGAGCTTAAGGCAAGGGTGGCGAGTAGATGCCCCAAGTGTGGGAGAGAGCTAAGTGTGCCAAGTGTAGATAGTGTGATCATTCTGAAGAGAGGCGAGGCTAGGAGGATTCTCTCTACAGCTCATTAACTATATCTAATAATATTCTTATGTCTTTGTGATATTAAATAGAGGACAAGCCTCACCCTTCAGGGCGAGGAGGGTTGTCATAAGGCTTGGAAACAATCTTTCTACATGTTGTTTAGTGGACTCTGAGTGCGTGAGGAGAGCTGCGCTCCCATAGCCCGCCTAGAGCTGTGCCGTGATGAACCCGGGGAGACTACTAGCGAACAAAAAAGAATATCAATAGCCGTTCTCGGGTGGACAGCGTTGAAAAACTATATATTATGATCTGCCATGGAATTATAAGGAGGGAGGCTTATTATAGACAAACGGATCTGCTGGGGTGACGCGCTATAAGCTTGAGAGGGGAATATGTTGTGGAGATGGTGAATGTTAGGAAGAGCTATGGGAGAAGAGAGGTTTTGAAGGGTATCAGCTTGAGGGTATCTCCTGGAGAGATATTCTGCTTAGTCGGTCCTAATGGGGCTGGCAAGACTACTACGCTTAGGATAATGGCTACCCTGTCCAAGCCCAGCTCTGGCTATATCAAGATCCTTGGAGTGGATGTATCTAAGGCAAGGGATCTATCGGATCTGAGGAGGAGGATAAACTACCTGCCTGAAGAAGCCGATGTATATTCCAGACTAAATGGGATCGAGTACTTAACCTTCTTCGCGGAGCTCTATGGACTTGATGTTGAAAGGGCTCTAGAGATAGGTGTAAAGATCTCTGGCTTATCTCAACAAGATCTGAGGAGGAGGGCTGGAACATATAGCAAGGGTATGAGGAGAAGGTTACTAATAGCCAGAACCTTAATGACAGAACCAGTGCTAGCTATACTGGACGAGCCAACCTCTGGGCTGGATATATTCTCCTCTATCCAGGTGAGAGAGGCCATTAAGGAGTATACAAAGACACGAGGATCTTCGATCGTTCTCTCGAGCCATAATATGTTCGAGGTCGAATATCTGTGCGACAGGGTAGCTCTAATAAATAACGGGTTACTTGTTGGTGAAGGAAGCATCGAGGATATAAAAAGAATAACCGGGGCCAAAAATCTGGAGGAATCATTTGCAAAACTTGTTATGCAAGACAGGGACCAGTATGCCTACTAACTGTAATCCAAGCCTCTAGAAACTGTTTTGGGTTTCATAAAAGTTTATATGGGTTGGTATATAGTCTTTTTATGGAGCGATTTTGCTGAAGATCCTTGAGCTTGTGAGATCATACTCTGTCCCTATCAGGGATGACAGGGTTAGGGGACTGAACATGGTATGTTAAGGCTCTACAGAAGGCTATAGATATAATCTGGGATAATATCGAGTGGAGATACCGCTTCCCAGAGCTCGTTAGAAGGGGTGGAAAGCTGGTCACTAATATGGGTTTGAAGATGCATGTCCCAATAATTCCGAGGGACAGGGCTTTCAAGAAAAGGCTTAGAGACATGCTTATGAAGGATAATCCCTACGCAGTACACCGGGTTGATGCTGTTATTAGAAAGGCGTACTCGATTATGGAGAATTGAAGGAAGAGTTATCTAAGGGGGAGGCTAGGAAGGTAAAGCCGAGGATCAGGAGGAGATTCGCTAAGTGTAAGACCACGCTTATGAAGATAGATTATGAGACTAAGAGCATAAGGATAACTCTAAAATAAGGGTAATACTTAACCATATCCTGGAGATCAACATGGTTTGAGCACAGAGTTAGAGATTGGATTGTGGGCGAGGTTATAATCTTTGACAACAGAGTGGTTATCCCCTTCAAAAGCTCTGAGGAGATCTATGTTAGAAGGGTTATTGGATGGGATAGCAACTAGCTTTCACTGGACGGCTACGAGCCTAGTATAGGTTTTATACATGTAGATCTAAAGCCTCTTCAGAGCATGAAG
>Ga0079998_129789_pt1 | contig 30548 bp, 27 predicted proteins | sample PerSpoBPS_BMetaG_FD_69201 | JGI IMG/M metagenome (GOLD analysis project Ga0079998, IMG submission 69201) | Thermal spring microbial communities from Yellowstone National Park, Wyoming, USA - Perpetual Spouter B (PS_B) MetaG (SPADES assembly)... | ecosystem: Environmental > Aquatic > Thermal... | reverse complement strand
TTAGCAAGAAGATAGTTATCCAAAGTCCTAATAGCAATCCTCTCAGACAGTAGACCGATGGCGAGTAAAGCTAGCATGTAGAGGGCAATAACAGTTAAATCCAAACCAGTAACACTCAACGTGAACACCCTCTAATCTTCTAAGGGAAAGCCTACAACAGAGGTTATATTTAAATGTTACTCTAAACCGGTATAGCGTTCAACTGGTAAACTAGTAACCATGATCACGCTAGCTCTCCCTCTAGAGCACCATATCTTCACGAACTATCAGGGGATGTTGAATGTTGGTGTTCGTTAGGGTGTTTCCACCTGTTAGATCTGTCCGCCTAGCGACTTTAACCCTCGTTATAGGTTATTATAATATGCTTCCGTGAGAGTATTTTTCGAAGAATAATAGCATGTAGGTGAGTAGTTGAGCTAGTTTTGCTGGCTCTGTAATGAGGTGCCCCGATCCCGGTATTACGTGTAGCTCGAATGTCTTTTCATGCTCTGCTAGCCTTTCTACGAATTTTAAATCAGGAGTTACAATAACTAAGATGTCATAGATTAGATCTATTATCATGAACTCCCAGCTAGTCGTCAGTGTAAACGGGTTTAACGTATTAGCTTCGCCCATCATAGGAACTCTAACAGTACCGCCAGGTCTCATCTACTGCTCTCTTTAATATACTCGCTAATATCAACATAGATAGACTCTACAGTCTTCTGGCTCATAACATTAAAAGCTATAGAGGATGATAGCATGAGGATGAGAAAGATTACTAGTGGACTTAAAGTTAGTATTTTAAATCGAACCAATCCCACCTCCATATCTATATGAGACTGATACTGAGGGGGGTTAATAAGCCTTGTGTTTATTAATGAATAAGCAGCATTGTAGTACACTATGAGTGTTTTCTTTAAGGCTGGTAGGAAGCAGATTTTATAAATTATAGGTCTTTGTTTTAACTTGAAATTTAGCTATGTTATGTGGAGTATTTTATTGATCTTTCATGGTGACTATGTTGGTTTGCTAGGTAGCTATCTTTTTTCTATGTATTCATATAGGTATAGAACGTCTTCTACGAGTTTTCTCGTGTACGGGTTTTTAGGGTTGTTTATGATCTCCTCTGGGGGCCCTTCTTCGACTATTCTCCCCTTGTATAGTACTACTACTCGTGTGCTTATGTATCTGATTACTGAGATGTCGTGGGATATGATTATGTATGTTAGGTTCTCCCGTCTTTTAAGGTCTGAGAGTAGTTCTAGTATTTGTGCTTGTAGGGATACGTCTAGGGCTGATGTGGGCTCGTCGAGTATTATGATTTTCGGTTTTGTTGCTAGGGCTCTTGCTATTGCTACTCTCTGGGCTTGTCCTCCGCTAAGCTCTGATGGGTACTTGTGTAGTACATCTTCTCCAAGACCTACGGCTTTCAGCAGGTCCTTTACGCGCTCCTCCCCCCGGGCATCCCAGTTGTCTGAGGCTTTAAGAACATCTTTAATTATATCTTTGACCTTCATAGTTGGGTTTAGGGATGTGTATGGGTTTTGGAACACCATTTGAACTTCTCTACGGAACCTCCTGTAGAGGGCTCCTCTCAACTTAAATATATCGTTGCCCACGTACAGGACTCGCCCCGAATCAGGCTTTACAAGGCCTACTAAGCACCTAGCTAGGGTGGTTTTACCCGATCCAGATTCACCCACTATTCCTAGAACCTCCCCTTCGACAACGCTTAAACTAACACTATCGAGTGCCTTAACACTTTCTACAACATTGCCTAGGAGGCCTCGTCTTAAAGGGAATGATACTGTTATGTTAACAGCTTCAAGAAGAGGGGTCTTCATTTAAGGTAACCTCCTTCCCCTGAACTAGATGGCATGAGACTCTCCTAGTAGACTCTATGGTGGTAAGAGGGGGTTTGATTTTATCGCACAAGCCTTTAATAGCCTTAGGGCATCTCGGTTCAAAGCTACAGCCAGTAAGGGTGCTTCTCGGATCGGGTGGTAGGCCTGGTATAGCTTTAAGCTTTCTAGGAGATAATATCCGGGGTATGCTCTCCAATAACATAACCGTGTATGGGTGCATAGGGTTAGCTAGGATCTCTGTGGATAAACCATCTTCTACAATCTCGCCTGAGTACATAATAGCGATTCTACTACAAAGATGGGGTGCTAAGGCTATATCATGGGTAACAACTATCATGGAAACGCTTTGAGTTAACACTATGTTCTTCAATAGCTCTACAACATCTCTTTTTAGGGAAGCGTCGATCATCGAGGTGGGCTCGTCGGCTATGAGTATCAATGGTCTTCTCGATACAGCTAGAGCTATTAAAACCCTTTGAAGCATACCACCACTTAGCTCGTGAGGGTAGGATTTGAGAACTCTATTGATATCACTGAAACCTACGAGGCTTAGCGTAGACCTAGCTATTTTTAAGGCCTCCCCCTTATCGGTAACACCCTTTGACGTTAAGACGTCTAGGAATACTTGTTCTATAGTGTGGAAAGGGCTTAACGAAGAGCCCACCTCTTGAGGTATCAAGGAGACAAGCTTTCTAGGGTACTCTCTATTGTTTAAGATGTTTACATTGTTTAAAACAATCTCCCCACTTCTAATAATAGCGTTTGGTGGGAGAGCCCCGGCTATTGCCATAGCTAAGGTGGTCTTCCCCGAACCAGACTCTCCTACTATGCATAGAGTTTCACCAAAACCTAGTTCTAGGCTAACACCTCTTACAGCTCTTATAGTCTCACCGCGAACTCTGTAGTCTATATGGAGGTCCTTGATGGTAAGCAGACTTCCACCCACAGCTCTTACACCCTAGCCTCAGCTAACCTTCTAATCTTAGGGTTACTATACTCCCTATAAGTGTCACCTAGTAGGTTGAATCCAAGGACTGTAATAAACAAAGCTATACCGGGGAATAAGCTAATCCACCAAGCTTTACCTATCAAAATCCAACCCTCGCTTATCAATAAACCCCATTCAGGGGTGGGCGGTTTAACACCAATACCTATGAAGCTTAAAGCTGCAGCTTCTAAGACGGCAGCCCCCATATCTAGGAATGCCTGTATAGTTACTGGGGTTAGAGAGTTTGGAAGTATGTATTTTGCTAGGATTCTTAGAGGAGGTATACCAGCTATCTTAGCAGCATCAACATAGGGCATTGTCTTAACGCTAGATACTTGGACGAAAGTTAACCTAGCATACCAAGGCCACCATGAAAGGCTTAAAGCAATAATGACGTTCTCAAGCCCCCTCCCTAGGATAGATGCGAAAGCTATGGCTAGGAGGAGAGGTGGGAACGCTAAGAACATATCTGTTACTCTCATTAACGTTGATCCAATCCACCCACCTAAATACCCTGCGACTAGTCCAACTGCTACTCCGATAGTCAACGATAGTGTTACAACGCTAATAGCTATTATTAGCGAGAATCTACTTGCAAGTATAACTCTGCTAAGGACATCTCTACCGTACTCATCCGTTCCAAAGGGGTGGGCTCTTGAGGGTGGCTGAAGTCTTCTCTCAACATTGTAAGTAAGCCCCCAGGCGTCTTCAGGGTACGGTACTATATATGGTGCTATTACACCTATTATAATGAATCCAGTGATTAATAGTAAACCTAGTAGACCAAGCTTATCCTTTCTGAGGAAGGCTATGAAATCTTTTAGTAGGGCGGGTGCAATCATCATAGCTTTACCCTTGGATCTACATAGGCATGGGTTAAGTCGACAATTAGATTAATTATGGTGTAGAATATCGCTACAACCATTATACTGCCGATCACAGCTGGGTAGTCGAAGCTTAACAGTGAGAGTACAGCATACATACCGAGGCCATTCCATGAGAATACAACCTCAATTATGAAAGCACCTATAAGCGTGTATCCAAAGGAGAGTCCTAGAGAGGCTACTAGGGGGGGTGTAACCGCCTTTAACAAGTATCTACGTGCTATTACGTTGTCCGGTAAACCCCAACTTCTAAGGTTCCTTATGAAATCCTCCTGGAGGGTTTCAAGTGCTAGGGCTCTCGTCATCCTAGCTGTTAAGCATAGGGGGTATATTGAGACTACTAGAGCTGGCATAAGGAGTCTTCTCACAACATCTAGGAATAAGTCTATATGTCCCGTTATTAGAGTGTCTATCACATAGAAACCTGTAATTGGTTTAAATCCATATGCTACAGCTAGGCTTGGATCAACCCTGTAACCACCAGGTAGTATGCCTAGCTTTATTGAAAAGACTAGCTGGAATACTAAGGCTATCCAGAACACCGGGATTGCAGATCCGGAGACCGAGATTACTCTTACCAACTTATCTATAACCCCTCCATACCTGAGGGCTGAGATTATCCCCAGTGGTAGTCCTAGAGAAACTCCTATGAGAAATCCTGTGATGGCTAGTTCTAGGGTTGCCGGTAGTGCTGTTTTAATATCTTCAAGAACGGGGTTCTTCGTTCTCCACGATACACCTAGATCTCCTTTAAGAAGGGAGGTTATGAAGTAATAGTATTGTACCACTAGGGGCTTGTCAAGGTGTAATGCTCTCCTCGCCTCAGCTAGCTGCTCTTCCGTTGCATGAGGCCCAGCCCATAGGAATTCCGGGTGTGCAGGTATTACTCTGGTAGCTATAAAGACTATTGTTAATACACCAAGTACTACGATGGCTGTCATCACCAGCCTTCTAATGATATAGCCTGGTGAGACGGGCATCTTCTACTTCAGCCTTCCACCTCTAAAACCTGTGGGAAGATGACTGTTGGGTACGATGGGTTAATGGCCTTCTCCAAGTTCTTAACCTTAGCTAAGGCTACTCTAACATCCACCATATCCCATAGAGGTATGCCTGGTACATCGTTGTAGAGGATCCTCTGAGCTTCAACATATAATCTCGTAGCCTCACCTCTGTTTGACCCTTCATATGCGACGGCCTTCATCAGTATATCTTCAAACTCTCTATTAGTATAGTATGCTAGGTTGAAGATCTTACTATCGCTATGGAACATGTTGTAGAGGAAGTCGAAGGGCGATATATATGTAGGCCACCAGTAGAACATTAGAATATCCTGAGCAGCGCCTGGATCCTCCCAGCCCTTCTTAGCTATAGCCCACTGCTCCTCCCAACTCAAAGGTCTTATCTCTATTTTAATACCTATCTTAGCTAGCGAGGCTTGGATTAGCTCAGCAGTCCGCTTCTCATATATATCACCCGCTGTATATGTTAGTATTAAGGGTCTATCAATACCCTTAGGGTATCCAGCTTGCTCTAGTAGCCTTCTAGCAGTATCAAGATCGTACTTAAACCTGAATTCCTCAGAGTGACCCCACATACCGTAGGGAACGGGGCCGCTGGCCACCCTTGCTAGACTCGATCTAGCAACAACCACTATGTCATCATATGGTATTGCGTGAGCTATGGCTTTTCGCACTAAAACGTTATCTAGAGGGGGCTTCTTCGTGTTCAAGAGTAGTATGAGTTGTTGGAAGCTAGGCTTAGTCACTACGACGAAGCGGGGATCCCTCTTAACCGAGTCTATATCCTCTAAGGGAATCTGCTGTGCTATCGTTATCTCTCCTGCGGATAACATCCTAGCTTGGGCTACGGCATCCTTAACAATTCTTATTATGAAGACATCTGGTGCTTTATCGGATTTTAGTGGGTAATTGGGATCAGCCCAGCCCCACCAATCCTTAAACTTCTCTAGGACTATTTCACTTTCAGGATTCCATTTAACGAGCTTGTAGGGGCCTGAGCCAGCATCATTACCTTTATTAAACCACTCGGCTACCTTAGGATCCGTGGCATTAGTGGCTTTAGCGTACTCTACAACCTTAGGGCTGAATATGTAGGCTCCATAGCTAGCTGACGCTATCAAATCTAGGGGGGCTGGGTATTTTAGATGGAATCTAATAGTATAATCATCGACCTTCTCTATCCTCTCCACCGAATCCCATAGAAATGCAGCGCCCATCCCAAGCTCCTTGGTCCTAGTTATGGAGAAGATTACTGAGTCTGCTGTTACCGGGGTTCCATCGTGGAATTTAGCGTCCTTTCTTAGATAGAAAGTCCACGTTACACCATCAGGGCTCCTTTCCCATCTTACAGCTAGCTCAGGTATGAATTTGTCGGTTAAAGGATCGTACATGAGTAGCCTCTCATATACCACTGCCATCCACATAATTGAGTTAGAAAACTCCGTACTAGGATCGGCTGATGTCATCTCGGATAGTGAAGCGTAGATTACAACCCTCTTAGGAGCCTCAACTTGTGATGTTCTGAAGTAGAAGAAGCTGAGAGCGAGTGCTAGTATAAGTAACCCTACTATGACGATGACCGCTGTTCTACTAACTCCTCTCATATCCATGACCCGCCTAGGGTGGATATGATCTAACAGTTAAATATCCTATCTCTAAGGCGGCTAGCGTTAATCTTAAAATCTTCCTTGGAGTAGGGATTCAGGAAGGGTATGAGGATGATAGTAATAGAGAGCTTAGAGGAGGCAGAGGATCTACTACTAGGTGCTTCTATCCTAGCTACCGGGGGAGGCGGTTCTTTAAGGTTTGGGTTGGAGATGCTTAGAGGTGTTCTAGGATCTGGTAGGGGGATTAAGATCCTTGATTTAAGGGAGTTTTCGGGGGATGAAGACGGTGTTCTGGTCTCCCCATACTTCATAGGTTCTATGGGTTCTCTAGGCGAGAGGAGTGAAGGGAAGGTTAGAGGTATGTTGTTAAAGGCTTTAAGTGTTGTGGAGAAGGAGTTGGGTAGGAAGGTTGTTGGATTCGTGTCCTCAGAGCTGGGTGGATCTAATACAGCTGTCCCTCTCTACGCCTCCGCTCTCGTAGATCTACCTGTGGTTGACGGGGATTTAATGGGTAGGGCGGGCCCGGAGCTCCACCAATCTACGGCCCACATACTTGGTTTAAAGGTTACCCCATCTGTGGTGGTCTCCCCCAGGGATTCCATAGTTTTGTTGAAGGATGTAGCTAGTGTGGATGACTATGAAAGTATTGCTAGGCATGTAGCCTACATATCTGGTGGGTGGAGTCTCGTTATAGATACACCTCTCACATTAAGGGATGCCGGGAGAGCTGTTATCAAAGGCACTCTAAGTTTCTCTATGAAACTCGGTAGAGTAGTTAGAGAAGCTATAGCTAGACGCCTGGATGTAGTGGAGGAGCTGGTTAAAGCCTTGAATGGCTGGAGGGTTTTCGATGGTATAGTTTCAACTGTAAATCTAACGGATACAGGTAAGTTCCTAGAAGGTTTCATAGAGGTTCAAGGTGCAAGGGGGAGGCTTAAGGTCTACGTTAAGAACGAGTATTTACTAGCGTTACTCAACGATAAGCCTGTGGTAATGTGCCCTGACCTGATCATATTGCTTGATGAATCGGGACACCCGGTTCTATCAAATATGGTGAGTGAGGGTATGAGGGTTATAGTTGTAGCTACTAGAGCCCCGGATATCTGGAGAAGCGTGAGGGGGTTGGAGCTCTTCGGCCCTAAGCATTTTGGTTTCAACTTTGAGTATAAACCTGTGGAGGAGCTCTTAGGGATGGGAGGGTGAGGTTGTTGAGTATAGGGTTTGAATTTGAGCTGGCAGAGGCTTCTAGAAAGCTTGTTGATAGAATCCTGCTCGTAAAGCCTGGTGAGGAGGTTGTTATCACCGCTGACTCAGGATCTGACTGGAGTGTGGTTTCAGCTACGGCTCAAGCTGTTAAACTAGCTGGTGGTAAACCCCTCGTTCTCTGGTTTAACATGGCTAGAGGTGTTGCTATGGAGGCTGAGAAGGATATAGCTGTTAGGTCTATAAGGGCCGCGCTTATGGAGGCTGATGTGTGGATAGAGTTTAATAGAAGCTGGCTACTCTATTCAACAATATACGAGGATGTTATGAAGAAGGGTAAGACGAGATACCTCATACTCGTAGGGATGACAGCGGATATGATGGTTAGGTTGATAGGAAGGGTTAACCTGGACGTGCTTTTCGAGTTCCAGAAGAGGCTGGCATCGATAATCTCTAGATCACATGATTTTGAGTTAAAAACAGCAGAGGGTACAAGCATGGTGTTTAAGAATGATCCTTCAAGACCTGTTCTCGTCGAAGGGGAGGTTGCCGGACCGGGGGACTACGCATTGGTAGGCCAAGTAGACTGGGCTCCCCTAGAGGATAGCATAAACGGTGTCTTCCTTGTAGACGGCTCAATCTACCCACCTGAGGGGCTAGGAGTGTTGAGAAGGCCTGTAAGAATATACATTGAGAAAGGCAGGATTACAGGGATAGAGGGGGGTAGGGAGGCTGAGATGTTTAAAACATGGCTAAGCAAGTTTAACGACCCGAGGATGTATAATGTAGCCCACATAGCTCTAGGCTGCAACCCAAACGCCAAGCTTACAGGTAACATCCTTGAAGATGAGAGAGTATGGGGGGCAGTAGACTGGGGTTTCGGAAGCCAAGCCCCAACATACAAAGGTAAACTAGGCCTAGCATCCTCACACACAGACGCTCTAGCCCTGGGAGCAACATTAATAGCAGATGGGGAGTATGTACTGAAAGACGGGGAGTACGTTCACCCCGATCTAAGAGAACTAGTTAAAGAACTAAAAGAATAACATGCTTCCTTAATAAAGCTCAGATAACTACATACCTTAGCTATGTTGGGAAAGGGGAAGACATACTCTAAGGCCCCCACCGAGAAACCTCATCGCTGGGATGGGAGAGGGTTTCCTAGTCACGTTGAATTCCACGCTATCTAAGCTCGCTTATGTCAGGCTTCTCTTTCCACGTATTAGGGGTTGAAGCTTCTCTGAAGGCTTATAGTGGGGGGAACCCTCCTCGGATGTGTAACAGTCTTCACGGGTTTTTAGAGTGTAATACGCTTGGTTACGGTGTTTCGTGCATGAGCCTAAATTATCTCCGTGGATCCCCGGGTTTAATGGTTATGCTTATGAGGTCCCTGGGTTTGCTTTTGGAGGAGCATAGGGTTATGGAGAGGGCTTTAGGCTTACTTGAGAATGCCTCCCTTAGGCTTCTTAGGGGTGAGCCTGTCGACATGAGGGTTTTCCCGCTACTCCTAAGATTCCTTAGGGAGTTTGATTTACAGCATGTGGAGAAGGAGGAGAGGGTTTGCTCGCGTATCAAGCAGAGGGTTTCCCAGGGGATCTTAGAGGATCTAGCCTCAGAGCATAGACTCCTAGAAGAGTCTCTTAGAACCCTACTTGGGATACTAGAGGATGATCTTAAGAGCATGGATGGGGATCGTGTGAGAAGCGTCGTAGGAGATGTCCTAGGCTATGTGAGGCTTAGGAGAGCCCATATATCCAGGGTGGAGAGCCACATATTCAACCTGGCCTCGAGCGTTCTAAACGAGGACGATGATAGGAGGCTTTTGGAGGAGTTCAAGGAGGTAGAGGCTACAACCCTAAAACCTGGGGGTAGAGGGGAGCTCCTAAACATCCTAGAAGAGGTTGAAATAGTGCTTAGAAGCAGAAGATGAGATATAAACAATCTAAGTCCAACTATGTTCCCTGTAAGCTAGGTTAACAATTTTGAGGAAGCGTATGAAGATGTTTAGTTAAGTTAACTTAGGGTTAGGTAGTTAGAAAAGTTATTAAGAGGGAGGTATGCGAAGGGGAGGTGGGAGAAGCTACGGCTGTTATATTAGCTAAAGCTAAGATAGAGAGGCTACTGAGTTGGCAGGAAAGTTTAAGGATAGAGGATGTGCTTCTACACGGTCTTCAATGCTAGGTGTCACAATAGGGTGGCTTATCTCAGTCTGGTAGCGTGCTATCCAGCCTGTAATAGTGGTTACCAGCCTCTCCACTTATGTTAATCCCCTTAAGGTGTACACGTGATCTAACGATGACTATGCTATGAAGGTGTTAGGCCCCCTTTTTAAAGGGGGGATTCGCTTCCCCCTCTCCTCTAGTTACTTGTGAAACACAGCTATATGAACTCTCAGTTGAACTCTAAGGGTGTAGTGTTGGGGGGTGGGTGTTGCAACGCCTTATAGGCGGGAGATCCTCATAGCTGTAGGGGTCTTGGTTATCCTAGCTTTGATAGCCGTATACTACACCACACTACCTAGAGCTCCTGAAGCTACACCAACACCGCCAACACCGACGCCCACTCCTGCCTACACTCCTACTCCTACTAGGGAAGAACTACTTAAACCAATAATTGAGGCTGCTAGGAGGGAGGGGAGGCTGGTCATTTATAGTACTCTTGATAGATCCTCGGCAGAACCTCTACTTAAAAGATTTAAAGATATATCCATTCATAGAAATAGAGTATTTGGAGATGGGGATGCTAGCAATCTTTAGCAGGTTTAGAAGCGAGGTTGCTACAGGCGATCCTACAGCTGATATACCGTGGTCTTCGGCTACGGACTTACAACTCATTTTAATTAACGAGGGTCACGCGCTACCTTACAAGCTTACGTTCTATGATAAAATACCGTTGGAGGCTAAGTTCAAGGATCTAGCTTATGTGACGAGCTACGCTCTATTCGCTCCTATATTTAATAAAGAGAAGATCCCTAGAGATCTCTGGCCTAGAAGCTATGGAGATATTTTAAACCTTCTAGCTACGAGGAGAGAGCTTTTCCCCAAGGGGAGTATATGTTCATTCGATCCTATTAGATCAGGGTTTGCTTTGGTAGCTCGATACTATCAATATAAGACGATGGAGCCGTACTTCACCATAATGTACTCGCGGGCTGGTGAGATAGGTGCTCAGCTACATGCCGCCTCAGGCCCACAAATTGAAAGGGTTAGAACAGGTGAGTGTGTCTATGTATTTATATGAAAAGATCTTTGATGTCATCGTGATTGGTGGCGGTAACGCTGGGCTTGTATCAGCTATATCAGCTATTGAGCATGGGGCTAAGAGTTTACTCTTGATTGAAAAAGCTCCTAAGGAGTTAAGGGGGGGTAATTCTAGGTATACAAGGGATATAAGGTATGCTCATGAGGATGTTGATGAGTTCACAACGGGGACTTACGGTAGGGATGAGATGTTAAATGATATTCTGAGGGTTACTGGTGGTAGGACTAACCTGGAGTTAGCTAGGATTGTTGTTGAGAGATCCCAGGAGCTTATACAGTGGATGTACAGGCATGGAGTCCCCCTAGTTAAAGCTTATAGAGGAGCACTACACCTATCTAGAACTAATGCCCTCTCTAGAACTAATGCATTAACTAATGCATCCTTCATAGGCGGTGGGAAGGCTCTTATCGACACCTATTATAGATATCTAAGTGCTAGAAAGGAGGTTAAAGTCTTATATAATACGGCGGTCACAGACATTATAGTTGATGATGAGAGGGTTGTAGGTGTTAAAGCTCTAATGGGTTCCAAGGAGGTGGTTTTTAAGGGTAATAGTGTTATTGTAGCTTCGGGTGGTTTTCAAGCTAATATAGGGTGGCTTAGGCAGATATGGGGTGGTAAAGCTGATAAGTTTATTGTTAGGGGTAGTAGGTTTGATGATGGTCTTCTCCTAATGAGGCTTATAGAGCTGGGTGCTATGCCTGTAGGTGATCCTAGAGAGGGTCATATGGTTGCTGTTGATGCTAGAGCCCCCAGGACTGATGGTGGGGTTATTAGTAAGGTTGATGCCATACCATTCGGTATAGTTATTAACAGGGATTGTAGAAGGTTTTATGATGAGGGTGAGGATGAGTGGCCTAAGAGGTATGCTATATGGGGTAAGCTTGTAGCGGAACAGCCTGAAGCTGAAGCATATGTAATCTTCGACTCTAAGATGTGGGGGAGGTTTATACCACCAGCATGGCCTCCCTACACTGCAAGCTCGCTAGAGGAGCTGGCTGTGAAGCTTAACTTAGATCCAGGAAGGTTTATACGTGTTGTGAAGGAGTTCAATGATAGTGTTCAACCTTGTAGGGTGAACTATGAGAGGTTAGATGGATGTTCAACCAAAGGTCTTGATCCTCCTAAGAGTAACTGGGCTTCTAGGATAGACACCCCGCCGTTCTACGCGTATAAGGTTGTTCCCGGGATTACTTTTACGTATTACGGTGTTATGGTTGATAGGGATTCTAGAGTTCTTAGGGGGGATGGGAAGCCTTTCGAGAACCTTCTTGCCGCTGGTGAGATTATGATGGGTAATATTCTAGGTAGGGGTTATCTTGGTGGTCTGGGGTTAACTATTGGTGGTGTTTTCGGCCTGATAGCTGGGGAGAGGGCGGTGACGCTGTAGTGAGCTATAAGGGTATTTACGAGGAGGCTTCCAGGCTGTTAAGGATATGTAATGCTTGTAGATACTGTGAGGGTATATGTCCCGTATGGACTGTTATAGAGTTTAGAACTGATTTCGGGGAGGAGGATGTTGATTACATAGCGAATCTATGCCATCACTGTACAACATGCTACTACGTATGCCCGTATAGCCCTCCACATGAGCTCAACCTAAACCCTCCTAGAACCTTTAGCATTATAAGACCCATTAGTTACCTTAAGTACTCACCCCAACCCTTTAAGAAAATCTATGAAAAACCCATCATCTCAGCTATAATATTGCAAGTAGTGGGTGTGATGTTAGCTCTCCTTGTAGCTCTCTACAATTTAGGATTTGATGTTAACAGCTTCTTCTTAGCAAGCAGGTATTATGATGTTTTTCCATACAATCAAATATACGTTGGAGGGTTTGTTTTAGCAGTCTACGTTATCATAGCATTTCTCTACCAGGGCATAAGGTTTGTGAAAGGAATTGGAGGTTTCTCAGGTTCTCTTACGAGATCTCTTCTACTAGCATTGAGGGATGCTCTATTCCATACATGGTTTAGGGATGGTATGTTGTCATGTGGTTATAGTGGTGAGAGCTATCGTATGCTTAAGAGGTTATTTTGGGCTCCTCACGCTATGATCATGTACGGGATGCTACTACTCATAATTGCAACCATAGCGGCTGCGGTGTATAAGAATGTTCTCGGCATTCTCTCACCATATCCTTTCTACAGTATACCGGTACTTCTAGGTGTTACAGGTGGTGTACTAACATCCCTGGGGGTACTCGTGGTATTACAGGGTTATAGGGGTTCTGAAGTAGAACTTAGGATTAGAGAGGAGGAGCGTCTCAACCTGGCGCTCTTAATAATAATAATGCTCCCAGTTATCACAGGTCTTCTCACCTTAACGCTTAGAGCAACAAACCTCATGGGTGTGATTTACACTGTCCATATGGGTACGGTTATAGGCTTCTTCCTATACATACCATTCAGTAAACTTAACCATGCTATCTTCAGATACCTAGCATTAGCTAAGTATCATTCTGAGTTGCTCTCACACGAACTTAGGAGTAAAGCTCATTAAGATTAAGGTATAAAGTATATGAATTAAGGATGGAGGGTGGTCTGATTGAGTATTTCTGCTAGCTTCTAAGATAAGCTAGTTTTGCTAGTGAGCTTAGTTTAGCTAAGATACCATCTAACGTTGTTATGAAGGCTAAACTTCACATTCTCGATACTATAGGTGTGGCTTTAGCAACTTTAGCTATGGAAGCTCCCGAGGTTGAGTACATAATTAGAGTTTTATCAGGGGTGAGTGGCGAGTACATGTCATCTGTGTGGGGGAGATGGTTTAAATCGTATACTCCATTTGCTGCTATGATTAACTCTGTTCAAGCTCACTTCCTAGACTACGATGATACCCATCTAGGAGCTATTACGCATGTAAGCTCTGTAATGGTACCAACAGCTTTTGCTGTAGGTGAGGTTTTGGGGTCTAGTGGTTCACGTGTTCTTGAGGCTGTAATAGCTGGTTATGAGGTACTACGAGGCTTGGCCTACTAACACCTACTGCCTTCCACACGGGGGGTTTCCATCCAACATCTGTGGTTGGCGTGTTTGGAGCAACTGTTACTGCAGGGAAACTTCTAGGTTTAAGTGAGGATCAACTTATAAACGCTTTAGGGATTGCTGGTAGTATGTCTTCTGGTATACTACAAGCTATACCTGAGGGTGTAAGGCTTAAACCATTACATCCTGGTATAGCATCCATGAATGGATTTCTAGTAGAGCTCCTAGCTAGAGAGGGTTTGAGGGGTCCTAGAAGAGTTTTCGAGGGGGAGCGAGGATAGACCTGGTATGGTATGATCCTGGGGGGTCTACAACTGGAAAACTACTACCTACAGGTAATGTTGTCGACGAGCTTGAAGTTGAGGGTGAATCATATGAGGTTACTATAGTTGATGCGGGGAACCCTCTTGTATTCGTTGAAGCCGGAAGTGTAGGCCTTCAGGGGGCGGAGCTTCCTCATGAGGTGACCTATGGGGAGGTAAACTTGCTTGGGAAAAATCAGATCTAAGGCAGCTGAGGTACTAGGGTTTGTGAAGAGTGCTAGGGAGACCCCAGCCCTTAACCCTCCTCCCATCAGCTAGTAGGAGTTCAACCTCAGCTAAAGCCTCCAAACCATACCCCCTAGCAAGCCCTAAAGGTATCATTGGGAAGAAGGACCCCGTATCAACTAGGAACAACACCTCACCAACCCTCCTCCTCAAAGCATCACCAAACAACACCCTAACCCTAACAAAAACCCACCCTGACCCCCTCAGCATTGCTGCTAAGCACTAACGTTCATACGGATGGTTTAAGGTTAAGGTGGTTCAATAGCTTGAAGTACTGGAGTTGGAGCTGGTAGACTACGTTAGAAGCGTGTTAAGGTAACCCTCCATTAAGCCTGCTTCGAGGGAGCTCCAACTACGGAGACCTGGCCTCCCAGAGCTTCTCGAAAGGTTAGAGTTTTGAGGGAATAGGGGTCATGGGGGAAACCCGAGTTCTAAACTAGGGCTCCCAGAGCTTCCCAGCCTTATAAAAGCTCCGGGAGGGCAACTAGCACATGGGCTTGGAGAGGCCATGACGTTGATAAGGTTTCATGTTAAGAACTGGAGGTGTGTGGAGAAGCTGGACCTAGAGCTATCACGCATCAACATCCTCATAGGCCCTAACTCCTCAGGTAAATCTAGTTTAGCCCATGCAGCCCACATCCAAGCCGTAGAGCCCCCTTAGGAGCTCTCTAACATCCCTAACCATGGGGGCCTTTGCTAGAACGTGACCCCCTCCCCGCATCCCTAGGAGGCTTAAAGAGCCTCCCCCGAGTGGTTTGTCGGATCTCCGCTTGGACGCACACATCACCCTTTCAGCATCCCCATGCTTGGGGCATCACCTTTCAGATGGGAAGAGGGATCGAGGGAAAAGGCGAGGATGTACATGGTGGGTGTAAGGAGGTTCGTTAGAATACTGGAGATACAGCTGAAGCGGTACGGTGTGGCATACGAGTTAGGGGGTTGCCTAGCAGGTTGTGCCCGGACTGCGAGATTGAAATTGAGGAGCTCCCCGGGAGGAGAATGAAATGCCCGAGTTGCTGGCTAGAAGAGGATAGAGACAAGATACCAGTACTATGGGCACTAAAGTTGTATCAACATTTGATCATAGAACTTTAAGGACGTTTACTCAACAGGGTCTCATCTCACGTCTCCTATTCATGGGCTCGGCCTTGAGCTCAACCATGCCCTCCTTCCCCGACAGGAGTACATTTAGGGTTATAAATAATTGGTGAAATTAAGACTGAGGTTAGAATTAATGTACTACAGTTGTAGTTCTGTAATGCCTTCATGTTGCAAGATACTTGCATATCTTGCCCCCTTTATCAATAAGCCAAATCTCATAGCCAAGTCTTTCCACTGCTTGTTTTTTCTTCTCCAGCACCTTGATATACTTTTCGTGGTAGCCGAAGACAGCTATATACTTAGCACTGATCTTCTGGCTAATCTTGCTGAGAACTTCCTTTACCCAATCATCTGATTCCATATGCCACTCGTGTTCACGCTCCATAAGCTCTGCTATCACCTCTGCTGGCCAATGCCGGAACTGATTATTAATAGTGTTTTCGCTCTTTGGCTTTCCTTTATCCCTACCCATGACCTTAAACTTTGTTGGAACACCTTTTGCTTCGATAATTAGGAGAGAGTCCCCACAATATGCAACTACGTCAGGGCCCTGACGATTACTCTCGTAGATAATTGTGCACCCCATATCAACTAAAAGCCTCTTTAATCTCCGAACAACCTCAGCCTCCATAAACTCATCATCTTGTGTCAGTTTATCGCATGTAACAAACCCCATGTTACCCACCTCTTTAGCCATAATATCTATGAACTCTAAGTCCTAAAAATATAATATATACATGATGTAAGAGACTATTCCCCCACACTTAGCTATGGAGATGCAATAGCCGTTGTCTAAGACATAGTGATACGTTCTATCTCCCACAAAACCCTTTAACCTAAGACATGATATCACATGCGAGCCTATCCGTGAGTTCAACTGGATACCAGTATCACCTTTCCTTAAATGCTTAGTTACCCAATTACAGAACGATTAAAAGGTTTTGTATCCGATCTTCGATCATAACTTTAGGGCATTATTCAAGTAATTCTTTGGATAACGCTCATCAGCTTCACTCAAAAGCTCATACCCAGCCTCTGATATCTTTAACCCTCTAAACTTGCTCTCAATGAATCTAGCTACTTCCCTAGGCATAGTCTTTACCATTAGTTTCCATGAGGCTTCTCTTCATATATCTGAATGCTAAAAGACCGTGCCCAGCAACGTATCTTGCTATCAATGTTGCTGCCCGCAGACCTCTTTAACAATTCTAAAACCTTGCAGAGCACAGTCCCACCGGCAGGACGCATGTCATCTCAAGTGCTAGTGTCAAGCTTTCACTTACCGTGTATTATTTTTAAAATTCTATCACCTACCTCTTCCCAGAGGGGTGCTCTTTGTCCATCGATGTTGATAGTGTTAGAGCCCTCGTAGATAGGCTGGCAAGCCAGGGGGTTGAGTATGCTGTAGGCCTCTACCCTTTCATCTACTCATCTGAGGAGTTTAGGTATCGAAATGTCACTGCAACTCTCGAACCAGCCTTCGGAAGCGATGTCGCCAAAAGGGTGTACTCCGATCTTGTTAACGCATTTAAAGGTGTTAACATGTATGTCCAAGTGAAGGTTGAAGGCTGGGAGGGGAGTTTATGGGACTATCTTAGAAGACATCTCCTTAAGGAGCATATAACGAAGCCTATTCTCGAGGAGAGCGAGAGACGTTTAATCAGGATCCCGGAGGAGGATAGGAGAGCTCTTTCAGTTGCATGTGCCGTTATCAGAGCGGTTGAAGGTAAGGGCTACCCTGTACTCTGGGCCAGTAGCAAGGATTGGCTAGGTTTCCTGAGCGTATCATCTACTGATAGAGAGTATTTCTCAATGGTGGTTTCATCAGTTCTAGGCTCTAAAACAATCGATGCCAGATCTCTATTCTACAAATACCTCTTAGGTTTTCAAGTTGACGATAAGTCTCACAGATATGACTACTACACACTAAGGCTGTACCCCTTTGTACAGAGCGTGTTAAAAAGCTGGCTGATGAGGCTTCTAGGTACGTTAAGGTCCTTGAGGACTTTGATGTGATGTCTAGGATCCACGATCTCTACAGGAGAGGGGACTTTCTGAAGCTAGCGGTCGTCCAGAGATCCCTCCATACTAGGGAGCAGTCGGAGCTTCTATCACACTTCTCCGGCATGCCGTACGAGCATCTATGCGAGTGGGCTTTTGTCGAGGATATAGTGAGCAGGTGTTTCGTGAACCCCCTGGTGATAGACCATGTGAGGGCTGCCATTGGAGTTTTACATGAGAAGGCTTTAGGTAGCCTGATAAAGTCGTTTGTAGAAATTTTCAATAGAATGGGGTACAGCTCCTCCTGCGTAGCGGGGTGCTGCACTTTCACAAAACCTCTCGTAAAACCAATCTACATGTGCTTCTCGCCTTGGCCTGAGGAGGTGGGCTATGTCGGGAAGCCTCCTGGGAGTGTGATGGTTATGGTTGTCCAGGGGATGCCCTCCCAGTCAATACTCGAGTACCTTGAGAAACGCTCTCGCGATCCCATGTGGGAGGGGATGCTGTGGCTGTTCAGAGAGGAGGATAGGGTTGCGGTAGCATCAAACACCTACAGGGATGAGGATCACTGTGAGCTCCTAGAGATCCTTAGTAGGAACTTTAATGTAACGTTCATAGGCCCTACACCCAAGGGGGTTACCCTAGCTCAGAAGCCTGTAATGGTAGCTCCTCCAGCTCAGCAGCTTGCTGTTGAGAAGAAGCTTGATAGCGAGCTCTCCAGCATTAGACCCTCCAGGGAGGTTCTTGAGGGTGTTGTCGCTAGGGTTTTAAGAGATCTGGGCTTCAGCGTTCAGACTAATGTTAGGCTTCCGGCTAAGGGTGGTGAGGTTGAGGTTGACGTTTGGGCCTTCAAGAGTGTTGGTGGGTCGCAGTTTAGGGTCTACGTTTCATGTAAGAACTGGGATAGGGATGTTGATAGGCATGTTGTAGACCAGGAGTTCGGTAGAGTCCTACAGCTAGACTACATGCCACACCTCAGGGTGCTAATCGTCAAAGGCCTAACGGAGCCCGCTAGGAAGGTTGCACTGGATGATGGCTTCATGGTCATAGAGCTTGGTAGGAAGGCTGATGCTGAGAACTCGAGGGAGATATACGAGATCGTGTATAGGGCCTTCAACGAGCTATTCACAGCAATAGCACCACCAAGGCTAAGAGAGATAGCGGAGAAACTAGCAGAGATAAGAGAGAACCTGAGGAGGGTAGAAGAGGAGATAACAAGGCTACTCTACAGGTAAAAGCACTAAGATGACTGAAAATCCTACCATGTCCTGGGAGAATGGTGTAGGAGGTACCCTTCCCATCCGTGTCATCCAGGTTATCCAGCTTTATCCAGTTTCATCAAGGTTGGGGGTACGGCGTGAAACCTTAAAGGTGGGGTGGGGCCCTGGGTGGAGGTAGGCTGAGGCTTAACTTTACTTAACCCAGGCTAAACTTGGGTTAAGTTTAGGTTAGGGGGCTCCTTAACCTGAGCTTAGCTTAAAGTTAGGTTAGCATTCCAAGAACACTAGAGCTTGGGGTGGGCAGACTTGCTTATCCCGGGAGGGTTTGGAGGGCTACCGTTGCAGGCCCCCAACCTTTATAATACGATCCAAGGCTCCTTATGGTGGTTTAGGATGTCTTGCTCTAATGTTATGAGGTGCTGGGATGACTGCTAGGAGGTCTGCTGGGGTTAAGGCTCGTAGGGTGGTTTAGAGGGTGAGGTCGTGCTACATAGCTTCACCGACTTCGACCCATGCTAGAGCTGTAGATCCATCTACTTAGCGTGTCCTCCAGCCCTCAAGGCCTCTTCTAGGAGCTCTAGGAGATCTATGAAGGGAAAAAGATATAAATTACACGAACGAGCTCTTAGGTCAAGAACCTCCTCCTCTTTAGCTCGTAGGACACAATTGCTCCTTTGCTTACTAAGGCTGGTTTCTCTTATAGAAAGGTTAATTGAGGATATCGGGTTTCCAATGGTTACTTGTACTGCATTAAGTTCTATGGCTTAGTAAAGATTTAAAAGAAGGTCTCAACGCTAGACCCTATTGGTGAAATGATAGTGGCAATGAGTAGCAGGCTTATCGATCACATCCTTCCGCTCACTAAGCTCAATGAGTTAAGTCGTAAGGAGGCTGGGTTTATACGTGTTCCTAAGATACACAATATCCACATGTGGTTTGCTAGAAGACCTGCGGGCCCCTCTAGGGTTCTAACATTATCCTCCGTACTACCGTCAAGCGTTAACGTCACCTCGTTAGAGCGCATCACGGGACTTAGTGAAGCTCTTTCAAAGAACACTGTAATATACATGGTTAAGCCTAAAAGAGAGGAAGTCGGGAAGATCGTGAGAGAAGCTATGGGGAAAGATGTTAATGATATCACAGTAGTTGACCCCATGGCTGGTGGGGGTAGTATTCCACTGGAATCCCTTAGGCTGGGCTTTAGGACTATAGCTGTGGAGTACAACCCAGTAGCATACCTTATGTTGAAGGCTACCATCGAGTTCCCAGCGAAGTACGCTGACTCAGGGCTCTTCGAGGAGACTGTTAGAGCTGCCAGGGAGCTATTGAGGAGGGCAAGGGAGGAGTTAGGAGAGTACTTTGGTGTAAACTCGAAGAGCTACATATATGCTAGAGGTGTTAGATGCCCTCACTGTGGAGGTCTGATACCCGTTGAGGGTGTAAGCCCTGAGATAACAAGGGACCCGAAGTTTAAAGGAAGATATCTCAAAGTAGACTTTGACAGGGAGAGGAAGACTTTCACAGTTGAAACGTTAGATGAAAGGATTGAGAGAAGACTTATTGAGAGGAGAGGGTTGAACATAAGATGCCCCTACTGCAACCACTGGCTCCAGCTTAGGGGGAGAGCTAAAACAGGTCAAACTCTCCTCGATAGATGGTTCGTAGAGCACTCTACAACAATAAAGAGGATCGTAGAGGACCTAGAGGAGGCGACCCCAGAATTAGAGGATGAGATAGCGAGGACACACATACCATTAATCAAGAGGGTGGGAGACACCTTTAAACCAGCGTGGGGTGACGAGGATGAGATGAGGAGGTTCAGGAAGGCCCTAAGAGATCTAAGCAGGGAAATCTTAGAACTACAGGATTACATACCCCTAGATGAGATACCAAGAGATAACAGGTGGGCTAGCACGGCTAGAAGCAAGGGTTTAACGAAATGGTACATGCTATTCAACCCAAGACAGCTCCTGACAATAGCCAAGCTATCGAGGATAGTAGCTGAGATAGCGGAGAAGCAGCTATCGAGAAACGGTGAAGTGGGTGCAGCTGTAGCATTATACCTAGCTTTTGCCGTGGATAAGGTGGCTGATTACAACACCATAGCAACTAAGTGGCAAGGCTCCCAATTTAAGACAGCTATTGGTAATACCATGAGGGGTGAGAGTACCATCGACTTCAGGTTAGAGTATGCTGAGATGGGGTTTAATCCACCTGAGTTAAGTCTTGGTTGGGCTCTTGAGCTTGATGTTGTTGAGTCCGGGGAGCTTAGGAGGACTGCTGGTGGTATCCTCCCCGTCTTGAAGTTCCTTTGTGATGAGTTTCGTGGCTCCGGTCTTGGTGACAGGGTCTCAGTATACCTTGGTGATGCTACTAGGCTTTCTGAGCTCCTGGGTTTTGGTTCTGTTGATGTTGTTAACGTTGATCCACCATACTTCGAGCAGGTTATTTATAGTGATAGGAGTGAGTTCTTCTGGGTCCTCCTACGCAGGTCTCTGAGGCCTGTTCTAGAGGTTTTGTTCAAGCCTGGTCTCAGGCTCTCTGGTTGGAGTTGGAGTAGCCCTACTGTGCCTCGTGATCGTGAGGTTGTAGCTTTTGATAAAGAGGATAGTGGTGGTAGGTTTAGGAGGTTCTTCAGAGAGTTTGTTGGTGAGACGTACAAGGTTTTAAGGGATGATGGTGTTCTGATCCTGTGGTTCACCCACCCAACGGATCTAGCGTGGAGGACTGTTGGTGAATCCCTCTACGAGGCCGGCTATGTTGTCTCAAGGGTTTGGCCTATTGTTACCGAGATGGAGACCCGGTATAAGAGGCATGTTAATGTTGTAGCTCAGAGGACGAGCTTGATCATAGTGGCTAGGAAGACTCCTAGGAGTGTCCTACGCGATGTGGGAGGTGATATTGCTAGATCACTTTTATCAAACGAGGTGTTCTCTAAGGCTGCAGAGGAGGTGGTTGGGGAGGCTAGGAGGGTTTCGAAGGAGGCCTCCCTGAGCCCGGCTGACGTCATGACACTAGTGTTTGGTAGTGCTCTAACGCTAGCATCTAAATTCGAGATACCAGGTTCTAGGAGCTTCCAGCCCCTCTTTGAGGCTGCTTCAACAAAGGTTCTAGAGCTCTTCGTAGAACCCCTCATCAGAGAGATACTAACTGGGAGGGGCCCCGTTAAGCTCGATGAAAGGGAGTCTAGCACGATACTCGGGTACGTTAGGGAGGCTATGCTAAGGGATCCAGCTACGAGAGCCTACCTAACCCTCTGGATGCTATCCAGAGTAGACCTGGAGAAGGCTAGTGTTAGATCTGAGGCTCTACCGTTAAGCTACGATTTCGCCCAGACAGTATCGAAGCTGCTGGGCTACTCACTAGACAACCTAAGGAGTGTAGGTCTAATCGGTGAATCCACTGTAGAAGAGGATTCAGAGGAGGATGAGGGGGAAGAGGGTGGGGGGAGGAGGGGTAGGGCTTTCTACCCCAGGCTCTTTGAGGCTTTAACGGTTACAGGTGCTAGGGTTCCCTTGGAGAAGCTTCTAACACTAACACCTGGGAAGGCAGTGTACGTTGCATACCTTGCATTGAAGGGTAGCGGTGCTCCCGATGCTAGGGCTGAGGCCATCAGGGGTAAGCTTGCTACCTGGAGCTCCAGGGATGTGGTTGAAGCTTCATCCATAGCCGTAGTCCTGCTTGAGACCGCCAGGGATAGGGATTTAGGGTTCCCCGAGGCTAGGGGTCTCGACAGGTTCACCGGTGGTGGGCCTCAACAGAGGTTTGAGAGGGAGCTAGCTATTAGAACCCTGGTTAAACTAGTAGAAAGGGTTAGAGGTGGGGGCTTTTGAAGCCTGTGGGGGAGCTCTACCAGCTTAAAGCTTCTCCCGATGAGATCCGCCTAGAACTCATACCCTCGTTCAGAAGTGTTATAAGATCGTGGACGTCAGGTGTTATGGAGACTAGGTTTGCAGACCCAGACTACGTTATTAGTATAACCAAGCTAACAGACCCCCTGAAGTTGTTCATCAAGAGGATCGTGGATAACCTCGGTCTAAGCGTTGTAGGGGGGCCTATTGAGAGGGGTTTTGGGTTCGGGAAGACTCATACACTCATACTGCTCTGGCACATCTTCACATCAGATGTGTATGTAAAACTTGATGTTAGCATTCCAAGGGATCTAGTCAGGGAGACGCTGGTAATCGGCATGGATTGTACTCATGATAGACCTCTAGCTATGGTAGTTGACGTGCTGAGAGCCTACACTAGCACACAACACAGCATCGCTAAGGTTAAGGATGCTAAGCTCCTCATGGCCGTATCACAGGTGCTAGAGAGGTATAGGGTTGAGGAGCTCTACGATAGCGAGAAGCTAGCAAAGATTATAGCGGAAATCCTCGCCGAGTACAGGAGGAGGGGTGGTAGGCCTAAGCTACTACTCCTCGTAGACGAGCTGGGCTACGGTTTAGTCTCAAGGCTTAAGAGGTATGCTGAGAGAGCTAGCGGAGGTAGGGTTGATGCTGAGGAGGCTTACGTTGAAGCTCTAAGTGTGGTCAACTTCCTAGACTACCTGTACGGTGAGCTTAGCAAGGAGTCTCTGCCAGCTGTGGTACTATGGGTTGTAGCTGACCAGGATAGAAGGGATGTTGAGATGTTAAAGCTTATGTACAAGGATAACAGTGTGATAATCGATAAGATCAATGGGTTAATGGGTAGACTCGACGTTATAGGTGAGAGGTATAGCAGGGGCCTAGCTGGTATGGGTATAGCGGAGCTCTCCTACAGCCCAGATCACGCGATTGAGATTGCAATCTACAGGGTACTAGAGCCCTTGAGAGGCGTGGATGCCAGAGGTTACTCGAACGCCTTCGCCGACCTGATGAGGGGGAGAGCCTCTATGCTGAACTTAACGGATGACTTTAGGAAGATCGAGGGGGATCTTAGGAGGCACTACCCCCTATCCCCTGGTGTTATAGCATTGCTAAGGAAGCTTATGAGCTTCAGGGATGCACCCCGCACAGAGTATGTTAGAACCATCATACAAGTCGTAGCTGAAGCAGCTAAGGTAGCCTTAAGGGAGGACCCCCAAGGCTCATACACTATAGCCCTCAAACACCTGGAGCTACCCTACGTTGTCCAAGCTAAGCTCATGGGCGGCTCGGAGATCGACTGGATAGATGTTGCCTCCGACATAGAGAAGGTCTTGGGGAGACTGGATGGGGAGGACTATGAGGCTGCAGAGGCTGTAGCTAAGTACATACTGGCTAAGGGTGTCACAGACTACGTGCTAGCTCTAGAGTCAAGGGATAGGATTGATATTGAGAAGTACGGTTCCACCATGAACGAGATCCAGCTTGAGATCCTCAGCTCCTACGTTGATGAAGCTAAGGTGACCAAGCTCCTGGACAGGGTTGCTAGCTCGCTAGAGCTCCTGAAGGTGGAGAGTGGTAGGATATCGGAGAGGGATGTGGATGGAAAGAGGTACTATATGCCGGCAATCCTTAAAACACTTTACAGCGAGCTAGCTAAGCTCATCCAGGAGGAGGCTAAGGTTCTAGAGGATAAGACCCAGATACCAGTTTACATGGTAAGCAGGGGCACTATACCATCGCTCTTCGATATCAGGAGCGCTAAGAGAGGGGAGGTTAGCGTGCTCGTCTCCGAGTACAACAAGGTTAGGGATGTAGATGCACTTCTATCAGATCCAACGTTTAGAGAGGCTCAGAGTAAGGGTAGAATGCTGGTCATCATCGTACCACCATGGGATCTAGGGCTTTTCAACGAGATGTACGAGAAAGGTTCAAACTACGATGGTGTGGTGCACAGTGTAGCTAAGAGGATCCAGGCTAGGGCAGAGGATATCAGTAGGCCATTACACACTGTAATCCTCATACCAAACCTCTCAGTGCAAAAAGTCGATAGTCTTATGAAGATGCTTGTAGTCTACGAGGGTACAAAGAAGTTCCTAGGGTTCCTACATGATAGAGAGAGAAATGTTGAAAGCTTGGTTAGCAACTACGTGAATACAGTCATATCCAAACGCCAGGACCTCGTGAAGCTACTTGAGAGAGAGTACTTGAGCAAGCTTGAAGCTAGTATTAGGAGCAAGCTTGAGAAGGAGATAAACGATGCTAAGAGCCTAGCTCAAAGACAGCTAGTTAGGCTAACAAGGGATATCGTACAGGAGGTTTTAGGCCTCTACGGTAAAGCTATATATTTCAACCTAGATGGGGGTAAGTTCGAGGCTAAGGATCTACGTATTAGCTTCCAGCAGGTGGAGGGAGCTCAGGATACATGGGAGATGAGCAGGTACGCCATAACATTCAACAGGTTCCTAGATGGTGTTCTAGAGGAGCTAGGCTACGTAGAAGATGTTGAAAGGGTGGCTAACGCCATAAAGGATCATATAGTTAGGAGGGTTGAAGCCGGGGATAGGGTGGAGGGTAGTGTTGCTGACGTAGATAACGCTCTACTGGGAACCTATGGTGTTAAACCGTTAAGCTCACGTATTGTCATAGAAGCTCTGAGAAGGCTTAGCGGGGAGCTCATAGAAGTTAAGGGTGCTAGAGTTAAGTTAAGGTTTGTTGAGGATAAAAGGTCTTTAGAAGCCACCTACGAGGTGATCGGTGAGGTTAAGGAGGTTGAAGTCGTGAAACCACCAGTGGTGGAACCCGAACCTACACCTCCGGAAGGGCCTATAGAGGATCTTGTCGACAGGCTAGCGGTGGAGCTCCCAGCAGGGTTTAACGCTGAAGAGCTTAGAAGTAGGCTTGAAAAACTCGTGGACAAGGTTAAGCTATCACGTTTAGAGCTCGAGTTCAAAACTAAGGGTTACTCTCTAGTTTTAAACGTGGAGAAGCCTAGTAAGGAGGTGTTTAACGATAGGTACGTGAAGACGTTCATAAACCTGGTTAGTAGAAGTGAGGGACTAGAGGATCTCAGAGTACTCCTCAAAATAGAGTTGTCTAAACCGGAGCCAAGACAAACTCTTAAGGAGCTCCTCGGGGGTTACCTTGAGGCTACTAGGAGTAGTTTCGACAAGCTCATAAGGTGACATTAGTTGAGTGCTCTCGATGAGAAGATAGTAAGAGTGTTCGGTGACATGGTTGTTGATAAGAGGCTATCGAGAATCGATATTGTCGCTAGACTCCCCAAGTTCATAGCAGAATACCTTGTATCCACGTACTCCAAGAGGTACCCCTCAGACTGGTATAGGAGGGTTGCTAGGTTCGTTGAAGAGTACTATCCAGACCCAAGGGATAGGGATAGGGTTTTGAGTAAGGCTAAGGAGGAAGGCTCGATAACGTTAATAGACGAGTTTAAGGTTAGAGTCGATCTTAGAAGGAACATGTACTTCCTCCAGATACCAGTACTCCAGATATACGATGCCATTGTTAGCGAGGATATAGTCCGCAGGTATGAGAGGATCCTAACAGGAGTTTGGGGTGTTGGTAGGCTTGACTACGAGCCCCACCTACTAGAGCTAGCTGGAGACGATGTAGTCTTCACACCCCTAGTCCTAACGGAGTTCGAGCCATTCCAGGTTTACAATGTTGATCTAAAGACTTTCACTGATGGTAGGAGGCACTTCTCCCTAGATGAGTGGGTTGACTTCCTCATCAAAAGCATAGGCTTGAACCCCAGGGTTTACGATTTCAAGCGTAAGATACTCCTACTCTTCAGGCTAGTACCCCTAGCTGAGGGTAACGTTAACCTACTAGAGCTAGGGCCTAGAGCTACAGGTAAAACCTTCATTTACAGGAACATATCCTATTACACGAGGATATACGCTGGGGGGACGGTTAGCGCAGCAAGACTCTTCTACGATAATAGGTTGAAGCTCCTAGGCGATATAGGTGTTAGAGATGCAGTGGTATTCGATGAGATAGCTAAGGTTAGATTCTCGAACCAAGACGAGGTTGTAGCTAAGCTTAAAGACTACATGGTAGATGGCTTCTTCGAGAGAGGGCAGCTCCAGAGAGCTCACAGCAACTGCTCCCTTGTATTCATTGGGAACATGGAGTTCCAAGCCGGAGGGAGCGTAGGGGATCTGATAGCCTTCCTCCCAGACTTCATGAAGGATACAGCGTTCCTAGATAGGATCCACGGTCTACTACCTGGCTGGGAGATACCTAAGATCTCTAGGAGTGAGGTACACCTAGCCTCAGGTTACGGGCTTGCAGCAGACTACCTATCCGAGATCCTGCACAAGCTTAGAGCTAGGAGCTTTGAGAAGCTTGTAGAGGATTACCTGGAGCTCGTGGGGGAATACACTATAAGGGATGAGAGGGCTGTTAAGAAGCTTGTAGCTGGTATCACAAAACTACTATTCCCTCATGGCGAGTTCGATGTGGGAGAGTTGGAGGCTATAGCTAGGATGGCTGTGGATCTTAGGATTGAGGTTGTTAAATTGCTAAACAGGCTAGGGCCCCACGAGTTCCCACTTAAACACCTCGACGTAAGGGTAAGAGGTTGATGTACGTAGTAGACTCTGTTAGAACCCTAGTGGAGGTGGTTGAAAGCCTAGCTAGTAGCTATGATTTAAACAAGTTGCATAGAGCCCTCCTATACTCTATCCTAGACTACTCTCTGGCTAAGAAGGGGGTGAGGGGGAGGGAGGAGCTTCTAGCAGATCTTACGAGCCTCTCCCCACCCATACTAAGAGCTCTTGTTAAAGCTAAACTCGAAGAACCCCTAGGTAGGTTCGTGGAGGCCTCTCTGAAGCTCCTAGAATCAAGGGCTGTGGTCTTAGATTCACTAGCATCGCTAGACTACGTGCTAAAGCTCATTACAAACACGGTGAGGGGGGTAGATAATATTATGATCTTCGATGCTCTATCACCTATAGAGCTAGTGGTTATAGCAGGTTACCTTAGGAGTAGAGGGTTTAAAACAGTCATCCCAGACATAGTGTTCGTAAACCCTGTTGGCCTCACAAGGTTCCTGACAGCACAGAGAGGGGGTCAGAGTACTCTTAGGGATGTAGCTAGCTACATTGCGGGAATACTTTCAGCTAAGGGTTACTTTAAGAGCTCCTACGTGGATGAAAGGGTTCACAGTGTAGGCTACGTAGGTGTCGAGGAGTTCGCTAGGAGTATTGATGTAAGGCTCCTAGCTGAAAGCATAGAAGGCGTAGCTAGTAGTGGTAGCACCTTAATCCTATCAGATCACGGCTACGATATAGTGTGGGATCGAGAGACACACTACCTACTAGTAACCCATGGGTTCAAGGAGGGGAGGCCTGGCTACGAGGTGGTAACCCCCTTAAGCAGGATAGCAATACCATTAATTATCCACAAGGGGTGATGGGGTGTGTCTAGCTATAAACCAGCATACTACATAGCTCTGAGGAGGCGGGGTAAAAGATTTGAGGTGACGTACAGTATAGGTGATGAAAGTAGTACAACAACAGTCTACAGGATCGGAGGAAGGGGGTCGCAGGAGCTCTTCGAGAGCATAACGGAGAACCTAGCCAGGCTAGGAGGCCTCATACCAGTAAAGGCTACGGATAGAGAGGTGGTCTACGGGGTTAGAGAAGACCTAGGCCCGATAATAGGAGGCCTCATACTAGCATCACTAAGCGTAAGAAACGTAACCAGGTGGAACAAGGTGATCGAGGAGATACTAGTAGGAAACGCAAGACATCTGCAAAACGTAATCCCACTCTTCCTAGAAGTATCACTAGAGTTAAACAGAGCCTACACAAACACCAAGGATAAGGCGAGAGCTCAAAGAGCACTATCAACAACACTAAGGCAACTCCTAGAAAAGCTGTCCAAAGCTAGAGTGTAAAAGCACAAACCTCCAGCTCCTGCAACCTCCTATAACCCCTCATTTACAATAGCACAGAGGAGGCACTATTCTGGAATAACAAAACTAATCCACATAGGCAAAGTTTAAAACATAAACTTAAAGAACTCCTGATAAGGTATGTTGAATGAGGGTGTGTGGTGGGACTACTTGGCCTCCGGATCTGGTAGGAGCTTTTATGTATTCCAAGGTGGGCCTGTGAACGTGTCCTTCTCGCTCATCCACAGTATTGATAGGGAGGGTAGGGCGAAGCTCCTATGGGGATTTCATGCTGGGGTTCGAGAGTATGATGAGGTTAAGCTTAATGATATGGTGTTCCTCTACGCTACAAAACCAATAGGCACTATTGTTGCTAGCGGGTTTGTGGTAGAGAAGTTTGAGGATAGAGGTAGGTTCTGGCCTTTGGATTCTAGCTCTGGGGATACGTGGCCAAGGAGGGTTTGGATTAAAGTGGATTACATTTGTGTTAAAGGAGATGTTATAGAGTTGCTTAGAGAGTGTTCACAGTGTAATGATGATTTTTGTGACGCTTGTAGTAGACTGGGAGGCTACTACGAGGATCTCAGGAAGGAGGTTAGCGAAGTTTACAAAGCTCGGAGAGGCTCCATAGTTAAGATCGATGGTGTGACTGCTGAGAGATTACAGGGGGTACTAGCAAGGCATTGCACTAAGGTTAGTCCCTTGGATTTAAGAGGTGTTTTCAGGGCTTTGGTCGGAGTTGAGAGAGGGGTCACCACTAGATCTAGGGATCTTGAAGCATTGATTCTAATACATCTCACAGCTGGTAGAAATGTTATAATCTCGGGCCCGCCAGGCTCGGGTAAGACTAGGCTTGTTAGGGGGTTGTGTGAAACTCTAGGTGTTGAATGTTCTATTGTTACAGGTAACCCTGAGTGGACGCCCTTTGACACTATTGGTGGACGTGGTGTTGATGGAGCCTTTAAGCCTGGTTTTATCACAAACTCCATCATCAGGTGTTGGAGGAGCCTTAAGGGGTCTGGTAGGCCTGAGCTCCTGATCATAGATGAGATTAACAGAGCTAACGTTGATCTAGCCTTCGGGGGCCTCTTCACACGCCTAGATGTAAGCCATAGGGATGAACCTCTCATCGAAGATGCCAGGGGGCTGGGGGTGGCTGATGACGTGCTAATAGATGGTAACCTCTACGTACCATACTCCTTCAGGATACTAGCTACAATGAACAGCTATGATAGGGCAATGCTCTTCAAGCTAGGCTACGCTCTACTCAGGAGGTTCGCTGTAGTAGAGATGAGGCGTAACTTCAGCTTCAAACAAAACCCACAAGGCCGGGTTGAGATGGTAAGAGATAAGGTTAAGACGTGGGGAGAGTGTGATCTCAAGAGGAGCGTTGATATACAGGTTATAGATAGGGAGCTAAGGCTATCAAGACCCCCGTTTACGGACTACGCACTCCTAGGCCCAACACTCCACAAAGCCCTCGAAGAATCCGGCGGTACTCTAGGAGTCCTGGGAGAGCTTGCCAAACGCCTAGGCATTGGGGGTGCGGAGGAGCTCCTGGATATAATCCATGGTTTAGCATGTCGTATGAGCACTGAGCTATCAGAGTACAATGTGGAGATCACGGAGGCACCTGTAGCAGACACCATCAAATTCTTAACGGTGGCAGCACTACTAGATCACGAACATGTAGATCACGAACATGCCCGGCAACACCTGGTTACATTGATAGACGAAGCCGTATCATCGTACATGATACCACAGCTCGACATACTAGCTGATAGGGTTAGGGCTGAGAGGCTAGGACTGATGTTGGAGGGAGGTAAGGGTGTTAAAGAGAGGATAGAGAAGCTCTCCGAGGAGATGGGGGATCTTGGGTTAAAGAGGACCTCCACGTTGTTGAAGAGGCTTGCAGGTGGAGGGAGTGTCCTCTAGTCTTGAGCTCAAGCTTAGGGAGGATAAGCGGTATAACTATGAGAGGTTCGCAGAGCAGGTTAGAGAGGGGGTTAGCACTGCTCTAGGTAACTCCTGTCTTGAAGAGCTCTTCGATGGTGTTAGGAGGTTTGTGGATGGTACTCTTAGACCTGCTGTTGAAAGTCTGATAGTTA
>Ga0079998_114100_pt1 | contig 30572 bp, 35 predicted proteins | sample PerSpoBPS_BMetaG_FD_69201 | JGI IMG/M metagenome (GOLD analysis project Ga0079998, IMG submission 69201) | Thermal spring microbial communities from Yellowstone National Park, Wyoming, USA - Perpetual Spouter B (PS_B) MetaG (SPADES assembly)... | ecosystem: Environmental > Aquatic > Thermal... | reverse complement strand
TACCATAAGGTATGAGAGGCCAGAATCAACATACAAAGCCCAAACAACAATAGCACCAATAACCATACACCTAAGATACGGAATTTAGAGATGAGTTCATCGATAAAATTAAACTCGTATATTATGAATTAAAGATACAATTGCGTAACCTATTGTGATTTATGTTTTTACTGCGCCCATTGTTAGTCCTTTGATTAGGTATCGCTGTACGAATGTTATGAAGAGGAATGCAGGTATCATTGAGACTGTCGTTATCGCGGCCATTATGGGCCAGTCTAGCTTGTGGGTCCCCGATAGGGCGGTTATCAGGACTGGGACTGTCCTAGCGTCTCTCGACGTGAGGATGAAGGCCATGAGGAACTCGTTCCACGCTAAGACAAAGGTAAGTATGCTCGCTGAGGCTATCATCGGTACTGCGTTTGGCAGGATTACCCTGAAGAGGGCGGCAGTCTTTGTGGCGCCATCGATAAGTGCTGATTCCTCAAGCTCCTTCGGGAGCTCCTCAAACGTGATTTTGAGCAGCCAAGTAGTGAAGGGAATAGCGAAGACTAGGTACGTTATTGCTACGGCCCATATAGTGTCGATTAGTTTAAGATAATACATGATTATGAAGTATGGAACGATCACGGCGAATGCCGGAGCCATCCTTACCGATATGATCCAGAAGCCAACATTCCTACCAACCGCATTGTTCAGCCTAGAGAGCGAGTAAGCTGCTGGCACTGCGAGGACCAGCGAGACTGTGACCGTTATAGCTGAGACTATCAGGCTGTTCGTGAATGCGTTCATAAGTTGCCCACCAAAGAATAATCTCTGATAATTATCAAGCGTGGGCTGGAAGATTAGTTGAGGAGGGATCTGGAATATTTGAAACATCGTCTTAAAGGAGGATACCACCAGCCAGGCTATCGGAAAAACGACTATGAAGCACGCGACTATAGCCAACGTATATATAACCAAGAGTTTTAGCTTGCTTTCAGGCATGCTCGTCTCACCTACTAATAGACCTGATAAGAGGCATGCTGAGGAACATGACTATTAGAAGAAGAATTACACCGATCGCTGAGGCTGTGCCCACGTCGAAGTAGTAGAAGCCGACCTTCCAGCCTAGCATGGGCAAAGTATGCGTAGCCATGCCTGGACCCCCCTTCGTCATAACGAATATAACGTCAAAGCTGTTAAATGCGTCTATGGTTCTCAGAATCGCTGCGACTACTATTGGCTTCTTCATATTCGGGAGTGTTATTGATCTGAAGATTTGCCAGCTTCCAGCACCGTCTATCTTGGCGGACTCGTAGTATATTGAAGGTATTCCCGCGAGCCCTGCAAGGAATATGAGGAACGGAAGAGGTGTCTTTCCCCAAATATCCGCGATGATTACTGAGACTAATGCCAATGTTGGGTCGCCGAGGAGGCTTAGGTTCCCTAGCCCGATTAGCCGCATAAAGTATGCTCCGATTACTCCCACCTCGCTACTGAGTAAGAACTTCCAAGTGAAGCCAACCACTACCGGCGGCAGTACTATGGGCAGCACGATTATGGTACGCATTATTCTCTTGCCCCTGAGGTCCTCGCTGAAGAGTAGCGCTAGGCCAAGCCCCAGTAAGAGCGAAAAGGTTACTGATGCAGCGCTAAATATTAAAGTCACGGTAAGTGAGATTGCGAAGTCGGATGACTGTAACAGCTTTACATAGTTCTCGACCCCTGCAAACGTCGGCCCAGTAGGGTCTCTCAGAAACCATCGAAGAAAGCTCGTGTAGAATAGGTAGAAAGTCGGCGCGGCTACTAGGAACGCCAATACACAGACTGCCGGAAGAAGCAGTTTATACTCTTCTCTCAATTGGCATAGCACCGTTGATATAAATAAAAAATGACTTAATTTATTTTTGTCTTTAGGTGTAGTATCCTCTGCTAGTCATGAGGTCGGTCGCCCACTTCTGAAGCTCCGAGAGTGCAACCTCGACGGTCTTTGCTCCTGCTACTACTTCTGAGGCCGTCGTGCCTATCTTGTCCATGAATAGGTCTAGCTCAGGAATGTATGGGAAGTATATGGCGGGGTTCTCAAGTACCGACCGCTCGTTGAGCTCTATCTCCTCTATTCCATACTTCTTAATCAGTGGATATGAGTATAGAACTGACCTCATAGTTACGTTGGGCCAGCCTGTCCTCTCCGCAAAGGCCTCCATAGACTTCCTGCCTGTTAAGTACGTAAGCACTCGCCAAGCTGCCTCCTTATTCTTAGAGAACTTGTTGATTCCCAGCGAGAAGGTCCAGTAGCTGTTTATCCTCTTTTTACCCGGCCCGAACGGCGTAAGCATGAACCTAGTGTACTTCTTGACATTCTCATCCTGCGTGATTCCTAGTGCGGCATATCCATTTATTGCTGAGGGCATCAGGATTGCTGCCTTGCCTACCGCGTAGGTATTCATCATGTCGACCCAGGTGTGGGTCGAGATTCCCGGAGGACCAAACTTCTTCGCCCAGTCTGTGAACGCTCTGAACCCGGCCTCAAAGTCAGAGGAGTCGAAAATTGGCTTTGCCTTCTTATTCCTGATCTCACCGGGCCAGATTGCTCCTCCCTCAAACCACGCTGGATAGCCAGCATATGCGTATATGAACCCAGCTAGGTCTAGCGTTGGCTCCTCTCCTGGACCAGCCCTCATAGTCAGTGGATAAACATCGGTTATTCCATCGCGCCTCAGGCCCTCAAGAATCTTCTCCATGGCTATCTCTAGATCATTAGTCGTCCAATTATCCTTCGGAAGTTCGGCACCATACTTCTCGAAGAGATCACGTCTATAGATTACCCCAGGACCGAACGAGTAGTATGGCAGCGCGTAGAGCGTTCCCTCAATCCTGTTGGCATCTAGGAATGATGGATATACATCATTCGGATCAAAGTAATCCTGAGGATATTTCTTGAAGTATTCGTCAAGCGGCTCCAGGTATCCGGCATATCCATAGGCCTGTACTGCGCCGTCACTTCCTACAAGAACTATGTCGTACTTTCCCACCTGAGCTGTGACATCGGCAGCAACCTTCTCCCTTACCGCCCACTCGTCGCCCCACTCAATCGTGACATCAACATTCTCAGAGGCCTCAAATCTCTTCAGCAAGTCGGTCTCGGTTGTTCCGTCAGGTCCGAATAGCTCAGGCCAGGCGAACCCCTGCGCAAAGGCTATAACGTTTATCTTTGCTTTCTCACGAGGCGGCGCTGTCACATACTGAGTCACAGTCCTCTCAACAGTAGGCGCAGCCTGAGTCACTGTAGTGGTAATGGTTCTGCCGGGCTCTCCAACGATCTGTGTCACAGTTCTTACAGCGGCCTCGGGCTTGGCAAGCCAGCCAACTGCTGCTCCAATCGCCAATCCACCGACTAGCCCACCGACGGTCCCTAGCATCGCCCTCCTTGACACTCTTCTCTCTGTAGCAGACATAACATATTGAACGTTGATAGCCAGGTATAAAAATTTTTAAGCAATATTGTTTAATAAATCTGTCGTGGTCGGCTTAGTTAGATTTGGCGTTATTGGTCTTGGTGATTTTGGTGAGAGGCATGTCCAAGCATTAAAGAGCATTGGTTGGGTTGAGGTTGTTGCTGTTTGTTCACGGACGAGGAGCCGCGCTGAGGAGGTGGCTAGGACGTACGGCGTGAGAAAGTGGTACACTGATAGGGAGAAGCTCGTGAAGGATAGTGAGGTGGACGCCCTCACAATAGCGACTGCAGACGACGACCACGTCGAGCCGACAATTCTGGCGGCCGAGGCTGGGAAGCCAGCACTGCTCGAGAAGCCCATTGCCACGACACTTGAAGACGCTGACAAGATAATCAGCTCGGTAAAGAGAAGTGGCATAATATTCATGGTTGGACACATACTGAGGTTTGATAAGCGATACAGAATGGTGTACAACATGGTTAGGGAGGGCAGGCTCGGGAGGATTGGCTCGATGTACGCGCGGAGGATAGGCAGGCAGAGAGCCGCAGGCATCTTCCTTAACAGGGTCTCGCCACCAGTCCAGACAGGAGTACACGACATCGATATAATGAGGTGGATAGCGGGAAGTGAGGTCGTCCAAGTCTCGGGCTTCGCTACTAGGAGAATGAACTATAAGTATCCAGACATTTTCTGGACGATCATGAGGTTCGACGACGGCTCGCTGGGGGTCGTGGAGAATGGATTTATGCTTAGCGACAACTATCCCCACTTCATTGACTCGCAGCTAGAGGTGATCTCAGAGAAGGCGACGATACAGATTCTGACTCCTGGCGAATACTTCTCGGTCTATAGCGTTGAGGGAGTGGAGAAGCCTGACGTGACTTACTGGCCCAAAATGGACACTCACGCCGAGGGTGCTCTAAGGGATGAGCTGGAGTACTTTGCGAGGTGCGTAGCAGAGGGTAGAGAGCCAGACATCATTCCAATAGAAGACGCGAGGAGGGCTCTAGAGATAGCGGTAATGGCGATGAAGTCAGCTGAGAATGGGGTGTCACTCTCTGTTTGATAAATTTTAATGATGGTTTAGGCATAGTGTCCAGATAAGGCGCTATGTTTAAAGGCCGGTCGGTGTGTCTTGTTTGTATGGATGTTGTGGCCCTGGTCTCGAGTTGTTTTATGCGTAATAAAAAAGTAGGGAGGTTGGTCCTAGCAGTGTTGGGCTACATGTTTCATGGTGGCTGTAGGAAAGGTGTCTAGGGTCCTTAGCATGGGTTTGGAGCCGATAAGCAAGTCAGCAGTACACTACCTCTCCAAGAAGGTATCTAAAATCAGGGTTGCTACTGAGCCTAGGTGTAGGAGGTGTATAGCTGTTGATGAGACCAAGCTATCCGTTAAAGGAGCCCACGTGTATGTTTGGTCTGCAGTAGACGTTGATTCTAGGGAATTATTGGCTCTGGAGGCGTCTTATGGTGGGAGCAGCCTAAACGCCCTAGCATTCCTGAAGGAAGCATTGAGGATGTGTACAGACAAGCCGTTGGTATTGGTTGATAGGCGGTCCATGGTATAGGTGGGCGTTTGAGAGGCTTGGGCTAGAGTATGGGCATGAGAGGTTCGGCATGAGGAACAGGGTAGAGAGGCTCTTCAGACACCTAAAGAAGAGAACTGTAGTATTACACCACAAGCTAAGCGCGAGAAACCACATACAGGGAATAAACAACCTAAAGCTATTCCTAAGCCTATTCACGATATACTATCAGGCCGTGAGGACAGAAGGTGGGTGAAAATGCTTATCCGGACACTATCTTGAGGAGCCCAAATTTTTATAAAGAGACGGTGAGGCTATACCTTCTGCCTTTCCTTTTTGTATTCCATATACCATCTTGTTCCAGGCTCGTAGTATCTTGGGTGCCAGGCTTCTTTTCCACCCGCAAACTCGGGAGGTATTTTCCAAGTTGTTATTTTTTTCGGGGTTATACGTATGACCCAGCGTGGCTGGTCTAGTGTCCCTTCAAGGTATTTCGGCCCGACATCTGGACCAAAATACCTTACAGCCATCCGTTTACCTATCTCTATCCAGTCTGTCCCCACGACCTCCGCAGTCCCCTCAATGATCACCTTTCTTAATGGCAACTTATCCTCGTCAATCAGCACGCACACCCGGCCATTACGTCTAACATCGTCTACCCAGCTAGATCTCTTCCTACCCACGACGTAGAGGTATTTTCCATCCCACTCGTACCAGACGGGAACTATAAAGGGCGAGCCGTCCCCCCTAACCACAGCTACTCTCGCCAAATTTGGGCCCTTCAAAAACTCCTCCATCTCCTCAGTAGACATGCGAACCAAATCACAGATTCCCTCGTTATTAGTTATCATGCAGACTTTTAAGCTTTTATTGACCTCGCTCTTAATCGGAGATTTGTCGTGTGAGTGTAGATTATTTTTGGGCTTCCCTAACCGGTACTGTCAAGTTAGTATTACCTTTTCTCATGCTGGTCTGATGATGTTGTGCATTGCTGCAATTGTAGTTGCCAGCTCTTCTAGGCTCTTCAGCGTCTTCGAGTTCACGTTGTTGTAGAACCTCTTAGTCCTATTCTTCATTTCCCTGAACTACCTCTCTATCCTGTTCCTACTGCCGAGGGTCTCTTGGATGTAGGTTATTCCAAGCCTATCCAATGCCCATCTATACCATGGTCCCCTGTCCACAACTATGAGTGGCTTACATTCACACGGGTCCAATATCTTCCTTAGGAACTTGATTGCGCTTGGAATCCCCTCGACGCGTATACGGCCAATATCTCGTTGGTATCAACGTCTATTTCGGCCCAAAGGTAACGGGTCTGACCACTCACCTTCAGGACAGCCTCATCTACAGCGACAAGCCTCCTCACCCTTCTGGAAGGCCTGAAGATAGAGGAAAACCTGTGAACCCATATCCTTACCGATTCCCTAGATGCGCCGGTGAGACATAGCCTTTCTGAGAGATCCCTCATGCTAAGGCCTGCTATGAAGAGGACGACGGAATAGAGCTTCTCGACAGGAGGGTACCTATGGAACCGAAAGAGACTGGCTAACGAGCTCAGTACCACATCAATAACGTGCATCATGGCCAGAGACCGATCCCAAAAGGCTTAAGTAAAACTTGTCAGTACCTGTGTGGGGAGATGCGTTGTTTAAAAATATTTTTAAGAGATACTGGTTCAAAACCAATTTCTGACTCATCTATATATATCTTCAATAATAATTGATGATTCATGAATGTTGAGGAACTCGCAGCTGAGCTTATCAGATTTAATACTGAGGTACCGCCTGGGAACGAAGAGGTTTGCGCCGCATTCCTTCGAGACTATTTCTTGGACCTAAGGCTAGAGCAGTCTGAGGTTGTTCTTCACCGCTTCGCTGAGAAACGCGCGAACTTATTAGTGAGGGTTGGGCCTGCGGGTCAGGCAGGATTGCTGCTTTCTGGACACATAGACGTAGTCCCAGCCGGCGATCTATCTCTGTGGGAGAGCCCGCCCTTCGAGCCTAGGATACGCGATGGGAAACTTTATGGACGCGGAGCCTCAGACATGAAGTCAGCAGTTGCAGCGCTCGTAAAGGCAATAGAGAACTACAAGGCCGCTAAGCTTAGGAGGGGGATAATTTTCGCCGCGACGGCGGGCGAAGAGATTGGATGCGACGGACTCAGGGCATTGATAAGCGAAGGAAAGATCAAGCAGCGCGATGCCCTGTATGGAATAATAGGCGAGCCGACGGACCTTAAGGTTGTCAGAGCGCATAAGGGAGGCACGGTCTTCAGAATCACTTTTCACGGAAAGAGCGCCCACTCAAGCCGTCCAGAGCTTGGAATAAACGCGATAGAAAACGCCTCGAGATTTATTCTCGAGGTAGCCGAACTTAGGGAGAGATTAAGAAAGACAGTTGACCCAGACCTAGGACCATCAGTCATCTCGACCACGTTGATTAGTGGTGGGACGAAGGAAAACGTCATTCCGGAAAAATGCCAAATAATTGTTGATTGCCGTAGAATCCCAAGCCACAGCGACACATACATAAGATCCGAGCTCGATAAAATAGTTCACAAAATAAAGAAGGCCGCACCAACCTTCGACGTAACGATTGACGTGAAGTTCAACTGGAACGCACTAAATGTCCCTAGAGATCACCCACTAGTAGTTATGGCAGAAAGAATTGTCGGACAGAGGTCAGAAGCAGCCCCCTACGGTACTGAGGGGCCAATGTACCAAGAAATTGGAATACCAACAATTATACTTGGACCGGGAAAAGTAGAGAATAACATTCACGCACCTAACGAGTATATAGAGATAAAACAACTACAAGCCGCAGTAAAAATCTATTCTGAGTTCATAAGAAAAATGTGTCTCTGACTATGAATAGCAACATTGAGTTTATTTAATTAATTTAGCTAAATTTGGGGGCGTCCCCAGGGGCGGGACCGCTCTCCGGAGGTGGGTGGGGGCGAGAAACATGAGGCCTATATCAACGGAGATAACTAGGAGGTTCGACGACAGCAGGGAGCAGGTGGCGGCCCTGGCGAAGGTACTCTGCGGGCGCCTGGCCCCTGAGTATCTCCTCTGGAACGGCCGGACGAGGTAGGCGACGACAGAGGAGGCCCATCCATCCAAACCCCCATTTTTTCCAAACCACCGGTTTAACCCGCCCGTTGGGGGCCATAGCCCCTGTGGGCGGGGCCGGTGGCTCCGTCTGTGGGGGTTGTGGCTCCGGGCGGGCTGGGCGCGAAGAGGGGCTGGGCGATTCCCTAGCCTCCCCCTGGCCCGGCGCGAGCCGGTGGAGGGCCTTTCCCGAAAGGGTGGAAGCATGGGTAGAGAAGGAAGCGGGACCTCCCCGATCCCTGCCTTCGGGGACGGGGTGGGAGTGTTAGAGGGGGCTGCTCCCGGCCCAAGGTGAAGGGAGACGGCCTCTGGCCGGATATTGGGTTGCAGGGCCGCCAAGACGAGGGGAGGGGGATGGAGATGGACATAGACCCGGAGATTGAGGAGACGACGGAGAAGGCCATGGAGCATCTGAGAAAGCATCTTAACGAGACGGAACTACGCGAATACGAGAGATATTATGAATACTTCAGAACAGCACCCTCCGAAGATGTGAGGTATTACAACGCCTACAGGATCTTACGGCGGTATCTAGCGGAGGTGGGCTGATTGTCGGAGCCAAAGGTGTATGAGTTTAAGAAGGCTGATGTCCGCATCGAGGTCTTCAGGTATGACACAAAGATAACAATTACTCAGGGACTGGGCGAGGATCCAATAACGATATTGGTGTCTCAGAATTTGTGCTCCGACCCCAACAGACTAGCCAACGAGCTTATAGTGGATATTTTTGAGGGGGTGGGCTGATGGTGTATCCGGAGGTCGCCGAGCTGGCTACTGAGAGGGCTATGAATTATCTGAGGACGAGGCTTAGCGGCGAGGAGCTAGGGAGGTATGAGGGCTACTACATGGTCTTCAGGGACTACGGGGCAGACGAGGGCACCCGACACTACAAGTCCTTCCTAATCATGCAGAGATTCATTGCCGAGGCGTGGCGACAACTATCTGAGAGGTTCCTAGAGGTCTTTAGATACCCCGTAGAGAGGGTTCTGAACATCACTCCGACACCTGACGGAATAATTATTGTGCAGAACGAGTGGGATGGAAGGCTGAGGACTTGGATGATACCCTCCATCGCGACGCTGAGGTGGCTTATACATGAGGCCACTGCTGGAGAGACGCCGCCGAGAATCTACCACCTACCACCACTCAACTCGATAGTCCTAGAGAGGGTGCAGGTGGAGAGGTTCCACATAGTAGCCAGGCCATACGAGATAAAGACACAGAATGAGGGGGTGTAGGGATATTGAAGTTCTACGCGGATGTTCATAGGACTAAGAGGAACGGCGAGGGCTTCAGGATAACATATACTACTGACGGAATAACTTTCAAGCATGTAGACAGCTTCAGCGAGATCCCTGCTGGGCCCGGAGACAAGCTATTCACAGACACATTACCCGTCCAGCATACGGATGGTGCTATAGAACTACTAAGGAGGGGGGTAGAGGTCTATTATCTCAGGAGGCTTACACTGATTGAGAAGATTCGCAAGGAGCATAAGCTGCCGAAGAGCGCTAGGGGAGACATAAGGGCATTGATGAAGATAGGAGAGAGGTGGTTCAGGAGGGTTACCGAGGACTTCCTAGTCTTGAGGAGGATGATTCTGGCCTATAGGTCTCTATTGAAGACTCATCAACAATTACTCAATAAGTATAAGGCTTTGTCGGATGTTGAGAAGGTGGTTCTGAAGCCAGCTATCTCCTCCATAGAGAAGCAGATGGTGGAGATGGCGAGACAGATAGCTGAGGAGGCTGGTAAAAGGTATCCTGTGTACAATAGGCTTGTTGAGGCTCTTGGTGTGAGTGATTCTTCGGCGTTGGAGGCGTTGGCTGAGGTGCTACTACCGGAGTGGCGTTCGTGGAGGAGGATAAGGAACTTCTTCGGACTATGGAGGAGAGATAAGAAGACATACTTCCACAAATCGAAGAATGCTAGACATGCCCTTGAAAGGCTTACAATAAGCATCAAAGGCTATGCAAGAGGAAGAGAACTCAAAGAAGTCCTAAAGACCATCTGGATAAATTTGAAGGCCCAGAAGGCCGGGCTTACCGCTCCAGCCTGACGGAGAAAAGACCCAGAAGGTTGGAGCGGCCATAGAGATGTACCTGCCACTCCATAAGGAGTGGTGTGGTCTGTAGATATTACCTTCCGGTCTTCTGGGTTTCTCTAGTGTCGGGCTGGGGAAATTTCGACCCCTCCCCCCCTCTTTCCTCCCCCTCGTTACCTTCTTCTAAGCTATGTCTCCAAATCCAGTTTATATATAGGACCTCGGGGTGATTCGTCCGGATTGAGGCGCTGTTCCTATGGCGTGGCAACCCTCACCTAAGACATATAATGTCCAAATAACGGGTTTGTATAACTGAAGACTTCACTTCCTATAGTAGCCTCGCGAGTAGAAATAGATGCTTTGTGGCCTAATTCTACCTCTCTGTTTTCTTCTTTTGTTTGTCGGATCTTATCTCGCATGCATGTTTATTAGTGTGTTGTATATATATTTGTCTTCTGCAGGGAGCTAAGAGGCTCCGGAGCCGCCGGTCTCCTTAAGCACGAAGTAGAGCTTCCTCCCGACGCGCTGCTTGGATGCTAAGCCGAGTGCCACGAGCTGGTTGAGATAGACGCTCTCGAGGGACCTCGAGCGGCCCGTCTCCATGGAGACCTCGAGCGCCGTGACACGCCCCTTATTCCTCAGTACTTGGTAAGTCTTGGCTAGGTGCGGCGCGAGCTCTATCTTGCTGACTTCACCCACCTTCCTAACGGAGGTCGTGTTGGAGACGTAGTACATCGGCTTTGCCCTGATGTACTGATCGAGGAGTAGGTTAAGTCTCTCCCCAAACTCCTCTATGAAGCGGGTCATCTCTGCGGGCAGAGGCTCAGCGCCCACGCCCTCCACCCTCCTCCTCTCACCCTCCTCAGCCCCACCCTCAGCCAAGATGTACACATAGAGGGGGAGCTCCCTGCAACTCGCCGGGTTAAAGTTAGCGCCACACTTTCTGCAGGTTATGACGCCCTCAACCCCGTCGAGCTTGTAGCCGCAGTTTGGGCACCCCATCCTTGCAGAGTAGAGCGTCGAGACCTCTTTCCCACAGGAGGGGCACCTCTCCCGAAAGTCGAGCGAGGCGGAGCCACAGCTAGCGCAGACTTTGATGACCTCTATGAGAGCCTTCCTCAGCACGCCGAGCGACTCTAGGAGTCCCATCAGCCTCTCCGTCTCAGCCCCGCGAGTCGCAAAGAGGGCGTCAGCTTCTGGGTATATTACCTTGCCGTTCCTGTTAGAGCTCAACTTCGGTCGAATAACTGTTAATCCACGGCTCTTCAGGAGTTTCCTCAGTAATGGCGCGAGCAGCCTTATATCAGTCTCAGCAACGGCCCTGGCCTCTCCTTTTTCTATCTCCAACCCCATACCGCCCATAGAGCCCCCCAACTGTCAAGCTCCTTTACAGGAAGCAGGATATTTAGCTTACCGAGGCGACTTTTCCCATAAGCACAAGCTTCACCAGAGTTTTCTGGAAAACGGAAATATCAGGAGACCCGGGTCTCAGGGCCGGCCAGACGTATCATGACGATGAGCGGTATGAGGATCAGCGGGAAGACTATGAACATGTAGACCGACAGTACCGCACCGGCCGCCTCCCAAGCGTAACCGACAAACAGTGTAAGCAATATCGTGAGAATCGTCGTGACCGACTGCTGGACACCCCACACGGTGCCCCTATGTGCCTCCATCAAGAAGGCCGAGAGCCTCGAGTCGAGGGAGGGTATTACGAAGATGGCAAGCCCCGACTCAAGGATAAGGACGAGCAGCAGCTGGGTCAACGTGTATGTCGAGGCTAGAATAATTATGGCGGGGACTTTGAGCAGCAGCTCGGCGACACAGAGGATAAACCACCTGTCGGCACTCTCCACGAGCCGCCCACCTATGGGAGCGAGCACGGAGTAGAGCGCCGCCTCCGCCCCAAGAACCAGCGAGAAAGACGATTCGCTTATAGATGCGACTTCGCGGGCCCATAGAGGTATGAGGATAGAGCCCACCACACCGCTCGAGGCGAGGTAGATCCCGCGGGTCAGGACGAGCAGCGCGATTACGTGCCTCCTCAGCTCCAAGTATGCCTTAGACATCGTCTCCGAGAGCTTTATCGCGGCTCTAGGACGCGGAGCCTCCCTCAGCAGGACCCTGACGACCGACGCCGAGAGCGCCGCGACACCCACGGAGAGAATAGCGGCGCCGTATCCGAACCCCTCTATCAGAAAACCCACCGTCAAATACCCTACAATGGAGCTGGCGTTTATCAATGCGAAGTAAATCCCATATGCCCTCCCGTATCTCTTCGGGTCGACGACGTCTCCGATGTATGCGAAGACGGCCGGGGCGGTAAAGGCTACGGGGACCCACGAGACCGTGAGCGGCATGATGGCCTCCTCCCATGTGTGAGCTGCGGAGAGGGCTAGGTATGAGGCCCCAATCACTAGCGGGCCCAGCACGAGTGGAGGCTTCCTACCGACAAGGTCGCTGACGAGACCGCCGAACAACAGAACTGCAGCATAGAAAACACGTGAGAAAGAAAGTACCCACGTAACCTCCGAAACGCTTGCGCCTACCTCCCTTAGGAAGTAGGGGAGAAAAGGGCTGAACCCGCTCCCGAACGCATTAGCAACGAAGAGAGACCACACAAGAATCCAATAGTCCCGAGGCAGGCCTGTGTTCAATCTGATCAACACTTATCAACACCAGCAACTTACCATAAACCAAAAGGCGGTCTCTTAAAAAAATAGTACGGCCAATATCAATCTAGATAGATTTAAATATAATGAAAAACGGGGAAAAATAGCCAAAAAATTGCATTTCTCACGCATAAACTGTTTTCCGAATTCCCAAATATAAAGCGAAAAACTCGCCAGATAGGAAAAAGTTTATAGGGGTCAAGCACCCCCACTTCCTCCGGAGGTCGTGAAACAATGACGGGTCCTAGGATTGGAGAGAATCCCTGGAATTAAGTCACCTCTCGGGCTAAGGATTCTTCATGTAGTGGAGGTATTTTCAATTCTGTTTTAATCCATCCATAACCATCCCTAAATAGTTCCCTCGTCAAGGCATACGCATCTGCATCCTCTATGATGTATATCTCGCCCTCTACCGAGCTCTTTGACAATTCGTTAGACATGTATTTAATGGCGGTTCTGAATTGCTTGTAGATCTCAAGGAATATCATGAAGGTGTCATCGTCTAGAACTTGATAGAACTTACAGTAGGGTGTAGAGATAAATTTCCTGAAGAGTTCCTCGACAACTTTTCTCGTGCCACACCTTATCTCCAGCCACATCTTAGCTATCGAGGGGTCTGTGACGCCTGCTGGATACCATCCTATAACATATCCTGCTATCAGCCCCTTCCTGACGATGTGTTCTTGGAAGTGGTATCGGAGTAGTCGCGGATCCCTTTTCTCAGACGGTGAGATTCTAGTCATTGGTACAAAGGCGTCATTCAAGAGCTCTGTAATAATGGAAAGGTCCAAACTGTCTATGAGGTAGTTGGTTTGTTCGTCTGCCGAGGCCTTCTGGACGACGACATCGCACACCTCACAATCATATTCTTTATCCGGGATCCTCCAAACACCCTGCTCAAAGTCGAACAATTGATATGATACGTGTGGATAGCCTACCTCGGTGACCCCGCGTATCTCAAAGTCCTGAATAATGCCGCCCCGCTCTAGGTCCTCAAGGTATTCTCTGAAAAGATTGGAATAGCGCTGCGGTGGTGTGAGTATTGCTAGATACTCGTTCTTGAAGGCTATCTTGCAGTGGTAGGTGAGGTAGGATTCTTTGCCAAGCTCATGCAAGAGTCTCCTAGCGATTCTGAGTCCGTCATCCGTAAATCTGATCCGTGCTAACTGTCTTGTGAGGCCCATCCTGTAGAGGTTAGGGATCATATTGATTCGGAAGCCGAGTTCTCTGAGCTGCTTCTTCACCTTGTAGCGGACAGTCTCGCGGGGGATGCCAGTCACCATTGAGAGTAGCGAGAGGTTTCTGGGTCCGTACCTCTTGAGTGCGTCGAGCAGTCTTATGAACTGTGACTGCGAGTTTCCGGTTCCGTCAGAAATCTTGGCCAATTTTGATGGGTTGAGTGGGTTGTTGACAGTCATTTCAATCTTGAGCATTAATGGTGTTACTTATATATAAATTTTCTCCTAAGAGGCTTTTTAACATATGAAGCTGATTATCTGATTGACAAAATTTATATAGGAGGGGCCTTATGTTTAATCAGCATTGATAGGTCAAGTGAAGAAGGAGAATAGTAAGATGGCGCTTGGGCGCCGGGGCGAGCCTGTCTTTCCACTCAGCCTGCCCCTCATGTGGGTGGGTCGGGGAAGGAGAGTCGCTGAGGTCACGGCTCTATCTAGAGACCTCTCCAGCACCGTTGTTCTCCTATCCTCTGTCCTATCTAGGCGGTCCATGGACGTCTTGTGCGGATCAATGACTAAGAAGCCTGGCGGCGAGATCGTGTTCACGATATTCCTCGACTACACAGACTCGGGCCTCAGCCTCGAGAGTCTCAGAGAGTCTCTCAGCTCATTCGGCGTTGTTGAGAGAGTCATGACGAACGGCACGGTGGCGGAGGGCGTAACCATCAATTCTCATGCCTTTCCACTCCTGTTTGGTGAGAGGCGTGTAATAGTGCTGCCAACAGAGTTCTTCGAGCGGATCGCCAACTTCTTTAGGAGCTCTCTGGGAGGCGTGGCAAACACCATCCTCTTCGAGCTTGGCAGGACGTGCGGAGCTACGTCAGCTAGATACATGGGGGGTGGCCCCAACCGCAAGAATGGTGAGGAGGTTGTCAGGATAGGCCTTGCTACGGCCCAAGCGGCCGGATGGGGTATTGTGGAGGACTTCTACGCCGACTCTTCCAAGACGTCCTGGAGAGTCTCGATAAGGGACCTGTTCGAGTGCACCTCTAGGAAGAGTGACGAGACAGGGAACAGAAGCCACTTCTTCCGAGGATACTTGACCGGCCTCTTCCAAGAGGCTTACGGGCTCGAGAGGGCCTCGTGCGTCGAGACACTCTGCGCCGCAAACCACGCCGCCTCCTGCGAGTTCGCCATCTGGGTCTAGGCGGGGCCTCCAGCGCTGGCCACTTTACCGCTCCGGTGATAGCCTATTCTAGAATGAGCTGCGGCTTCTGCTTAAAAACTGAGCAGTGCCAAAAACCGCCCACCAAAGCAGAGATGGGAACCACTTTTAAACCTCAAAGGCATATCTGGGACCACCCTTTCCGAAAGGGGAGGCAGGGGGCGCTCGCTTAGGGGACGAGGACGGTCACTTGGTATCTCTTCCCGCTACTCGGACCTCGGGGTCGCCGACAAGAGCCATCGCGAGGCCAACCTTCCGCTTCATACCCCCCGAGAGCTTGGAGAAGAGGCGGCCCCTGACCTCCCAAAGTCCAAGCCCCTCCAAGAGATCTCTGAAGCTCTTCCCAACCCCCTTAGCCGCCGCGGCGAGAAGGACATTCTCGTACACCGTTAAATTGTCTACAGCGCTGAACTCCTGGGGCAGAACACCGATTATCCTCTTGATTTTCCCCACATCTGAGCGGCTCCTGATGTTAAGGCCCATTATATAGGCCTCGCCGGATGTAGGCGTCCTCAGACACTCTAGTATCTCGGGTATACGTATAGTGTTGTCTGTCCTTTTCCCCTGAATATTACCTCATTACCCCATAAATCCAACTGTATTGGGATGTTGCCGTGTTCTAGTCCCAATATGTGTCTTAGTTTAGATTTCTCCTTCTTTACTACGCCTATCTCTTTTTCTATTCCCCCAATGTTTGTTAGTGTGTAGTAGATTTCTCTTGGTAGTATTAGCCCCTTTGAAGTCTTTATATATCCTGGTAGTAGTTCCTTGGCGCTCTCTATGAAGTATAGGATGTTTCCGTCCATGTCTAAGTCCTTCTCGTATTTTATGGCCCAGTAATACTTGTTGTAGAGTATCTTGACTTCTATCTTTCTGGCCCCTCCCTCCGCCTTCTCCATCAACCCCCTCAATACGGGGTTTAGAGAGATTCTTACGAATGGTTTGTCAAGCTTATAATGGGTCTAGGTTGGTGGTGGCCCGATTGTTGGGGCCACTACTCTTTATATGTGAGGCCGGTGGAGGGTCTTATCCGAGCGGGTGATGGGGATGGAGGGGGATGGTGGAGAGGTTCCACATAGTTGCGAGGCCATACGAGATAAAGACACAGAATGAGGGGTTGTCTGAATGAGTAGGGTCTTCATAGACTTCGGACGTAACAGGGTCTATGCCCTCCCAGAGGATGGTGAGGAGGTGGTAGTCTTCAACGACTTCCTAGAGATGTTTGAGAGGTTGAGGCCGACGATTGTGGTGGCTGACAGCTATCCGAGAAAGCTTCAAGCCACTATAACGCGGCTTGGCGGGGCTGTGTTCCTGAGGCTTAGGGATCTTAAAAAGCTCTCCGAGGAGCGAAAGAACAATGGCCTTAGGAAGACAGATGAGAACGACGTGAAAACTCTGAGAGAGATGTTCTATGAAGATCCAGATCTATTCCAGCCACTCTATGCTTCTCCTGTGGAGCTTGAGGTTAGGGCTCTGACGGAGCTTTGGGTGGAGCTTGCTGGGATAAAGAGGGCGGCGAAATATACGCGGACCACGATAGATGATCCATTAGCTGTCGAGACTCACAGAGTGCTTCAGCGCTACACTGAGAGGCTGGTGACTAGGATTCATGAAAAGGCTTTGGAGCTACCGCTCTACAGGATGGCCGTCGAGAGGCTCGGTCTTAAGGGTCCTTCGCTGGCCTACATCGTCTCACACGACACCATCTCCTTCAAAACATTGTCTAGGACTGGGTTGGAGACGCGCTATGAGCTGTTCAGACGTCGATGGAAAGGTAGAGGATTACGGAGCCAACTACTGATACGATTGGCATACGCAACAATCACACATAGAAATCAGAGGTATCTAGCAATCTATGAGAGCTATCATCGGAAGGGTAAGAAGCATTGGCAGGCAACCCTACGCGTGGCGAAAAGAATCCTTAGAGACATCAGAAGACTAGCGATGGAGGCACAGGAGGCCGGACAGGCTCCAGCCTGACGGAGAAAAGACCCAGAAGGCTGGAGCGGTCAGGAGAGAATTCCCGCCAATAGAGTGGCGTGGTCATAGCTCTATTTCCTTCCGGCCTTCTGGGCCTCTCTAATGTCTGGCTGGAGAAGTCCCAACCCTCCCCCCTTCTTTCCCATATTCATGAAGCTTCTCTCCCCTATTCTCTCCTCACCCTTCGGTACGTCTCGAGGGCCCAGGGGAAGATTCCCGACTCCTCCGCCGCGAAGTGGGACTCGAGGATCTGCCTCAGCCTCTCCCTCTTATCTCTCAACTCCTCAGGGCTCTCAGCGCGTGTCAGCTCCGTTATTAGCTGGTGGACCTCTCTATGCTGCTGGAACACCTTTATTGCGTTCTCAGCCCCTTGCCTGCCGTAGGCTTCTAGCAGTATCTTGAGGATAGTCGCCTCCTCGTCGATAATGTGTTGGTCGAGGTAGGGCTTGAAATCTTTCAGAGCCTCGGCGACCTCTTTGTCCCGCCCCTCAGATATTAGGTGGTGTATCTTGAGGAGGAGGACCCTCACGTTTTTATGCTCCTCTATGAGTATCTTGACCAGCTCGGGGAGTTCCAAGCTACGCGGCCTCAAGAATCCTCAAGGGCCATGTGATTCTCCCCCAAATAGGTAGTGTCCAAATAAGGCTTTAAATACTGTCTTGGGGCGTCTATTTCTACTCGCGAGGTTGTTTCAGGAGGACCTCAGCTATATAAACCCGTTATTTGGACGCTACCGGAGATGAGCCAAAAATGCTTATTTGGACACTATATCCCCCAAATATAGCAATGAGTTTTTGAGCAGGCTGCGAGAACATCATCGGGAATAAGGGGGTTTGTCGATTAGTCTCGGGACTGTGAGGCGGGTTGTGGAGGATGCTATGGCAATTCTCTCGAGGGAGGGGCCGGTCCTGCGTATCGAGGCGGGGAGCGCCCTAGTTGTGGGGGATACGCATGGAGACCACGAGACCTCCGAGAGGGTGCTGGACAGGTGTGCGAGCGGAGTGATGGTTTTTCTCGGAGACTATGTTGACCGCGGCCCCTACCAGCTCGAGAACCTGGTTAGACTCCTAGAGGCGAAGCAGACAGAGCCATCCCGGGTCTACCTGCTCAGGGGGAACCACGAGACGCGAGAGATGAACATGTACTTTGGCTTCTACGACGTCGTGTCTAGAAGGCTTGGCGCAGGCGCCTACAGCCTCTTCGCGGAGCTCTACGCCACCATCCCCATCGGAGCAGTCCTGAACCGCTCAACAATACTGCTACACGGCGGGGTCCCAGAGGGCGCCTCCTCAATAAGCGATCTGGAGCAGCGTGGGAAGCAGGGAGAGGATCTGGAGGACCCGGTAGTCTTCCAAGCTCTCTGGAACGATCCTAGCGAGGGACTGGAGGAGTTTGGCCCGAGCCCGAGGGGAGGCATGGCGAGGCTCTTCGGTAGGAGGGCGCTCGAAAGGTTCCTCTCCTCGAGCCGCTGCGAGAGGCTGGTCAGGGCTCACGAGCCTGTCCCAGGCGGATACGAGGTGCTCTTCGGCCAGATGCTCGCGACGGTCTTCTCCTGCAGATACTACCACATAAGGCCAGCAGTGGCAGTTATCGGTGCGGGCGGGCTCAGCTTCACCTACGTCGACGAGCTGTAGGTCTGGTGGAGTGAGAGCGCGACAAACCTTAACGCAGTTCTTATAGAGGGGTGCAGGCCTCTGGGATCCACCTCGCCGGCGATCCTTCTTCTGACGGCGGCCTCAAGCTCCTCAACGCGGCCCGCCCCTCTAGCTAGGCTCCTGGCCAGCCCAACGCAGGCTTCTATAACCTCGATATACTTCTCCATCAGCGCCTCCGAGGCGATTAACGGCCCATAATGCGGCGTCAGGAGCAGTCTGGGGCCCAACCCGAAGAGCTTCTTGATGCTCGCGAGGGCCAGCTCGTAGTCGTAACGCGGGGGGACGGCGTTGGGTATGTAGTAGCTGGCGAAGGGGTACCTGGACGGGACTGCGTCGCCAGTCACGATGTATCCCCTCTCAACTATCTCGAGCGAGAGGTGGTGCGGGGCGTGGCCCGGGGTGTAAACCGCCCTGACAGTTAGACCGCCGAGACCAATCTCCTCACCATCACCCAATACGTAGGTCCTTCCCTCCTCGGTGGGCCTCATACCTCCCATCCGCTGTAGGAGGCCGTCGCTGTAGATTGACCTCACGCTTGCGAGAAGCCTGGAGGGGTCCACGAGGTGTGGGACAGCCCTCTCGTGGGCATAGACCCCGGAGAGAGGGTAGGACGCGAGGAGGTCGCCTGACGCTCCGCAGTGGTCTAGGTGCGCGTGGGTGGGTATTATGTATCGCAACTCGCCCTTCTCCACGCCTATTCTTGTGAGCGCCGAGACGATGCGGGCGGCCCCTGAGGCGTAGCCGGTGTCCAGGACCGCGGCGTAGCGGCTGCCCCTCACCACGTAGGCGGCGACCGTGTTCCAGTATCCCAGGCCGCCGGTATCGACCACATATACTCCCTCAGCTATCTCGGATACCGGGAACATCCCCGTAACGGATCCATGAATATCTAGGTAGAATACCTTTTTAGTTTGGCGGGTAGATGGATTCGCGTGGCTCTAATCGGTATCGTCGGCTGCGGGAGGGTCGGTGTCTCTACGGCGATACAGGTCGCGATGAAGGGTCTGGGTGACTTGGTGCTAATAGACATCATCCAGGGGCTTCCGCAGGGTGAGGCGCTAGACCTCTCACACATGGCGTCTATACTCGGGATCGATGTCGAGATCACGGGGTCAAACGACTACCGCGACCTCTCCGGCGCGGACCTCGTGATAGTGACGGCCGGCGTCGTTAGGAGGGCCGACATGACTAGGATGGACCTCCTGACTAAGAATGCCTCGATCGTCTTGGATGTTTCAGACAAGATACGCGAGTACGCGTCGAGGTCACGGGTGATCATGGTGACTAACCCCCTCGACGTGATGACCTACGTGGCGCTGAGGAGGACGGGGTTTGAGAGGGAGAGGGTGATGGGCTTCAGCGGCCTCCTAGACTTCGGCCGCTTCAGATACCTTGTGGCCAGGGAGCTAGGTGTCTCACGATCCTCAATCATCGGCCCGATAATAGGTGAGCATGGCGACTCGATGGTCCTGTTGCCGAGGCTCACGACGGTGCTTGGGGAGCCGCTTACCTCGCTGCTCCCGAGTGAGAGGATCAGGGAGCTGGTGGAGAGGACTAGGAGGGCTGGGGCCGAGGTGATCTCCTTGAAGGGCTGGTCGGCGAGCCATGCACCTGGGGCCGGTGCGGCCCTGATGGCTGAGGCTATTATCCGCGATACTAACGCTGTGGTACCCGTCTCTCTCTACCTCAAGGGCGAGTACGGCGTGGAGGGCGTCTGCGTCGTTGTCCCAGCGGTCCTGGGGTGGAGCGGCGTCAAGAGGGTGATAGAGCTCAGCCTGACTGAGTCCGAGAGGTCTGAATTCCTGAGGAGTGTTGAGGTTGTGAGACAGGCCCAGCAGGCTGTGGACCAGCTAATCCATTAGCCCGGATCGGTGTTAGTACGATCCTCTCGCCAAGCAGGCTTATCTTCACGTGGTCGCCTATAGAGAGGCCCAGCCTCTCCGCCAGGCGCGAGGGTATGGTAACTCTCCGCCCAGATATAACCTTCTGGACCGCCTCCTCCGAAGACTCCTGAGCAACCACCTCCTCACCCTCAGTTAGGGCCGTTGTACTCGGTGGGTTGGCTTGGGGTTGGGGGCTCGAGGGCTGGCTTGGCGGGGGCTGGGGCGCCGTGGAGGGCGCTGGTGGTCTCCGCCTCCTCCTAGTAATGGCCCAGAGCCCGAGCCCTCCCCCTAGGGCGGCGATGCCGACGCCCTGCGCCACGGCCACGTTTCTGAGGAACCCGCTCTCGCCGAGCGCCTGGCTGAGCATCCCCTCCAGAACACCCTTCTGTCTCTCAACCTCGCCCAGCCTCCCCTGTAGCTCCCCGATCGTCTTGACGGCGCCCTCGTAGGAGGACCTCAGCCCCTCGTGCCTCGCCTGAAGGTCGCTGTACATGCTCCTCATGGATGCTAGGTCTCTGGAGACGGCCTCGTAGTCCCTCCTCAGCTCCTCGAAGCTCTTCTGGAGGGCGAGGTAGCTGTCCATCAGGCTCTTGTTACGCTCGTCGAGGGCCGAGTAATCCTTCAGCAGCGCTGTGTATCTATCGTTTAGCGCGGAGAGCTGTCGGCCGAGGGCCTCGCTAAGCGTCTGAAGCTCCGCGATCTTGTCCCTGAGCCTCTGATTCTCTAGGGTGAGGGCCTGCAGGTCGGCCTTCAGCTGCTCCTCCCTACTAGCAGCGTCCTGAAGCCTGGCTTCAAGCCTGCCTAGCTCGCTCCTCAGCCGGTCAACCTCTGCCCTGAGCCTCGAGACCTCCTGGTTCGCCGAGGCGAGCATCGACGAGAGCCTCTCGTAGGATATCTGCCTAACAGTGCTGAGGTAGAACGTGTTTGTCAGCTCGATCGTCGTAGTGTCGATGGTGTAGCTTGTGGTTAGCCGGGCTTCGAGGAAGGGGTCGATCCTTACAGGTGAGGGGATGCAGAGGACTATGTTCTTGAGCAGGACGACCTGTGGTCCTGCGACATCGAGGGTGTCGATTAATAGCTGGTCGTAGAGCACCTGGCTCCCAGCGTCGTAGAAGTAGGTTACCTTGAGTCTAAGGTTCAGGTCTTCGAGCGCAGAGAGCGCCGTCACCTCTATCTGGACGTTGAAGCACGAGCCGATCTCTACCTCCGGCGGGTAGGTGAGCCTGACCTTCAGCCTGCCATCCTCGACAAGGATGTTGAATCCGCCGGGGACCGCCGACGCAGCCCCAATCATCAGGAGCAGTATAGCCAACTCTAATGCGAGTAGTAGGGGGCGCTGCACCCGACTCACCACGCCTTCAAGTGGATAGCGTATCGTATTTAAACGAATCACGTAGCGCGTGAGGGCCTACGGCCCGTAAGCTCCTCCACCAGGATCCTGGCCGCCTCCAGCGACGCCCGCTCCTGGGCCTCTCTAGTCTGCGACCCTATGTGGGGGGTGGCGACTAGGTTGGGGATGCTTAACAGCTCTAGGTCCCGCGGAGGCTCCTCGGAGAAGACGTCGAGCGCGGCACCCGCTATCCGTCCTTCTCGGAGGGCTTTCTTCAGGGCCTGCTCATCCACTACTCCTCCTCGCGAGGTGTTGATTAGGTAGGCTGTAGGCTTCATCATGCTGAGTTCACGCTCTCCTATGAGTAGCCTCGTATCCTCCTTCAGGGGGACATGTATTGTGACGAAGTCGGATCTCGCTAGCAGCTCTTCGAGGCTGACCTGCTCCGCCCCGTACTCTGCGAGATCCTCGGTCGCGAACTTGAGCACGTCGTAGACGAGTATCTTCATCCCAATCCCCCGCGCTATCCTCGCCACCACCCTCCCTATCCTCCCGAAACCGATAATCCCCAGCGTCTTTCCCATCAGCTCTGCACCGAGAACCCCATGCTTGATCCACTCACCCCTCGAGAGCGCCGAGGCAGACCTGACGACGCCGCGCGCCAAGCTCAGCATAAGAGCCACCGCCAGCTCGCCAACAGACTCCGCGACGGCGTCTGGAGTGTTATAGACCTTGACGCCAATCCTATCCAGCTCTGCCACCGCTATGTTGTCGAGCCCGGACCCGGCCCTTACGACGACCCTCAGACTGCCTCCCGGCGCCACCGGCTTAACGCGGACGTTGCCCCTCACAACCACCGCATCATACTCGTGGTAGATCCTGTCGAACTCTTCCTGAGTGATGCTGGGCCTGTGGTCCACCACTAGGCCCGCGGCCCTCATCAGTCCGAGGCCCTCGACGCTGAAGGAGCAGGCAACTAGGACCTTAGGCAAAGCCTCGTCTCGCACTAAGCAGGGGGCTGGAGCAGGATTTTATGGTTAGTGCGGAGTTGGTTTAATATTTCGGCTGGTTAGTCTATCGGAGCTAGATTGAAGGGGGGCCGGACGGCGAGGGATGAAGGGGAGCTCCTAATGCTTCCGGGGCCTACGGATGTCCCGGAGGAGGTCTACGAGGCGCTCGGCAGGTCCCTGATAAACCATCGGGGGAGGGAGTTCAGGGAGCTCCACCGGTCCCTTATCGATAAGCTCCGCAGGGTAGTTGGGACCTCGGGGGATATCTTTGTCTTAACCTGCTCCGGGACTGGGGGGGTCGAGACCGCCCTCTCAAACACAATAGAGAGGGGGGACAGGGTGGTGGCCTTTGTCTCGGGCCAGTTCGGCGAGAGGCTGGCGGCGGCCGCCTCCTACTATACTGACAACCTGAGCGTCGTGGAGCAGCCTTGGAGGAGGGCTCCGACGGCCGAGGATGTTAAGCGGGCCCTGGGGGAGCGGGACGGCGTAGACGCCGTGCTTCTGGTCCATAACGAGACCTCGACCGGGGCCCTGGCCCCCGCGATAGAGCGGATAGCTGAGGAGTGTAGGAGGGCTGGAGCGCTCCTCATCGTGGACGCCGTTACCTCGCTCGGAGGCGTCAAGTTTGGGTTCGACCAGGCTGGGATTGATGTCTTGGTCGCTGGTACTCAGAAGTGTCTCGCCGCACCTCCGGGCCTCGCTGTGATCGCGGTCTCGGAGAGGGCCTGGGAGAAGATCGAGTCTCTGAAGAAGAGGCCAGCATACTTCGACCTGCTCCTCCACAGAAAGTTTATGGAGCGGGGCGAGACCCCTTACACACCGGCGATAAGCCTCTTCTACGGCCTAGACGCGGCCCTCAGCAGGATAATCTCGTTCGGAGTCGAGAGGTGGGTTGAGAGGCATAGAGCTGGGGCCGAGGCCTACTACAGGGTCGCAGACGAGCTGGGGCTCGAGATCTACCCCGAGCCCGGCTTCAGGTCCACAACCCTCATCGCGATCCGCCTGCCCGACGGAGTGCAGGACACCGCTGTCGCCGAGACTATGGCGGAGGAGTTCGGAGTCCACGTCGGGGTTGGGGTCTCTAGGGAGAGGGGGAGGATGATCAGAATTGGTAGCATGGGGGAGGTGACAGCGTGGAAGACCAAGAGGACGCTCAGGGCCCTCTGCGAGGCGCTGAGCAGGCACGGCGTCAAGCTGCCGCCCAGCGACTCCATCATCGAGAATATAGTGGACGAGAGTTTCTCGAGCCGTGGGTTCTAGGCGGCCCCACTACAGGAGCCTGGCCGCGGCCTCTGCAACGCCGGCAGGCGTCTCAGCTACTAGCACCCCGGCCTCGCTGAGCCTGTTTATCTTGGTCTGGGCGTCTCCCATCCCTAGCGAGATTATGGCTCCTGCGTGCCCCATCCTCTTCCCCGGCGGAGCCGTCCTCCCCGCGATGTAGGCGACGACGGGCTTGTCATAGTTTTCGCGCCTAATGTATTCAGCAACCCTCTCCTCGGCATCGCCCCCAATCTCTCCTATCAGGACGACGAGCCGCGTCTCAGGATCCGCCCTCATCATCTCGAGGATCTCTATGAAGCCTGTGCCGACGACCGCGTCCCCACCTATCCCCACACAGGTGCTTTGGCCCAGCCCCCTCTCCGTCAGGTTCTGGGCTATCTCGTAGGTCAGCGTCCCGCTCCGTGAGACGATTCCAACGCTCCCCCTCGAGAAGGCATCGCCCGGCATTATCCCGAGCTTACACTCGCCCGGCGTTATCACGCCCGGTGTGTTCGGCCCGATGATCCTGACGCCCCTTAAGGAAGCGTACCTTACGAGCCTCATCGTGTCGTGGGTCGGTATTCCCTCGGTTATCAGCACTATCAGCCTTATCCCAGCCTCGATGGCCTCGTAGCAGGCGTCCACCGCCCCTGCTGCTGGGACAAAAATGATCGAAGCATTTATCTCGGGGTGGGCCTGGATGGCCTCTTCCACAGAGTCGTAGACCGGGACGCCGTGGACCTGGGCTCCACCCTTCCCCGGCGTCACTCCCGCCAAGATCCGCGTACCGTATCTGAGCATCGCCTCCGTGTGAAAGCTACCCTGCCTCCCCGTTATCCCCTGGACAAGAACCCGCGTCCCTGACCCTACTAGAATCGCCAAGCCCAAAAACGCTTAAGAGATCCTAACTATTAATATACTGTTAGGGTCGCCAAATGGCGCCACTTGGCCCCATCCATTTGTAGGTTTTTCTTCTTGTATTGTATTGCCCAATAATACCTGTTATAGAGTATCTTGACCCTTATCTTCCTGTTCTCTCCCTCCGCTCTCTCCATCATCCTCCTCAATATGGGGTTTGGGGTGATTCTTATGGATGGTTTGTCCAGGTCGTAGCGCGCCCAGCTCAGGAATTTTTCCTACTGTTAGAGCCGCTTCTCCCTAACTTTTTCTAGTAGCTTGCTTACTGTCTGTTGCGACTGGGGTAGGCCAAGCCTTTAGACATAAGTTTCTTCCTAGCTAGTGGTCTAACCGGCCTATTGGGGCCACCACTCTTTATATGTGGGGCCGGTGGAGGGTCTTATCCGAAACGGGTGATGGAGATAGGTTGGTGATGGCTTATCTGAGGACGAGGCTTAGTGGCGAGGAGCTAAGGAGGTACGAGGGCTACTACATGGTCTTCAGGGACTATGGGTAGACGAGGGTGTGCGGCACTACAAGTCTTTCCTAATCATGCAGAGATTCGTCGCCGAGGCGTGGCGGGAGCTATCCGAGAGGTTCCTAGAGGTCTTTAGATACCCTGTGGATAGGGTTCTGAATATTACTCCGACTCCAGACGGAATAATTGTTGTTCAGAACGAGTGTGATGATAGGCTGAGGACTTGGATGATACCCTCCATCGAGACGCTTAGATGGCTAATATACGAGGCGACGGTTGGAGAGACACCGCCGAGAATCTACCACCTACCACCACTCAACTCGATAGTCCTAGAGAGGTGCAGGTAGAGAGGTTCCACATAGTTGCGAGGCCATATGAAGTAAAGACCATAGAACGGGGGTGGTCTGAATGAGTAGGGTCTTCGTTGACTTCGGACGCAACAGGGTCTATGCTCTTCCGGAGGGTGGCGGTGAGGTGGTGGTCTTCAATGACTTCCTAGAGATGTTTGATGGGCTGAGGCCGACGATGGTGGTTGCTGATAGTTATCCGAGGAAGCTTCAACCCACTATAACGCGGCTTGGCGGGGCTACGTTCCTGAGGCTTAGGGATCTTAAAAAGCTCTCCGAGGAGCGAAATAACAATGGTCATATAAAGACGGATGAGAATGATGTTAAGGCTCTGAGGCAGATATTCTATGAAGCTCCTGACTTATTCCAGCCGCTCTATGCTTCTCCGTTGGAGCTTGAGGTTAGGGCTCTGACGGAGCTTTGGGTGGAGCTTGTTGGGATAAAGAGGGCGGCGAAATATGCGCGGACCACAACAGACGATCCATTAGCTGCCGAGACTCACAGGATGCTTCAGCGCTACGCCGATAGGCTGGCGACTAGGATCCATGAAAAGGCTATGGAGCTACCGCTCTACAGTATGGCCGTCGAGAGGCTTGGTCTTAAGGGTCCTTCACTGGCCTACATCGTCTCCCACGATTCCATCGTCCTCAAGACATTGTCTAGGACTGGGTTGGAGAGGCGCTATGAGCTGTTTAGGCGTCCTTGGAGAGGTAGAGGATTACGAAGCCAACTACTGATACTTCTGGCCAATATAATGGTTTTGAACAAGCATCGTAGATATCTAGCAGTATATGAGAGCTATCGTCGGAGGGGTAAGAAGCGTTGGCAGGCAATCCTAAGGGTGGCTCAGAGAATTCTCAGAGACATCAGGAGACTAGCGGTGGAAGCCCAGGAGGCCGGACAGGCTCCAGCCCTCTGGGTCTTTTCTCCGTCAGGCTGGAGCGGCCGAATCGGTGGTCCCACTATCCCATAGGTGTGAAAAATTCTATGGGGTAGTGTGGCCGAGAGAGATCTCCATCCAGGCCTTCTGGGTTTCTCTAATGTCTGGCTGGAGAAAAACCAACCCCTCCCCTTTATCTCTCCTCTTCTACACATATTAAATGGCTTCTATAACTTCAGATCTTCGGCTTTCTCCTGTACGCCGGGGGTCTGGAAGCCGACTAAGACGGACCGCCGATTCCACGCCGCATCAAGCCCTCTAATAGACCCTTCGGTATCCTCCCAGCATCCCGCTTCAGCCTCTTCATGAGTCTTCTCATCTCACTATACTGCTTTATGAGGCGCTTTACATCCTTCTCGCTCACACCGGCTCCCCTCGCGATTCTCCTAGCTCTCGATGAATCGATGATTGTGGGGTCCCTCCTCTCCTCGGGTGTCATGGAGTTCACTATTGCCTCCCACCTCCTAACTTGAGCCTCAAGGTTGTCAAGTTGCTGTGTCTTAGCCCCTGGGATGGGTAGTGCGGAGATAATTTTCTCTAGGGGGCCCATCTTTGTCAGCTCCCTAGCTTGACGCACCATCTCTTCGATCGTGAACCTGCCGCTAAGCATTCTCTCCGCACTACTCTCGCTAAATGAGACCTCAGCCAACTTCACCCTCTCGACCAGCGATACTAGGTCAGGCATGCCCAGAAGCCGGGTGAGATAACGGTCTGCAGAAAAAGTCTCAATATCCTCAAGCCTCTCTCCTGTACCTATGAAACGTACTGGAGCGCCTGTGGCGGCCACCGCGGATAGGGCTCCGCCTGCTCTCGCGGAGGTGTCCATCTTGGTGAGCATGACCCATCCTACCCCTGCCACCTTGTGAAAAGCCTCCGCCTGGGACCTAGCCCGCTGTCCGATCGTCGAGTCGAGCACCAGGACGACCTCGTCGGGCTGAATAAGTTTTTGTATCTCCTTGAGCTCGCTCATCAGCGATTCCTGATCCTTGTGCCTACCCGCGGTGTCCACTATTATTATTTCCGCGCCCTGCTGCTTGAGTATCTCGACCCCCTTCTTGGCGATGCCAACCGCGTCGTCGCTCTCGGTCTCCCCTAAGACTGGTATGTTTTTCTCCGCGAGGAGTTGCTGGAGCTGTTGATATGCCGCGGGCCTGTAGGTGTCGGCGCAGACAACTCCTACTCGGTAGCCGTTTCTGGAGAAGTAGTGGGCTAGCTTCGCAACGCTCGTAGTTTTTCCAGACCCCTGTATCCCCACAACCATCAGAACCGTCGGCTTCTTCAGCGGCTTATACGGTCCATGAGCACCGCCCAGCAGCTGGACAAGCTCGTCGAACACTATCTTAAAGACCATTTCCCTCCTCGAGACGCCGGGGGGTGGCGTCACCCCCGCGGCCTTCCGCCTGATTTTGTCCGAAATCTCCATGACAAGCTCGACATGAACGTCTGCGGAGAGGAGGGCCCTCTGGATGTCCCTAATCAGCTCCTCCAGGACCTCCTTATCGTATCGGCCCCTACTCATGAAGCGGGTTATAGCGCCTTTAAGCGCCTCTCCAAGACCCAAGGCCTGAACCTATCTCTCAATCCTCGCTTAAAAACGGTGTCCTCGGCGACGCATCCATGAGTACACAGCGTTTATCTCGAGGCCTTTCAGATGGTTGGTTTGGGCGATGATGTAGGACTCTTAAATGACGTAATGTATGAATTGCCTTGGGGTATCTGAGCCCGGGACTCGGTGCATCGTCGATCAGGCTGTGGCGACGGCGCGTAATCTCTGTATAGGTTGTCTGAAGGTTAGCTGGGAGACTGCTATGCCCACGATTGCAAGGGCGAGCACAGATGTGAAGACAGGATAGTAGCTGCGCGTGGTTAGCCACAGGAGGGAGGCGAGGGATGGCCCTATCAGCGCGGAAACTCCGTAGGCCAAGAACACGACACCGTAGTTGACTGAGAGGTTTTTCAGGCCAAAGTATGTTGAGGTGGCCTTCGGGGCGATAGCTAGCCAACCACCAAACACCATCCAGAGCATCGAGTAGGAGAGGAGGTATAGTGGAAGAGAGTCCGCATAGAGCGCCACGAGGGAGCCGACGGATGCTAGGACGAACGAGATTAGGGCCGCCGCGCGGACATGCACCCTGTCTGCCAAGTATCCGAAAAGAGGCCTCCCAGCGCCATTGAAGACCGAGAAGGTGGCTGTGGCCGCTGCAGCCATCTCAGGGCTCAACCTAACCACTTCTTGACCATACTTCGCCGAGAGGCTGATGGCTATGAAGCCTCCCAGCGTGCCCAACACATAAGCAGACCAGAGCCCAATGAAGGTGCGTGTCCTGACCATCTCTCTCACGCCAAGCTCTATGCGGTCTGTGGCTGGGAGTGTGGCAGCGCTTCTCACAGCGGGTGGTTTTGCGCCGGATGAAGGAAGACGCAGAGGGATGGAGAGGAGAGCGAGCACTAGTCCATAAGCCACTCCTAGGGAGGCGAAGGTCCCGCTAACTCCCACCTTATAGATTAGATACGTGGCCAGAGGAGCTGTCACGAGTGGAGAGATTCCAAATCCTAGCACCGTCAAGCCGACGGCAAGGCCCCTCCGCTCCTCGAACCAGTGGCTAGAGGCCGTGATGGTGGAGTTATAGATCATAGCTACGCCGGTTCCGGCTAGCACGCCATACGAGACGATCATCATGATTAGAGGGCTGGGCTGGTTAACGGCGAGACCGGTAAGCAGCCAGCCTAAACCAACCAACGCCGCGCCTATGAGAGAGACGAGGTTCAGTTTTAGTCGTCTGAGCAGGATCCCACTGACTGGCATGTTAACAGCGAAGAATAGGAGAAATATTGAGAAGGGCAGTCCTGACTCGAGGCTCGACCAACCCAATAGGTCCTCGAGAGGCTTTCTGAATACGCTCCAGCTGTATATCGTGCCTAGTAGGACATTCGCTATAGAGCCCAACAAGACGTATAGCCATCTCGACAATTCCGGGTCGATAATTCGTGGACTGAGCCTCGATTTTTGTTATCATAGACAAATCTATGCTGTTGAGCTGAAATGCGTGATAGGTTATGCATAGCAATACGAGGAGTGGGCCAGCTTTTTTTACCCTCAAGGATATTGGCATCCTAGTAGTGACCACTAATCAGGGAGTGACGTCGCACAAGGAAGCCTCAGCCAAGGGCCTCGGGGGGAAGCTCCTTGGATACGTCTACTAGAGGGGCTGAGGAGTCGATGAGTCAGGCCCCGAGACATGATAAAGCTACTCGCGGGCCGCGATTTTTATTGTGATTACCGGTTTTTAAAATTGTATATGTTAGTTTATGTCTCGTATCTTGGATATCCGTATAGTGTTGTTTGTCCTTTTCTCTTGAATATTACCTCATTGTCCCATAGGTATAGCTGTATTGGTATGTTTCCGTGTTCTATGCCTAGTATGTCTCTTGGTTTAGATTTCTCCTTCTCTAAGCCCTTAATGTTTGTTGGTGTGTGGTGGATTTCTCTTGGCAGTATTAGTCCCTTTGAGGTCTTTATTTATCTTGGCAGTAGTTCTCTTGAGCATAGTGAGTCTAGGTTAGAGGTGGCCCGGCTGTTGGGGCCACTACTCTTTATATGC
>Ga0079998_136570_pt1 | contig 30934 bp, 29 predicted proteins | sample PerSpoBPS_BMetaG_FD_69201 | JGI IMG/M metagenome (GOLD analysis project Ga0079998, IMG submission 69201) | Thermal spring microbial communities from Yellowstone National Park, Wyoming, USA - Perpetual Spouter B (PS_B) MetaG (SPADES assembly)... | ecosystem: Environmental > Aquatic > Thermal... | reverse complement strand
CTCACCAGATCCCTCGGGAGGATCTTCCCGACTCTTCCCGTGATAGACTACTCATGGATAAGGAGGAGGATCGTCTTGCTGGGAGAAGATTTGGTGAGTTACAATATGAGGAGTGTAGACGGCCCAGTAGTCATAGTCCTGGACTCAACCGGTGTCAAGGTCTTTAGGTCTGGCTCATGGCTCGAGAGGAGATACTCCAGGAGGAGGGGGTATCTGAAGATACACTTCGCTATAGACGCCAGGACAGGAGAGATAGTGCACTTTGAGAGGACAACAGATAGGGTACATGACTCCGAGGTAGCTAAGAGGATGGTGGATAGATCAATGAAGGCTGGCAACGTCATAAAGGTAATCGGGGACGGAGCATACGACTCCATCCGACTCATAAGACACCTCGAGAGGAGAGGGATAGAACCTATTATAAGGCCGAGGAGGAATGCGAGAACTGACAGAGGGCCTCCCTCCAGAAGGTCTGCAGCCAGGATGATAAGGGATTACGGGTACAGAGCCTGGAGCAGAATAGTGGGATATGGTAGGAGGTGGATGGCTGAGACTGCAATATCCAGGTTCAAGGCATTGTTCGGAGAACATCTCCTCTCCAGGAAGCCGAGATGGATGGACTCAGAGCTGACGATCAAGGCGTTCATACACAACATGCTATTGAGAGCCGTAACGACGTAGGAAACCGGGCACCAGACGGAGAGGGGAAAATCGAACCATAGGAATTAGGCCACAAGGCATGTCCAAATAAGGCTTTAAATACTGTCTTGGGGCGTCTATTTCTACTCGCGAGGTTATTTCAGGAGAGCCCCAGCTATATAAACCCGTTATTTGGACACTATCTGGAGCAACGAGGTCATATTCAGGGGAAAAGGACAACTAAAGCTGTACGGATATCCAAAACCACTTATATAAGAGTGGAAGAGATTAGGAGGGGGATGCTCGAGTATAAGGGCCTACAAATTAGCTGGCTTGGTCACGCCGGTTTCAGGATCACCGGAGCAGGGCACGAGCTTGTCTTCGATCCGTATTCCGTCAAAACAAGGGCACAGAGGCCCGCATCCATAATATTCATAACTCATGACCACTTCGACCATCTCTCGCCCCAGGATATTGCGAAGTTCTCCTCAAGACAGAAGACAGTCATAGTGGCCTCAAAGAACTGTATGAAGGGTCTTAAGGATATCCAGCATAAAGAGTACGTTCTAGTCAAGCCTGGTGATGAGGGGGCTGTCTCGGAGGTGAAGTACAGGGTAGTTCCAGCATACAACATCAACAAGTTTAGGGCGCCCGGGGTAGTGTATCATCCCCCCGAGTACGGTGGAGTAGGATACGTGGTCGAGATAGCTGGCACGAGGGTGTATCATGCGGGCGACACAGACTTTATACCTGAGATGAAGAATCTTGGAAGCATCGATGTTGCGCTGCTGCCCGTCAGCGGCACATACGTTATGACAGCCTCCGAGGCAGCTCAGGCTGCAAATACGATTAATCCGGCCGTCGCGATACCCATGCATTATGGGGCAATAGTGGGGTCTAAGGAAGACGCTCTAGAGTTTAAGCGGCTGGCCCGTTGCAGGGTCGAGATCCTCGAGCAAGAGGAGTAGGAGCCTTGAAGCAGGGTGGCTGCAATCACGACCTAAAGTACTTAGGGGTTGTTAACGTGGGGCGCGGTGAGGAGATGATCAAGGTCGTCGAGGCTTGGAGGTGTAGGAGGTGTGGTGCGACGAAAGTGGGGATGCGCGGGCCCGGTACCACGTCGTCTACTGAGGGGGTCCTAGACTTGGTCGAGGCTGGGGAGTCGCGATGGCTTATCTTGGTGTGGAGGGGTCTAGGCTCTGTCCCACCCGGCGTAACTGCGGTGGCAGTGAGGCCAGGCGAGGAGATAAGTGTTGAAGCCCCTGACGAGGAGGAGAGGATGCTGGTTGTTAGGGAGGACTTCAGCTTAGCTCGAAAGAGCGACGGTGGCGAGCCCAGGTCCCTTAGGCATTATCTACTGGACGATGTTTTGACTAGCTGGATTGACCTGTCGAGCTGGCCTCCAACGATCTATACGCTCAGACCCCGCTCCGGATAAGGAATCTCGAGCGTTTCCAGGTCGTTCGGTAGAATGGTGGCGGGGAAGATTTTCCTGGCCTCGTTAAGCAGGATCTCCTCCCTCCCATGATACCTCGGGCTTATGTGGAATAGGGCCAGCATCTTTACCCTGGCTTTCAGCGCGATCTCCGCAGCTGAGGCGGCGGTGCTGTGCCCCTCCTGCTCGGATCGCTTTGCGAGGGTTTGGTCAAATGTGGCATCATGTATGAGTAGGTCCGCTCCTTCAGCAAACTTGGCAAGCTGATCGGAAGGGCTAGTATCGCCCGTGTAGACGATCTTCCTACCAGGTCTAGGCGGGTCAACGGCCTCCTCGGGCCTTATCACCAAGCCTCTGAAATTGACCGTCTCGCCCCGCTGGAGCCTTCCCCAGAGGGGGCCCCTGGGGAGGCCAACCTTCTCGAGGTACTGGACACGCATCTTTCCGGGCCGGTCGTTCTCCACAAGTCTGTAGCAGAGGCTCTCGACCGAGTGTTTTGCCCAAGCGGCCTCAACCCCAAAAGATCTGCCGCGGTAGACTGGTCCTGGCGATGCTTCGTGGAGCTCGACTGCGAAGCCTAGTCTTGTGTTTAGTACCTCGAGAAGTTGCTTGACGATATCGCAGGAGTCTCTCGGCGCATATATTTTGACAGGAGCCTCTCTACCAAGCATATCCAGCGTGTATAGGACTCCCGGGACTCCGAGAATGTGATCCGCGTGGCTGTGCGTCAAGAAGACCCTGAACTCGCTCGGGAAGCCTAGGCCCGAGGCAAGGAGTTGCCGTTGGGTTGACTCGCCGCAGTCAAAGAGAAGCAGCTCTCCCGCAAACCTTACAGCGACTGCTGGTAGGGCGCGTTTCGGCGTCGGCATCCCTCCACTGGTCCCGAGGAAGCAGACGAGCATCTGCGTCAAGCCTTTCTCGCGGGGCTATAGCTCTCGGGAAGTTATAGCCCTCTAGCCATCATCCATAAACATACCTTATACGGAGCCTCTCCGCAAGCTCCTGGTCCAAGCAGCCTAAATCTTCGGGGCCGAGCTCCTTGACGCTGTATTTACCGAGGGCCGAGATCAGCATCTTGGCCTCCACCTCGACCGTCCTAACATAGTTCTCCACGCCTCTTGCACCCGCGGCCCATGCAGATATTACCATAGGCCTCCCCACAACCATGCCGTCGAGCCCGAGACACAGACACTTGACCAGGTGGCCGCCATCATAAAGCCGTCCCGCTGCGAGCAGACTCGTCCCACTCTCCCGATTCGCTAGGAACTCGACGATGCTGCAGAGCGCAGCTAGGAGCGGCAGGCCTAGGTGTTTCATCGAGGCCAGTGGGCTCATTCCTGTGCCTCCTTCCTTGCCGTCTATCCAGACCGCGTCCACCCTCTCCTCGAGGAGTATGCGGAGTACTTGGGGGAGGTCGCGGAAGGGCCCGAGCTTTATCCAGAGGCGGCACCGCGGATAGTTGTTACGCATCATCCTCACCATCCCTCTAAGAATATCAGGCGTGTATGTCCCAGGCGCAGAGTGTCTAGTCACGTATCCGCCACCCTCCATCTCGGAAACCTCGGGAATATGGTACTTGTCTCTCAGCCTCTCGGCCTCTTTGAGAGGTACCCTAGCCTCTCCGCCGAGGCCCGGTTTTGCTCCCTGCCCAATCTTTACCTCAAAACCCACTGCCCCCTTCTCGATATAGGGCTCAACATCAGGGTCTGAGTAGACCAGGTTCCATAGCTCGTTGTAGGCGTCCTCGACGCTCTGCTGGATTACTATACCTCCCACCCCTCCCTCCGTAGCCTCAAGATACGTCATGACCCTCTCTTTGAAGCACGGTTGGTTACTCCTGATCCTCTTTGAATAGCCCCACATAGTCGCCACATTCTCCCCGACCCCCATTGGAACGCCAAGACGGCCCGCAGCCTTTGCAATCTCGAGTGAAACGCTATTAGCCACTTGGACGGACCCCATCGACGCCACCATCAGAGGCATGGAGGCCCTGAACCCACCGAACTCTGTTCCGAGATCAACGTCAGTGTAGTTAGGCTCGCGCAGGATCTCAGACATTTTCTTCAGCCTCAGCGGTGTGAATGCGGGTGGTAGAAGGAGGATGTCGTCCAGCGTCGCGAATCTTCTCGGCTGCTCGACGACTGCAGCCCCCTTCACAGCCATCAAAGCCGGCCAGAACCTTCCCTGTGGATAGACCGCGTCCACCCCCTTCCTCGCCCGCCGGATTATCTCTTTGTAGGGGTAGCTGGACCAAGCCTCTCTTAAGTCCTCAAAAAACGAGGAGAGGCCGACGATTCCTAGAAGGGCTTTGGAGAAGGCGCGCGAGAACAGCGATTCAATAGTAAACCACCACACCCAAGTCACCGTTTAAGGAGAGTATATTCCGGCCACCTTGGGAAACAGTCTCGCCTCTACGACGGTCTCTAGGCCGCATAGATAGCGCGTGAGTCTCTCTATGCCGATGCCGAAGCCAGCGCTAGGCGTTATACCCTCCTTAAGCATCTTCAGGTACCATTCATATTTCCTCGGGTCCTCGCCACTCTCCCTCATCCTGGCAAGAACCTTCTCATGCCTATACTCCCTCTCGGCCCCCGACGCCGCCTCGCCATACCCCTCGGGATAGAGGAGGTCGAAATCCCTCAAGATGCCTGGCCTCTCATCATCCTCCCTATCATAAAAACCTCTTGCACCTCTCGGATAATCGATGATGAAGAAGGGTTCTCCCATAAGCTTAGAGAGAAAATGCTCAGCCTCCCAGGGAACCTCGACACCATAGCGCAGCTTTACGCCATGCCTCGCCAAAGACTCGACGGTCTCGTCGTAGGTCATTTTCCTGAAGGGAGGTTTGAAGGAAGGCAGACTCCTCCCGAGCATCTCCAGCTCTTTTGCGCACACGTCTCTGACCGTGTCTATTGCCGTGCAGAGTAGGTTTTCTGCGACCTTCATGGCGTCGTAATAGGTCGCATTAGCTATCTCGAGGTCAAGTTGCACGAACTCGGTTAGATGGCGCCCAGTTAAGGCTGAGTCTAAGGGCTCTAGCCTAATGTTTGGAGACATGAAAAATATCCTGCCGAGACCGCTCACGGCCGCCTGCTTGTAGAGAATAGCGCTGCTCATGATCTTGTATTCGCGGCCATAGTAGTCAATGGTTACTTGCTTGGCTCCCCGGATCCCCGGATCGGTCACGGGGCCGATGATTGGTGGGAGCAGCTCAAAGAAGTGCTCGGATTTTAGGTATGCGCGCATGGCGTCGCACGCCTCCTGCTGGACCCGTAGAATGGCCCTCATCCTTGGGCTACGAGCTAGTCTCCAGCTCTGCGCGAGCATTTCGGAGAGTTTCTGGAGACGGCTTTCTACCTCTATATGCAAGCCACTTCTGCAGCTAGTTGGGATCTAAACTCATTAATAAGCATTCTTACGGGAAACATCACGGATCCATGTATTAACACCATATGTGGATGCAAAAAGGTGTTGATATGACAGCATAACTTAAATCATGTTGTCTTATTGACGGGTCTTTAGTTCCAGCCGATTGACGGAACCACATCCCCCTTAAGTCGCGCCTACACAGACTATACGCGTTAGTCCTGAGTGGACACGGATGGGGTGTGTCTCAATTATCCTGAGCCCTACATAGCTGAGTATTTCTGGCGCGAATCTCTCCTTGGGTAGTGCGGTCACGACCCGGCCTCCCTTGGGGAGAAGGTTTACCAATGCTTCAAACGCCTCCAAGTAAAGGTCATGTAACTCCCTGCCTCCTAGCTGGGTTGATCTCCCGTAAGGCGGGTCGGTCACGGCTGCATCCACTCTACCTCTAAGTGGTGGTCTTGTCGCGTCGCCGCAGATAACTTGGGTAGAGTTTTCGAGGCCGAAATGCTTTAAGTTGCGGAGACACCCCCTCGCTATCCAACTCTTGAGCTCGATCGCAACTAAATTGTAGCCCAGCAAGGCCGCCTCAATAGGTATGGAGCCCGTACCGGCAAAGGGGTCGATTATCCATCCGCCAGGCCTCACTCTCGCGAGGTTGACCATGCAGCGTGCAAGCCTCGGCATCATCGCTGAGGGGTGTCTGAAGGGTCGTCTCCCAGGCCTCCTCTCCTCAAAGCCTTTGGAGTCTATTCTCGAAACGATTGGGCCTGCGTAGAGCTGGTCGCGGGTTATGAAGGCGACAACCCAGAGGCTAGGGCTGGAAAGGTTGACCCTTAGGTGGGGATACTCCCCCTTTATCAAGGCTCCGACCAGCTTTTCAGCCATCATGCTGCTGATGGGTGCGTCCCCCATCCTCACAGCCCGAACAGCGAAGGATTCCGCTCGGGCAAGCAGCTCGGACCACCCAGGATCCCCCCTAACACCGACATCGCTTAAAGACGCCGATAAAACGCATTCTGCGACCACCTTTACGTATGCAGCCCTGCTCACTAGTTGGGCCCCCGCATCCATATTGGCATTAAAGAGGGCGAGTCTAGAGTGTGGCCTCTCAATAGTGCTGGTGACGCCTAAGATGTGGAGGATGGACTGGAGCTCGCTATAGGCTAGAGCGGGATGCTCTCCCGAGAGCTGAGCGATGAGTGTGGTCATCTGGTGATCTCTGCTATACACTCAGCTAGGATTGGTGAGACATCAACCTCGGAGTACCTGCCGGGTACAGTGTTTGTCGCTATGATGTGGCTAGACCCTGCTCTAGAGATCTTCTCGTCCGCGCCACCCACGAATAGCCCGTGAATGCAGCATGCATAGATTCTCCTAGCGCCGCGACCCCTGAGATGTGCGATTAGGCGGCTCATAGTCGTCCCCGTGCTTACGACGTCATCAATAACCACGACATCCGCTCCACTAAAGGAGCGCTCGGCGTCTAGAGTCACCTCCACCTCACCTGTGTATGGGTCTCGCCGCGTCTCGGCCTTGATAGGCTCACCCCCAACCACCTCGGCCATTTCCGAAGCGAGCTCAGCCCCCTTTTTTCCGGGTGATACGATGTAGCGCCCCATCCACCCCCTCTCGACGAGAACCCTGGCCAATAGGCGAGCTGCGCTCAGGGAATAGGCCCTAAGGGGGCCCGCGCTTAAGGCCCACGGCGCGTGTGGGTTAACCGTGACGAGATCCCCCACACCAACCGTCTTCATAAGTTCCAGCAGGACCGAGAGGCTGACTACCTCGCCCTCTAGGAACGCCTTGTCCTGCCTCGCGTACGCTAGGTAAGGAACAACCGCGATAATCCGTCTTGCACCAGCATCCTCCAGCCCTGCGGCCATGAGTAGCAGCTGCTGTATGTGGTGATCTTGGGGAGGATGGGTTCCCTGCACAAGTATCACGGTCTCGAGAGGCCTCTCGGTGAACCTGAAATAGGACTCGCCGTCGGGGAAAATTTTATGCTCTACTCTTAGGGGCGCGATTCCTAAACGCTGTGCAAGCCCACTCCCTATCTCAGGGGAAGAGGGGCCTATGACCAGCGAGACCTCCCTAATCAACACACCCCCAAGAAAATAGCTCCCGGTCGGCAACATATATCTACATTAGCTGCATCAGCGAAGTCATATAGCGCGCCCTTTCCATAATTCTATCGTGGCTGGCTCGGGAGACTTCATGCGTCGGCTCATGGCGCTCTTTTCCGAGAAGCCCTTCAACTTCGGATGGGTCTTAGAGGACCTCGCTGTATCGGGAAGGCCTGTAACTAGGAGCCAGATACAGTGGCTCCTCCAGAGCGGCATCAGTGCGATACTCTCCTTGACCGAGGATAGAATACCGCCTTACTTCCTCGAGGGATTAGACATCCTTTACGAGCATATCCCAGTCCCAGACCATCATCCCCCCTATCTCCAAGACATCCAGAGGGCCATAGAGTTCATCGATGACGCATTGTCCCAGGGTCGAAAAGTCTTGGTGCACTGCGCCGCGGGCCAAGGTAGATCCGGCACAGTTGTAGCGGCTTACGTAATGTACAAGAAGGGGCTTACGAGCGACGAGGCCCTATACTGGATAAGAAAGACCAGGCCAGGGTCCGTGGACCCCGTCCAGGAAGAAATTTTGAGGGCCTTTGAGACGTTTCTAAAGCTTAAGAAGGAGAGAGGGTCGGGGTCAGGCTGAGTTTTTGTCGCCCCTAAACTTATATTACTCTCCAACACAGGGATACGATGGTTGTACCATGCCGGTCAAGAGAAAGAACAGGGGTAGGGCTAAGGGGCAGAAAGGCTCTGAGCAGATGGTGCAATGCGACAACTGTGGCGCCCTCGTTCCTCGAAGCAAGATCCAGCGAGTGACGCGACGCTTATCGCCTGTCCGCGGTGAGCTCTTGAGGGAGCTTAAGAAGATGGGGGCCTATGTATCGGGCAATGTTGTCACGGAGAACCTCTGCATCTCCTGTGCTATACATTATGGTGTCTTGAAGGTTAGGCCGAGAGAGGAGAGGAAGGAGAGAGTCATAATTTAGCAAGAGTGTGGTGAATATCTGCGCGAAGCGATACGAGTGCCTTTAATATTATAATGATTTGATGAAGGATTTTAATGAATGGTTAGGTTTATAATCTCCCCCCCCAAATATTACTCTAGGATGGTGGTTTAGCCATGGTTATGCAGCCAAGACTATCGCTAATCGGCCTCAGGATCAGTATGTTTGCTGTCTGGCTGGCAGTCGTAGGGACCGCCTCACTTCTCTTGACAGCCCTTATACTCTATCTCGGCCTACCCTCCTTCTACATTTACGGAGTGGTGGGCTTCGTAATCATGATAAACATACTTCAGTGGCTGCTGGGACCATACTTGATAAATGCGTTTTATCGCGTGAGGCCTGCCGACCCATCCAGCTACTTCTGGCTCCATCAGATGGTTGAGCAGGTGGCCGTGAGGAGCGGCATGAGGGCAAATCCGAAGGTCATGATTGCGGAGATTAATCTGCCGAACGCCTTCGCCTACGGCAGTCCCCTAACTGGTCCTATGGTGGCCGTCACTAGAGGCCTGCTCGACAGGCTTCCGAGGGACGAGCTGGAGGCCGTGATAGCCCATGAGGTGGGCCATCTGAAGCATAGGGATGTGGTTGTAATGCTGATGATAAGCCTGATACCAGCTATAATTTACTACCTCGGCTACACCCTGTACATGTCCGGCCTCCTGGGCGGTTCTAGGAGAAATGGTGGGGGCGCGGCCCCGGTCCTAATCGGAATAGGCCTGATCGTTCTAAGCTTCATCTTCAACCTCTTCGTCTTCCTCATGAGCCGGCTCAGGGAGTATTATGCAGACAGCCACGCGGCACTGGTGGTCCCTGATGGTGCGCGGAGGCTTCAGAGGGCGTTGGTTAGGATAATGGCCGCGGCCGGGAGGATCAGGCCAGCCGAGAGAACACACGCAGGGCAGCTTAAGATGTTCTTCATTTCTGACCCCGAGCACGCCATTGACCCATACGTTGATGTGGATAGGGTGGTTGAGGAATTAAGGAGGGCGAAGGTTAGCGCTCTGAGCGAAATCTTCAGCACACACCCCCATCCCGCTAAGAGGATCAGACACCTAGACAGGTTCATTTATGGGACCGCTTGACTACTTCTTGAGCCATCTATAGTTTCCTCTCTGTCCGACCCTAGTCAGCCTCTTTTGGTTGTATAGGTAGCCGAGGGCCTGGCTGACCTTCCTGCTCTGAAGCTTGAGTCCTGTAGCCTCGGCGATCTTAAGCCGGACCTCCGCCGTCGTCCTCGGCGTCGAGAAGAAGCCAGAAGGTATCAAGAGTCTCTCTATAGCGTCAAGCGCTAGGGCGGCCTCGGACCTGCCCCTCCTTTTTCTCACTGTACCTGCGGTGCCCTCCGTCTGGCCTCGCGGCTGTTCCGTCTCACCTACCCTACTCTCAATCATCTTTGCGGCTGAAACGAGCTTATCCGCGCTCTCCACCAGCTCCTCGAGCCGCTCAGTCTCGAGTGATAGGTCGCCGAAGGCTCTCCTGATTGTGAGGCGGTAACGCGGCATTCTCCATGCGGGGATGCATAGTGTGGCGACATATAAGCCCTTTATTTCCATCCGAACGCAAAGCATAGCGCGAGTTTTTCCTGCGCAACTATCTATGCCACCTTTGGCCAGATACAGGCACGTCAATCGTCACGGTTCAGAGTTTTTATCCAAGATGCGTGGAAGAATCCTTGACGGAGATTTGAAGGATCCGAGGATCTACGCAGCCTCAGTCCAAGACATCCTGAGCGGAGCCGTCACCGACGTCTACTTCGTGAGATCTAGAGAGATACTGGAGTGGGAGGGGCTCGCGAGCAAGTCTGTGGTCGCTGATGTGCACGCATATAGTTTGCCTGAGGGCTACAGGTGGGGGGTTCTAGCGGGGGTCGAGGAGGTGGCCGCCCTCTTGGAGGGCCGGGCCGTCGACCTATATTCGATGCGTGAGGGCGAGATCTTCAGGGTTTATGAGCCTGTGATGGAAGTGTCGGGGGCCTACGGGGCCTTCGGCGTCCACGAATCAGCCCTCTTAGGCGTCTTAAGGCATGGCTCAAGCGTTGCGACCAAATCAGCGCGAGTAAGAATGAGGTGTTGGGGGAAGACCCTCATCTTCTTTGGCATCAGATGTGTCCATCCCGCGGTTGCTCCAGCCATCGACAGGGCCGCCTACATCGGTGGATGTGACGCGGTCTCTAACGTGATTGGTGCCGAGATGATAGGGGAGAGGCCGGTCGGCACAATGCCGCACGCACTCATAATAGTCTTCGGAGACCAAGCTAGGGCCTGGCTCTCGTTTGACAAGTTCATGCCAGAAGAGGTGCCTCGAATCGCCCTTTGTGACACCTTCCTCGACGAGAGGGAGGAGGCTCTGCTTGCAGCTAAGACTCTTGGACAGAGACTCCATGGTGTAAGGCTGGACACACCCTCTTCGAGGAGGGGCGATATGAGAAAGATAGTCCAAGAGGTTAGGTGGCTGCTCAACATAAACGGTTATCCGCACGTGAAGATTTACGTTAGCGGCGGGCTGGGGGAGGAGGAGGTGGAGGAGCTGTGCAGCGTCGCCGACGGCTTCGGCGTCGGGACGACCATAGCCTTCCCACCCTCCATAGACCTCGCACTAGATATTGTCGAGGTTGAGGGGAAACCGGTCTCGAAGAGGGGCAAGCTCCCCTCGGCGAAGCAAGTATACCGGTGCGACCATTTCCACGACGTGGTTGTGCCGCGCCATAAAAAGTTGGAGCGCTGCCCTAAGTGTGGCGGAACGGTCGAGCCTCTCCTGAAGCCCCTGATAAAGAGCGGGGAAATAGTTGGTGACCTGCCCTCAGCCAAAGAGATTAGGAGCTACGCGATGTCGAGGCTGGAGGCCTTGATGAGGCTAGAGCCAATAGAGCCCGAGCCGCTGCTCATTAGCTAGGGCCTAAGCCTCACGGGCAGGTATCCCGCCCTCGGTCATCCGACGGACGTTAAAGACCTTCTCAACCTTCTCCCTGCTTAAATATCCGAGCTCGACCACGATATCCTTTATTGGCCGCCTCTCAGCAAGAGCCCTCTTCGCCACCTCCGCGGCCCTATCGTAGCCTATCAGGGGTGCTAGGACGGTGATGATGGAGGGGCTGCTCTCTGCATAGAGCAGACACCTCTCCCTGTTAGCCGTGATCCCTGGGACGACCTTCTCGGAGAGAGCCGACGCCGTGTTGCTCAACAGCTCAATCGAGCCGATCAGGCAGTAGGCTATCAACGGGTTCCCCATGTTCAGCTCGAGCTCCCCAAGCCTCGAGGCCTCGAAGATGGCAGCATCGTAGCCGATAACCATGCATGCAGCTAGCATCGAGGCCTCCAAAATTACTGGGTTAACCTTGCCGGGCATGATGCTCGAGCCCGGCTGGACGGCTGGTATCTCAATCTCGCCGAAACCGGTTACCGGCCCGGAAGACAATAATCTTAGATCGTTGCATATTTTTAGGATGCTCCCCGCGACAACCCTCAGGGCCCCGCTAACCTCTACGCAAGCATCCTGCGTACCCATAGCCTCAAACCTGTTCCTAGCAGTCACAAATGGTATGTCAGTCCTCTCGGAGAGGAACTTAACTACTCTGGGAGCAAACTCTGGATGCGCGTTTAGGCCCGTACCCACCGCGGTTCCCCCTATGGGAAGCTCGAGGAGGGCCTCCGCGGCTCTTCTGACCCGCAAGACCGCCTTCCTGATCATCTCGGCGTACCCGCTAAACTCTTGGCCTAGGGTCACAGGTAGGGCATCCTGCAAATGCGTCCTACCACTCTTAACTACATCCCTAAACTCCTGCGACTTCAGCTCAAGCGTGCTGGCTAGGAGGTCTAGCTTCTTGAGGAGTGTCTTGTAGACTGCGCTTGCCGCAGCCACCCTGATTGCAGTAGGTATCACGTCGTTGGTCGATTGGCACATGTTTACGTGGTCGTTGGGGTGCACTAGGCCTTTGTCGCCCCTCTTACCTCCAATTATCTCCGCAGCCCTATTAGCTATCACCTCGTTAGCGTTCATGTTAGTCGAGGTGCCTGATCCGGTCTGAAACACGTCTACCACGAACTGATCGTCATGTAGACCCTCAGCAACTTCGAGCGCAGCCATGTAGATGGCCTCACCTATGTGTCTCGGTAGAAGTCCGAGCTCCATGTTTGCTTTAGCCGCTCCAGCCTTGATGAGGCCGAGAGCGTGAATGAACTGACGAGGCATCCTGAGGCCAGAGAACCTGAAGTTTTCAAGGGCTCGTGCAGTCTGAGCACCGTAATAGGCAGTCTGGGGGACCATCATCTCCCCCATCGTATCCCGCTCTACACGATATCCAGGAGAGGTATCCATCACAATACCTAGCATTATGCCGGCATTATAAATTGGTTCTTGCATCGTGGAGGAACCTAGCCGCGGACGCCCGTCTGGGCTGGTATCCTTACGAGGCTTCCTTGACCGAGGCCCGGCGGGATGTTCTCCCCACCCTGTCCCTCGTCGCCGAAAACGATTACCAGCACGTCTCCAAGGACCTCGACTACTCGCCCCCTCCACAAGAAGGACTTGTAATCCTCGTAGAACACCGCGGAGCCTACAAGAGACTCGAGCTCGCCTAGATCGATTCCCGAGGTCGGCGACACTAGGATCCTCTCCTGCTCGTCAAACCCCACAACGATAAAGTCGAGGTAGCTTGCCTCCTCTCCCTCTGGCATTTGTTCTCAGGATTCCTGCGCCGCACTCATATACCTTATCTGACATGAGGGTAGCCCGTGTGTGAAGAGATAAAAGCCTGGGGAAGTAGCTTGGGTAGGCATGGCTCGGCTCTCCTTTGGGGACGGCTTCAAGTTTGGGTTCTCGACGGTTGGGGTTCAGCATGAGATGGGTGTGCCGGGCTCGGAGTTTGAGTCGGACTGGTCTATCTGGCTTAGGGATGCTGAGAACATTTTGGGTGGAGTGGTGAGCGGGGATCAGCCTGAGCAGGGGCCTGGGTATTGGGGGCTCTACCAGCTTGACCACTCTAACGCGAGGAGCATCGGGATGGATGCGGCCTGGATAACTGTTGAGTGGGCCAGGATCTTCCCGAGCCCCACGACGGGGATTGAGGTGCCTGTCGAGCAAAAGAGGCTAGGGCCGACTAGGCTGCTGATCGAAAAGAAACACGTCAAGCGGCTTGAGAATGTCGCGAGGATGGACGCTCTAAGGCGCTACAGGGAGATAATCTCTGACTGGAGGTCTAGGAGAGGCTTCGTCATAGTAAACCTATTCCACTGGGCGCTGCCCACCTGGCTTCACGACCCGAAAGCGGTGAGAAAACGCGGGCCAGATAGGGCCCCCGCCGGCTGGCTTGACGATCGGTGCCCCATAGAGTTCGCGAAGTTTGCTGGCTTCGTTGCCTACCATCTGGACGACCTAGTGGACGCGTGGTACACCATGAACGAGCCGCAGGTCGTAGCGCAGGCCGGCTACCTCCAACATAGATCGGGCTTCCCACCGGGCTACCTCGACATACCCTCCTACGAGAAAGCCAGAAGCAACCTAGCCATGGCACACGCCCTAGCCTACGACGCCGTCAAGAACTTCTCTAAGAAGCCTATCGGCATAGTCGAGTCTGTGGCCCACTGGATGCCGCACCGCGAGGAGGACGCACAGGCCGCCGAGGCTGGCTTCGAGCATAACGTATACCCCTACGACGCGGCTGCTAGGGGACTTGTCTCGGGAGAGATGCAGGACGAGATTAAGGGGCGGCTCGACTGGATAGGACTAAACTATTACACCCGGATAGTGGTGAGGAAGGATGATAGGGCTCCGGTAGGGTTCAGGATACTAGATGGGTTCGGGTATGGGTGTACGCCGAGGGGCCACTCAAGAGACGGCAGGCCTGTCAGCGACTTCGGCTGGGAGATCTACCCGGAAGGGCTCTACGAGGTTTTGAAGAGGCTCTACTCAAGGTACAGGCTCCCCATCTACGTGACGGAGAACGGAGTCGCGGACGCGGAGGACAGACTTCGGCCGCGCTTCATAGTCTCACATCTATACCAGCTCCACAGGGCCCTAGGCGAGGGAGTGGACATAAGGGGATACTTCCACTGGAATCTCACGGATAACCTCGAGTGGGCGAGGGGCTACAGTATGAGGTTCGGGCTCTTCGAGCTGGACATAGAGACTAAGAAGAGGTTCGTTAGGCCTAGCGCTCTAGTTTTCAGGGAAATCGCCACGTCTAAATCAATTCCGGAGGAGTTTGAGAGTATGGCTGCGCCGCCAGCTGGGAGGGGTTTGGAAAGCTAGCCGCCCAGCCACTCCTCCATGAGCCTGTAGTACCATCCATCCTCCTCCTCGATCTCCTCGTAGAACTTCTCACTGAGCGCTATGGCTTGTGCCTGTAGGTGGTAGCACGTGGGCTTCTGCCTGTGGAGAACCCTGAAGTAGAAGTCGTCGCAGCTGCAGTAGGGGGCCTCAGGCAGCACTATGTAGTCCCTCTCCCGCCCCACAACTATCCACTTTACCCTCCCGCTCGGCCTGAAAACGTAGCGCTTCACGCGGCCACTCTCGGCAAGCAGACGTGGCGCCTCATCCCTACTCGACAACGCCCCCCACCTCGATGTACCAGCTCACCTTCCCAAGGTTCTCGCCCCCACTCAGAAGTATGGTGGAGTCGAGGAGGTTGAAGGCCTCTGGCCTCAGTAGAGGGCTGACCCGTCCTGCCCCAGAGAGCTGGGAGACGTCTATGCCTGGTAGGGCGTTGTTAAAGTGTGGGAGCACGAGCAGCCCCACCTGACCCTTGAGTCGGGCTGGCGCTGCGCGCCCACTCTTCTCGGCAAGCAGGCCCGCCAGCTCCCTCCTCTCGGCCCTCGCATATAGGAAGACCCTCCTCTTGGACCCGGGCCCCCGCGCGAATGAGACGGTGGGGTGGGTGTGGCCCATCAGGATCAGCCTAGCCCCCGCAGCTTCGGGGGGTGGCCAGCAGTGTCCGTGAAACGCCCAAACCTCGCCTAGTAGGGCGCCTCTCCCAGAGGTCACACGCGCGAGCCCAGAGGCAAGGACTAGGACGCCCGCATCATGGTTTCCCGGGGTGATGATAACCTTGCCAACGTAGTCCCGTATCGCGGTAAGCAGCTCAGTCACTTGGTGCGACTCTCGCCAGCTGACTCCGGTTACGCGGTGCTTGACATCGCCTAGCAGAAGTAGGGTGTCGGGCTTATAATCCTCGATGAGTCTGATAAGCCTCTCCGAGATGTTTTGCAGTTGGCTCGGAAGATGTATTCCCTGCCTGGCGAGTTCAACCTCGTAGCCGAGATGAAGGTCGGCAACTGCTAGCACCTTACTGCCCGACGTCTCGACGACAACCGCCGCCTCCCCGCCCGTGAACCTGACCAGCACCTAAAATATACTGGGGAGCCGCCGAGATTTCAACGCTTCTGGAGCTCTGCCAGCCTCTGCGGCAGAAAGTCCCTAACGATGAACTCGAGCCCATATCTCGAGAAGGCCTCGAGCTCCGCCTTCCTCTTTATCTTACCAAAGTATTGGACCTCCCTTCTCCATGGATCAACCGTGTACCTCGGATCCTGCTCCAGCTCGCTAAGCCTCTTGAAGTCAGCCTCCGTCAGCCTCATAGCGGGGAGCTTGTATTTCGTGATGTCTGTGGCGTAGACCCCCGCCCAGATGGCGTCGGGGACGTTTATCTCCCTTATATGCGCTGATAGGGCCGAGCCATGTATCAGGACGCTGGCTATGTGGACCCCGTAGGGGTCGGCGTCGGTGAATATGTAGACAGGTAGGTTAAGCTCCTCCCTCAGCCTCCTGATAAGCTTCCTACAGTTCCTCGGAGACTGGCCAGCAGTATGTATCAGCAACGCTTTGAACTTCCTGTCAGCCCTCTCCTCTACAAACCTGCTGAAAACCGCGCCCTTCTCTATAACGAAGACCTGCTCAGCCCCACACCTGACGAATTCTGACGTGGTGAGTGCGGGCCCGATCGAGTAGCCATCGGGGTGTGCAGACAGGTCGACCCTCTGCCCCCTGAAGCCTGGAACTGTATACTCTATCACTAGGTCGCCGTAGATTGAGGCCCTCTCCTCCGGAAAGATGTTCATATCCTCCCGGGGGTACCTAATGAGGCTCTCCAGCTCCATTATAATCTCGTCACTCTCATCTTGAGACTCAAAGTCGACCCCCTCGCCTAACGCGACGTAGTAGGTGTCCCTCAGCGTTGATGTCTTCCCGTTGGTTAGGAGCTGCTTGGCAAACTTCGCGACCCAAACGAGCTGGGCAAACGGCCTCAGATGCCTAATATTGCCCACCGTTCTCTCAGACGTCTTCGGACCCAACACGTATTGACGTAGATTGGGGTCATAGATGATGTTCTTTGTTGTCCTCACAGGTATATCGAGGCTCGGCCATTTACCATCCTCCAGATCCTTCACGATCTTAAGACCAATATTCTTCAGCTTCAACAGTACATCGCCCTTAACTAAGTCCGACCTGTATTGTCCGCGTCTCTCCTCAGCCTTCGTCAACTTCTTCTTGGTCATCTCTCTAATCTAGCGTTCAGGTCGAAATTAAAGGATTTCCGACCAAGCCGCCCCCGATGCTCACGACGTATTAGTTCTAGATCGGTTTTCGCGTAGTCTTAGGACGCCAGCCTCAGAACTGTGGCGAGGAATGGTGAGGCGTAGACGCCTATCACGACGCATAGCGCCGCAAGACTCACCACCGGCATCAGCATGGCGAGGCTAACCTCCCTCCCGCGCGACGACTTCTCGGTCTCGGGCTTCAGGAAGAGTATCTGCACTACTCTAAGGTGATAGAGCGCCCCTATTATGACATTTATAAGCATGATAGCCGCCCCAACCTGCTGCCCCGCTCTGAAGGCTGCGAGTATTATTGCATACTCGCTCACAAAGCAGTTAAGTCCGGGGATTCCCGCGAGGCTGAAGGCCCCTATCGAGTAGGTCGTCGCTGATATTGGCATCCTCCTACCTATCCCGGCGAGATCGTCGAGGCTCCTAGACCCACCCTCCTCGATCATGCATCCGGCGGCGAGGAAGAGGAGGCCCTTCGCTAGCGCATGGTTAAGAACGTGTAACAGCGCGGCTGCTAAGGCGAGCGGCGTCCAGAGTGAGATGGCGAACACTATGTACCCTATGTTTGCTATGCTGCTGAATGCTAGAAGCCTCTTTATGTCTGACTGGAGCGATGCGAGGAGGTTACCTATAGTCATAGTCAGCAAGGCGAGAAGCATCAGTGGCATTGACCAGCCATACAGCTCGGCGGGATAGAACAGCGTCACCACTCTCACCATGGCGTAAACCCCCGTCTTGATAACCACGCCTGACAGCATGGCGCTGATTGGGCTGGGAGCCGCTGGGTGGGCATCGGGTAGCCAGTAGTGGAAAGGAGCAAGCGCGATATTCACGCCTAGCCCCCCCAGGATGAGGACTAGAGCCACCGTGCTCCACACCTCTCCGGTCAAAGCCCCCGACCTGAGAAGCTTAGAGAGTCCCGCAAAATCGAGTGTGCCGCAGAGGCCGTAGAGAAGAGAGAGGCCGAAGAGCAGCGCGGCGGACCCCGTCGAACTCATGACCAGGTACTTTAGCGATGACTCGACGGCCTCCCACTCCCTATAATTGAAGGCCACTAGCAGGTACGAGGTTATGCTCATCAGCTCCCAGAAGACAAAAAATGTGACGAAGTCCCACGAAAAGAAGACCCCAACCATTCCAAGCACCATCATTAATAAGAGCGCATAGAATTCGCCGACCCTCTGTTTCACATAAGCGAGGGAGTAGATCGACGATGCCAAAGCTATTCCAACCACTATCGTGGTAAAGTAGTAAGTTATTCCATCTGCCGATATCATGGAGAGGACCTGCTGGCCTGCCGCAGCCCTGAAGGTGGGCCCCGACAGGACCAGCCGCAAAGCTTCGTAAAGGACGTAGGCAAAGACGGCCGTCACATATACCCCGACGATCTTCGGATATTTCAGGCCCCTCGCAGCTAGGATGATTAGTGGCGATAGGACGGTCGCAATTATCAGGGGGGTCAGTATTGGGACGTTGAGAAGGGGGAGTATCGCTTCAACCATCTCGTCACTTGTTGGATGATTCCAAGATTTATGGATAGCATCCTGCTACGCCGACCTGGAGAAGAAATCCATCCTCCCTCCATCGACGCTGATTACCTGGCCGGTAATGAAGCCTGCCCCCTCCGAGGCGAGAAAGGCAACGACCTCAGCGATGTCCTCGGGGGTGCCGATCCTTCTCAGGGCGGTTATCGACTCTAGATGCCTCAGGATTTTCTCAAGCTCCTCCCTCGGCCGGCTGAGGGTCATGTCGGTCCCTGTGAAGCCTGGGGCGACGGCGTTCACTGTAATCCCGTATTCTCCAAGCTCAAAGGCGAGCCTCTTCGTCAGAGTGATTATCGCGCCCTTCGTCATCGCGTAGTATGTTGTGTCGCGGGAGGTCGTGCCTAGAGCTGCGATGGAGGCGATGTTTATGATCCTGCCATACTTCTTCGGAATCATGTACCTGAGGCATGCAGAGGTGCAGTAAACCACCCCCTTCACATTAACGTCAATCATCCTATCGAGGATGGAGGGGTCGCTCATGATGCCACCACGGATCAGCAGGCCCGCGTTGTTCACCAATATGTCGACTCCGCCGAATGTGCTGGCCGCCTCGTCCACCATAGCCTCTACCTCTTTCAAGGAGGAGACATCAGCCTTCACCGCCATCGCCTCACCCCCGAGGCTCCTGATGATGGAGACTACCTCCTCAGCCCTCTCCCTATTTTGAACATAGTTACAGACAACTCTGTGTCCCAGGGAGCCGAGCTTAATCGCTATCGCCCTTCCAATTCCCCGCGAAGCGCCAGTCACAAGCGCCACCCGCCTGGCCTGACCCGCCGCCCTAGTACCCTGCTCCAAAACCCCACGCCACCGATAACTAGCCCAGCACGTGCTGACGAATATATATGATGCCCACCGCCCCCTTCTCCGGATTGAAGTATGGATTATCGACTGCTACGGTGACCCTCGTCGCCTACACGATATTAGGCTACACCCTCTCGGTGGGAGGTGAAGGGAACGTCTTCGCCGTCGAAAAGAGCATTGCTATGACTTTACCCCACATAATCGCAATCATAAATCTCGTGACACTGATATTGCTACAGCTCGGCTACTACTCAATAAGAAGACGCCGCGTAACTAGGCACGCCGTCTTCATGGGCTCCAGCTTCGTCCTGATCGCGCTATTCCTCATCCTATACGTCTTCAAAGTGGCTACACTAGGGCCGGAGCAGTACCGCGGACCAGAACCCATCAGGCTCTACATCTATCTGCCCGCGCTGATAATCCATTTAGGCCTCTCCATCGCCTCGGTCCCGCTGGTGCTATACAACGCCCTGACGGGCCTGGTCCTCAGAGGGTCGGCAGGCCTCTCCCACCACAGAAAAACCGGACGGATAGCCTACCCGGCGTGGACGCTCAGCCTTGCCCTAGGCCTGATAGTCTACGTGATGCTGAGACTGAGCTAAGCGGTGCCAGGGGTCAGCGTTACAGAGCCATCTATGATCTCCTCCGCCCGGTGACACGCTGCGAAGTGGCCTGACTCATACTCCACCAAGACGGGCCTCACGGTCTTACACTTCTCGACGGCGATCGGGCATCGCGTGTGGAACTTGCAGCCGCTTGGGGGATTCAGTGGACTCGGTGGCTCGCCTTTAATCACGTACCTCCTTTTTCTCCGTCCAAAAGGATCGGGCTCTGGGACGCTGTTTAGGAGGAGCGCTGTATAAGGGTGTATGGATCTCCTCAACACAGCCGTGGTGGCTCCGGTCTCCACTACCTCGCCCAGATACATCACCGCTATTCTCTCGGAGACGTAGCGCGCAGTCGCTATGTCATGCGTAATGTATAGAATCCCCATCTCCCTACTGTCCCTAATACTCTTGAGCAGTAGGAGGATCTCAGCCCTACTCGAGGCGTCTATCATTGAGACGGGCTCATCGGCGACTATGTACTCGGGATCCAGTATCAACGCCCTCGCAATGTTGACCCTCTGCCTCTGGCCTCCGCTCAGCTCGTGAGGATACCTCTCAGCGAATTCCTCTGGTGGGAAGAGCTTCACATCTTCTAACGCCTGCAGAATCCTGGTCTTGATCTCGCTCCTCGGGAATCCATGTATCTCAAGAGGCTCTGCAAGAACCTCGCCAATCCTCATGAAGGGGTTTATGCTCGAGTAAGGATCTTGGAACACTATCTGCATCTTCCTTCTAAAGCTTCGGTGCCGAAGCTCTCTCTCCGGGAGTCCCGTAATCTCTTCCCCCTTAAAGTATATGCGTCCATCGGTTGGCTCAAGGAGCCGCATGGAGACCCTGCCGAGGGTGGACTTGCCGCAGCCCGACTCGCCTACCACAGCTACCGTCTCCTTCTTCCCTATCGTAAGAGAGACGCCGTCAAGAGCCTTTAGAGTCTGAGAACCTAAAAGACCCCTCCTCACCTCATAATACTTCTTAACACCCTCCAGCCGTAGAATCTCCTCCATATTGCTCACCCTCTCAGCCAGCACTTCACGAGATGCCCCGAATCCTGTCTAAAGAGTGGCGGGTCCTCCACACGGCATTTATCAAACGCGTAGGGGCATCTCGGGTGGAACCTGCAGCCCGGCGGAGGGGATGCGAGATCAGGCGGCCGGCCAGGTATGAACTCCGGCACATTATCCCCTCGGAGTCGGGGGAGGCTGGCCAAGAGCTTCTCCGTATAAGGGTGTATGGGATAGTCGCCCAAAACTTGTTCAAGCAGACCCAGCTCGACAATCTGACCACCATACATGACGGCGATCCTGTCAGAGACATCGCTGGCGAGGGCCACATCGTGTGTGATGAAGACAACGCTGAGCTTCAGACTATCTATTAGGTCCTTTACTAGATTGATTATCTGGGCTTGGATCGTAACATCTAGCGCCGAGGTCGGTTCGTCGAGTATGAGAATTTGCGGCTTCATAACGAGCGCCATAGCAATCACGATTCTCTGCCTCATACCACCGCTAAGCTCGTGAGGATACCGGTTATAGAACTCTCTAGGCATGCCAACCAGCTCTATGAACTCCTCGGCAACCTTCTTCGCCTCTTCGCGGGTGAGACCTCCCTTATAGATAAGGGGCTCTGCCACCTGCTCTCCCACCTTGAGGACTGGGTTGAGCGAGTTCATGGCGCCTTGGAAGACCATAGAGATAACACTCCAGCTATACTTTTTTCTAAATTCCTCGGCGCTCAGGGATAGTGTGTCCTCGTCGTTCAGGAATATCCGCCCCGAAACGATGTTTGCGTTCCTCGGGAGAGCCCTCATTAGCGTCAGACCCAAGGTAGTTTTGCCGCTCCCCGACTCACCCACCACCGCAAGGCTCTCCCCCCTGTGTAGGCTAAAGGACACGTCGTCAACGGCCCTTACGTACCCCTTTGGCGTGGAGTAGTACACCCTTAGCTCCTCAACCCTCAGTATCCCCGTCGCGCTCATCTCCGACCCACAGCCCTCACACGCGGATTAATCACCGGCTCCAAGCCGAGCGAGATCATCACAAAGGTAAGAGCGGTCACTATTATGAGGATGCCTGGGGGGAGTATCCACCACCAGTACCCGAGATAGACGGCTGCACTCCTGAAGCCAAGCTCGAGTATCTGCCCCCACGTTGGGAGGGACGGGTCGCCAAGGCCTAGGAAGCTCAGCGCAGCCTCCAGCAATATGAAGCTCGGCGTCAAGAAGATTACTTGGGCCAGTATGAACGGGGCGATGCTCGGAAAGATGTGCCTCGCCAGTATCCTGAGGTTTGAGGCCCCTATTGCCCGCGCAGACTCCACATACTGCGACTCTCTGAGTTGGAGGACTATTGATCTGGTCACAATTGCTAGGCCCGGCCAGCCGAAGGCCACAAATGCTACGATTATGATCCAAAGTTTCGCCCCAAAGCTAAACACTAGGAAGATCAGTAGTGGGAGGACTGGTATATTGTTTATGAAGTCCGCGAATCTCTGTATAATGTTGTCAATCATCCCCCCGGCGTAGCCGCTGATAAGTCCGAGCGCCGCGCCCAACCCTGTTACTATCACAGAAGTTATCACCCCTATGAAGAGAGAGATCGGGAACCCCAAGAGCAGGCCTAGCGCTAGGTCTCTGCCAATCACGTCAGTCCCCATGAACCCGTACGTCTCACCTCCAAGAACTATCTGCACCGACTCTATCGATAAGGCGCCCTCATTCTGCGTTGCGGTAAGTGTGAATCGATAAACGCCTTTCAGCGGCTTTATCTCGGCACCTTGTGGTACGCCAAAGAGATACTTCTGAGGCCCCTCCTGCATAATCTTGGTAGGAGTTACTTGGGCACCAAACCTATCTCTGTATAAATCATAGACCCCCCTTACTAGTTCGTCACTACTGCTCACCAAGACTCTCTCGGGCTTAAGCGCGAATCTAACATAAGGCGCCTGCTCGTCAGGCCTCGGATGAGGCACAGGAACCCTAGCAACTTCAATCGAGTACCCGTCTGGTCTAACGACGCTTAGCGTGAGGACAGGCGCCCTCGACGTGTATTTTAGGCCTGAAACAATCAGACTTATATGGGTTGGGAACGCATCATATTCGTAATTTACTAAGAATTCCGCAGCCCTGCCTTTGCCTACTATCTCGATATTCCTCTCTTGGAAGACTATTGTCTCGAGGAGTTTCCGGCTCGAGAACAGGTTTACCCAGCTTGGTGGGGCATTCTTTGGGTAGTCAGCCCAATACTGTGGATCGTTCCACCGCGCAGAGACCTCTGGTATAGGTACTGTAATGAGTGTGTAGAGAGATACCGCCGTAAGAATTATGAGAAGAGTAAGACCCGCGCGCCCACTCCACGTCGAGAAGAATATTCTGAGATTCTCGTTACACTGCATGCTCACACTCTCACCCGCGGGTCTACGACCATATATAAGACCTCTAAGACGAATCTCGCCAAGACATACACCAAGGTAAACATGTAGACCAATGACAATACCAAGACCTCGTCAGACTGCACGATGGCTTCGAAGAAGAGGGAGCCCATGCCCGGCCAGCTAAACACGGCCTCCGTCAGTATCGCTCCACCTATAGACCCTGCAAGACCTAAAATCACGTTAGTCAATATTGGAGGCGCGGCAACTCTCATGATGTAGCGCCTGTTGACGAGCCCCTCAGGCAAGCCCTTCATTCTCGCAACGTTCACGTAGTCCTCCTGTGCTATGTTAAACACTATTGTCCGCGTGACGTATATGGTCAGGCCAACGTTCACCAGAACCAAAACGCTTACCGGCAGAGTGGCATGCCATAGAACGTCTAGAACCCTTAACAGCGGATCCTGTGGCGCTGGAGAGCTATATAGGCCGCCATAGGGAAAGAGTCTTAGATAGAATGCAAAGATTAGGATGAATATGATGCCGAGCCACCAGGTTGGGACGGCGTAGCTAACCGCCGAGAGGAACGAAGTTACTCTGTCCAGCCTCGTCCCAGGCTTAGCTGCTACCTTTACACCGAGGAAGATCCCTATCAGGAAGTTTATGGCGAGCGCGGTAGTAACGAGAATTACAGTATTGGGTAGTCTCTCGAGTATGATGTCGGATATCTTGTTACTCCCCGCGAACGTCTGGGCAAGTCTCGCCCTGCCGAGGTCAAGCCTCAGGACGCGCAGGAACATGTCTGGGAGCCTCTCATACCATGGCCTGTCGAGTCCGTAGCTCCTCATCGCCTCCTCCTTAAACTTTGTGACCGCTTCCTCGAGCGCTTTCGGATCCTTTATCTGGGGGGCCACGCTTTGTCTATAGAGTCTTACCTCCTCGTTGACTATTGAGGCAAGGATCCTGTCGGAAACCCCGGTAGCTCCTAGGATCACCACCATGAAGAAAAGAACTCCCAGTAAAACCACGACGAGAGAAACCGCCTTCACAAGGAGGCGAGTGTATATCCCCAACTGCCTAGCATTAACTTCATCAGAAGTAAGTTATAAAAACTTGCCCCGCCCCCTAAACACTTCTTCTGCCAAAGAGTACTTGCGAAAAGACTTATATGCCCCGTTGAAACCTTTTGAAGGTTGATGAAAAAGGTGAAGCGAAGTTCTAGCTTGTTTTTCGTTGCAGCGTTTGTGGCGGTCACGATGATGTTGTCGGGCCTAGTGACTCCGGTTTTTGGCCAGTATGTTGCGCCGCATACGAAGGCTGGGCCGGCTGCCGACTCAATAACCTTTAAGCGGGTTCCTCTGGACCTGGCAGGCGCGGCGGTAGAGAGTAAAGAGATCGACGCATATATTTTCGGGCTCAGGCCCTCCCAGGCGAAGGCCATCGCCGGAAGGCCTGGGCTAAGACTTGTCTCGGCGCCGACTGGGCTATACTCTATAGTCCTGAACCCGGCCCCTGCCCCAGCTGGGGAACTAAACCCATTCACGGATAGGGAGATCCGTTTCGCGTTGAACTATCTGATCAACAGGGACTTCATCGTCAGAGAACTCTTCGCTGGGTTCGGGGCACCGATGGTTACATATTTGACGCAGTGGGACTATGACTATATCTCGAACATAGATCTAATACTCAAATATGACTTTAGGTATGACCCAGCATATGCTACGCAGATCATCGACCAAAGGATGCGTGCACTAGGCGCCGAGAAGGTCGGTGGAAAGTGGTTCTACCAGGGCAAGCCCGTGACTATAAAGTTCATCATCAGAGTTGAAGATGAGAGGCGGCAGATAGGTGATGCCATCGCTTCAGACCTCGAGAAGGCTGGCTTCACGGTTGAGAGGATGTATATGGAGTTCGGCCCAGCCATTGAGACGGTCTATGACACTGATCCTGCCGAATTCAAGTGGCAGCTCTACACAGAGGGGTGGGGGAAAACAAGCCTCGTGAAATACGATAACGACCCTGGTTCCTTTACTGCTCCTTGGGAGGGAAATATGCCTGGATGGGCCGTTGAGGGATGGTGGCAGTACAAGAACGACGAGCTTGATCAATTGACTCAGAAGCTGTTCCGCGGTGAGTTCGCTTCAAAGCAGGAGAGAGACCAGATGATGAGGAGGGTCTTAGAGCTTGCTTTGACTGACTCTGTTAGACTATGGGTCGCCACTAGGCTCGACTCATACATCATGCGTGAGGAGCTAACAGGCTTGTCCCAAGACCTCGGTGCTGGGCTTAGATCCATGCTTGTATGGAGAAATGCGTATCTGCGGGGTAAGTCTGATCTCACTGTAGGCCACCTTTGGGTATGGACAACCAGAACTACCTGGAACCCGATGCAAGTCGGTCTTGCAGGCGGATTCGTAGATGTCTACTCAGTCGATTTAGCCTATCTCACGGCGGATGCAAGCACGTGGTCCCACCCCTACACGGGTTTGCCGATACCTTTCAGAGGGAGCTGGGAGGTAAAGACTGCGGGTCCTACGGGATCGATAACTGTGCCCAGGGACGCATACATCTGGGATGCAGCGGCTGATAAATGGGTCTCAGCGGGGGGCGCAACAGCAAAAAGCGTCGTAACATTCGACTACTCCAAATTCTTTCAAAGCAGCTGGCACCACGGCGTAAAGATCTCGCTCGCCGACCTACTTTACCATGTAGCAACGAGGATGGACCTAGCCTTCGATGAGGAGAAGTCAACCTTAGAGCCGGCCATCTCATCTCTCCTTAAGGCCTCCCTAGAGCTGATTAAGGGGATACGGGTTCTTCCAGACAACAGGGTTGAAGTATACATAGACTACTGGTTCTTTGAGCCAGCATACATAGCGAGCTTCGCGGAGCTCTGGCCGACCCTAATGGTTCCGTGGGAGGTCATAGCTGCGACAGACAGGCTCAACTACCAGGAGAAGAAATACGCCTATGGAGGCGCATCAGCCTCGGCGAGGGGGGTAAAATGGATAAATCTAGTGCTCTCGGAGCACGCGAACGATGTTATGTCAATGCTCCAGACCATGAAGAGCGAGGGATACTTCCCTGCAAGCTACTTCATGCTCGGCGACAGGGTCTTCGAGACGGCTGAGAACGCCCAGGCTAGGTATGACGCCGCCATAGCGTGGGGTGAGGACCACGGCCATATGTGGATAAGCAATGGCCCCTTCTACCTAGATAGTTTCGACTCCGCCGCCCAGACCGCGGTGCTCAAGGCCTTCCGCGACCCCACGTACCCATTCAAGCCAGGCGACAACTTCTTCCCGCCAATCACGCCTGTCCAAGTACTGAGGGTTGGTAAAGGAACGGTAGTGCCGGGTGCAACTGCCCAGATCCTCATCGACGCGGAGGGAGAAGGCTTGCTTAAGACGAAATACCTGATAAGGGATGTGGCTACGGGACAGATTCTAAAGGTCGGGGACTCAGAGTCCGTCACACCCAAGAGAATGCTCATAAAGCTGGACCCAGACTTCACCGCCAAGCTTACGCCCGGAGCGCTCTACGAGCTGATAATCGCGACGTACAGCGAGGACGCGGCGACCATATCCGTCGCCAGAGACTTCTTCGATGTTCTGAGCCTCGCCCCGATCGAGCGCGAGATAGAGTCGGTGTCAAAGGATCTTGTAGATAGACTTCGAACGGTCTCCGAAGACCTTGCAGGCGCTATAACGGTGGTGGGGAATAACATCGCCGCCGTAGATAGCAAGCTCGACAGAACCGCCGAGAACCTGCGTGGAGAGATTAGGAGCAGTGTAGAAGATGTGAGGACGCGGGTCGATGCTGCAACAAACACGCTCTCCAACGATATAAGGAATCTCCAGAAGGTGGCGGAGAACACGCTCCTCGTCGCCCAAGTGGTGATGGCCCTCGCAGTCATAGCCATAGCCCTGTCAATAGTCTCTATAGTACGTCGCCCCTCGCCAGCAGCCCAACCTAAATAAAAACGCACCACAAATCGGCCGATAACCCTGTTATTTTTCAAAAAAGCATCTTAACTTATGTAAATTTTTAGGATAAATTGTGCGATGTTCGCGCGCTGAATTCAATACTTAAATATGGCACCTTGCGGATAACCGAGCGATAGGTGGTCAAAAAATGGGAATAGATGGGGGAGACACCGTCTGGGTGATGATCTCAGCCGCATTGGTGATGCTTATGACGCCGGGTCTTGGGCTCTTCTATGCGGGGCTAGCCAGGAGGAAGAATGTCCTTTCCTTGCTGATGCAGTGCTTTATCGCTATAGCGCTTGTCTCGGTGGTCTGGGCGCTGTGGGGCTACAGCCTCGCCTTTGGGCCCAGCAGGGGAGGGCTCATAGGGGGGCTGGAATGGTTCGCGCTTAGCCAAGTGGGCGGCGAGCCGAACCCCGGCTACGCCCCAACAATACCCCACACAACCTACATGCTGTTCCAGCTGATGTTCGCGATCATCACGCCGGCCCTGATAGTGGGGGCCTTCGCCGAGAGGGTGAGGTTCGGCGCCTTCCTCCTCTTCCTAGTCGCGTGGTCAACCCTAGTTTATTCACCCATCGCGCACTGGGTATGGGGGGTGGGAGGCTGGATCAGGTCGCTTGGTGCCCTCGACTTTGCGGGAGGAACAGTTGTCCACATAAGCTCGGGGGTGTCCGCGCTGGCCGCGGCACTAGTTATAGGTAGGAGGATCGGGTATGGGTCAGGCTCCATGGAGCCCAGTAGTCCCGTATACGTGATTCTCGGAGCCGCGCTCCTATGGTTCGGATGGTTCGGCTTCAATGGCGGTAGCGCATTGGCCTCCGGGGCTCTTGCCTCAAGCGCCTTCACAGCAACGCATCTCGCGGCATCAGCAGCAGCTCTAAGCTGGATGCTCACGGGATGGCTCCACCGAGGAAAGCCGAGCAGCATCGCTGCCGCAAGCGGGGCTGTTGCAGGCCTCGTAGCAATAACCCCCGCCTCAGGATTCGTGGGGCCGCAGGCGGCTCTGATAATCGGCGCAATCGCTGGGATTGTTTGCTACGCAGCCGTAAACCTCAGGGCGAAAATCGGCGTTGACGACTCCCTAGACGTGTGGGGTGTCCACGGCATCGGAGGCACCTGGGGAGCAATAGCCACCGGATTATTCGCGGACGCCTCAATAAACCCTGGTGGAGCCAACGGCCTCCTCCTAGGCAACCCCTCACTACTGGTCTCCCAGCTAATAGCAGTCGCCGCGACATGGGCATACGCTGCAACAATGACGATAGTGATCTTGAAGGTCATAGACCTGGCTATTGGACTCCGTGTCAAGCCCCAGGAGGAGATGATTGGCCTTGACATCACGCAGCATGCGGAGTACGTTAAGCCATAGGAGGAGGTGAGAAATGGTTTGAAGATGATTCACGCTGTTATAAGGCCTGAGAGGCTGGAAGAGGTCAAGAACGCCCTCGAGAAGGCTGGATTCCACGGACTAACAGTTTACGACGTGATGGGTAGGGGTCGGCAGCAGGGATTCTCCTGGAGGATTAGGGGGAACACATACAAGATCGACCTGCTCCCCAAGGTCAAGATAGAGATCGTGGTAGGCGACGAGGATGCTCAGAGAGTCGTGGAAATTATAAAGGAGGCAGCGGCAACGGGCGAGGTTGGTGACGGAAAAATCTTCATAACCCTGGTTGATGAGACGATCCGCATCCGTACTGGCGAGAGGGGGCCTGAAGCGGTAAAATAGGCGGCTCGCCGAGAACCAGCTTATCCTACGCTACCACTCATTTCCAGCTCTATTAGACGGTTAAACTCTACGGCGTACTCCATCGGAAGTGTCTTCGTGAAGCTCTCCAAGAATCCGAGAACAATCATGTTAAGCGCCTCCTGCTCAGGTATACCTCTGCTCATAAGATAAAAGATCTGATCTTCACCAATCTTTCCAACAGTAGCCTCGTGAGTAACAGTCGCATCATCCTCCAGTATCTCGTTGTACGGATAGGTATCTGTCCTAGACTTGTCGTCAAGGATAAGGGCGTCGCACCTTACGCTAGACTTGACTCGCCTCGCACCCCTAGCCACGTGGAGAAGTCCCCTATACGAGGTTCTCCCACCATCCTTGCACACAGACTTTGCTGTAATCCTACTAGTCGTGTCAGACGCAAGATGTATCGCCTTTGCACCAGTATCCAGCTGTTGTCCCCGACTCGCAAAGGCGACCGAGAGGATCTCAGCCCTAGCACCCCTCCCCAAGAGGTATACGCTCGGGTACTTCATCGTAACCTTACTCCCCACATTCGCGTCAACCCACTCTACGAACGCGTCCTCATATGCGAAGGCCCTCTTAGTCACGAGGTTATACACATCAGTGCTCCAGTTCTGCAAGGTGGTGTATCGAACGTGGGCCCCCTTCATCGCAATAATCTCAACCACAGCCGTATGGAGGGAAGTAGTCGAGTAAATGGGCGCAGTACATCCTTCTATGTAATGGACCTTGCTGCCGGGCTCGGCGATTATGAGGGTCCTCTCAAACTGCCCCACACTCGCTGCGTTGATTCTGAAATATGCCTGTAGAGGGAACTCGACGTGGACGCCTTGCGGCACGTATACGAAACTCCCGCCGCTCCAAACTGCGGTGTTTAGGGCGGCGAACTTGTTGTCGGAGGCGGGAACAACGGTGCCAAAGTACTTCTTGACTATGGAGGGATATTCTCGGACGGCGGTGTCCATGTCGCAGAAGATCACGCCCTGCCTCTCCAGCTCTTTCTTCACGTTATGATACACTACCTCGGAGTCGTATTGTGCTCCGACACCCGCCAGAAATTTCCTCTCGGCCTCCGGAATCCCCAGCCTCTCGAATGTCTTCTTGATGTAATCCGGAACGTCGTCCCAGCTCCGGAACTTCTTATCAGTCGGGCTAACATAGTATCTTATCTTGTTAAAGTCGAGTTCGCTGAGGTCGGCGCCCCAAGTAGGCATCGCCTTCTCCAAGAATATTTTATAAGCCTTTAGACGCGTCTGCCTCATCCACTCAGGCTCGCCCTTAATCCTCGAAATCTCGTCGACTACCTCTTCCGAGAGCCCCGGGTTTAGGACGTATTTGTAATCGACTACGTCCCGGAAGTTGTATTTAGAATAGTCGAAGTCTAGACCGGACGACAAATCGATCCAAACATAACAGTGTTATACGCTCATATTTAAGTGGTAACTACCTACCCACTTCATAATCGATGTCCAGAGAATAGCATAATCAGTTTCCGAAGAGCAGGTAGGGGTAGCCATAACCCTTGAAACTCATCCTGATGCCGGGCGTGAGCGGTGGTGGGGCCAAAGGAAAAGATTTTGACATGTATATACGAAGTCTTTACGTAAATACGACACATTTAAATCCGCAGCGGCCGTGCTTTGTGCGGTGATGGGAATGTTGGCAGTAGGTCAGGAAAGAGTGGTTCTGAGCAAGGCTGAGAGGGTGATCCTCGTTTACGTTGATGAATCCAAAGAGAGTAGGAAGGTTGTTGAGGCCGCAGCGCAGATCGCCAAGGAGGAGGGCGCTTCAGTTGCTTTGGTGACGGTGATTAAGCG
>Ga0079998_134064_pt1 | contig 31140 bp, 39 predicted proteins | sample PerSpoBPS_BMetaG_FD_69201 | JGI IMG/M metagenome (GOLD analysis project Ga0079998, IMG submission 69201) | Thermal spring microbial communities from Yellowstone National Park, Wyoming, USA - Perpetual Spouter B (PS_B) MetaG (SPADES assembly)... | ecosystem: Environmental > Aquatic > Thermal... | reverse complement strand
GTCTCTCCCTGACGAACAGCGTGTCTGGGTCCTCGACAGCCTCGGCTAGCCACTCCCTCTCCTCTTTGCTTAACGATCTGGCGAATTCCAGCAAGCTCTTGGCCCTCATGACTGCCTCGACGGCTTTATCCACGTCCCAATTGAGCCGGTATAGTTGCTTAAGCATGCCGGGGTTACCGCCTGTGAGTCTCCACGCGTCTTCAAACGGCGGTTTGGCAGGTATCTTCCTATACAGCTCCTCGAATCCTCCCTTCGGCATGTTCCACATCGTCGTTAAGTCAGCCCATCTGTGCCTCCCTATCTCCCTCTTAGACAGGCCTTCGCTTGTGGTTGCGAGAACCACGGCGTTTTCGTAGCTGTGGGGCGGGTGTTCTATTAGGTTTAGTAGCCCCTTGACGTAAGCCGCCGCCTGTTGTAGTCCTATTGCTTGAAACACGTCGTCGACAATCACTGCAATCTTGACCTTCCCGGCCTTCAACACCTTGTGTATGAAGTCGATTGCTCCCCAGGCTAACCTGCCGACTGCGTTTTCGGCGAGCGCCCTCTCCACGAACTGCATAAATGCGTTTTTGATGTCTGGCATCGTTACGTCTGCGTGGTATGCCCTATCCAGCGGGTTTAGGTAGAAGACCTCATAGCCGAGTTCTCTAAGCACGGCGGCGGCCTGCCTGAGCAGTGCCGACTTGCCGCAACCCTCGGGGCCGTAGATGACCATTGGAAGCGCCGTACCCCTAGCCGCCAGCTCCTCGACCTGCCTAACCGCTCTGTCTCTATCCGTAAACTCGACCTCAAGCCCGGGTAGGAGCGGCAACTTAACTCTCTTCACCCCCGCCCGACCTCCCCAAGCGCCCTCCTCACTGCCTCCCTATGTATCGGCGTCTGCCAAGCCGCGTTCTTCCCGATGCCCAGCTCGGGATCCCTCTCGGGCGGCGGGGTGTCTATCCAGAATATCTGTTTCTTTCGTATATGTTGTATACTATAAGGTTTTTCTCCACCAGCTGCTTGATCAGCTCCTCGGGGGCGTCGGGGCTCCACAAGGCCTCGGGATCCTCCACAGCCTTCTCAAGCCAGCTCCTCCACCTCGCCACGAAATCCGGCGTCAGCCTCTTCTCTCTGATGAGCCGCGTCACCACGGCGCCGCTGTTCCAGCCAGTTGAGTAAAGCCTAGAAAGCATCCCCGGGTTCCCGCCGGTCCACCTCCACACCTCTTCGAAAGGGGGCTTGGGACCCGGCAGTTTCTCATATAGTTGCTGGAAGCCCTCCCGCGGCATATTCCACATGGGCATTACGTCGGCCCACCTGTGCCTGCCGATTTCGGCTCTTGAGAGCCCCTCGCTTGTGGCGGCGACGGCGATTATCTTCTCGTAGTCTCTTGGCGGGTACTCGACGAGGTTTAGCAACTTTTTGACGTATAGGCCGGCTTTTTCGATGCCTACAGCCTGGAAGGCCTCGTCGACGAGCACCGCGACTTTCTTCTTCCCACGCCTAATCAGCTCCTTGATCACTTCTATCGCCAGATACGCAAGCTTAACCTCCGCAACGCCGGAGACCTCAGACGCGGCCTCAGCAAGCCTCCTAGCCACCTCAGCGACGTCTGTATGAGCAGTGAAATCCACATGAGAAACATCGACATAGACGACGTCGTAGCCAAACCCCCTAAGCGCCTCGGCGGCCTGCCTCAAAAAAGCAGACTTGCCGCAACCCTCCGGGCCGAAGATAACCACGGGAAACAAAGCCCCCCTCTCTGCCCACGTCGCAACCTGGCCGAGCCCCACCTCTCTATCCACGAACTCCACGTCCAGGTTAGCAAACTTCACAGCAACTCTCCTCACAAAAAACCCAGACTACCAACTTTAATATTTTCCCCAAATCTGCCGACTCCTAGACCCATCGACACCGCCAGGTATCACGCCAGCTCCACGCCCAGCCCCGCCGGTCCTGCCCCCGGGCCTCGCCCGCTAGACGCTCCAGCCAGCCAACAACCAGAGTCATGTATATTGTACTTAGGCTCCTCATCTCAAACTCCCTGAGAAACTCCTCCGGCACGTCGCCGGTCCAGAGCGCCTCCGGATCCTCAACAACCTCGTACGTCGCTTCCTCCACTTAGCTACAAAACCCGCCGTCTACCTCTTCCCCGCATCACGTCCTCCCAACCCCTCTCCACAGCCCACCCAGCCTTTACAGCCTTGTTAACATCACCGGATTTCTGCCGGTGAGCCGCCGCGTCTCTTCGAACGGCGGCTTGGAATCTCCTACAGTTGCCTAAAGCCCTCCTTAGGCATGTCCACATAGGCCTCAGAAGAGCCCATCTGTGTCTTCTCTAGAGATTCTCTCGCTTGCGGCCACGAGGACGACGATGTTTCCGTAGTCATACACCGGGTATTCAATCGTGTTAAGCAAGCCCTTTACATATGCCACCGCTATATCAAGGCCAATAGCCTGGAAGACGGCGTATAGATGACGGCGATCATCCGCCTGCGCCTCTTCAGAATCTATCTCCCGCGTGAGGTCAAACACCGCCAGCGCGAACCTGCCCATTTCTCCTCCTCCAGCGTCTTCCCCACAAGGTCTGCGAAGAGCGTCTCAACGTCGGATCGTCCACCTCAGCCGAGAAGACCCTATCCAGCAGATGCAGGTAGAAGAAGTCGCACCCAAGCTCCCTAATCGCATAGGCGGCCTGTCGGAGGAAGGCGGTCTTGCCGCAGTCCTCCGGGCCGAATACGACGACGGGCCACCTCGTGCTTTTCTCAGCCCACTCCGCTATCTGCGCCAAGGCGCGGTCTCTGTCCGTGAACTCCGTCTTTACGCTGGAGACAAACTCAGGCATTTTTCTCCTCACATCTCGGTGGATGCTCTTGTAATTATGCTTTGTACAAGGCATGGCTAGGTTTCAGAAACACGCGTAAAGTAGCCAATAACAGCGGTTCAAACGACGCCGCCGGTCTAGAAGCTCAACGTGTTAAAGCCCTCCTCACCTCTTCTAGCGCTTTTTCCAGCTCGTCGCCCCATTTGATGCGTCCTTTAAGCGTCTCAATCCGCTTGGTGAGCTCTTGCAGTAGCTCTACCACGTCTGCGGCGGCTGACTCCCTCGTCGCGTATTTAGACAGCGCCATGTCTGGATCCGGCCCGTGGTATTGATAGTCGTGGAGATCAAGCGCAACGGCAGTCCAAGCCGTAATGCCCTCGTGGCCGACATTCCTCAGCAGGCGAGACAGCTCCTTCATCTTGGCAGTGGGGATCCGGGGCACGGCCCTCGACTCAAGCCACCTCCGCTCCTCCTCAGTCTTCGCCAAGGCTTTTAGTCTCTCCAGCTCCAGCCGCAATAGAGCCGCCAGAAGCGCCTTCCAGGCTTGGAAGGTCTTACACGCGGCGTTACGCGTCAACCCTTCCTCTAAGAAGCGGAGAGCGAGACGAGCCTCCCCCAAAGCCTCTAGAAGCCTAGCCTCGATATAACCCTCGTCGGAGGGCTTAGGAAGCGGCTTCTCCACAAGCTCAACAACCATGGAAGTGGCGGGGTCGTCTCTTAAAAGTCTTTTTGGGCTTACGGGGCCGTGGGTGTCTGTTAACGTCTTCGTCTATTGTTTTGCGGATGGCGTGGTGGTCTTAAGTTTTGTATGGAGTTGTAAACGTAGGCGTGTCGTGGTGTTGTGGTTTTGTTAATCATCTTGTGGACGTTGACTCAACGTGGTGGGGTTGTTTCGTGTCCTGGGATCTGGAGGCGGTGAGGGCGGCTTGTTGAAAGATGTCGTTGGTGAGGGTAGGGCATTTCGCGGTGGCGCGGGGTGTCTCTACCGTGGGTTTAGGGTGGACTGCAGATTGGGACAGTGTAGGTTGGCCGTGCCGCTGGTTGTGCCGGAGTTGTTCTTTGTATGGATGGGGCGCGGCAACTGGGGGCGGTGTGATACAATTTAAAATCTGCGTAACGAGTTGCGGCGTGGAGATGGTGGTTGAGTTTCTTTGGCGGATTGTCTCTGTTTTTGCGTGGACGGCGGGGGGTCTCTTCGTTGCTAGATTCCTCTCGGCTAGGGCTTGGCTGTTTGTTGGCCTTTCCCGCCGGCTTGGGGTGCCCGGCGGCTTGTTTGTGGTGGGCCTAGGCGAGGCGAGGGCGGCCCACGCCGCGTTGGCCCAGCTTCTCAGGCGGGGCGAGGTGGACTTCCGGCACGTGCTTAAGTTTTCTTTCGTGACGTGGCCTGTGCGCGTTGTGCTTCTGCACCTCCGGCTGGGCGTGGTGCCGGTGGCTGTGGGGTCTCTGGGCCTCCTCGGCGTCGCGTACCTCGGCTTGGTCTACCTCCCCTCGCTGGTGGGGATGGCGCTTGGGCTTTGGCTGGGCCGCGGCCTGCGGTGGCCTGAGGCGGACGCCGCCGCGGCGCGGCTCTCGGCGCCGTCTATCTTCCGCACGGCCCTCTCGGTGGCTGGGCGCTACGCCGTCTTTGAGGCGGTCTTCCTCGCGCTGGATCTGTGGAATGTGAGAATCCGGCTGGACTGGCTTCCGCTTAGCCCCGAGGCCGTGGCGGCGGCGTCGCTGGCGGCGGTGAGGCCGACGCTGGGGATCATGGCGGCGGCGCCGTCTTACTGGGGCGGCCGCGTCTCGGCTGGGGAGGTCCTCGCCGCGCTTCTGCTGGGCAGGCTGGTGTATATGGCGTTGCAGGAGTTCCCCCGGGCCACTGTGCAGTTCTACGGCTCGATATATCCGCCGGCCGTCGCCGGGAGGCTTGTGTTGTACACGGCGGCGGTCCTCTTCGCAGTCTCCCTGCCCGCCGCCGCCCTACTGCTCTGGCTCGCCGCCACGAAAAGCCTATAGACGGTGAGGCGTAGGCGATGTTTGACGAGCCTCTCAGCCCTCTGACGGCTAAAGGCGCCGGCCGCGTCATGTCTATCCTCAAGACCTCATAAAGAGGAGGGGGTTAGGCTTGAGGGGGCGAAGCTTGTTGTGATGTTCGCCCCGGCGGCTGGAGAGGGTCGAAGATGTAGGCGGTTGAGAAGGAGACCGTGGGTGTAGAGGGGCGTGGATGGTAGACAAGAGACTTGTTGGAGTTTTAAAACTTTGACAAGAATGTAGCCGATGTCGAGGAGAAGATCTGTGCCGTGTTTATGGGGGTGAACGTAGGGCTACTGGAGGCCTGCGGCGAATAGGAGGGCCTTCAGGTCCTCGGGGTCGGGCGGCTTTTTGAAGTTGGCGACGTAGTTGAGGAGGAAGGCCTTAAGGGCCTCCCACTGCCATGGCTCGGCGGGGTATCGGCCGGCGGGGGTCTCCACTGCGCCGTCTACGTACCGCAGGCGGAGGTGCCCCACGGCCGCCTCGTGTGGGGTTACCTCAAGCGTCAGGCCGGCCTCTTCGGCGGCTTTTTTGGCGTTGGCGTATATACGCGGCGTCGAGTCTTCACCGAAGCGGAGCTTGTCTGCCGGGTTTATGACCGCCACGGCCTCACCCCGTTGCGTCTTTAAAAAGATAAGAGGTCCCACTCCAAGATGTAGTCGCGCACTTCTGCGATAAATCTTCCGTGTCTCAGCGCCTTGGCGGCGGCTGGGTGGACCCCGGCGAGGCGCCACTGGGGGTCTCTAATCTTCTCTCTAGTTATTAATACTCTCTGTTTTCTCTTATTTACGTATACATAAAACACAGGTAAAGAGAATGCCGCGTTTATATACACAACAGGTAAAAACGCCTCAACCACGGCGGCGGGCTTCTCGCCACTCCTCCTCCACGTCTCGGCAACGGACCCCCTCCCTTGCGCATATCTCCTCTATGGTCTTCTTGACGCGGCTCCACCACCGGGGGGTGGGCTCCGCGCGGCGATAGTGCGCGGCTAGGTGGGCGTCTGCCCTCGGCTTGGGGCGGTAGCGGTCGTAGACGAGCTCCGCCCCTATCTCCCCGGCGAATTTCACCACCTCGGCGATGTCCTGGGGGTCGTCGTTGAAGCCGGGCACCACCGGCCCTAGGAAGATCCAGACCTTCACCCCAGCCGCGGCGAGTTTGGCGGCGGCGCGGGCCCTGGCGAGGGGGTGGGCGGCGAGCGGCTCGAGGATCCTCGCCTTGTCTCGCATGGTCGTTATCGTGAAGCCCACGTCTACGGCGTCTCTATAGCGCGTCAAGACGTCCAGGTCGCGAACCACCAAGCCGGACTTGGTCTGGATGGAGACGTGGAAGCCTGCTTGGGCTAGTATCTCCACAGCGCCGCGGGTCAGCCTGTATCTCGCCTCGGGGGGCTGGTAGGGGTCTGTTATGGTGGAGAGCCCCACGACCCCCGGCTTGGCCTTGGCCACCTCCCGCCTGAGGAGCTCCAGGAGGTTTATCTTGACATACACCACCTGGCCCCACGCCGCGGCGGGCGGCCCCCTGGTGAAGTCCATGGCGTAGCAGTAGAGACAGCCGTGGAGGCAACCCACGTAGGGGTTCAGGGAATAGTCGTACTCCGGGAGACCCGACGGCGCGAGGGCGCGGCTGGCCTTGATCTCGTATATCTTCACAGGGCGACCTCCAAGACTTGTCCCACCTCGACGTCGCCTAGATACAGCCTCCCGTTTTTCACGGTCTTCTTCACGCCGCCGACCTCCTCCCGGGGGAGGAAGAGTCTTATCTGCGAGTCGCCTTTTTCCCACCTGGCCGCGGTTTCTGCGGCCCCGTCTTTAACGCGGGCCGCGTTGCCGTGTTCGTCCACGGCCACCGCCACGCCGCCGAAGTCCACCACGACGATTTTCTTGCCGTATGCCCGCAGAACCGCGATCTTAACCACGTATATGCGGGGGTTTAGGCTTAAAAATCTTCACCGCCCAGCCGCCGCTGGTCTCTGTCTTGTTGCCTAGGTAGACGAGGTCTACGGAGTAGCCCAGGCGGAGAAATACATATGCCACGTACGCCTTGCCTACGTCGTGGAGGGCGTCGTGCGGCGAGAGTCTTCTGAAGGCGGCTGGAGTCGGCAGGTCTAAATGCGCGTTGCCTACCGCGCCGCGGCCCCGCCACAGTCTGACGTGAAGCCTGGCGAGACCCGGGAGCGGCTTTTCCAAGGATATGTCGGGGGCCCTCCCCCCGAGCGTCGCGGGGTGCTCATACACAGAAACCGCCTCCCACCCGTCCTCGATAAGCGCCTCCGCCACTAGGTTAAGGGGGTCTTCACCTCGCCGAACAGCTCTTTCACCTTAATCCATCTAGGGAGCTCCGCGTCGTTGGGCACGTACTAATTAGCAACCTGATTTATAGGATCCGGCGTTTAGAATCGGCGTAGGGCGTCTACAGGCGCGGCTCAGTGATGCGTCGTGTTGTCGGCGGAGGCGGCTGGGGAGCATGTGGAGGTTTACGTTTTCGGCTCCGCGGCTGAGGGGCGGCTTACCGCCGACTGCGACATAGGTGTGGTTGTAGCGATGCGGAACCCGCCGGTGGGGCTGGGCTGATCGCGAGGGTTCTTGAGGCGGCGGGGAGGAGGCGTGGTGGCGCCCCTTGAGTTGCATCTGCTCTCGCCGGGGGTCTGGGACGTCTGGAGGTTCGTGAGGGCGGAGCGTGCATATTTCGCACCTTAGGAAGAGTTCTTAAGGCGGATCGATGTGTGGGTTATGAACATGTGGCTTCCTCTGCTGGTGGCGTTTTCGTTGGGTGGGCTTGCGTCGTCTCTCCTGGTGGTGTACCTCTTCTATGTGTTGGGCACGTTGCCGCCTGGTTGCTACGGGGATCTCGAGGTTCTGCCCGGCGTCACGATGGACTGCATAAGGGTGCTGACCAGCGAATACGCCTACGTGCCGGTTCCCGTGCTCGGCCGGGTGCCGCTGGACGTGGCGGCGGCTGTCTGGTTCGTGGTGAACATCGGGGCGGCTCTGTGGCTTTACAAGACGCTGTCGCGGGGGGCGGCCCGTTTCGTCTTCTGGTGGCGCCTCCTGGGCCTCGCCATCTTGCCGTATCTCCTCTATCTGGAGTTCGCCGTGTTGAAGGCGGTCTGCATCTACTGCACCGTCATGCATATCTTCATCTTGGCGGATTTCGTCGTGATTTCTATCTTCCTCCGGAAGATGGCGCCGCTGATAAAGTAGCGCCGTGGCGGCGCCAGAGCTCCTCCAGCCTCTCCAGGTGGTCCCGGGGCAGGGGCCTGCCGTCTGAGGCTGCGGCGTATTCCTCCAGCTCCTCCGGCGCCGTGGCGGTGACCACCACGCTGGCCACGGGGAAGGAGAGCACGTACTTGACGGCGTATTGCGCCAGCGTGAGGCCCAGCTCCCTGGCCAGCGGCGCCACCTCCCTCTCCACGACGGCCCTCGCCTTCAGCATCCACTCCCTAGGCCGCAGAGAGCGGTGATCTGTGGGGTTTAGGTCGAACCTGTCGGTGAGCACGCCAGTGGCGTCGGGCACCCTGACCAGGAGCCCGCCTCCGCCGCGTCTGATGAACTCCCTGCCGGGGTCCTGCTCCAGTATGTTAAAGACGAACATCACGGCGTCTAGCCCGGCCTCCAAGGCGGCGAGGCCCTCCTCCAGGACATAGGTCTCGGGCCCCAGGGCGGCGCCGACGCACCTCGCCAGCGTCCCCCTCTGCGCCTTGAGCCAGGGCGCGGTTTTCCTCACTGCGTCGGCCGGGGGGTTGTGGATCATGAGTATGTCCGGCCGCCTGCCGAGCCGCTCCGCAGACTTGGCCGCGGCCCAGCCTAAGTAGTCGGGGTCGAAGCGCCTAGTCGGCTTCTCGAAGTGGTAGAAGTCGTAGCCCACCTTGGTGGATATCACCACGTCGTGTCCCCTCAGCCACCGGCCGAGGAGCTCTTCGCTCCTCCCCCTGCCGTATACATCCGCAGTGTCGAAGAGGTTTATGCCCAGGTCCAGGGCCTTGTTGACCAGCCTCCGCGCCTCCTCGTCGCTCAGCCTATAAAGCTCGCTCCCCACAACCCAACCTCCTAGGCCGATCTCAGACACCTCAAGCCCGCAGAGGGTCCTCCGGCGCATGTATCCTCCGCGAACGGCAGATTTAAACTGCGATTACCATCTCCCTCCTGCAGTAAATCCTCGGGAACATCTCGCCGAGGCCCCTCGTCACGTACATGACGGCCTCTCCCCTCCGGTAGAGGCCCCAGGTGTAGCCGAAGTAGCTGATAGTGTAGACAGGCACGTTAAGCGGCAAACAGAACACCGTATCTACCGTTGTTGGTTCCATTTATAAACAATGTCAACATTTTTCAATCCAACATTTGGTGATCCACGGCGATAAGCGTTTTAAAGAAGGGGGAAGTCGAAAAAGGGGGTGTCTTTTCAGGATTTCTTCCGCGATCTCCCTCTGTCTCGGTGTGCCGTTTTTCGCCTTTTCGGCAAGGTACAGCGCTACAGCTCTTCTGACAGCTTCGTCCCTCTCTGCCATCTTTATAAGGTCTTCAAAGGCTATATACACCTTGTATTTAGAACCGTCCTTCACTATGTTCGGCCTAAGTCCAGCAGACTCAAGCCTCTCAGCGATTGCAAGAGCGTACCCGAGATTTTTGACGCGTTGTTTGGCGTAAAGCGATCCTACCTTCCCTCTTATCAGTTCAAGATGCATCACGACGCCCGCCACAGCCACGGTGCCCGGTTTGTCTGTCTCAACATGTGGAATCGTGGAGATTTCATCGTTACCGTTATATGCCTCCCTAAGGATGTCTATACTCCTCTTCTTCTTGGGTTTCAATTTGATTCTGAGAGCGTCGTCTGTGGCCACTTTTACAATCACCCATTTGTGCGCCTCCAGCAGATCCAACAATTTACCATAGACGCTTTCTGCCTCCCTAAGCTTTATAAATGCCTCTCTGCCTGTAGCGATTTCAGTTTTGAATTTTCTGTTTTTGTTGCTTAGTTTCCAAGGTTCTTTTGCTGCGATAACAAGCCGACGCTTTCCTTTCAATATTTCTCTCCAATCAATTGCACCATCTCCTAGCCACATTGTTAACACGGGCGCCCACTCTCCGCGCCTGAGGTGGCTCGTCACCAGATCTATGGCCTCCGCCTTGCTCCATGTCTGCTTCCAACTATTTGCGACGATGCGTATTGTTACACTTACCCCCTCACTTGTTAAGTTGGCAGAGGCAATGTATATACGGAACCTTCCATGTCTTACTGCTACCCAAGCAAAAGCCTGCCATGGCTGTGATGTACCCATGTAGGGGTGTTTGTTCTCCTCACTTTCGTCGCTTGCCCTCCAGCCCAGCTGGAACAGCTCAAGCCTCTCGCGCGGAAGCTTCAACACGTCGGGGAAATACGCCGAGGCGCTTATGCCGAGGATTGGAAGGCGTAGCGTGAACGATTTAGATGTAGAGAACTTTTCTACATACATCCACGTCCCGTCTGGCGCGTACAGCCTGTTTCTCTCTACCCTGTATGTGCCCTCGGCAACGGCTTTGTACAGCGCTGTCAGCTTCTCTTTTGCCTGTGTCCACGCCTCCCGTAGCAACCGTGTCATCGTGTCTCTGAAGTCGAGGAGCTGTCTCTTCTCCTCTTCCGATAACGGAAACGTCTCGGCGATTCTCTGCGTCGCGTATTCGACATAGATGATCCACGCCGGGAAGACCCAGTCCACAGGCCACCGCAGTACGCCGTGGGTGGAGACCTGCTCAAGCACCTCCTCCAGCGTTGGCGGCTTTGCGGGTTTCAACGCGAGCTCTAGACGTTGTTTAACTTCGTTCAACTCCATAACACGTTAAGCGCCGCGGCGGCGAGCCTATCCATGTCTCTTCTTTTTGCTTCGCTATATAAGCCTTCTCTCCACAGGTAAAGACTGACAAGTACAGACCCACAGGAATACCTGCCAGGCTACATGGAGGTGGTAGCAGAGGTCGTCCCGCTGTGTGTCTGAGGCGCCAACACCTGCAGGTACTTTCCTGCAGGTTTTTCTTTACAGGCTTAATTATGCCTGTAAGTCTGTACCTACAGGCAACGGTTCAATATGCGATGTGGATGAAGAAGAGGATGCAAAGGAAGAGGACGAATTCCTCTTCCTCTTGCTCGCGACAGAGGCTACGGCGGCATCCCTCAGGTGGAGCTCTTCGCCCCAGCCGCGGAGCACGAGGCGGCGCGGGACGGCCTCCAGAGAAAAAAGAGGTTACTGAAGCCTCCGGTTCGGTAGATTTTGTATCTCTCCAAGATTTTTTCAACCTTATCCATGAAGCGCTTTGATCAATTAAATGCAATGAACCATCCTCATAGTAATCCTCTTTTTCCCAACGAAGGGGTATTCCACAGGTCTACAAAGGCCTAGTGCAGAGAGCCGGCTTTCCGCACAACGTGCCTGCAGGTACATCCCCGCAGGTCTCGACTTACAGATCTAATTACGCCTGTAAGGAAAGACCTGTAAGTAAAAACCTGCAGACACGGTTTTTCAGTTAAACATGTAACGCCTTCGGCCTATTAAACAGGGAGGCTTTGCCGTGTTGACGCTGGTCAAGCCGTGGATGTGCCCTGCGAGGTAGACCCCCTGCCGCGCCGCCTGGAAGGCGTCCGGCGAGTGGACGAGGACGACGTCTGCGTCGGCAGTTGCGGGGTAGCTCCGGGGGTCCTCCCGCCAGTCCAGCCCGTAGATCCTCAGGCCGCCTAGCTGAACCCAGTCGTCCGCCAGCACATGGACGCCCGCGTCTTCAAGCGCCTTGACTCCCTGCCTCAGGGGGAACTTCCTCCTGCTCCAGTGCTCGTGGTTGCCTAAGACAGCCACCTTGGGCCCGGGGAGCCGTCTCAGCGTCTCCACAACGACGTCGAGACTCGGCGTTTTTTCGTCGTAGGTGTCGCCTCCTATGAGGAGGAGGTCGTAGGGGGGTAGGTCCAGCCGCCTGACGTCGTGGAGGTGGAGGTCGGAGATAAACACCACCCTCCTCCCCAGCCCCAGCCGGAGCTCGGCGACGTCGGCGCCTGCCAGCGGCGCCCCTAAACCGGCCGCGGCAACCGCCGCCGCGCCGCCTATTAAGGTCAGGAAGGTGCGGCGCCTCACTGCGGCTCTGCTTTTCTCAACACGTCCGCCACAGCGGCTTGCACCACCTCTATGTCCTCCTTCGTGATCATATAAGGCGGGAGGAACCGCAGGGTGTTTACGCCGGCGGTTAGGGCCATCACGCCTCTCTCCATGAGGGGCTGGAGGAACTGGTCCGCCTTGACCCTCAGGTCCAGGCCCAGCATCAGCCCCATGCCCTTCACCCTCACGGCGAGTCTGCTCCCCGTCTCCGCCAGGGCCTTGGCGAGCTCCGCCCCCGCCCTCTCTGCCTTGGCGGGCACGTCCTCTTCTCTAAGCAGTCTGGAGGCGGCCGCCGCGGCGGCCATGACGACGGCGTTGCCTGCGAACGTGGAGCCGTGCTCGCCCGGCTCAAAGACGTCGCCGAAGTCTTCTCTAGCCACGGCGAGGCCTATGGGGAGGCCGCCGGCGACGGGCTTCCCCGCGGTGAAGATGTCCGGCTCCACACCGTACTTCTGGAAGGCCCAGACGGCGCCCGTGCGGCCGAAGCCCGTCTGCACCTCATCTATGATCAGGAGCGCCCCCTTCCGCGTCGTCTCTTCCCGAAGCGCCTTGAGGAACTCAGAGGTGGCTGGGTTGACGCCGCCTTCGCCTTGTATAGGCTCCACCACTACGCAACAAGCGTCTTCGCCCACCACCTTGTCCACTTCAGACGGCACGTTGAATTTGCCGAAGCGGACGTGGGGGTAGAGGGGCTCGAAGGCTTTGCGGTACTTCTCGTTCCAGGTTATGGAGAGGGAGCCCATGGTCCTGCCGTGGAAGCTGTTGGTGAAGGCCACGATCGTGGGCCTCTTGGTGATCTTCTTGGCGATTTTTATGGCGACCTCCACCGCCTCGGTGCCCGTGTTTTGTAGGAAGACTGTTCCGAACTTGGCGGGGAGGAGGCGGGAGAACTCCTCCACGAACCGCTCCCGGGCCGGCGTGGAGAAGTTGAGGGGGACCGCCCACACCTCCTCTACCTGCCTCTTTACGGCCTCCACTATCTTGGGGTTGGCGTGGCCTAGAAAAACCACGCCGTGGTTGGTGTTGCAGTCCACGTACCGCCTCCCCTGGTCGTCCCAGACATATTGCATGAAGCCACGCACGATTCTGACGCCGTATTCGCGGTAGTAGCGGGCCAGCCTGGCCATGGGTTGGAATAGACCTATATATAAATCTGGGGATGCTCCGGAGGGCTTGGGCGGCGTCAGTAGTACTCAACCTCGTATATGGGCTGGGCCTTCTTCCTGAGGAGCTTGACCCAGATGTTGTTTCTGGGGTCCATGTCTCCACGGCCTCGGGGAAATATAAGACCAGCGGTTGCTTAGGAGGCGGATTTTTATACTGCGGCTCACCCGTATACGTGACAAACCCCATGAGGCAGATCTTCAACAAGTTGAGGTGGACGGGGCGTCGGGCCTACTTCAGGTACCTCAACAGGCCGGGCGGCGAGGAGGAGGCCACCACAGACGACGTGGTGGAGGTGGGCGCCAACGGGGTGGTGGTGTCCCGCGGCGGGAGGGAGAGCTACATCCCATACCACCGCATCGTGGAGATCCGCCTAGACACGGGCGAGGTCCTCCTTGAGAGGAGGCGCGGCTAGCCCCTCCCCAGCGCCTTAAGGAGGGCCCTGACCTTCCCCATATCTTTGACGCCGGGGCTCGCCTCTACGCCGCTGGCCACGTCCACCATGTAGGGCCTCAGCGCCGCCACCAGGTGGGCGTTCTCCGGCGCGACGCCGCCAGCCACAGCCACCTTCCCCAGCCCAACCACCTGCCTCAGCGCGGCCAGCGGTATCTTGAGCCCCCCCTCGTACCGCTCTCCGCCCTTCTTGTCTGCATCCACCAGCACGTATTCGTTAGGTCTCCTCAGCAACTCCACCACCGCAACCCTCAGATCCGCGCCGGGCCTATACACGGCCACAGGCGCAAGCGCCACCCCTCGGGAGGCGGCGTAGTCGTAGTCCTCACCCGCCAGCGCGCCGTGGTGTTGCACAACAGAGATGCCGCTCTCAGCGGCGAGGTCCACCGCCGCCTTGGGCGGGAGTGAGGCGGTCACCAGCACCGGCCTGCTCCTCCGCACCGCGGCCCTCAAGGCCCCGAGGACCTCCGGCCTGACGGCGCGGGGGCTCGTCGGCTCCACTATGAACCCTATGTACTCCACAAGCCCGTCCAGCGCCTCTGCGTCGGCCAGCCTGGCGACGCCACATATCTTAACCAACACAGCTTTTGCAAATTTAGCCAGTTTAATAGTCACATGACTTTCCTGGACAGAGGTTTTAGGGCGTACCCGGTGCTGTCGGCGCGTTACAGATAATTGAAAGCCTCGTCCTTTGGGGCGGGGATGTGGTTCGTTAAAGTTTTTATGGGTGGTGGGGACATGGAAAAGGTGAGGAGGGCAGTGGCTGTGGAGATAGAAAACCCGCAACCTGAGCTTTCCGCCGTGGAGGAGCCGCACCGCCGCATCGTGGAAGAGGTCGCGGCATATGTCGCAGAGAGGGGGAGGCTTGAGGTGGAGAGGTACAAGGAGCTGTACCGCCGTTTTAGAGATAAGTATCCGTTGCCCGCCCAGCTGATCCAGCAGGCCATGAACCAAGGCGTCGAGACCGGCAAGTCGTTTCTAGAGGCAAAGAGAAGCGGCCGCGTCTACAAGCCCCGTCCAGAGGTTCGGCGGGTTTCGATAAGATTCGCTAAAGACAGCTGGAGCTACCGGAAGACGGCGGCCTCAGCCGCCCCAGTCAAAATCGCCGTGTCCCTCCCCGGCGGGAGGAGGGAGGTTTGGATTAAGCCGCATAGGAGGTTCTGGCTGTATTGGTGGAAAGTTCTGCGTAAAGAGGTCGAGCTGGCGTCCACGCTGGTGCTGAAGCGGCGGAGGGGCAGGTGGTACGCCGTATTCATCTTTGACGTGGCGCCCAAGAAAGAGACACCGGCTGAGGTTGTTGCCTTCGACGTAAACGAAAACTCGGTAGCAGTCGCCAAGGTGAGTCTGCTCTCGACGGTGGATGCCGTGGCGCGGTGGAATAGGCAGTACGTAGACCCCGCCGTCTACTCCATAAAGACAGACTTCGGCAGGCTTGCGAAGAGATACGAGACTGTTAGAAATGCGAAGCTGGAGGAGCTGAAGCGTAAGTACCCCTTCGTGGGCAGAGACGAGGATGAGAGGAGGCAGAACGTCGCGGATACTAGAGAGTTCAGGAGGTTTGCGAGGAGGCTTAGGGAGAGGAGGCGTAAGGAGGGTCAGGTGAGGCATGTTGCCCGCGAGGTGACGAAAAGCCCAGCCGTAATCATAACGGAAGAGCTGGGCAAAAACCCGCAGGAAGAGATGATCGGCATTGAGGAGAAAAGGGCGAAGAAGAGGGAACTGAGACACCGCGTCAAGCAGACGCCGTTTAGAAAGATCTTGAGGGCGGTAGAGGATAAGGCGAGGGAGACTGGCTCTGTGGTTTTCTACGTCTCCAGCTTTAGAAATAGCAAGGTGTGTCCAATCCACTTCGCTAAGCTGGAGGACGGGGGTGACTGGCATGTACTGCGCTGTCTTCACGGCCACGTTGTGGATAGAGACGCGGCGGCTGTGTTGAACATGCTGTGGAAGATCACGCCAGAGGGCGTCGTGAAGGGCGTGTGGTGGGACATGAAGGAGGCGAGGAAGAGGTTGAAGAAAGGAATTATGCCAAAGGACGTAGCGAAGAAGAGAAATCCGCTTGTCCCGTGGCCAGTCGCGTACGCCGTCTGGACCTCGCTCAAGACGCTGAAGGCCAGCCCCCAGTGGCCCGCAGTGCTGGCCCGGGCCGCCCCCATGACCCCCGCCCAAGGCGCCGATGAAGGCGGGACGAGGGCGCCTCCCCACGGGGCACCCGCCCGCGGGGAGGAGGTCAGTTAGACCACGGTAGGAACTGGGGAAGGAACTGGCGGAACAAAACGCGGAACTAGGCGGAACGGCGGCTCCACGTCTCTCTATTCTCTCGGCTTTTTGTAAATATATAACACATGGCGTGTGTTATATACTGCACGCGGCGGGGTTTAGTTTTTAAGTTGGGTTTTTCTCGGGCTTTATGTCCTCGGGGTGGTAGATAGGTGGTACAACATCGCGGCCGATCTGCCGGGGGTGTTGCCCCCTCCGAAAGACCCAGAGGAGGGGGAGAGCAGGATCGCCTTGTTGACCAAGATCCTCCCCTCCGCGCTCATCGACCAGGAGTTCACGGCGGAGCGGTGGGTGCCGATACCTGAGGAGGTGCGGGACGTGTACAGGAGGGTTGGGCGCCCGACTCCTCTGTTTAGGGCAGAGGGGTTCGAGAGGGCGCTGGGCGTCAAGGTTCATATCTACTACAAATATGAGGGGGTTCTGCCGGTGGGCAGCCACAAGCTCAACACGGCGGTGGCGCAGGCGTACTACGCCAAGGCGGACAGCGCCGTGGAGGTGGCGACGGAGACCGGCGCGGGGCAGTGGGGCATGGCGGTGTCGCTGGCGGCGGCGCTGTTTGGGCTGAGGGCAACGGTCTTTATGACCCGGTCCTCCTACAACAGCAAGAGGCAGAGGCTTGCCTTTATGAGGGCCTACGGCGCCACGGTCTACCCAAGCCCCAGCGACGTCACCGAGACCGGGAGGCGCCACTACAGGCCTGACCACCCGGGCTCTCTGGGGATAGCCATCTCGGAGGCGGTGGAGTACGTCCTATCCGGCGAGAGGCGCCGGTATCTGCCGGGCAGTGTCATGGAGTTCGTCCTCCTGCACCAGACCGTCATCGGGCTTGAGGCCGTTAGGCAGATGCCGGAGGAGCCCGACGTCGCTGTGGCTTGCGTCGGCGGCGGCTCCAACTTCGGCGGCTTCACCTACCCCATGATAGGCGCCAAGCTCAGGGGGGAGGGGTTCGAGAAGACGAGGTTCGTCGCCGCGGAGTCGGCCGCGGCACCTAAACTGACGAAGGGAGAGTACCGCTACGACTTCCCAGACGCCACAGGCATCTTGCCCTTGATTAGGATGTTCACCCTGGGCCACGACTACGTCCCGCCGCCGGTGCACGCCGCGGGTCTCAGGTACCACGGAGCGGCGCCCAGCCTCTCTCTGCTCAAGAGGCTTGGCCTCGTGGAGGCCGTGGCGTACAGCCAGGAGGAGGTGATGCAGGCCGCCCTCCTCTTCGCCAGGTCGGAAGGCGTCATACCTGCGCCTGAGTCCGCCCACGCCGTCAAGGCCGCCGCAGACCTCGCCAAGAAGCTACCGCCCGGCTCGGTGATTGTCTTTAACATGTCCGGCCACGGCCTCCTCGACGTAGACGCCTACGAGAAGGCCCTGGAGTGGGTTAAAGATATAACGTGAGAGTTACATCACATGGGCTTAACCTTCGCCGAGGTCGAGATCGTGGGCAGGTCCTACAAGGCGCTTATAGACGCCGGCTTCAACGGAGAGGTGCTGGTGAGCAGGAGGGTGGCTGAGGAGGTGGGGCTTAAGCCCTTTAGGATTAAGGAGAGGGTGACTGTAGACGGGAGGAGGATTAAGGTGGAGGTGGCGGTGGCAGTCATCAAGCTGTGGGGGAGGAGACTGAGGTTTTTGTGGAGATACTCGACGAGCTTCCGCTGGACGTGCTCATCGGCGTACAAGCCCTCGAGCGGCTTGGATATGTAGTTGACCCCGTAAGCGGCCGGCTGGAGAAGGTGGGGCTGTTGGCGGTATAGTTTATTAACTCCTCTTTTCCGGTCCATATGGCTTCGGGGTGGCTCAACTACTAAAAAGACTGTCCGGTGGCGAAGCCCTATCTCTAGACGAGGCCTACCTCCTCGCCCGGGAGATCCTCTCCGGGGGTCTCAGCGACGTTGCGATCGCCGCAGCCTTAACCGCCATGCGGTGTAGGGGGGAGACAGCGGAGGAGGTGGCTGGGTTTGTGAAATTTGCCAGAGAAGTCGCCGTGAAGGTCCCGCTTAGGGTTGAGGCGATCGACACCGCAGGCACAGGAGGCGACGGGGCAGGTACGATAAACCTCTCCACCGCCGCCGCTGTGGTGGCCGCAGCCGCCGGGGCGAGGGTGTTGAAACATGGCAACAGGTCGGCCTCCGGCCTCTTCGGTAGCGCCGACTTCGTAGAGGCGGTTGGCTACAACTTGGAGGTGGGGCCTGAGAAGGCGGCGGAGATGGTTGAGCGGGTTGGCTTCGCCTTCGTATTCGCGCCTAAATACCACCCGGCCTTCGCCAGGGTGGCCCCCGTCCGGAGGCAGTTGCCCTTCCGCACTGTCTTCAACATAGTGGGCCCCTTGGCGAATCCGGGCCTCGTCAAGCGGCAACTTATCGGCGTCTCGGAGAGGCGCCTCCTCGACGTGGTGGGCGGCGTGGCCTCCATGCTTCTTGACACGGCGCTTGTGGTCTACGGCTCGGGGGTAGACGAAGTGAGCACGGAGGGGCCTACTGAGGTGGTGGAGGTGCGGCGGGGCAGGGCTGAGCGGTACGTGGTCACGCCTGAGGACTTCGGTGTTCAGAAGACGCCTATCCCCAGGGCGTCCAGCAGGGAGGAGGCGGTGGCCCTCGCCTTGGCGGGGCTAAGGGGCGAGCACAGGGAGGCCATGGTCGCCATAGCGGTGAACGCATCCGCCGCGTTATACGTCGCTGGCGTGGCCAGAGACTTCAGAGACGGGTATGGGCTGGCCGTCAACGCGATAAGGGAGGGGGCGGCGTATAGGAAGCTTATGGAGGCGGTGGAGGCGTCGCGATGAAGATCCCGCTGTCTAGGCTTCCGGCTCCGCGGGAGCTGGCGCATGCGCTGTATCTCTCGGGGGAGGACTTCGTGGCTTTGTTGGAGTCGGGCCAGGGGTTCGCCGAGCGGGCGCGGTATACCGTGGTGGCGTGGGGCGTGGAGAGGGCGTATGTGGCGAGGGGGGCCGACTTGCAACAGGTCCTGTACGAGGCCCAGCGCGGCTTGAAGCCGGGCGGGGGGCCTTTCGGCGGGGAGCTGGCGATAGGCGCCTTGACGTATGAGGCGGCGTATTACCTGGAACCGCATCTCCTCAAATACGGCAAGGTGGACCGCGAGCTCCCCGCGGCGTTTCTAGTGGTGCCCGCGGGCTACCTCGTGTATGACAAGTTGCTAGGCAGGGCTTATCTGAGGGGCGAGCTCCCCAGGGCCGCCGCCCCGAGGGACGGGCCGCTTGACGTGGCGGGCCCCGTGGCGGGGACGGACCCCGTGGAGTTCATGCGGTGGGTCGCCGAGGCGCGTCGGATGATAACAGAGGGCGAGATCCTGCAGGCTGTCCTCTCCAGGTGGGTGGAGTACAGAGCCAGGGGCGACCTCTTTAGGCTGTACACGTCGCTGGCCGAGACGAACCCCTCGCCGTATATGTATTTTCTGAAATACGGCGACGTCCACCTCGTGGGGACGTCGCCGGAGTTGCTGGTCAAGGTGGGCAACGGCAGGGTGGAGACCCACCCCATCGCGGGGACGAGGCCCAGAGGCGGCACGGAGGAGGAGGACCTGGCCCTCGAGGAGGATATGCTCAGAGACGAGAAGGAGCTGGCGGAGCACGTAATGCTTGTGGATTTGGCGAGAAACGACGTGGGGAGGGTCTGCCAGCTTGGGTCGGTGAGGGTTGAGGAGCTCTTCGCCGTGGAGAAATACAGCAGGGTTCAGCACTTGGTGTCGCGGGTGTGGTGTCTCCTAGACAGGCGGTTCGCGCCGGTGGATGCCCTCCTGGCGACGCACCCGGCGGGCACCGTGTCGGGCGCGCCTAAGGTGAGGGCCATGGAGATAATCGCCGAGCTTGAAGACAGGCCTAGGGGTCTCTACGCGGGCGCGGTGGGCTTCATGTCGCCGTCTCTGCTGGAGTTCGCCATAGTCATCAGGACCATCATAGTGAGGGACGAAACGTTAAAAATCCAGGCGGGCGCCGGCGTTGTGTACGACTCCACGCCGGAGAGGGAGCTCCGGGAGACGGAGTCTAAGCTATCTGCCCTCAAGGCCGTGGTGGAGGGGGGGCCATGGACTTGACGCTGGTTGTGGACAACTACGACAGCTTTGTCTACAACATCGCCCACTACGTGGGGGAGCTGGGGAGCCGGCCGCTTGTGCTCAGAAACGACGAAGTCACCGTCAAAATAGTGGAGCGGATCAGGCCGGACAGGATCATAATATCGCCGGGGCCTGGCCACCCGGCGAATCCGCGCGACGTGGGGAACTCCCCCGACATAGTGAGGGAGTTCAGCGGGAGGATACCCATACTGGGCGTCTGCCTAGGCCACCAGATAATCGGCCACGTCTTCGGGGCCCGCATCAGACAAGCCAGGACGATTAAACACGGCAAGGTCAGCCAGGTCAGACACGTGGGCGGCCCGCTGTACCGCGGCGTCCCCGAGGTGTTTCCAGCCGCCCGCTACCACAGCCTCGTGGTGGACGACCTCCCGCCGGCGCTGGCGGCGGAGGCCTACTCGCTGGACGACAACGAGGTGATGGGTCTGAGACACGTGGAGCACCTCACGTTCGGCGTCCAGTTCCACCCCGAGTCCATAGCGTCGCCCCACGGCAAGAGGATCCTCAAGAACTTCCTGGACCTGGTGATATGAAGAGACTCGGCGTGTACATACTGGCGGGCTGGCCCAACGCTGAGGTCTACAGAAAGGCCGTAGCCGCCGCGGCGCAGGTCGCAGATTTCGTGGAGCTGGGCCTCCCCAGCAGAAACCCTAAATACGACGGGCCTTTCATAAGGAGGGCGCACGGCGAGGCGGAGCCTGTGGAGCTGGGCCTGGTTCCCGGCGAGGTTTACGTGATGGCGTATTGGGAGGACCACGCGGCGAAGCCCGAGACGCTTTTCGAGGCCGCGGCCGCCGCGGGGGCCAGGGGGGTGCTGGCGCCTGACCTCCTCATCGACTTCCCCCCGGAGCTCGGGCGCTATGTGGAGCTGGCGCGAAGGTTCAAGATGGAACCCGTCTTCTTCGTGCCGGGCAAGTTCCCCCACGGCCTCGTCCGGCGGCTTGCCTCGTACCGCCCAGCATTCATATACCTGGGGCTCTACGCCGCCACTGGCATAGAGCTACCCGTATACGTGGAGCGGAACATAAAGGTGTTTAGGGAGGTGGCGCCGGAGGTGTTCCTCGTGGCTGGGTTCGCCATAGACAGCCCCCAGAAGGCGGCCGCGGTGGTGAGGGCGGGGGCTGACGCCGTGGTCGTGGGCACCGCCTTTCTGAGGAGGCTTAGGAGCTCCGTTGAGGAGGCCGTGGCGTTTCTCAGGGAGATAAAGAGGGCGCTACAGGAATAGCAGGAGGGGCAGGTACACCGCCACGTTTACAGCTGTGACGACGGCCCCGTATTTCAGGAATTCGAAGAAGGTGACCGTGGTGGAGAATCTCTTCTCCAGAACCTCCAGTATTATGATGTTGGAGGCGGCGCCGAGCAGGGTTAGGTTCCCCGCTACTGTGCTGGCCATGGCCAGAGTGAGCCAGGCCTTGGCGTCTGCGCCTACTTCCGTCAAGTAGGCGGAGAAGAGGTTTACGAAGGGGACGTTGCTGAGGATCTGGCTCAGCGCGAGGGAGAGGGCGGTTGTGGCCAGGAGGTCGGCGGCTGTGCCTTGGTAGCTCGGCAGTGCGGCTGAGATGAGGGGTTGCAAGACACCGCCGTCCCACACAGCCTTCATGGCTATGAACATGGCCGTGAAGAAGAGTATGGTGCCCCAGTCCACCCGCGAAATCACGTCGCGTGGGTCAGTGGCGAAGAAGTAGAGAAACGTCGCCACGACGAAGGGTATCAGCCCTATGTTGTGTATGTGGGGCGCCCCGCTCAGCGCCGCCACGTCGTTTGCCACCATGGCCCCCACCGCCGCGGCCAGGCCCGCGGCGGCAAGGACGGCGTCTCTCCTGTTTCTAACAGCCTCCCAGGGGCTCGCCAACACGGCCACTCTTTCGTTTTTCACCCGCATCATCTTGAGCAGAAGAAGCGGCGTAACCACCAGATTTATCAGCGTGGGCACCGCCAGGGCCTTGACGAAGGTTATGAAGGGGGCCTGCATGTTTGACGTAACTGCAATCAGCATGTTCTGCGGGTTCCCGACGGGGGTCATCACAGACCCCACGGTGAGGGAGTAGGCCAGTAGGAGGAAGGCGAATTTCGGCGGGAGACCCGCGGCGCGCGCCAGCACCGCGGCGATGGGCGGCCCCATGAGGGCCACCGTGTCGTTTACGGCCACGGCGGCCAGCAAGCCGAAGAGGAGGGAGGCCCCTAGGGCTAGGCCGTACCGCGTCTTAAATAGGCCAAGGAACCAGTAGGCGATGGCGTCGAGGAGGCCGCTGGACTCGGCCAGCGCCACTATGGAGAACATGCCAATTAAGAAAAACAACACTTCGAAGTTGACCACGGCGGGTACCTGGTCCACCGAGAGAGGCCCCGGCACTATCGCCACGAAGGCGGCCAGGGACATGATCGACCAGACGGGCAACTTGGGGAACTTGGGCCTCGCCAGCATCCCCGCGATGATGATAAAGATAATGACGAGGGAGTAGAGCTCGCCGTAGGCCACTGGGCCGCCAACATTTATATGGTTTATAAATTTCTACCTCTATGTCTCCCGAGTTTTTGTTTACTGTCTTGTTGTTGATCAGCGCCGTGGCCGGCTTCGTGGGCTCCCTCACAGGTCTTGGCGGCGGCGTGGTGCTGGTGCCGGTCTACACGCTCGTGTTGGGCGTGCCCATCGAGTACGCAGCAGGCGCGTCGCTTGTATCCACCATAGCCACGTCGCTTGGCACCAGCGTCGCCTACGTCCGCGACAGAATCACCAACGTGAGAATAGGAATGTCGCTTGAGGTCGCCACATCGTTGGGGGCGTTGACCGGGTCTCTGGCTGTGGCGCTGATATACTCCCTAGGCCTTCAGCGGCTGGTGTATGTGGTCTTCGGCGCCGTGTTGTTGCTGTCTTCCTACACCCAAATGAAGGTGTTGACTACGGCCAGGCGGGCGAGGCCTCCGCCTGACCGCTGGACTAAGCGGCTGAGGCTCTACGGGCGGTACTACGACGCTTTGGAGGGCCGGGAGGTTGAGTACTACGGGGTGCGGTGGTGGCTCGGCGCATTGGTTATGTTTTCCGCCGGGGTGGTTTCGGGCTTCCTCGGCATAGGCGGCGGCGCCTTGAAGGTGCTGGCGATGGACTGGGCCATGGCCCTGCCCATAAAGGTTTCGACGGCGACCAGCAACTTCATGATAGGCGTAACGGCGGCCACCAGTAGCGCCGTTTATTGGACCCACGGCTACATCCAGCCGTTTCTGGCGTCGGCCACGGCCCTGGGCGTCCTTCTCGGAGCCTTCGCCGGGAGCAAGATCCTGCCGCGGCTCAAGAGCAGATCTGTCAGGCTGATATTCACGGCGATATTAATCATCCTGGGTCTCCAGATGATTTTGAGGGGGGTATGGAGCTAGAAGACTTGGTGGTTTTAGTGATGCGGGCCGGCCTCTTGGTAAGCGTGGCCCTGCTGATCGGAGGTGTTTTGATGACGCTTCTAGGCCCCGCTGGGGTGGCAGACGTGCACTCCCCAGTAAACTCCTCCGCGTATCCCCTCTCAAGGCTTCTCCACACTCTGCCCTCCGCGCCCTCTGCAGTCGCGGTGATGTTCATGGGACTTGCGGCGTTGCTCGCCACGCCCCTACTCAGGGTGACGCTCGCAGTCCTTGAGTTCGCAAAGGAGGGGGACTGGATCTACCTGGGGCTCACCTTCCTCGTCCTCCTGATACTTTTAATATCTCTCTTCCTGCCCTCGATACGTGGTTGACATAACGCCGATCGGCTACGTGAAACACAGGTACCCAGACGATGAGGTGAAGAGGAGGAGGTTTGTAGATGCCGTGGTTGAGATCCTGCCGGAGTACGAAGAGGGGCTTAGAGGGCTTGAGGAGTTCAGCCATATCATCATCTTGGCGTATCTACACAAGTTCCGGAGCCGGCCTCTCGTAGTTAGGCCGAAGCGGGTAGAGGGGGCGCCGGAGGTCGGCGTCTTCGCCACAGACAGCCCCGACAGGCCTAACCCAATTGCGGTGTCCATCGTCCGCCTCCTCCGGCGGGAGGGGAGGACGTTGTACATAGACGGCGTAGATCTCTTCGACGGGACGCCTGTCCTCGACATAAAGGGCTTCTCGCCGAAGCGCTGTCCAGAATCCCCTAAGGCGCCTTGGTGGGCCGATTGAGATGTTGCCTCTCACCCCACTCCACTACGTCTTAAGCGCCGTCAGCGGCTTCGTAGTGGGGTTCACCCTAGGTTTAATAGGCGGCGGAGGGTCGATATTGGCCATTCCGCTTCTCCTGTACTTTGTGGGACTGGCGAACCTAGGCGGCTATCCTCCAGATTATATCGATCACCTAGTGGTGGGCACCACGGCGTTAGCTGTAGGGCTAAACGCCTTCATCAACGCCTATATGCACTGGAGGAGGGGAAACGTGGCGCTGAGAGAGGGGGTTGTCTTCGCCGGGGTGGGCGCCGTGGGTAGCTTCGTCGGCGCCAACGTAGGCCTTGGCGTCAGAGGCGAACTACTCCTTTTCCTCTTCGGCATCTTTATGATAGCTGTCGCAGTTTACGTGTGGAGGAAAGATGAGGACGGAGGCCGACGTACGTCCCGGGGTGTGTCGAGCTGGGCTAGGCTCGTGCCGACGGCCTTCGCCGTGGGCTTCGCCTCGGGCTTCTTCGGCATAGGCGGGGGGTTTCTGGTGGTGCCGGGGCTGTTGTTCAGCACGGGCATCGACATCTTAAAGGCCGTAGGGACTTCGTTGATTTCCGTGGGGACGTTCGGCGTGGTGACGGCCGCCACCTACCTCTTGAAGGGACTTGTGGAGCCTCTGATCAGCCTTCTGTATTTGGCAGGCGGCGTGGCCGGCGGCTATGCGGGAGCCTGGGCCGCCTCGGCCGTCCCCCGGAGGACGTTGCGGAAAATATTCGCAGGTATGTTGATCGCCGTGGCCGTGTACGTAATGGCTAGGAACCTTCCGTGATGTTGCGTTAAGTTTTTAAGTCAACACGTTCCACAACCTATGCCATCTCATGGATCGTTGACTAAGGCTGGGAAGGTTAGGAACCAGACCCCCAAGATACCTCCAAAGCCTAAGAAAGACCTGCCGCCGAGGAGGAGAAACATCAGAAACTACAAGAGGAAGATTCTATACGCCTCCTCATCTCAAGCCTCCGCCGAGGCTTAACGCCTAATGCTACTTGTTTTTTTGGCCGTAGTGCTATTCATCACAGGAGCCACCCTGTCTCGTAGAGTTGACGTCTCTATTTCACTCGCCGCAGGTGCCGCCGCCTACGGCGTCGCCGCCTTTGGGCCCGGGGTCTTGGCCGCCACAGCCGCCGCCTTTAATACGTCTATGGCCTACGTCTTGACGTCGCTTATCTTCGCCATGGCTCTCGGCTTTTTGCTAAGGGAACAAAAGACCCGCATCGCCAGCGGCCTCTCGGCTCTGGGGGCCAGGGCGGCTGCCTTCGCCATACCCGCCGCCATAGGTCTACTCCCCATGCCCGGCGGGGCTTACATCAGCGCTGTGGTCGTAGACCCTCTATACGACAAGATGGGGCTTAAAAGCCACCAGAAGACCTTCCTCAACTACTGGATGCGGCACATATGGATCCCGGTCTGGCCCCTCTTTCAGGGCGTCTTGATTACGGCGGCTGTCCTCGGCGTCTCGGTGTGGCAGGTGGTGGAGTGGGCATGGCCGGGCGCCCTCTTCGCCGTGGCGGCGGGGGTCGCGGTGGCCGCCTCGCTCGTCAAGCCAGTCCCCGTGGCTGGGGATCCGCGTGACTTAACGGCCCTCTGGCCTCTCGCGGCTGTGGCCGCGCTCTCCTTTCTAGTGCCTCTCCCCCTGGCGGTGGCGGCTGTTTATCTGGCCTACGTCGTGGTTAATAAGGTGGGTAGAGATCAGCTCGCCGCCTCGTTGAAATACGCCCTTAACCCGCGGATACTTGCGATAATTGTGTTTTCTCTAGTCTTCGCCCAGTACATAAAGGAGAGCGGACTAGGCGCCCAGCTGGCCCAGGCCCTCGGCCCCTACTCCGGCCTCGCCGTCTTCTTGATACCCTTCGCCGTGGGTGTAGCCACCGGCGTGGAGTTCACCTTCGCCGGCCTCGCCTTTCCGCCCATATCGTCTTTTATCCACGGACCTGCCTTGGCCTTGGCCTTCGCGGGGGGCTTTCTCGGCGTGATGCTCAGCCCTGCCCACTCTTGTTTCGTCTTAACCCGAGAGTACTACCAAGCAGACGTCGCCCAGGTATACCGCCTCTTGGCAAAGGCCGCCGCCGCTGTCGTGGCACTGTCGGCGGCATACTACGTATTGATCTTTTATTGACGACGCCTCTTTCATCGTGCTGGTGGTTGTCGTCGGACCCATGTTTGCAGGCAAGACCACAGAGTTGATCCGCCGGGTGGAGCGGCAGGTTATAGCTGGTCGGCGGGCCATCGTCTTTAAGCCTTCTCTAGACGCGAGGTACGACGCATCTAAGGTAGCCGCCCACAACGGCCTCAAGTTCGACGCCTATGTGGTGCCGCCTGACGAGGCCGGCGTCGAGGCTATATACAAACTGGGGTTTGAGTACGACGTGGTCGCCGTGGACGAGGTCCAGTTCTTCCCCCCAAGCCTTGCGGAGGTTCTTGACGCGTTGGCGAGCCACAGAGTGGTAATTGCCGCAGGTCTAAACCTCGACTTCCGCGGCGAGCCTTTTGAAACCACTATGCGCGCGATGGCGTATGCAGACAAGGTGGTGTCTCTAACCGCTGTCTGTAAAACATGTGGAAGACCGGCCACCCGGACGCAACGCCTCATAGACGGCAGACCCGCCCCTAGAGACAGCCCCCGCATCCTAATAGGCGGAGGGGAGACCTACGAAGCTCGGTGTAGGAGACACCACGTTGTCCCTAAATAGGCTATATTCACCGAATTTTTGAATGAATATTTTTAAAGGTAAAAAGTTTCTGTGCTTATGGCGGAACTCGCCAACTACCAAAGAGTAGTTATTGACCAAGACACTTGTATCAGTTGCGGCGCCTGCGTCGCCGCATGTCCCTACCAGGCCCTTGAGCTCGACGAAAACGGCAAATCCAGACTCATTTGGGAGATGTGCAAAGACGACTTCTCCTGCGTCGCCGTGTGTCCCGTCAAGTGTATCTACAAGACAAGCGAGGCCCCGGCGGAGTTCAAGGCCAAGAAGGGCTGGTATAAGTTCGGCAAGGCCCTCTCTCCCGAGGAACAGAAAGTATACGAAGAGTGGAAGTCGAAATACGGCGTCACAGCCCCACCCGTTTAGGCGAGAAATATATTTCTCTCTATCTCAACCTTTTTTGTGGGCACTTGTCGAGTCTGCGGCAGGTCCGACCTCTTGATATCCGACGCAGTCGGGGTCTGCATAGACTGCCTCAGGAGGAGGCCGAGGAAGGCCCTTGAGGTAGCCGCGAGGGCGCACAGAATAAGCAGGGCCAGGTTCAAACTCCCGCCGGCGCCGCCCAGCGGCGGCGTACCCTGCGGTATCTGCGGACGCGGATGCGCCGTTCCTGAGGGCGGCGTGGGGTACTGCGGCGTCGTGAGAAACATCGGCGGGAGACTGGGGAGGCCCGGCGGAGATGTTAATGTCGGCGTATTGACGTATTACTTCGACCCCATCCCGACGAACTGTGTGGCGGACTGGGTCTGCCCTGCCGCCACGGGGAGGGGCTACCCGAAATACGCCAGGTCCCCCCTGGGCGAGGAGGGGTACTACAACCTGGCGGTTTTCTACGGCGCGTGTAGCCTCGACTGCCTCTACTGCCAGAACTGGCAGTACCGGGAGTACCCATCCAGCCCCCGGCTGGTCTCGGTGGCGGAGCTGGAGAGGGCCATGGGGCGCCGGGTTACCTGCGTCTGTTTCTTCGGCGGGGACCCTGCCCCCCAGACGGTCCACGCGTTGCTTGTGGCAAAGAAAGCCGCTGAGAAGGGCGTAAGGGTGTGTTGGGAGACGAGCGGCCAGCTGGCGCCTCATCTGCTGGACAAGGTGGTGGAGGCTTCGTTGAAAACCGGCGGAATCGTGAAGTTCGACCTCAAGGCGTTTACGCCCAGCGTCTATAAGGCGTTGACAGATGGGGAGGTGGACGTGGCGCTTAGGAACTTCAAGGCGGCGGCGAGGCGGTTTAGGGAGAGGCCGGAGGTGCCGCTGGTGGTCGCCTCTATACTGCTTGTGCCGGGCTACGTCGACGAGGTGGAGGTAGACCTCTTAACCAAGTTCGTAGCACAAATAAACCCGGAGATACCGACGCGTTTCTTAGCCTTCCACCCGGACTACATGCTCCGCGACTTGCCGCCGACGTCTAGGAGGCACGCGGAGGCGGCGGTTAAAATCGCTAGGGAGAACGGCCTCGCGGAGGTGTCTCTGGGGAACGAGTGGCTCCTGGGCGACTACTACTGACGGCAATAGGGCTTGACGTGTTTAAAGACGTCTTCCAGCCGGGGCCTCCCCTTAAACACCACCACGTTGGGGAGCAACTGCCTCCAGGTGGCCATGGCGAGCTCCTCGTTGACTAGGACCAGGAGGGGCTTCCCCACCTTGGCGATCTTCTCGTATTTCCGCCTGAGGTAGTCGGGGGTCCAGAACCCCACGATTTCAATGTATAGATCGCCTATTTTGAAGTCGGGGATGTATACTCTGCCCCCGACGACGAGGACCTCGGGCTCTCGTTGCACGGGGCATACCCTGGAGACCTGCCGGTAGAACTCCAGCTCTACGGAGCTGTCGAACTCCTCGGCCTCCACGGGGTTCTTCGGCATGTCTGGAGCGGTGGCGTTGCTTTCTCTGAAGGTGTAGATTTTCTCGTTTAGCTTCACCGCCGCCTCTATGCTCCACCGCCCAGCCGCTGTTATGTAGGGCACGAGCTTGGCGAGGCGGACGCCGTAGCGCTCTGTCTGTCTAAGCGCCGAGGCGGGGCCGTCGAAGTGGAACTCCAAGTCGCCGCTTCTCTCCTCTGCTATATACATCAGCCTCAGACCCTTGACCGCCCTCACGAGGCTCTTCACGACAACGGGGGCGTTGGGCAACCTGGCCTTGACGTAGAGCGACTTGAAGAGGAGGGTCTGGATTAGGGCCAAGTTGTAGCGCCGCACCAGCTCAGCGGGGTCGACCCCCGGCGGCTTCAACACGGCTCTGTTCTCCTCGTACGCCTTCATGAACAGCCTCTTCACCTCTTCGGCGCCCATGCGCAGCTTGGCCGCGGCGGCTTCGAAGATCTTCTCCCGCTCCTCCGGCGTAAGTGGGAAGCCCGCGGCGGAGGACGCCTTGAACACCTCCAGCCTCACCCGCGCCACCAGGCGGCTGTCCACCTCCTCCACCTCCATCAGTTGCTCCACAAGCCTTGCGAGGCCGCCCAGTAGCTTCCTGTCCCCTCTGAGCGCCTCCACGGCTTTTCTGAAGTCGCCTAGGGTTTTCGCTCCCCGGGCCGCCTCAAGCACCTCCGCCGCCGCGGACACGTCTGAAAGATAGGCCGGCTTGATCTCCTTGCCCCGCCTTGTGACTCGTAGGTAGTCTAGGGGTATCACGCCACGCCCTTCTTCCGTCTCTTGGCTGTGTTGACCTCCCTGGTGCTGGCGGTGATCACCTCATATATCTTCGCCTTGTGGGGCTTGAGCCTGAGGGCTCTGCCCATCCTCTGTATGAACTGCCTCGCGCTTGATGTACCGCCTAGTATCACCACCACGTCGACGTCGGGCACGTCGACGCCTTCGTCGAGCACCTTCCCCGTGACAAGCGCCTTGAGCTCGCCTCTTCTGAAGGCGGCCATTATCTGCTCCCTCTCGTGTCCTGAGATGTCGTGCGTGACCAGGGGAATCAGGTACCGTTCAGACACGGCGCGCGCCAGCGATGTGTATTCGGTAAATATGAGGATTTTGGATCCCCGGTGCCTCGCCAGTATGTCCCCCACCGCCTCCACCTTGGCGCGTGTCTCAAATATGAGGCGCCTCATGCCGTGCCACGCCTCCAAAGCCTCCCTAGCCCGGGGGTCGCGGCCCGACATCACCACCAGCTTCTGGAAGTCGCTGGGGGATCTGAACCTAAGCCCCCTGCCCCGGATGTAGCTGAGGTACTTCTTCTCCAGCTCCTTGTAGAGGGCCCTCTCCTCCTCGGTGAGTTGCACCTTCACCACCTCCACCTCGTAATCAGCGGTCCAGACGCCCCTTATCTCAGACGCCGAAATCCTGTAGACCACGGGCCCCACCAGCCAGTCCAGGTCGACGTGTAGACCGTCGGAGCGCTCCGGCGTTGCGGTGAGGCCTAGGCGATGCGGCGCGGGGCTCAGCTCGGCGATTTGGCGGTAGGAGGGGGAGGGGAGGTGGTGCACCTCGTCGAAGACGAGCAGCTTGAACCTGTTGCCCAGTTGCTCTATTGCCGCATATGCCGAGTCGTAGGTAATCACCGTGATGCAGCTCTCCCTCTTCTCCTCGCCGTACCACACCCCCACGCGGCCGGGGAAGTGCTGAGCCAGCTTCGCCCTCCACTGCTCCACCAGCTCCACGGTGGGAACCACCACAAGCGCGGGCTCGCCCAGCTTGGCAATCGCCGCGATGGCCACGTGGGTTTTCCCGGCGCCTGTGGGCATAACCACGACGCCTTTCTTGGTCTTCATCCACGCCGCGAGGGCTTGCTCCTGGTAGCTCCTCAGCTTAACCTCAGATGCCGCCTTCACTTCCTTGCACTGCGGAGACCAGACGCGGTCCTCCACGGAGACCGCCGTGGCCTGCGCCACCGAGAGTATGCGCGGGTAGTAGATGGCGAGCGCCCGGTATTTGCCGACGCGGGAGTCGAACTTCACGAAGGATAGGCGTTTCACCTCGCTGGGGATGTCCCCCTCAAGTAGGACGGTTCCCCGGTCCCAAGACAGTATTAATCCCACAGAACCTCCACGCCGGCGCCGAGCTTTTTGGCCCTCTCCAGCACGTAATGCGCCATGGACACGTCGAAGAGGGGGTTCCCCACGGACTTGTAAACCTTCACCTCGCCGAAGCGGCACTCAGCCCCTCTCAGGTAATCGCCTATGTACACCCACCGATCGCCGACGTCGTCGCTCTCCTCAGCGGCGTGGGGGTTGTCGACCAACATGCATCCGGCCCTCCTCTTCACCTCGTCGTCTAGCTCCCTCACGGGACGCGGCGCACCGACCGAGATCACCACGGCGCCGCTCCTCACCCCCTTCACGACGGGGCTCCTCGACGTGGTGGCGGAGATCACCAAGTCGCTCCCCAGAGCCTCAGCCAAAGAGACCGCAACAGCGCCGTGTC
>Ga0079998_129759_pt1 | contig 31281 bp, 43 predicted proteins | sample PerSpoBPS_BMetaG_FD_69201 | JGI IMG/M metagenome (GOLD analysis project Ga0079998, IMG submission 69201) | Thermal spring microbial communities from Yellowstone National Park, Wyoming, USA - Perpetual Spouter B (PS_B) MetaG (SPADES assembly)... | ecosystem: Environmental > Aquatic > Thermal... | reverse complement strand
AGCCTCCTCGCCCCGTAGCAGAAAGGTCTTCTTCATAGTGGGCGAGGCGGGCAACGTGCTTCAGCGGAGAGAGGTGGATACGGCAGAGGCGGAGGTAGCCGCCTACGAGCTCCTTAAGTACATAGAATCGCTATGAGGCAGCGCCTCCATCGACCGCGTTGGCGCTTACGTTTTTTCGGCCGGATTCAGAGTCGGCGTTTCCCGCCGCTACAGGCGTAGCAGTTGTCGCCGAGGAGAACGGGGTCTTGTCCCGGTTCGCAACGGTTTTATATGAGTTTTTGAGTTTTAGATGTGGCGGAGCGTGGGATTATCCTCGCAGTTTCCCGCCGCTACAGGCGTAGCAGTTGTCGCCGAGGAGAACGGGGTCTTGTCCCGGTTCGCAACGGTTTTATATGAGTTTTTGAGTTTTAGATGTGGCGGAGTGTGGGATTATCCTCGCAGGTGGGTTTGCCACGAGGCTTAGGCCGCTTAGCTACACCAAGCCTAAGCCGCTTTTCCCCGTGTTGGGGCGGCCGGTTTTAGACTGGGTCGTGGAGCGGGTGGCTGAGGTGGCTGAGCCGGTGGTGTCTGCCAGATACCTCTCCTCTGTGATTAGGAGCTATATAAACACGAAGTGGGGCGGCAGGGTTAGGCTTGTTGAGGAGGACAGGCCGCTGGGAGATGGGGGCGCCGTCATAAACGTGGTGAGGAGCCTCGGGCTGAGGGGGCCTATCGTTGTGGCCAACGGCGACGTCTTCACCGACCTCTCGGTGAAGGCGTTTTGGGAGTTCCACAAGAGGAGCGGCGCCGCGGTCTCCATGGCGCTTATAGAGGTGCCGCCGGAGGAGGTGGGGCGGTTCGGCATAGCGCTGATAGACGAGGGGGGGAGGATTAAGAAGTTTGTGGAGAAGCCGAAGGAGCCGGTGGGGAGCAACTTGGCCAACGCAGGGTTTTACATCTTCGAGCCTGAGGCTGTGGCGGAGTTCCCCGAGTTGAACTCCGGCGAGGTGAAGATAGCTAAACAGATCATCCCTAGGCTTATGGAGAAGTTCGACGTCTACGGCTACGTGCACAGGGGGCTGTGGTTCGACATCGGGACGCATGTCGACTACCTTAGGGCCAACTTCGCCGCGCTTGAGAGTTGCAACACGTGTAGGCCGGAGTTGCCTGGGGTGAGGATCATCCCGCCTGTGTACATAGGCGAGGGGGTCTCTGTGGCGTCTGGGAGCGTGATTGGGCCATATGCGGTCGTTGGGAATAGGAGCAAGGTGGGGCCCCACGTGCGTATTAGGGAAAGCGTGGTGATGGACGGCGTCGTGATAGAGGCCGGGGCGTACCTCAGCCGCTCCATCGTGGGCGAAGGCGTCGTCTTGGGCAGATGGACCCGGTTGGTGGAGGCGGTGGTGGCCGACGGCGTCTACGTAAAGGACGAAATCTACGTTGGGAGGGGGGCCGCCGTTGGGCCCAATAGGGAGGTTGAGCAAGACGTAAAAGACGGCGAGATACTGCCCTAGAGGAGGAGGGGCCTTTGGGGGTTGAGCATAGACTTGGCCTCTCTCACGAGTCTTCTGGCCTTCTCTAAATCAACCTCTCTCCCCTCCTTTAGGCAAGTCCCCACTATGGCGCCGTCTGCGATCTTCAGCAGAGTCAACGTGTTGAAGCAGATGCCGCTGCCCACTAGGACGGGGAGGTGCGTGTAGGCCCTTGCGGTGGCGACCTCCACCGGGTCGGGGGCCTCGCCTGTTTTTCCACCGGTGACGACTATGGCGGCTGGGTTGGCCCTCGTGGTTGCGGTCTCCACGGCCTCCGCCAGCGTTGGTGGGTAGAGGGTAAGCCCATGTTTGACGTGGACGTCCGCCAGCACCTTTACTCCGCGGAGGTACGGCGCCTGGGGCTTCAGCAGGCCGGACTCCGAAAGGACTATGTCTGTGTAGGCGTTGCAGCGAATAAACCGGCCGCCTGCGTATTGAGAGATCACGGCGGCGGCTCGGCAGGCGTTTCTGAGCAGGTTCACGCCGACGGGCACAGACACCGTCTTCACCACGTCTCTCGCCGCCACGGCCACCGCCACCGCTGTGCGGAAGTCTGCCTTGGGCTTGAAGGGGGCGTCGTAGAAGTTCTCCACGATTATGGCGTCGACGCCGGCCTCCTCCAGTTTCTTGGCGTTTCTCACCGCGTGGTCGAGGTAGTCGGGGTCCCCCGTGGGGAGCAGGTGGAGAACGCCGATTAACACGTGAAATATTTTTAACCTAGTTTAATTTTTCGACGCAATGGTGTATCCGCCGAAGACATTAACGGTGGGGAGGTGTTCGCGATGTGGGAGGAGGCTCTACATGTATGAGGATAGGTACATCTGCAAGAAGATGAACTACGTCTTCTGCGATGTATGCGCCAGGAAGCTTCAATACAAGTGCCCCGACGGAGTTACGCCGCTGGAACTTGTCTAGGGTGCTTCTTTCGGTTACAGCCAGCCCCGGCGTCAGGGCCCTCACCTTGACTTTTAACGACAGGATCCTGGCAGTCCACCTATATGCAAAGACGGCGTATATGGCAGCCGTGGCCCGCGGCGTGGAGCGCGTCATCAACGACGAGGAGCTTAAACACGCGGCGTGGCTCCTGACCCGGCTCATGGACCGGCTGGGCGCAGCGGTGAGGTCTAGGTACTACACCTACACAGGCCCCGTGGAGGTGTTGGACAACGCCGTTAGGTATCGGCCCTACGTGTCCCCCACCTCCACCGCCGAGGTTGTGCTAAGCGGAGGCACGGCGAGGGTCGTGGCGGGTGACTACAGGAGGAAGTTCCGGACCGGGGTAGACGTGGCTGGCGTGTTGAGGAGGTATCTCGACTACTTGCAAAAATATTAATCCCCCGCCCCGTCCTCAGTGGTGACGAGACCAGGCTGGGTGATAGATGATCAGGGTTAATAGCGCTGATCCGGTGGGTTGACGTCTCAGCGCTTTTTGGCGTGTGGTACTATGTATAGTTCCCCGTTTCTGTTTTCTACGTGGGCTACGCCTGTCCCGAGTAGATACGCCACGACTTTGTTGGGGTCGTGACCTGCGTTTTTCAGCTTCTCTACGTATTCCGCCAGTTTTTCTGGTTGCTGGGGGGTTTCCGCGTCTAGGTAGAGGCCTGGCTCTATTTTGAGGTCGGTTCTGACGAGTATGTCCAGTTCGGTGTATATGGAGTATATCTTCTCCAGGATGTTTATCACCACGGTGAGTTGTTTGTAAAGCTCGGCCACCAGGGCTTTTAGGTCTTCGTCTTCGTACTTCTGCGCGACTCTTTCCAGTTGCTCTACAGTTCGTGCCAGCCTAGTGAGGAACTGCATCGAGCTTCCTTATCCGGTCAATGGTCAGGGGGTGCGTCCTGGCTAGTAGGGTGAGTCTGGCGGCGAGGGGGCTTATGACGGATTCCACTATGCCGTTCCAGTCCAGCTTGACGAGCGCAGAGACGAGGCGGTCTCTGTGTCTCGCGGCGGCGTATCTATCCGCCTCGAACTCGAAGGCTTGCAACACCGCTGTGAAGAGGAAGGCTACGCCTATTAGGTGGAAGGCGAGGAGCGTGATGGAGTATTTTGCGTATACTAGGTGGACCAGCGGGAGGCGCAACGTGTATTCGGCGATGAGGAAGGCGAGGAGTTTGTGGGTGTGTTTATACTTGATGTGGCCCCTCTCGTGTTCTAACACCGCCTGGAGCTCCTCGGGCCCAAGCCTAGCGAAGAGCCCGGTGGTGAAGTATATCACGGGTCCGAGGGGCCCGTCTAGGGTGAAGGCGTTTGCTCTCTTGTCCCGCGCCACGCACACGCCGGGCGGCGCGTAGTAGAGCTCGTAGTCGTCGGGGAGCGTTGAGGGGTTTTCGAGGATCTTTAGCTTGTTCCGCCTGAGGCTCTCCACATCTCCGTGGTTTGTCCGCACGACCCTAACCTCGTCTGGAACTAGGCAGTTTTTCCTGAGGTATAGATACAGGGCCATGTAGGTCCCGAGTATCACCGCGACGCCGGCGGCCCACTGGAGCCACATGTTTTTTACTAGAAACACGGGAACCGCCGACAGCACCAGAGGCGCGAGGAACAGATACATGCTTGTCTGGAGAGGCGGGGGCTCCACGTATCGTCCGTCTTTGTAGGTCCCCACAAGCGCCGCCTTGTAGCTGTCTTTCTTGTATTTTCTGCGTAAAAACTGTAAAAGCTCTACGGCGTCCACCTAAGGGGGGGTGTTTAGGTATTTAACGCCAATGCTCAGGCTAGGTGCCTATTTTCTCCGCCTCCAGCAGCTCGAGGACTTTTTCCGGCTCGTGTATGGTGAGGATGTCCCAGAACTTGTTGTTTTTGTATAGGCCGTAGACCTTGCCTCTGGCGCTTCGTTTAATTATTGTGATGTAGCCTCTCTGCACCAAGTCGTCGAGGAACGCCCTTATCAAGACGGTCTTCGCCCTTAGGTCCTGGCGGCCGTATAGGTGGAGGTCTTGGGCCACTTTAGACGGTCTGAAGGTTATGAGGTTGCCCTTGGCGTTCTGGACCTGGCCCTGGAGGAATTTAATAGTGATGAGCTTGATGCGGAAGGAGTCGGTTTTGTCGGCGTAAGTACGCGAGAGGGTTCGTATATCGGCCATATATTTAAAGAAAGTCCTCCTATTTATTTATTTCTTTGACATTTTTAAAGCATCTATCCTCAAGATATCTGATTTTACTTTTTATTGCGTGGATTTCTCTCTCAATACTTGCGATATACTGCATAAAGTAGTTAATATATATGTCACATGGATTTAACTCATCTATTTCCAAACCTAAAAGCCTCACCACCTTCTCTACATCGTCCATAGCTCCTCCACTTCGTTGTTCCTCAACACTGCAGACCGCTTAACCTTAAGGTTGTAGGTGTAGTGCGGCTGGGTGATAATGTGAGTCCCATGTACCAGAAGATCCTGCGGCGGCATCTCGTTGCTGACGAGGACCACCCTGAGGCCGTACTTGGCGCTTTCAAACACCAGATACCTCACCACGTCGCCCCGCTTCATGATGTTCTGCGCCTCATCTACCACCAGCAGCCTCTCGGGCCTCTTCGCCACCCCCTTCTCAAAAAGATGGTTGTAAAGCGACGCCAAGACGAAAAGGGCTATCAAGACCTTCTCCTCGTATAGCCTCAGCCGTGATAGGTCCACAGCTACCGTCTTCTTCGTGGTAAACAGCTTCTCGAGAGGGATCCTCCCGCCTTCAAACACGTCGAGTATATACTCAAGCCGCCTCGCGATGGCGGCTTTCATCTCCACCTCGCTCCTCGTCGTGACTAGGAAGTCCTCCAGCGCCGCCACAATGTCTCTCAACGCGGCTAGGCGTCGTTGCCTAATGGCGCGGTAGAGGAAGTAGACGCTGGGCTCGTTGAGGTTCAAGGCGAGGCCGAGGATCTCGGCCAGAAGCTTCTTGTCGAAGTTCTCAAGGGAGATCTTAAGCAACCTGGCGTCCACCCGCAACCCGCCGTATTCCCCGTGCCAGTCCAGGACCAAGGCAGGTAGGCGAGCTCGCTTTATTATCTTCTTGGCGAGGCTGGTCTTGCCGCTGCGGGTGGGGCCTGTGATTATTACATGTCTATCAAGCGGAAGAAATACAGGCCCCCTCTTCCCGATGCCTATGAATATGCCGTTTTTTAGAGAAGCGGCGAAAAGGACCGCTAGGAGGACAAGCTCCCACACCATATGTCCCCGTTTTTAACCTACTTCAGGGCCTGAGATACGGGGGGAGTAGGTGTCTATACTGCGTAAATCTGTCGTCGATGAGTAGTAGGAGCTTTTTCTCTCTGGCTAGATTCCTCATCACTCTGCCGGCGGCTTGGACCACGTGGTTCACCGCTGTGAACAACACCGCGTATTTGTAACCATCGAACCCAAGCCCGTTGAGTATACGTCTCTTCAGCCACAGCTCCCTCGACTTCACGTCTGGTATGGGGAAGCCCACCAAGACGCCGGCCTTCACGTCTAGGTTAACGCCCTCCGAGACGGGGCTACCGTAGTACGTGACGACCACGTGGTCTATGTCGCCGAGGGGGCGTTCAGACACCGGGAGGCCTCCCAGCTTAGACAGGTAAAAAGCGGCGAGTTCTTTATTTGGAAGGAAGACAACCACCCGCCTATACTCCTCGAAGACGTGCCGGACGGCCTCCGCGACGGCCTCCACGTATCTACTCCGCATCCTAGTCCGGTACCGCACCTCAAGCGGGATGAGGTCAACCTCGAGGTTCTCCGCGCCGGGGAGCGTGGGGACCTCTACATACTCCGCCCTGAGGAAGTATGTAAAAACCTCGGAGAAATGCCGCAGAATGGAGGCACTTGCCGCGACTAGCCGCCTCGACCTGCCCACCAGCTCGCCCACCAGCGGCAGGGCTAGACACATCACCTGCCCCCCGGCGTCTACGCAGTAGCGCCTGGAGTACAGCTCGTCGTCGCGCACCTCCACCACAGCCAGCAGGTTATGCGCCTCGTCCAACGCTACGAAATCCACCTCCTCGAAGAGGTCCGCCACCGCCGATACGTTTGACACCTTCGACAGATACGCCAACGGGAGCACAACCACGTTACTCCGCCGGCCAGCGACGTGGAGAGCCTCGTAGGGACACACTCCCTGTCTATACAGCTCTTCCACGTCAAAGACGAGCTTCAGAGGCCGGCGGGACATCGCCTTACAGACCCCCCGCTCCCTCAGCTCTAGACACCGCAGGGAGTTCTCGGCGCCTAGGGGACACAGCGACTTCCTACCGAAGAGCAACCCCGCCTCCCCGCCGAACTCAGCCACGTACCTAGCCATCTGCAGACCCTCCAGGTGGCTCCTGGTAAATATCAAAGAGCGTCTGCTCCGAGCCGCCGCCTCTGCCACATGTCTAGACTTGCCGGTGCCCGGCGGCGCGTATAGTACTACCCTCACTTAAAATAGGGCCTTTAAAAGCCGCTTAACAGCTCCCGGAGGTAGTCCTTAACCCTCGAATTGGCGACCTCCTCCAGCTCGAGACAGTGCTCCACCAGCTTCTTAACAAACGCCCCGGCCAAGGCGGGGTCCCGCTCCTTCAAAACCTTCAGCCTCTCGGGCAGGTCGACCCTCAGCGTCCTCGCCACGGAGTCCAGAGAGGTGAAGTATTTCTCCAAATCCCTAATCTGGCTCACGACGTCGTCAAATACGTTGACCACCTCCGCGGGCACTCCCTGCAACTCCATCTCCGCATACGCCTTGTTTACGCAGTACCGCACGAACCTGTACCGCAGAGTGGTTACCACATCCACGGCGGGTCTCATTTAGCAGTTTATTTGTTTTACCCCAAGCCTTGTCCCTAACCCCCTCCCGAACCCCTCCACCGACACCACCCCGGCCTCAGAAAGCCCCAGCACCGTGATTCCCCTCTCCACGTAGAAATAATACGCGTCTGTGCCGGGCTCAAACCCCTCGGCGCGGGGCCCCCAGCGCCAGTAGTACTTATCGCCGCGGGGGTCAACCCCCTCGTACAGCCTCTCCCTATACACAGCCTTCGCCAGCCTCCTGGCGCAGTAAACGCCGCCGCCCCAGCGCGCCGGAATGTTCACGCTGACGGTCAAAAACCCGTCTAAAAAAGCGGCGGCCTCCACGGCGGCCACCGCGACGCGCCGCATAAACCCCACCTCCCCGCCCGCCTCCATAGACAACGCGAGAGACCGCGCCCCCAGCACACCACCCTGTATGGCCGCTCCCACAGTCCCGCTTCCATACGTCGCCTCAACCCCTATGTTCTCACCCACGTTTACCCCCGACAAGACCAACTCGGCGTCTGGCGACACAAGCTTAAGCGCGAGAAACACCGCGTCCGCCGGGAAGCCGTTAACAACGTAGTAGTCCCCCAGGCGCCTCACCCTAAGAGGCTTGTGATAAGTCCTAGCCAAGCCGGCGGCGGACCTAGGCCTCTCTGGCACCACCACAACCACCTCGTGGCCCGCCTCCTCCAGCGCCTCCACCAAAGGCCCAAGCCACGGGCTGTGGGGACCGTCGTCGTTTGTAACCACGATCTTCACAGCCCCCCATAACACTACATATTTAACCTAGTAGCCGCCGCCAGCCCCGCCACAGCCAACAAGGCGCCCAGCGCCCTCCTCCAGCGGAGCGGCCGCTCCGTAAGCGCAGTTATGAGCGGATACGTAGACATCACCAGAGACACCACGACATAATTGCCGAGGGAGACAGCCAAGGTGTAGGAGACAAACCCCACGAACGTATCCACGAAGCCGCCGGCGAGGAGGCGGCGGATCTTACATATGGGAGCGCCCCGGCTCAGGAGGAGGCTCGCCAGAAACACCACCGCACCCCTCATAAACAACGCGCCGCCGGGGCCCAACGACTCCACAGCCGCCGCGTAGAAATTTATCGAAACAGCCCAAACAAACGCCGCCAAGACGCCGTAGAGGGCGCCTCGCCTAGACCCCTCGTCGCCCCACGACGCCACGGCAAGCCCCAGCAGAACCAGCGCGGCGGCTGGCACTAGATGTATCTTCCAGGCGAAAAGCGGCAACAGCACTATATAAAGCGAACTGCTGATGTTGCCCACCGACGCCCCTCCAACCTTCACAGCAGATATGTAAAGCCACGACCCAACCACCCCTCCCAACAACGCCGCAGACGCCACCGCCGCGACGCCAAACGGCTCAACCGCCCTCCACGGCAGGAGGAAACCCGCCGCAATGGAGAAGAGAGAAAAAACATTCACAGCTCTGTACTGCGACGTGCAGGCCAAGGCAGGCCTGTAAATCACCGGCGCCAAGCCATACGCCACGGCCGACAAGCCAGCCAGCACGAGGGAGATCACAACCCAACAACAACTGTTATATAACTGGACACACCAACTCCTATGGACGACGCCACAGCTGTGGCCCTAGTTTTCGGAGTCCTCTTCTTTTTAATGGTAGGGACAGTGTACCTAGTGATGCTGATAGCGCCCCGCCGGCCCACCCCCTATAAACTTATGAGATACGAGGCGGGTAACCCCGAGACGGGGCCCGCCAAGGCGCCTTTAGCCATGCAGTATTTGGGTTACATCCTGATGCTGGTCACGCTGGAGCCAGCCGCGGCGATACCAATCGCCGTCTACATGTTCACAGGCGACCTGCTGCTCACGGTGCTCACAGCCGTGATAGGCGGCGCCGTGGCGCTGGCCGCATCGACCTACGCCTACAGATACGCCAAAAAGATAGAGCTTTGGCGCCTCAGCTAAGCGCCGCCTTCAGCAAGCCGACAAAAACAGGCCTTGGTTTCGTCGGCCGGGATCGGAACTCGGGATGGAACTGCGTAGCTATGAAGTATGGGTGGCTCGGCAGTTCTATTATCTCCACCCGTTTTATGTCGCGCCTCCAGCCAGACACCACAAGCCCCGCCTCGGTCAACTTAGGCAGGTAAGACAGGTTGACCTCGTACCGGTGCCTATGCCTCTCCACAGTCGCCGCGGCGCCGTAGAGAGACGCCGCCAGGGTGTTGGGGACGATCTCTACCTCCCTGTTGCCCAGTATCATGCTACCCCCCAGCACGTCCACCTCCCTCTGCTCCGGCGCCAGGTGGACAACGGGATGGGGGGTCTCCGGGTCCAGCTCCGTGGAGTTGGCGCCCCTCAGCCCTACCACATTTCGCGCGAACTCCACCACCGCAAGCTGCATGCCGAAGCAGATGCCGAGGAAAGGAATCTTCTCAGTCCTGGCATACCTAATACACTCGATCATGCCCTCTGTCCCCCTCTTCCCGAAACCCGGCAGAACCACCACGGCGTCTAGGCCAAGCCTCCGCAACATGTCCGGGTCCTTCTCCACCTCCACCGAGTTTATCCACACCAGCTCAGGCTTCGCGTCAAGCGCCGCGCCTGCATGCCTAAGAGCCTCTATGATGCTGAGATACGCGTCGGGAAGCTCCACGTATTTGCCGCACATGCCCACCGCGACTCTGTGCCTAGGCGCCGTCAGCCGCGACACGAACTCCTCCCAATCTCTGTAGTCCGGCGCCCGCGACACAAGCCTCAGACGCTTCACCAAGAAATCCCCCACGCCCTGTTGCTCCAACAACAGAGGCACCTTGTAGATCGTGTCTACGTTGTAGGAGTTGAATATGGCCCACTGCGGCACGTGGGCGAATAGGGCGATCTTCCTCACTGAGCCGGCGTCTACGGGGCGCTCCGAGCGCACCACCACCGCATCTGGCTGTATGCCGTACCGCCTCAGCTCCGCCACGCTGTGTTGAAGCGGCTTAGTCTTGAACTCCCCCGTCGTGGACAAGAAGGGGACCCACGCCACGTGGATGAACACCACGTCGTCGCCCAGCTCCAGCCGGAGTTGCCTCGCAGACTCCAGAAACGGCAACTGTTCGTAATCCCCCACGGTGCCCCCTATCTCCACCAGCGTCACGTCGTAGCCCCCCGCCGCCTCAACTATCCTCCGCTTGATCTCATCAGTCACGTGAGGAATCAGCTGGACAGTCTGCCCCAAGTAATCCCCCCTCCTCTCCTTCTCAATCACAGACAGATACACCTGGCCCGAGGTGACGTTGTTCCTCCTTGGCAGCTCCACGTCGAGAAACCTCTCGTAATGTCCCAGATCCAGGTCGGTCTCGCCGCCGTCAAAAGTCACAAACACCTCCCCATGCGCATATGGATTCATAGTACCAGCATCGACGTTTAGATAGGGGTCTATCTTGACGGCGTTTACCGTGACGCCGCGGGCCCGCAAGATCCGGCCTAACGACGCCACCACAACCCCCTTCCCAACGCCGGACATCACGCCGCCGGTGACAACCACAAGCTTCGGCACCAACTACCAAACCTACTCCTTTAAAAACAAAACGCCCAACAAGCAGTATTGCGGCTTGGAAGTAAATATAAAAACTGATGGGTGGAAAAGAGGTGGTGACGAGTTGAACCCACGCGGCAAAGGTGGCGAGAGCCTGCCCAGCAGTGGCGGGCGCTGACACGTTTTTATACACCGGCTCTCCCCTCCACATGCCCATAGTGGAGGTGGGAGGCGTAAAAGTGCGGTTTATCTCATGGGCAGAGGGCATCGCACTCAGCGAGACCCTCGCACGGAGGATCCAAGACAGCGGTTTTAAGCCAGACGTGATTGTGGCCGTATCGAGAGGGGGGCTGGTGCCCGCCCGCATCTTAAGCGACGTGCTGGAGGTAGACGACGTGATAACCGTCGGCGTCAAGTACTGGGGCCTCGCCCAGAGACGTGCAGAGAGGCCGGTGCTCTACCACGGGGTGGAGCCCGGCGTCATACGCGGCCGAAAAACGCTGGTAGTAGACGAGGTGGCAGACACAGGACACACCCTGATGCTGACAAGAAGCCTCCTCGACCTCATAGGAGCGGCTGAGGTGAAAACCGCCGTCGTGCATCTCAAAACCACCAGCAAATACACCCCAGATTACTACGCTGAGAAGATAGAGGAGTGGGTCTGGATCTCCTACCCATGGAGCCGATACGAAGACTTGAGAGAGTTCGAAAAGAGAGGACACGACATATCCAAATACATAGACAAGATCTGCTGACTTCACAGCCAAACCTCGCCACAACCCCCGACACTAGCGGAAAGAAGGGATGTACAAGAAGCCTAGCCTCCCCTTCGGCTTGCAGGCGGCTCAAGACGACGCCAGCGGCTTTCAGCTTCTTTGACGCTTGCTTAACGCCGGGCGCGTGGCGCCGCTGTGTGTACCGCCTATGCGCGCCCCTATATACGCTCTGGGCCAGAGGCGCCCCGTGGCGCAATGCAGAGCTGGTGGGCCGCCGTCTCGAAACCGCGGCGGCTTAGGCAGAACTCGCCACTAGGGGCCACGCGACACGAAGACTTTTATATATAGGAAGAAGATGGAAAAAGGGTGAGGAGGCTTCACCTCGCTGATACGTGAGGAATCCTTTAAATGCTGATTAGCCTTCTGGCTCCTCTCTTTCTACTTCGTTTTTGGCTATGGTTTTTTGGCGTTTTATCTAGCTCCTTCTTTTATCTCCTCGTAGCCGCAGTTTTGGCAGTAGAGCCTCTCCACCACTGAGTACTTCCCGTTGGTCACCTTGGCTGTCCTCTCCACCACTCTGAGCCGGGAGAAGCAGCGGGGGCAGGTGTAGGGCCCCGGCCTGTATGCCCCAGCCGCCGACAGTATCCGCCTAACTTCATACAGCGAGAGGCCGAAGGCGCGCGCCGTTTCCCTCAGGGAGGCGCCCGACTTGTACATCTCCACAACGGCTTGGGCAATGTCGCTCTTCTTCTCGGCCACGTTCCAGATCTTGCCCACCGCCCTCGCCCGCTCCAGCGCAGTCCGCGTCCGCTGCCGTATGAACTCCCGCTCCATGGTGGCGACGAAGGCCAACACGGCGCGGAGGAACTGGCGGTACACCCCGTCGAGGCTCTGCAGGGCCTGCTCCCGCTCCGAGGCGGAGACCACCACGAGGCCGAGCTTGTTCTCCACTAGGTCCAGCAGGGCGAAGAGCTCCTGGAAGGACCTCACAAGTCTCGATATCTCGTAGACGAGGAGCACCTTGGGCTGAGGCGTCAGCTTCGGCGCCTCCGACATCAATTGTTTAAAAGCCGGCCTCTCCCAGGGCGCCACGGCGCCGGAGACGCCGACGTCAACGTAGTGGCGGACGATCTCTATGCCCCGCTCCCACGCCCACTTCTCCAGGAAGACCCTCTGGTTTTCCGGGTCCTGGTCCTCGGTAGAGACGCGGATGTAGGTGACTGCCGGTATCAAGACCTACGTCCGCCCTCCCTCCTGGGTCCGCCCCCGCCTCTGGGCCGCCTCGGCGGCTTCACCTCCTGCGGCGGCTGGAGCGGCGATATGAAGTAGCCCAGGGGCCAGCCGTAGGCCCTATCTACCTCCTCGGTGGAGGTGGTGTGGACGTCGATATAAATCACGTTTCTAAATATGAGGGGCTCCTCTAGCCACACGCCGACGCGCTCCGGGTAGTACGCTATGGGCTCCACGAACCACTCGTAGACGCGGCTGTCTTGTATAAACCTGACGAAGTCGAGGTACTCATCTGCGTTGTAGAACCCCCACAGCACCACCACAGAGGCCGGCGGGAGGTTCACGGTAATTCTCCCCAGCTGGAGGGTGTAGCCGAATTTGTCGGCGGCATCGCCGTATATATGCCTGGGCTGTATGGGCTCCAGCCTGCCGCCGATCTTCCTGGCGTGTTCCTGCGCCGTGTGGTACGCCTTCTTTATGGCCTCAACCGCCTCATCCCTGTTAAGTGGTAGGAACCACACAGCACCGCAAATATGCACATATTTAAGCAATACACCGGCCCGGCGCCTCCCTGCCCCCGCGCCGTGGCGCCCGGCGTCGGCCAATATATTGACATGCCCCATAATAACTGTTAGACATAAAACCGGCGCAGTCGGCGTGCCTATGATCGGGCTCGTGGCCTTGACCGTGGTGGCTGTGATAACCGCGCTGGCTCTGAGGAGGGTGAGAGACAGGGTGCTGACCGCATTGGCCGTCGCTGGGCTTGTGTTGCTTTCCATACCCGCCGTCCTTGTAAACGGAGACGCCGCGGAGAGGCTGATCGCCGCGGTGTATATGTACGCCCCGTATTGGGAATACCTGGTGCCCGTGGCCTTCTTTGCCCTGGCGCTCCTCCCAAACGGAAGAGGGAAGAGGAAAAAGAGGAGTCGTTACGTAAGGCGCGAGGTCGTCACCGTCTAGAGGCGTAAACCAGAGCCACCACGGCAAGCAAGGCGATCAGAACCGGGATCCAAATGCTTTTTTCCTCTCCCCCCGTCGGAGTGGTTGGCGACGGGGTGGCGGCTCCGTGCCCCGCCGGCGGGGGCGTCTCTGGGGAGAGACTGGGTTTTTGATACACGACTCCCCCCTTGGCGGTACACGCCGCGTCTCCCATGGCTGTGGAGTATATGGAGGCCATTATGTAGTAGGTAAGCGCCTGCGGCTTGCCGCTCTGCTGGCCGCTGAAGTAGTCGCCGAACTGCAGGTAGCTCAGCGGGAGCGTGTTGGTGTAGCCGCACTGGGCTGCACGTCCCATGTTGATGAGCGCTCTGTTTCTGGCAACTTCGAGGTATTTGTCAGGCGCCGAGGCCATGAGGGCAGAGGCGGATTCGGCGATTATCTCAATGGAGTTTGCCATGGAGGCCAGATAGAGGCCTTTGCCGTAGAGGTCCTCCGCCAGCTGCACGGCAGTGGCGTAGTCCCCGAGCGTCATCCCGTAGGTGGTCTCCAGATATGCGTACATGGCCTTGGCGTAGTCGAGGTACATCCGCGCCACCTCGGCCAGCGCGCTTTCGTTTAAGACAGGGCCGTAGGCCCTCTTACGCGTCTCGTCAATCCAAGACCTAAGGGTCACGGCCCGCGCATACATGGCGCCGGCGTCCGGCGACGTGGAGTTAGCCTGCAGATACACCTCGTATATCCGCGTGTAGCTGGCCACCACCAGATCCACGTTGTTTATGGTAACCGGCGTCTGGGCCAGTTGCGCCTCTGCCTCCCTCGCCATCTGCAAGGCCTGGTCATACAGAGTTCTGGAGGTACTCCGAGACGCCGCCGCCCGTTCCTTGTAGTACTGCACAATGCCCTGGTAGATCAGAGACGCCGCCGTGTAGTACTTGCCCTCGGCCTTCAGCCGCTCAATAACTGCAGCGTTTACGTACCCCTTGCCGACGGTCTGGTTGTAGTAGCTGTAGATCGCGTTGAAGAGGTTGCGCGACACGTCTCTAAACGCGGAGTCGTCCACGGCGCCCGGCGGAGGCGTCTGCACCCTGTAGCCGGTTAGGTAGTATATTGCGTCTTCCAACGTCCCGATCTCCACAACCCTCACGCCGGAGACGCCGCCGGGGGCCTCGCCTATGGGGACAAGCACCGTCTTTATGCCCTTCTCAGCAGCCGCGCTCACTTTCTGCGACACGCCGCCGACCGGCCCGACGAGGCCGTCGGGCAGGATGATGCCGGTCATGGCCATGTCGCCTCTAAGCGTGAGGTTGTTCATGAGAGCGAACAACGCCACCGTGATATAGCCGCTGGCTGAGGGGCCTCCGACCTGGGTGTCGCTGGCCAAAACCCTCAGCAAGGCTGTGTAGTTGGTGTAGGGGCGGCCGGAGTACCGCGCCGCCACGTAGAGGGCTATCTGCGCCGACGGGCCGAAGCCCTGGCCCGCCTCGGGGACCCCGGCGACGTACGCCCTGCCGTCTCCCGGCGTAAGGAGCGTCACCTTTATGGGGAGGACCGCCCCGCCCGTGGGCCCCACCGCCAAGGCGTTTATCTCGGTAGACGCCAGCTTCACCGTATACGTCTGCCAAGCCGCCGCAAGCACCACGGCGGCCAACGCCGCCAGTATCAGCAAGATCTTCCTCATGGCCTCACCCCCGGGCTCACTATAAAAAGGTAACTCACCTTCAGAGGAGGTCGTGCCGCGTCACAGATCGGCCTCGCCTGGGTCATCACTTTAAAACCTCCCACGTAGGTGTTTATATGGATGTCGCCGACCTCGTCGCGGCGGCTAGATACTGCATAGTCTTCACAGGCGCCGGCATATCTGCCGAGAGCGGGGTCCCCACCTTCCGGGGGGCGGGCGGGCTGTGGGAGAGGTACAGGCCGGAGGAGCTGGCGACTCCCGAGGCCTTCGCAAGGGATCCCGAGCTGGTGTGGCGCTGGTACCGGTGGAGGCAGGAGCTGGTGTACAGGGCGGGGCCGAACCCGGGGCACCGCGCCATCGCCGAGCTGGAGGCCATCGGCGTTGTCAAGGCCGTCATTACGCAAAACGTGGACGGCCTCCACCAGAGGGCAGGTAGCAGAAACGTGGTGGAGCTCCACGGCTCCCTGTGGAGGGCTAGGTGCGTGGAATGCGGCGCCGTGTATAGGCTAGACAAGCCCGTGGAGGAGGCGCCGCCCAGGTGTCCCAGGTGCGGCGGACTGCTTCGGCCCGACGTGGTGTGGTTCGGCGAGCCTCTGCCGCGGGACGCGTGGGAAAGAGCTGTGGAGCTCGCGTCTAGGTCAGACGTGGTGTTGGTGGTGGGCACATCGGGCGTTGTGTACCCCGCCGCGTATATCCCCCGCATTGCCAAGGACCACGGCGCCGTCTTGGTGGAGGTAAACGTGGAGGAGTCCGCCATCACTCCCATAGCCGATTTCTTCCTCAGGGGCAGATCGGGGGAGGTGCTTCCGCGGCTTGTGGAGGAGGTCAAGAGGAGCCTCGGCACCCGCCGAAGCTGACGCCATGAGCCGCGCCAGCCGTCGGCTCGTCGAAGGCGCAGGTGCGGGGGTTTAAATGGCGTACCTCGTCTTCTTCCAATGCCCCAGCCACGTGGTTCGCACCGGCGCGGCGACGTTTAAGATAGGGGAGGGCATCTACGCCTACGTGGGGTCCTGCGGCGCCTCGTGTCTCAAGCGGGTAGATAGGCATCTGAGGAGGCCCGCGGCGAGGAGGTGGCACGTGGATTATTTAAGATGCGAGGGGCTGTACGCCGTGGTGACACCTCTCGAAGAGGTGGAGGTTGCGAAGCTCCTCGCCGGGAGGTGCCGCCACGTGCCGGGGTTCGGCTCCACGGACGACCCGGAGGCGCCGAGCCACCTCTTCCGGTGCGGCGTCGCGGAGGCCCTCAGCTATATTGGCTTGACCACGTAGGGCGACGAGCTGACTATCTTCACGTGCCCCCCCTCAGCCATGTACTTCACGAAGGCGATGCCCTCCTCCGACAGCCTAAGCACATCGCCAGGCCCCCGGGCGCAGAGGGCGATTCCATACGGCGTCTTCTCGCCCACGCACTCCAGGTATCTCTCCGCCAGCTTCTTAAACCGCGACTCGAGGGACTCTGCGTACTCCTCCATGGGCACCCTCTCGCCGTTGCCCGTATACGCCACGTAGCCCTTCAGCCCCTTCAGCGACGCAACCACGTTGATAAAGGTGTGAACGCTGACAATCCAGCTGTCGAGATCCCCCACGAATACGGCGTTCTCCACGCCGAAACACGTGTGGCCCCAGGTATGGGAACCGCACGGTATCACCCGCACGGACAAATCGCCAAGGTCCACCCACCCGGCGGTGAACCTGTAGACGGACCCCCTGAAGGGGCCTACGGACACCCTAGGCTTCGCGTCTCTTGGCGCGCCCGCGCGCCTCAGAACGACCTCGGCATATTTCAAAGCCCTCTCTAGATCCGTCGCCATGCCGTACTCCAAGGGGTTTATCACCACCTTCCTCGCCTCCCTGGCCCCCGACACGTGTCTCTCGTGGTGGTGCGTCACCAGCACCACATCTGCCTCAACACCTTCCGGCAAGTCGACGCCGAAAAAACCTTCGTATATCCACCCGACCCCCACCCTAGAAAACACTAATTCAATACACATCTTATTTAAATACAGTACTGTAATGCCATGAGCTGGGTCGACAAATTCATCGCAGACGCTGAGCGGATGTTCCAACTACCGCGGCACGAGCTCGAGAAATTCGTCATGTATATGATGGAGAAACCTGAGAAAATACAGGAATGGGTCGAGCGGCTGCAGATTTCAGACACAGACTTCCTGATGCTGACCACCATATATACGCTGTATAAAACCGAGGAGAAGGTCATTGACATACTTTCCGACATGGAGCTGAAAGTAGACGAAGCCGTAGGTCTCATATCCACCGCCACAGCCAACCTCCTAAACGCACTACCACAAGAAGACCGGAAAATAGTGCTAGCACAGGTGCTACTCGCCACAGCCCTCCAAACCGAAGACACAAACCTACGAAACTCCCTCGCAGAATACGCAAAGATACTACTAGCCCCGGAAGAAGAAAACTAAGTTCTACGGCCGGTTCATCTGGGCAAGAACACAGGTATATAATGCACACAGGCCTTCGCCGAGCACTACTTCCAAGACGCAGAAACAGCCCGTGAAATCCTAAAGAAAGCTAAGTATAAAACACAATACGCAAAAACTTTATAAAGTCTACCCAATGTGGAGAGCGGCCGCCGTAGCTCAGCCCGGTTAGAGCGGCGGGCTGTTAACCCGTAGGTCCCGGGTTCAGGCTAGAGGCCGCCTAAAAATCCCGGCGGCGGCGTCCACGCCTTCTTCTTGTTATGGCACTATTTTTATATTGTCTGTATGGGTGGGGTATGGTTTGGAGCCGGATTGTTACTAGGGATGGGTGGGCTGTGCTCGGCCCTGGGTATGTGGCTACGTTGTGGCCGCCTGTTCCTGTGCCTAGGGCTAAGATGCCGGTGCTCGTTGGGCGGCGCGGCGGGAGGGCGGTGGTGACCCACGTGACTTTGGCCCGGGATACCCTGATGCCTCCAAAGCTCATAATTAAGGCCAGGGACTCGACGTATGAAGTCCAGCTCGTCCCGCTTTCTGAAGTCTACGGTGTTTTCAACGGTGAGCCGCATCTGGCGATGCTAAACTGCTGGGCTGAGAGGTGCGACTTGTCTCCGCTGTATGTCGTGGCGTATCCCGCGGGCGTCGCCGAGGTGGCCTACGGCTTTGTGGAGGTGCAGAGGGAGGAGGGGAGGTGGAGGCCCGCGGACCGCGCGGCGGGCCCCGAGGCCTTGAGGGTGCTGGGCGACCCCGAGCTGGCCAGATGCCTTGTGCGGAGTAGGTATGCTCCGGTGAGGTGTGGCGAGTCTGTGGAGGATGCCTTGCCGCTGGTGGAGCATTTCCTGCCTGATAGGATTTAAACGTGGTTTTTCTGGCTGTTTGTGAACTGTAGGGTTTTGGTGGTGGATCTAGACGGGACTTTGACTCTGAGCCGCAACACGTATGAGCTGTCTGCGGAGGCGCTTCTGGCGCTTAGGAGGGCGCGCGACGCGGGTCTGCGCGTTGTCCTCGCCACGGCGAACGGGCTGGACTTCGCCCTGACCATAGCCAGGTACCTGGGCATAAGGGACGTGGTTGCTGAAAACGGCTGCCTTATATACCTCGACGGCGAGACCCACGAGCTGTGTAGCGGCGATATGGCGGCTGTGGACAAGGCGGTGCTGGCCACGGGCGCCGCGGCGCCGAGCCCCCAGAATAAATGCCGGAAGTACGACCTGGCCTATATCCCCCTGGCGGAGGACGCCGTGGGGAGAATTGCGGCGGCAGTCGGCAGCAACTACGTGGTGGAGTCAAGCGGCTACGCAATACATGTGAGGCCCGCGGGGGTGGACAAGGGGACGGCCGTCAGGTGGCTCTGCGAGAGGCTCGGCGTTCCCTGCTTCCAGGTGGCCGCGGTGGGAGACAGCGACGTGGATGTGGGCATGTTGAAAACCGCCTGGGGGATTGCGGTGGGGAACGCCACTGGGGCGGCTAAGAAGGCGGCCCGCGTGGTGGTGGAGGGGCCGAGCGGGGTGGGGTTCAGAGAGGCGGTGGACTTAATCCTCTCAGGCGGGGCCTGCTCCCCGTAGGATGTAGACGTCGAAGGGCCCCACCTCCTCCTTCTCTGCCTTCTTAAGTGCCTTCTCCTCGTCTAGGGGGCGGGTTAGGCCTAGGGCGTCTAGGAGGGTTGCGTTTAGGAAGGACACAACGGAGTCCCTCGGCTTTATGTAGAACACCTCCTCGGCCACCTCTCTCAGGGCGTTTAAGTCGGCGCCTCTCTGGCAGGCCACGGCTAGGTTGAACTTTCCGTATTTCTCCGCCGCTGCCTTTATCTCATTCAGCGGCAGGTTTTCGAAGGCGTAGAAGCTGGCGGCGGCTAGCTCCTGCCCCAGCGGCGCCGGGGCGAGGGGTATGAGGGAGAGCCTGTCCATCTCCAGAGCCACCAGCTCCTCCCGCTCCTCCACGATGACCACGTCTCTCCCCGCGATGGACATGAGCTCCGAGGAGAAGCCGCAGGGGAACCACCCCGCGACCAGCGTCAACCCGCCGTAGCGCATCAGCTCCTGCGCCACCACGACGCGCATGTTTTGAAACGCCGTCGTGTATGTGTAGAGCGCCCTCTGAAGCTCCGTGGCGAGCCTGGCGACGCGTCTCCCCGAGACGAGGTACGGGAACACCACCTGTTGGAAAAGATCCGAGACGACCTCGGCGAGGGGTGATACGTCGTACGGCCTGGGGGGGTGCTGGGCCTTTTTGTACTTGTCGCCTTTTCTCTGTAGGAGGCCTATGTCCGTGAGGAAGTCGAGGAGGGGTCTCAGCCTGGGGCTTGGCTTCACCTCTTCCAGCTCCGAGAGGAGGGCCACCAGGGGCGTGTTGGCGATGCCTGCGACGATGTCGTCGCGGGGTATCATACATTTTCCTCAAGGGGTTTATATAAAATATCTATATTGTCTTTAAGCGCCGACATGTAGTAGATCTTGGCGGCGCCGACGGCGTTTGCTATCTCATCCCCCTCGACGAAGAGCCCCAGCTCCTCCGCGAGGTCCCGCTTGTTGCCTATCAGCACCACCCTCCTGTAGGGGGTGATGCCTCTGTCAAGCAGGGCGCTGTGTAGCTCCGCAATCGCATAAAGCGACGACTGATCCGTAAGATCGTACATATATATCATGAGGTCCACATAGAAGGTCCAGGCCTTGGCGAAGTTTCTGGCAACCTCTGTGGCCACCTGGCCCGGCACGTCTATGAAGTCCACCTCCTTGTCCCTCAGGTAGAGGCGGTATATGCCGGGCCTCAGCGTGGCCCTGGGCTTGAGGGAGAGGCCCAGCAGTCTAAACACGTAGGTGGTTTTCCCCACGCCCCCCACCCCCAGGACCGCCACCGAGTACCGCCTCACGGCGCCGCCTGGAGCAGTTTTTCAACTCTCGCCTCCAGCTCCGCGAGATCCCGCCTCGCGTTTTTCAGCCTTATGCAGAGCTCCCAGCGGGACACGCCGGCTATGCACCGCAAGGTCTCAACGTCTATCTTTGCAACTGGCACGTATCAGTAAGAGACCTGTAATATATATAAACAGCCCGTAGAGAAAAACCGCAACGACAATCGCCACGTCGCCCACGGCGAAGCCGGCCGCAATCCTCTTCCTTAGGATGGGCAGAAGCGCCGACGCGATCACAAAAAGCGCTGTCAAGACGGCGTAGGAGGAAAACAGAAGGAGGAGGACCCTCTTCATATGGGCATATCCAGCAGTCCTAGGAAAAACGCGAGGGCCGCCGTGAGGGCCGAAGACGCCGCCACCGCTACAGTCAACGTCTTGAATACGTCGTATTCCCCCATGGGCCTGTCCGAAACCGCGACTCTCACAAGCGAGATGATGGGCGAGGAGCAGTCTTGATGCACGACGCCGTCTCTGAGATATGTCGGCCTCGCGATCTTCTCCCTAGCCTTTATGCCGCCGGAGGAGAAGATTATCAACGCGCCGTTGACCACAAAGGGGAGTCCGGCCAAGATGAGATACGGCACTAGGTCATACAACACGGCCAGCGTCGAGAGGCTTGCCCCTAGGAAGTAGCTCCCCACATTTCCGTTGAAGGCCTTCGCCGGGTACCTGTTGTAGAGGTAGAGGGCAAGCGAGGCAGCTATGTGTATCATCAGCAGGTAGACGGCGTCTACCTGCCCCCTCACGGCCGCCACGGCGGCGAGCGAGGCGGCCACCGCCACGTTAGCCGCCGGAAGGAAGCCGTTGACTGGGTCCAGCATGTTGAAGGCGTTTGTCATAACCGGTATGGCCAACACGGCGAGCCACCCGGTGGCCCCGTAGAAGAGGCCCACCGCAGGTATCGTGAGCCTGACGTCCACAGCCCTGGCAAGCACAAACGCAAGAAGCACGGGGAAGAGGACCCTGGCGTATTCGTGTACCCCCCGCAGGTCGTCCACGAGACCCAGTAGCCCAACGGCGAGCGCCACGACCAGAAGCGGCAAAGCCGCCCACACAGACGCCGAGATGATGCAGTAGCCCACAGCCGCGGCCACCAAGGCGATCAAGCCGCCCGCCCGCGGGACGCCGTCTATCCCCTTGTAGATGTCGCGCGAGGTGATGCCCCTCCTCTTCTGATACGGCACCCACCACATCCCAAAGAGAACGCCGGCGCCAAAAGCCGCCACTGCGGAGACCGCCTCCAGAAACATATCAAAGGCTCTTGAGGAGGATGGGCAGGACAAGCGTGGCGTCTGCAAAGACGTAGACGGTTCTTGCGGAGGGCTTCACCTTGCCCCAGCTAACCGCCTCCCTAGGCCTTGCCCCACTGAGGGAGCCGTCGTACTCCGCCGCCGTCGAGACGTAGACCGCGTAGTCTAGACCGCCCCTGAACTGGGCCCACCAGATGACGTGGTGTTTGCTTATGCCGCCCCCCACGATGAGGGCCGCCAGTTTCTTGCCGCTGTGTACAAGTTCCCTCAGCGCCTCCTCGTCCCTCAACACGTCTACCACAAGCCGGGACCCGCCCCTCCTGGCCCTGGCGAGGTCGTTGCATGTCAACAAGGCGGTGCCTACGGCGCCGTCTACTATGCCGGGAACGAAGATCTTCACGCCGGCTCTAGCCGCCGCGCCCAATACGGAGTCCTCGGGCAACTCCCTGCCCATTTCCTCCGCCAGCTCGTAGGTAGCGACGGACCTGCCCCACAGCCTCTCGCAGAACCTCAGCACGAACCTCTCCACCAAGGGTCCGTATTCCTCCTTCCTAATCACCACGTTGCCCAGCCTGTGGAGGCCCCGGGCCCCCAGCTCCACATCGTCGAGGTCAAAGGAGCCGGCCATGTACCTCGCCCCCATAGCCTTGGCAATGTCGTGATCCAGCGCGCCGGCTGTCGTCACCACCACGTTGAACAGTCTCCTCCTAAGCGCGTCTGCGATAACCTCCCTAACCCCAGTGGCTACCAGGTTGCCGGTGAAGGAGAAGAAGCGGAGATCCGCCTGCTCAACGGCTTCCTTGAGGACGTCGTAGGCCTCGGCGGCATGAAGCGCTTGGAAGCCGCCGATCCTCCGGTAAAGCTCTATAACTTCCTTCATTTAATGATCTTCACCTCCTCCACCACGCCGAGTTTCCTCAGCTCCTCCAAAGCCTCCCGCACCTGCCTAATGGTGACGCCCAGCTTAGTGGCTATCTCCTCGAGGGAGGCGGCCCCGTCTATATGCTGAGCCACCTGCCCAAGCCACCTGTCCTCGACTGCCCTCACCTTGCCGGGGATGGGGACCTCCTTGCCGGGGATCTTGTAGAGGTAGAGCTTGTGGCTCCGCCACTCCTCGTAGACCTCCTCCACCACCACGGGGCGCCAGCCGGGGACCTCGAAGTCGTGCGTAACCACCCGCGTGGCGGGCCTAAGCTCCTTCTCGAGCTTCGGCTTAAGCCTCTCGTTAACCGTCGTGAGCAGATACATGGTGACCACGTCGGCGTCTGTAAGAGGCACTTCGTAGAAGCTGGCGTTTATAATCGCCGCCTTGTCTGAAAGCCCCAGGTCTTTTATGCGGGCCGTGGACTGCTCGTAGAGGTCCTTCCGGATCTCAACGCCGAAAGCCCGGGCCCCGAACTCCTTGGCCGCGGCTATTACAATCCTCCCATCCCCCGACCCCAAGTCGTACAGCACCTCCCCGGGTCTAACCCGGGCCAGCTGAAGCATCCTGCGGACAACCACCTCGGGCGTAGCCACGAAGGGTACGTCGTACATAAACCCAATGATATCAACAGAATATAAATTTATGAGCGGGAGATCCCAAAGCCACGGCGGCGGCTGGCCCATGGGCGGTATATCTACGCCCTTTAAAAACTGTTAAAGTTTATAAATGGCTGGATTACTGGCGTCGTGCCTCATAGATCTCGCGATAAGAAGGGCAGATCGCGTTCGGTGAGGCCTGCCCACCCCACTGTGCCCACCTGGATCCAGTATACGCCGGACGAGGTGGAGCAACTTGCGGTGGAGCTAGCCCGCCGCGGTTTCCTGCCTTCTCAGATCGGCTTGATTTTGAGGGATCAATACGGCATACCGCTGGTTAAGCCGATAACAGGGAAGAAGCTAACCAGGATCTTGGAGGAGCACGGGGTTAGGCAGGAGCTCCCGGAGGACTTGCTTAACTTGATCCGCAGGGCGTTGAGGATAAGGAAGCACCTGGAGGAGCACCCGAAGGACATGGCGTCGCGGAGAGGACTGCAGCTGGTCGAGTCCAAGATCCACAGGCTGGTGAAGTATTACAAAAGAGTTGGTAAGTTGCCGAAGGATTTTGTCTACAATCCGCAAGCTTTGTCGCATCTGGCGACTTAACCTTTAAAAAGCCGGCTGGTGTTTTTACGTGGAGTTTAGGAATTTCGTCATTGACCACATCGACAGGGTGCTGGAGTACTTGAAGCAGAACCCATTGGCGATATACGTCAGGAGGTCTGTGGATGCGTACCTCGCCGCGTATGCGCTGGCGGCGGCCTTGGGGGAGACGGTGCATGTGTCTGTGGTGGATTGGCCGCCGCAGAGGGGGGTATGTGTGGGGTTTAGGTGCGACGGGATGTACATAACCGAGGGTGAGGTGGGCGTGGACGACAGCAGATACAGCTCCGACTTCACGTCGCTGAGCTACTACGCCGCGGTGATCATCCAGACGCTGTCTCCGCTGGAGGAGCACATACACAGGGCTCTTTATGTAGGCCACTACGCGTGGAGTGTGGACTACTGCGAGTACAGGTGCCAGTTCCCCCGGGAGATCTTGAAGGGGGATGAGCGGCTCGCTGTGGTTTTTCCGTTTCTGGAGTCCCTGCCGGCGAGGAAGGCGCTTTCTCTCTCCACGTTGCCAGTGGTGCCGGGGGTCACAGGCCGCCAGGTGGAGGGCGGCGGGGTTATTGCCTCCATGACGCAGGAGGAGGTGGTGTCGCTCCTGGACTGGGCGCTGGGTGCCGTGTTTAACGAGGGTTTCCACACGGCGGTTTTAGACAAGGCTGTGCGGCCCTATTCCCCCGCTTTCAAGCCCGCGGACGTGGCGGCGCGGCTTGAGGCCGACGTGGCGGGGTTTGTGGATAAAGACGTGGAGACGTATGTGTCTAACTTCGCCGAGGTTTTCTACATGGTTGTGAAGAGGGTTAAGGAGGGCGTGGTGCCTGTGCAGAACCCCTTCTACGTGTATAAGATACCGCCTTACCTTTCCCACTACCTGAAGCTGAGCGACTGGGTTGCGTTGCGTCACGAGACATCCCGCGGGTCGCTTGTAGCCGTGGTGGCGCCTCCGGCCCAGCGGGCCGGCTTGAAGAAAATGGCGGAGGCCTTGGCTGAGGTGGGGCAGACGTTGCTTTTTCCCACCCACCTGGTGACGTATGTGGAGAGCGGGAAATACGTGGATTTCCTGCAGATCTATGAAAGAGGTAGAGGCTGAAGTAGCGACGCCGCTGGACTGCGGCTTCATAGACGCGGTGAGGCCCGACGATGTGGACATCCCCAGGAGCATGGAGATTCGACACATATGCGCCGGGGGGCTGTGGCATATCCATGTGAAGTACGTGGTAGAGAAGCCGGAGGATCTCCTCACTCTGAAAAACACACTTGACGAAATAGTGCGGGCCCTCCAGCTAATCGAGGCCGCGCTTCGGGGGAAAGCTTAGGTCACTCCTCTGTGACTTTTCCGCTGGGCGGCGCCATGTACCTCCCCACGTCTTCCGCGTGTTTCTCCAGGGTGTCCGCTATGTAGATGGGCGCGTTTACCCTCACCGCGATGGCCACAGCGTCGCTGGGCCTGGAGTCGAAGGTGTGCATCCTCCCCTCCCGGTCCTTGACGTAGACAGTGGCGGTGTAGGTGTTGGAGACCAGCGCGTCTATTGTGATCTTCTCCACGGCGGCCCCCAGGGCCTCCAGCACGTCTACGAAGAGGTCGTGGGTTAGGGGACGTGGGAAATCCACCTCGCCAAGCCCCTTCTTGATGGAGAGGGTCTCGGCCGCCCCTATTATGATGGGCACCGCCTTGTCGCCCCACTCCTCGGCCCCTATCAGCATTATGCCGACGAGCTGGCCGTAGGAATCCACCGTCTCAACCAGGCTCACAAGCTCGGCCTTGAGGTATTTAACCATTGTAGTTACTATTTAACGCCCTTAAATCTTTATACGCCTAAGAACCGTGATGAGAGACGGCTACTGACCGGTGATAGGTCCTGAACCAGGCTGAGCTAGTCGCTCTCCCGCTCGGACTCCTGTAGGTTTTCGAGGAGTTGCCTCCGGAGCTCCTCCATCTCCTCCTTGTCGTACTCAATCCTCTTCTCCTCAGCCACCATTACGCCTCTTTTCTTCTCCTCGGCGACCTCCGACTTCTGTCTATACGCCTCCTTCGCCTTTTCTGTGAGCTTCACCTCGTACCCGCACTTGGGGCATTTCAACACTGTTGTGTTGTTCTTCTTCTGGGGCACCATCAAGGTGCCGTCTCTGGGGCAAAACCGCATCCCGTCTTATATCGCACAGGTATTTAAGCCTTGTGTCTTCTATCTATTGAAAACTTTATAAACTATATATGATTATGTATACATGCGGTTGCTTCTTCTGGGCAACGAGGCCATCGCCTACGGCGCCTTAAGCGGCGGCGTCGCGGCGGCTACGGCCTACCCAGGCACGCCGTCTACAGAGATCCTGGAGACTCTGGAGGAGTTTAAAGACCGCTTCGTCCACTGGGCTACAAACGAGAAGACAGCCTTCGAGCTGGCCTACGGCGCCGCCCTCGCCGGCGCCAGGGCCTTGACGGCCATGAAACACGTGGGGCTAAACGTGGCGGCTGACCCGCTACACAGCGCGGCGTACACAGGCGTAGAGGGCGGCTTCCTCATCGTAACAGCAGACGACCCGTGGATGCACTCCTCACAGAACGAGCAAGACACCAGGTGGTACGGGCTCCAGTCCTACGTGCCTGTGCTGGAGCCGAGCAACCCCGTCGAGGCGTGCAAAATGGCCAAGGCCGCGTTTGAGCTAAGCGAGCGGCTGAAGCACCCGGTTATGCTCAGGAGCGTCACTAGGGTGAGCCACGTGAGGGCGCCGGTGGAGCTGGAGCCCCCGGCCCCTCCCAAGTGGGGCAGATTCACAAGAGATGTGAAGAGGTTCAACCTCGTGCCTGCCAACGCCAGGGAGCGGAGGAAGGAGCTGGTGGAGAAGTGGGAGAAGATGCGGGACGTGGCCGGCGAGTATGTCTCAGTGGAGGGATCTGGAGATGTGGCGGTGGTTGCCTCCGGAGTCGCCTACAACTACGTCAAGGAGGCGCTGAGGCGGCTGAGAATCAGCGCCACCGTGGTGAAGCTTGGAATGCCGATTCCCGTCCCCCGGAAAGTGGCGGAGTTGGCGAAATCTGTAATCGTGGTGGAGGAGGGCGACCCGGTAGTGGAGTTTCAGCTAAGGGCCATGGGCGTGGCGACCAAGGGCAAGCTTGACGGCTACTTCCCAAAATACGGCGAGTTGGATATAGGCAAGGTGGCGGCGGGCCTCGCCAAGGCGCTGGACCTGCCCTACGACCCGCCGCAACCCCCTAAGCCGCCTGTGGAGCCCGCGCCGAGGCCCCCGGCCCTCTGCCCCGGGTGCCCCCACATGGGCACCTTCTACATACTTAGGCTAGCCACCGCGGGCCTCAACCCGTTGTGGTCAGGCGACATAGGTTGCTACTCCCTCGGCATCAACATGGGCCAGCAGGACTTGATCACCCACATGGGCTCCTCCGTGGGGCTGGGCGCCGGCATTTCAATTGCAGGGAGGCAGTTCGTGGTCGCCACAGTCGGCGACTCCACGTTTTACCACGCCGTGTTGCCGCAACTTGTCGACGTGGCCACGAGGCAGGTTCCCATCCTCATCGTGGTTATGGACAACGCATATACCGCCATGACGGGGGGCCAGCCCAGCCCCAGCAGGGCAGTGCCGGTGGAGAAGATCACGGAGGCCTTGGGCCTCCCCACCTTTGTGATAGACCCGGTGGACATCAAGAGATCTGTGGAGACGGTGAAGAAGGCGGTGGAGGTGGTCAAGGCGGGCAAGCCGGCTGTCGTGGTGTCTAGAAGGCCGTGTACCCTGATGGCGGCTAGGAAGGCGAGGAGGGCGGGGGTCCAGTGGCCTAGGTACCGCGTGGATCCGGACAGGTGTACCGGTTGCGGAATATGCTACAACCTCCTCAAGTGTAGCGCCATCTCCAAGCGACCTGACAAGAAGGCCTACGTGGACCCAGCGCTGTGTGTCGGCTGCGGCATGTGCGCGGAGGTGTGTCCCTTCGGCGCCTTCGTGCCCGAGGGGAGGAGGGACCATTGGCTGGAGCTATGGCAACAAGCATAGTAATCGTGGGAGTCGGGGGCCAGGGGGCTTTAACGCTTGCGAGGTGGGTAGGCGAAGCCGCCTTGGCCGAGGGGTACGATGTGCGCATCGCCGAGGTACACGGGATGAGCCAGCGTGGGGGATCCGTGGAGGTCCACGTAAGGTTCGGGAGGGAGGTCTACGCCCCAATAGTCGAGGAGGCCGGCGCGGACTTAGTAATCGCGCTGGAGGCCGTGGAGGCGCTTAGGGGCTTCCGCTACCTCAAGCCCGGCGGCGTGTTGGTGATAAACAAGAGGGTGATCCAGCCCCCCGGCCGGTGGTATGAACTTGGCGAAGTGGTAGACGCCATCAGAAAGAGCTGGCCGAAGACGTATATAGTGCCGTGTTACGAAGCGGCGCTGGGGCTCGGCTCTCTATGAGAACTCCGTGATGCTCGGCTTCGTCTCCCAGCTACTCGGCCTGCCCATGCCGCCTAGCCTTGACGAGAGAAACCAGGCGGCGTTTCGCAAAGGCATGCAACTATTCCAAGAGGCGGCGGCCGCCTACCAGTAGCCACCCCTCGTCATCCACGTCTACACGACCACGCCAAGCCCCCCTCTCCACCAACCTCTTAAACAACTCATGAGGCGGGAGGGGGTTGCCGAAAAACTCCAGCACCCGCTCCACGTCGCGTCTAAGGTACTCCAGCTCCTTCGGGTGGCCCCGCCTCACGGCGGAGCCCCAGTCAATAAACCAGGGGTTTTCGCCGTCATACAGGACGTTAAATGGACTTAAATCGCCGTGCACCAACCCAGCCGCGACGTAAGTCTTCTCCAAGTTTTTCACAACCTCGTAGAACACGTGATCTACGTCGTCTATGCCTTCGAGCCCTACCTCAGCCAGTAGGGGGGCGGGATTTCTGTCTACGCCGATGAACTGCATTACGAGCACGTTGCGGTAGAAGCCGTAGGGCCTCGGCACGCGGACGCCGGCGGAGTAGGCGCGGGAGAGGTTGCCGAATTCCTTCCTGCACCAGGTCTCCACAAGGTGCAACTGGTCGCTTATCTTCAGCCCCCTAAACCTAGGGTCGCCCAGGAGGTAGCTGTACCTACTCTTCACAAACCTCACCGGCACGGGGTAGAATATCTTCAACACGGCGTAGGTCCCGTCGCCCCTCCTGGCCAAGACCAGCTTAGCCTCCTTGCCCTGCCCCACGGGGCCCAGCACCTCCTCCACCACCTTCCTCTCCTGCAACTTCACGACGGCGGCCCACGTATATGCATTTATGGCGTCGTCTAACACCTTGAAGTAGTCGCTGTCTCTCTCAGTCCTGAAACGCCCCACAGGCTCAGTCTATGGCAAGCATATATATCCCTTATCCCTAAGAGCCGTGGCTTCGGAGTATCTGCGCGGCACGATCCTGGAACCCATAGAGAGGAAGCGGCTGAAGGCCGCCAGGGAGTTCGTGGAGGCGACCGATGGGCGGTACGGCGCTAAGGTGGAGCTGGACGAGAAGGAGCTGTACATAAAAATCACCCCGGGGCCCGACGCCACGGTAGACGCAGTGTTGAAGCTCAAGGACATGGCCAAAGCCGTGGCGCTGGGCTTCGCCCCAGACCGGGCCCTGCAACTGGAGAACGAGGACTACGTCCTGGCCGTGATTAATCTGAAGGAGTATACGGACAAGCCCAACCACCTGCGGCGTATCCTGGGGCGGATAATTGGGGAGGGGGGTAGGGCACGCCACACCATTGAACAGCTGGCCGAGGTGGACATGGTAGTCGGGGACAACTACGTGGCGATCCTAGGCAAGCTGGAGAACGTGGAGATCGCTAAACGCGCGGTGGAGATGTTAATAGAGGGGAAGAAACACGACACGGTGTACAGATATATACAAAGCACAAAGGGGCGTTAAGAGGTTAGAGCACCCTCACGTATTCCCTGGCCGCCGTTGTGAATGCCAATAGCCCCTTTGGTCTGTACACCTCTCTCATCTTCTCTTCATACATTTCGTATCGCTTAAACTCCAGTTCTAACCTGACTTCCCTAACCGAGCCGTTTTGGGCGCAGTACGCCTTTGACGCGGCGAGCGAGAGACATGCCTCCGACCCGTCCTTTGTAACATACACCTCCACCGTGTAGGGGTGGAGGATGTTCATCTGCCTCTGCTTCACCACCTCCACCATCCACGGGTATCTGCGCAGTGTCTTGGCGATCTCGATTAACCTCTCCCTAAGATCCAGCCACTTCTTCACCCACTCCACGCCGAAGGCTTGTAACTCCGGCCACTCCCGCAGAAGCTCCTCCACGGGGTCGGGCGGAGGCGGTGGAGGTGGTTCTTTCAGCCTCTCCACCTCCCTCTTGTAGTCTCTTAGCATCTCCTCAACGCATTCCTCCGCAGAGCGGCAATGCGGCTGGCCCAGCCTTACGCCGTTCACAACAACGCCACAGAAGACGTCGTATTGATCAACCCCCGCACCCACCCTCACATACTCATACCACACACCCACATCAAAACGGTCAGACAACTCCCACAAGGCGTCCGCCACCTGTTGCCTAATACAGCCGCCCACATCCTCATCCCTCCTTCTCCTCCACCTCTCCTTCGCCCCCCATGTCCTCCTATCCCGCGAATGCACCCACACACGATACCGCACGCATACTCCCTTGCGACAGCCCTCTGCTGTCAAAAGTCCCTCGTATAGGCACCCCTCGGAGGTGCACCATTCTCTGGGCGGCGGCTCATACTCCACATACTGAAGGACACCCAGCCTCTGCGGCAGTTCAAAAACAGAGGCCACGGTCTTCACTTTCTTAACCGTCGTCATATCCACTCCTTCAAGGCCGTCAACACCTCCTCCGCGGCCCCCCTCTCGATTAGGTAGGTCCCCCTCTTGTGCCTCTTGGCGAGACCCCTCTCCATAAGCCTCGTCATGAGGCTGTGCACCGCCTGCCCACACCGCCTATCCACTCCGCATATGTTGCGGACGCGCACCGCAACCACGGCGCCTCTCCCGCCCTCCAGCCGCCTCTGGACGTACAGAAGCAGTGCGGGGAGGTACTGCTTAATCTTCCAGGTCTTTATCTGCTTTATCTTCCGCCTCATACCTCCACCCCCAGCCGCTTCCGCACATACGCGGCAACCTCCTCGCCGGTTAGCTCCAGAATCCATCTGCCGCGCGGCGTAATTGCCACAACGCCGCCTCTTATCTCCACCTCGCCTTCAAGGAGCCTGGGCCACGCCATCCAGTCGTATCTAACCCC
>Ga0079998_121460_pt1 | contig 31421 bp, 31 predicted proteins | sample PerSpoBPS_BMetaG_FD_69201 | JGI IMG/M metagenome (GOLD analysis project Ga0079998, IMG submission 69201) | Thermal spring microbial communities from Yellowstone National Park, Wyoming, USA - Perpetual Spouter B (PS_B) MetaG (SPADES assembly)... | ecosystem: Environmental > Aquatic > Thermal... | reverse complement strand
TCCCAGGTCCGCCTGCTGTCGCCGCCGCCTTGTGGGGAGGAGGAGAAAGGCGGCGCCAGCCGCCGCGGCCGCGGCTACAAGCGGCAGTAGCCACCCAGGCGGCTGACCCGGCGCAGAGCCCCGCGGAGAAGTCTGGGTTGTCGCGGCAACCGCGGTGGGCGTCGTAGGCAGGCCGGCGACCGGCGGGGTCTGCGTTGTGAGGTTGCTGGCAGGGCTGGGATGCCGTGGGATTCGCCGCGGTGGCGGAGGCGACGGCGGGCGTCGTGGTGCTCCTTGGTGTACCCGCCGCGGCCGTCGCCGTGGTCGGCTGGGCCGGCGTGGGCTCCGGCCTGCGCGGAACCGCGTAAGCCACGTAGCCCGGCCCCTTCGCCAGTATGACGAGGGAGCTGTCTACGCGGGTGAGGTTGAGGACTCTCAAGCTGGGCACGACGAGGAGGGAGCCGTTTGCCCAAATCAAGACCACGTCGTTTGTGGTTATGTTAACGGCGGGTAGCCCGTTGAGGGTGACCAGTCTGGGGACGTATCTTATGGTGACCAGCCCCCCTCCGCCGGTCACCACCGCCACGTTGCGGCCGTCTGAGAGGGCGGGGACCGGCACTCCGTCGAGCTCCACCACGGGCCCCCACATGGGCTCCGCGGGGAGGGTGACGTTGAGAACCGGGACAGCCACTGTGGCGTTGAGCAACATCACCACAGTCCCGTTGGCAAACAACATGAGAACCCAAAGCATGGGGGAGGGATGGAGGAAAAATATATTGGTTTCCTACTTGCCCTTCTTGTCCTTGTCGTCGGACTTGCCGTTTTTGCCGGATCCGCCGCTTGACTTGTCCTCTTTCTTGTCCTTCTCATCGCCGCCGGATTTCTCGTCTTTGGACCGGCTGTTTTCATCCTTACCGCCGTTTGACTTGTTTTCCTCGCTCTGGGAGTCCCTGCCGGACTTCTTTACCTCCCTCTTCTCGTCGGACTTGCCGTCTTTACTTCCCTTCTCGATCTCGATCTTGTAAGTGTTTTTGTCGAATTTTATCTCGACCGCTGTCCCGTTGAGGTAGAGCTCCAGCTTCTTCAGGTTGGGCGTAATTTCTTTTATCCGCTGGGCCACGTAGAGGAGCGTCTGGGCGTCGCTGATGTTGTACCTCTGGAGCCTCGCCGCGATGGCGGCGAGGAGATCCGCCGTCTTGTTAAGGTCCCTGGTCATTATCTTTATTTCCCACTCGTCTTCGGTCGTGAGGGTTTTGTTTAGTTTGGAGAGCCTCCGCTCAAGTTCGTACTCTATCTTCATCTTGAGGTAGGTGGCGTTTGGCGCCGACGCGTTTATGGCGCGCGGAGTCAGCATGGCCTTGACCTTGAGCTCCTTCGTCTTGTTGTAGTCCACTAGGGTTTTGAAGGCTGAGAGGAGCACCTCTGGGCTTTTGGACTGGTTGAGCAGAGACACCAGTTTATTTATGGTGGCGTTGTCGAAGTAGCCCTTGGCGAAGCCGACGACGTGTAGGTAGTACTGCTCGCCCCCAACTGTGACGTTTAGCTTTATGTTAGCCGTAATTACCTTATTGTTATTTATATTCACCACTATGTAGGTGCCGTTGTCTACGTAGGTTATGTGTATCTTGCCAGACGGGGTAGTTACATACGTCACGTTAGCCGCCAGCGCCAGCGCCGCCAAGGCCAGCAGGTATATGCCGGTTTTGGCACCCATGGGGGGCTTGCACAAACGGCTTTTTTAGGAATGTCTTCCTTCCGCGTGGGGAACGCCCCTGCTTTGCGTTCCTCCTGTGAATTCCGCCTGTTGAACGGCGGCCGGGTCCCCGGTTGCCGTGGTTGCGCGTTGACCCGCCGGCTGTTCCGCCTCAGGCGGCTGTGGACGACTTATCAGAAGCCACTTCTCAAGGCCTCTGGCGCCTCTCGCCGCCCTCTCGGCCGCGTGCTTCACCTTAGGCGCCAGTCCGCGGGGATCTTCGCCGAGCGCCTCGGCGAGTTTATACGCAATGGAGAGGAGGTGGCCGGGGTCTAGCTCTGCTTCGAATGTCCCTAGTGGGGTCTGTAGCCTAAGCCTTCCTCTATATACATACGCCTCCACCGGGCGGAGATCCCCCGTCATGTCTAGAAGAGCTACGCCGCGTTCTCCCAGCGTATACACCACCTTGGTCCTCCCGTCTTCGCGCCTCGTCCATTTCAAAACCCCCAGCTGCAGAGCCGCCTCCAGCACTGCAAAGGCGTAGTTGCCCCAACGTCTATAGAGATGCCAAAAGGCCACCTCTCCTCCCAGCCCCCTAGCCGCCTCAGCCGCCTTGAGCAAGTCGCCTGCGTTGACAAAGCCGTGTGTAGTCATGAGACGAGCTCCAAGGCGCGGACTTTCCACAGCCTTCTTACGTACTCCACGGCGGCTCTTCTCACCTCCTCCACGTCGGCCGGCCTCGGCCACCTGCCCAGCGCCAGCCAGGGGACGTAGACGACGCCGTCGCCCGGCAGGTAGAACACGTCAACTGGGTCGCAACTACACCTCTTGGCAAAGTAGCTAGCCGCGACGTGGAGAGGCGTCGTCTTCTTAACCTCGGCAAGTCTCCGCCTCCACACCGCCTTGTATATAAACAGCCGCTCAGGCGGGGCCTCCAGCAACGCCTCAACCGCCGCGCGTAGCGGGTCGCCGCCCTCCACGGCGGCGCGCACCACGTCGCGGTACCGAAGCCTCGCGGCCAGGGGGAGGTCGTGCGGCCTCAGAAGCCTGCCCTTCACCTCCAAGCCCCCGGCCCTCAGCTTGACGTAGTTCTTCTCCGCGACGCCGCCGCTTCTGGCCGGCGCCAGCAGGAAGACGTCCCAGACCCCCTTCAGCTCTAGTCTCAGCCCCTCAAGCGTCTCGGCCCAGCGGAGCACGTCGCCGACGCGCTCCTCCTCGACGTATATAGAATCCGTATCGCCGTAGATAGGCGAAAAAAGCCTCCAGGCCTCGTCGAAGAGGCGGGCGGCCTCGGCTCTAACTGCGAGAAGACACGGCTCGCATATCATCCCCCACCCCGCCTTCCCCCACGCCCCTATGCCTGAGTTCATAAGCCACTTAAGCGCCTCGGACTCCCACCTATCCACAGCCCCGAGCCTCCTCCTCAGCCACCTGCCGATGACGTCGGCCACGGGGCCCCCGTCGAAGCAGAACCTGCCCAGCAGGCCGGCCCTTAGGCCGGAGGCACAAGGCCTGGCCGTGGTGGGATCAACGCCGTACTTCGCCACAAGCGAGGGGAAGAGAGATTTGAAGTCCAGCTCAGCCACCCGCCTGTAGACCCCAGGCGCCCTGCCCCTAGCCGCGTCGAGATACGGCATGTCGAAACTCCGCCGCGAGTCCTCCACCACGTAGCCCCTCTTCTCCGCCTCGAAGTGGAAAACCGCCTCCGCCAGCGCCGCCGCCGAGTTGGTCTCAAAGACCTCCAAAATGGCGTCCACCCCGACCCCCGTCACGGAGGCGAAGGCCTCTAGGAGGCGCACCGCCTCCGCCGCGAGGGCGTAAAGGGCGTCTAGCACGTCGTCGGGGTCCCTCCTCCACGCCTTGAGGAGCCACCCGTCGCCGAGTCTCTCCGCGGCCTCTATCCAGAATCCCCTCCTGTAGAGCAACCTCAAGTCCACCAAGACGCCTCCGCAACGCGGCCGCTGTCCCCAATACGCCACGTACCGCGCAGGCGGGCAACCCACCCCACGCTCCTCCCCCATGCTCCACCTCCACACGCCGTCTGCGGCGTAGACGGCGGCGGCCCCGCCCCCCAGCTCCGGCTTCCTAACCCCCTCTAAATAACTACGCACAGACCGCGGGATGTAAGACTGCGCTACTTTGTAGCCCTTAGACACCAGCTTCGCCCTAAGCGGCTCCCAGCGCCTGGCTGGCTCGGCGACTCGCCACACCGCGCCGCTGGACTCGGCGTATACAAGCCCACGTCTCACCAGAGGCACGAGGTCAACCCTCTCAGCCTTTACAGGCGGCCTGGGGCCAATTACATACACAAAAAACCCTATTCTGGATATATATATCGATACAGCTAATAATAAACACAGAAGAGAGAGTACATTGAAAATAAACACACCGGCGGAGCCCCCAATCCACCACCTTTGAAAAATATAGATCAGACACCCACCGAATCCCCAGCGCCGCCTCTCCCCAGGAGGCGGCTCTAGGCTTGACGCCTACGGCTTCTCCCGCCCTCTTTGGAGCCGCGAGGGTGGGCACGTACCGGCTCCGCATAGTAGATTGGCATTTTCATCGCTCGCGTGTTGTACCTGAGGGGGGCGCGTTCGCCTCGTCTTGTTGGCGCTGGGGCTGTTTAACTCTCGTTTTGTTTAGTCTCCCTCGCCGCGTGTGCCGTTGAGGAGGTGGCTACTGTCGCAGTAGGCGCCGGGGGTGTTCAGCTGGAGGAACTCCTCGCGGCATATGGTGAACCGGAGGCCGTGTCTCCGGGCGGCTTCTGCGGCGAACTCCAGCACCTTTCTCCGGTAGCTCTCGGGGGCGTACCACTGGCCGTGGAAGTACTTACCCTCTTGGAAGTAGAGCCTGCGCCAGAGGGGCGCCTTTTCGGGAAAGGCGGCGGCGAGTCTGGCGAAGTTGTCCCGCTTCGCCTTGTATGTGCTTGCCACCAGCTGGACGGCCCCGGCCTCCGCGGCGGCGTCGACAACCCCGGCTATGTTCTCCTCGTCGTCTGTGAGGTAGGGCAATATGGGGTCGAGGCGTATCGCCACCGGTATCCCAGCCTCGGCGAGGCGTCTAGCCGCCTCGATCCTCCCCGCCGGCCTCGGCGCCTTGGGCTCCAGCACAGCCGCCAGCTCCTCCCTCAGCGTCGTCACGGTGAGCTGGACAGCCACCGCGTCTCTGTGGCGCCGCAGTATGTCCAGGTCTCTCAACACCAGCGGCGACTTCGTCGTTATGACCACCTTGTAGCCCCGCTCCAGGAGGATCTGCAGTACTCTCCTGGTCAGCCCCAGCTGGGCCTCCGGCGGCGTGTAGGGATCCGAGGAGTTTGAGAGCGCCACCACGGCGCCTCTGGGTATCTTCTCCAGGTCTCTCCTCACCTTCTCCAAAAGCCCCTCCTTAGGCCTTGGATTGAAGGCGTCAGGGATGTAGGATGTTATGTAGCAGTACAGACAGCCGTGGCCGCAACCGGTGTATGGGTTCAGGCCGTATTTAAAGGGACAGGTACAGAGAGGGTTCTGCCAGGGGTCAAACGGCCGCACCACGCTGAGGCTTATGCGCACGGAAAGAATGCTAGCCGAGGATAAATCATTTACGTCGGCCTCACCTGACGTAGCCGCATTCGAGCATCTATGCCGGAGTTTAAAATATTAGGAGAGCTACCAAGTCTTTGGGCTGTCTCGGCTTGTTTAGGTCTCGCGTCAACAAGACGCCGTGTCTCCCGGCTTGGGCTACAGGTCGTCGTAGACTGATTTTATGGGTCAAAGCTATGTCTAGCGCTCTCTGCAGGTGTCGTTTTCCGCCTCCTAAGCCCACTACAGAGCTCTCCAGGTAGAGCCCTATTGGGGTGCAGAAGCGACATGGATGCCCCTTAGGCAGTCCTAGACACATGTATTATGTAGATCATGGTTTTTATTTCGGTTGATGTAGTCTTACATGGGTTTCAAGACTGGGATTCAGCCTATTGACGAGCAGATTCCCGATGGGATTCCTGCGGGTTACGTAGTGCTCATTGAGGGATTTTTGGGCGTCGGCAAAACCTTCTTCGCATCTACCATGGCGGCCACGGCGGCTAAGGCGGGCGCGCCGGTGCTTTTCTTCTCCATCGACGCCATGGCTGACGAGGTTGTTGAGGAGATGCAGAGAAGGGGCGCCTCTGCGGAGCGCCTAGTTGTGGTGGACGGCTTCGCGGCGCCTAACGAGCGTTACTCAAAGCTCAAGCCTCCTACAAGACACAGGCTGGAGACCCCCGACGCCTTCGCCTTGATGAACAAGCTGGTGGAGTTCGTTGGCGAGTTCAGGGGCGGAGTCGTGGTGGTGGACTCCCTCAACGAGGTGGTTATGAGGAGCCCCGGCTCCGCGCTTGACCTCTTCCGGGCCTTTAAGATCTTCGCCAGATCTACCGACTCCATGGTGGTGGCCACGGCGCATACAGACGTTGAGGAGGTCTACGGCGTTATGGCAACGGCGGAGCACCTGGCCGACGTTATACTCCAGATCGAGGTGGATCCCAACCTAGAGGAGATGGGGCTCTACGTGAGGCGCATGAGGATCGCGCGGGCTAGGAGGCTTAAGGTGGCCCACGACTGGATCCACTTCGAGATTGTGAACGGGCGCGTGGTGGAGATAGATGTGAGGACCATGTTGAAGATGCTTAGCAAGCAGCTGAGGGAACTGGGCATCGAGATGAGGCAGGGGCGTTAAACCCTCCTCAGCCGCACGGTGATCTTCGTCCCGTCTAGCAGGGCCTCTGCGTAGAAGCCCTCCTTAAGCGGGCCCGGGTTGACGACGATGGTGCCGCCTAACATGTCCAACCCCCTGTCTTCGTGGATGTGGCCGTGTACCGACATCGCCGGCTGCCTCTCTTCTATGTATCTCCTAACGGCGGCGCTCCCCACGGGCCTGACTCCGCCCACCTTATCCAGAACCCCCCGGGGCGGGTTGTGCACCACGAGTATCTGGGGGGTCGGCGTCAGGCGCTGCAGGAGGCGTTCCAGCTCCTCCTCCGTCACGCGGAAGAGGTCGTTGAAGGGTGTGGGGAGGCTACCGCCGGCCCCGCCCACCGCGTAGGGGCCCAGCGGGAGCACCCTCCCGTGCACCGGCTTCACCGCGGCGTTTTCGTAGCGGGCTAGCTCCGGCGGGTCTGTGTTCCCCGGGACGAAGTAGACGGGGGCGATGCGGGCAAGCGCCTCTAAGGCCTCCACAGCCGCCTTCAGCGATCTGCGGTACGTGAAGTCGCCCGCCGCGATTACGGCGTCGAAGTTGCCGGGAATCTTCTCAGCTGTTTTAGCCGCGTCGTGTACGTCAGCCACAAGCAGTAGGCGCATGGCCTAAACGTTTGGGTAGTAGAGCCTGAATATCTCCCTCAGCTCCGCCAGCTGTTGCTCGCGGCCCAGCCTCCTCACGATGTTGCGGGCCAGCGTCCACACGGCGTTGACGTCTCTGCTCAGCTGGATCCTGCAGGTGGGGCACCGCACGAGTCTGCCGCGCTTCTCCATCCTCCCGCCGCAGAGGGGGCACACGTCGGATAGCATTGTGGTGTGGAGCTCCACGTAGTGATCGCGGGCCAGCTCAAAGACCTCCGCGAGGAGGTGCTGGAACTTGGGCAGTACGGGGAGATCCACCACGAGCACGTTTACCCCCTTCTTTGGGTGGAAGGCCTCCTTTACGCCCCCGGCGACCCCCTTGGCCGCCAGCTCGACGTAGCCCCCCATCCTGAAGACGCGGAATACTACGCCGTTTTCGTTTACGTCCATGGCATGCACCACGAAGGGAGATCCCTCCACGAGCTCCGGCAGGCCCGTCTTCTCGTCGGGCCGCACGAGCCGCACCACGGCGCCGTCTCTCCGCACGAGCACCTCCGCCTTGGTCACGCCGAACTGTGTGGGGTCTGTATACGTCATCCTCCAGCTCTTGTAGACACACAGCGGCAGGTCGCCGGAGTATAGCGACACGAAGCTCTCCACAAGCCGCACCACGCCGCCCAGCTCAACCACCTTATAGTCGCCTCCCAGCGCCTCTCTCGTCTTCTCAGCGTCGCACCGCAGAAAATAGGTGAACATGCAAACCCCCCACTCCCCTCTTTAAAATATTTCTTGCAGGCAACATTTTTAAACCGGTGGCCCGGGGATCGACATGTCTGAGTTTCGTGTGCCCGACGCAGGCGAGACCCTGGGGAAGGTCATAGAGATGCTGGGCGATGGGAGGTTCAAGGTGATATGCGCCGACGGCCAGATACGCGTGGCGCGGCTCCCCGGCCGGCTGAGGAGGAGGCTCTGGCTCAAGGCCGGGGACTACGTAATCGTGGCGCTCTGGGACTTCGACCCAGAGAAAGGCGACATAGTCCACAAATACGACAAGAGAGATGTGGAGGAGCTCAAGAGGAGGGGGTTCGCAGAGGCCATCGAGAACCTGGACCGCTACGCGTAGCCAGAGCGTGAGGCGCCGGCCGACGGTTCCGACGCGAAAACCGACCCACAGCCGCAAAGCCTCTGCGTTGTATGAATTACCAGCTCCTGGGGACGTGCCGCGTAGCGCGCCGATGCTTGGCGAGGCGTGTGTGCGACAAGTTTTTAAAGTGTAGTGTAGAGAGGGGTGTGAGGTTTCCCCCTGTGGGGGTTGACCAAGTCCTTGGGCTTCTGAAGGTGATTCACAACTTGGGTGGGAGGACAGACGCCATGTACATAAACGATGCCGTGGATGCGGATCTCGGCGACCTCGCCCATGTGGTCGACGCGGCGGAGTTCCTCGGCTTGTTGAAGGCGTCCGGCGGCGATCTGGAGCTCACTGCGGCGGGCCGCGACGCCGTGGAGAGGCCGTTGCGGGAGTTTCAGAAGTATCTAAAGAGGAGGCTTTCCGAAGTAGAGCCCTTCGCCAGTTTGGCTAGGTTTGTCTCGGAGAGGGGCAGAGTGGAGGTGGGGGAGGTGTTAGAGTTTCTTTCAAGCTTTGGCTACGGCGAGGAGGGGGCGAGGAGGATTTTAGACTGGGCCGTCTTTGCGCAGATTGTGGAGATCGAGGAGGGGGAGAGGGTGGTGCCTTCTTAGATGTAGCTGTAGACCTGGTCTAGGTAGCGCTGGAAGTCGGGGCTCTTCCTGTTGCGGGGGTAGGGCAGCTCTATCCTCAAGTCAGCCACCACCTTGGCAGGCCTGGTGCTTAGGACTACCACGCGGTTTGCCATGTAGACCGCTTCGTCTACTGAATGTGTGACCATCACCGCCGTATGCACCGTGGTCAAGTTGTCGTGCCAAAGCCTCACCAACTCTGCTCTTAGGCTCTCGGCCGTGAGGGGGTCCAGCGAGGAGAAGGGCTCGTCGAGTAGCAACACCTCCGGCTCCACCGCGAGCGCCCTGGCCAGGGCTACTCTCTGTTGCATCCCTCCGGATAGTTGGCTGGGGTACGCCTCTTCGAAGCCTGAGAGGCCCACGAAGGCTAGGTATCTTGCGGCGGCCTCCCGCGCCTCTTTCCAACGCATGCCCCGCGCCACCAGGGGCAGGGCCACGTTGTCCATGGCGGTCTTCCAGGGGAGCAACGTGTGGCTTTGGAACATGAGGGCGATCTCTCTTCTCGGCCCCGTGATGGGCTCTCCTCTGAACTTAACGACTCCTTCGTCTGGCTTCTCGAGGCCGGCGAACATGCGGAGCAACGTGCTTTTGCCGCAACCGGAGGGCCCCAGCAGAGCCAGAAATTCTCCATGCTCCACCGCCAGCGACAGGTCGTTAAACACCACAACGCGTCCGTAGGTTTTCTTTATTTTCTCGGCCTCTAAGAGCGCCATCGTGCCGCCGCTTCGTAAAGTTTTTTCCACACCGTCTTGTTCACAGCCACCACTATCGACGTCATTACAAGCACCGAGGCGAGTAGCCCGGCGACGTCGCCTCTCTCCGCGGCGGAGCCCATGTAGCTTCCAAGCCCTGCGACGTCTGCAAGAGGCTCCGCGACGACTGTGGCGTTCCACGCGCCGCCCCAAGCCGTCAAGAGGCCGGTTACCAGGTAGGGGAACGAGGCAGGTATCAACACGTGGAGATAGTAGACGACTCCCCCGATTCGGTATGCCTTTACCAGCTCCAGCGGCACGTCGCGTCTAGCCGCCAATAGGTTAAAGACTGTATACACGACGCTACCGGGGATGAGGAGGACCAGGGCGAGGGCTTCCCCTTTCACGAAAGAGGCGAAAAGCGGATATAAAAACACAGCCGGCACAGAAGACAGTATAGAAAGAGAGATCAACACGCCCAACTCGAGTCTAGGTCTCTTCACCACAGCCGCCAACGTCGGCAGACCCAACGCCGCGGAGATCCCGAGCACAGTTAACACTCTGGCGAAGCTGTACGGGGAGTCCAGCACGGAGTTGACGAATCCGCGCCAGAGATCTTCCAGAACAGGCATCGAGATGGGCGACTGCAAGGCGTAGTAGATCACCAACGCCAGAAACAGAACTACGCCGCCTAGAACTACATAGAAGCCGTGCTTCACCCAGACGGCAAGCTTCTCAAGCAGGTAGGCGGGGGGCTGTGGAACCTCTTCCACAAGCCGCCTCAACACAAAGACGTACAGAGCCAGGTTGGCCAACACGCCAGCTACAATTCCCACATACGCCGTGGTGTGGTCGTTGTTCTCGAAGGCAGACACCACGAGGCTCCCGATGCCGAACAGCTTGATCTCAGTGCCCAGCGTGATGACCTCCGACGCCGTTATGAAGAAGAAGGCGTTCGCCCACGAGATAAGCACGTTGTAGTAGACGCTTCTAAGCGCCGCCGGGACGTAGACGTGGCCTAGGCTCAGCCGCTCGTTGAGGTAAAGCCGGGCGTACTCCGTGTACTCCCTCGGCAGAGTCTTGAGAGATTGGTATACCCCGAAGATGAGGTTCCACGCCATCGAGGTGAATATGAGAAACACGGCGGCGAGCTCGGCGCCCACGGCGGGTAGCAATGTTATAAATACGTATAGGGCAAGCGGGAAAAAGCCGAGAATGGGAACCGACTGCAAGACGTCAAGAATAGGCAGAGCCGCCGCCTCGACTCGTCTAGACTTATACATGGCGTATCCAACGGCATATGCAACTGCGACAGTAACCACGAGAGCTACACCCATCCGGATAAACGTGGCGGAGAGGGCCAACAACACCGTCAACAAACTCCACACGACCCCATGCCGGAGGCCGTGCCAGAGGTATATATATATATTCATAGCGACATGGGTTCCCCTCCATAACGACCTCTGTACTCAGCACTCGGCAAAATCCTCACAACTCAGGCGAGGTCTCCCACACATCACAAAACCCCCAAGTAGATTCGTTTAAAAATATTAAAGACACCAGTGAAGCACAACCGGCGTCTCATCCGCCGATGCTGTACGTGTTTCCGGAGAAGAGGATTAAGAATTTAGAACATTAACGGCTTGAGCTTAAGCCGGCGTCGGGCGTGAGCTTGTTGGTAGGGCCGGGCGCTTCCAGCAAGATCTTAGAGTTCGCCAGCTACATAGCGGCATTGGTTGGGCGACCATTAACGCGGCTTTGTTTCTCGTATCTTCTCTACGTCGTCTGTGGCGATGCCGTCTATTCCGGCACTCCACAGCCGCGCGGCGGTCGTCTCGTCGTTAACGGTCCAGGCCACTACGGCGAGGCCGAGGCGGTGTGCAAAGGCTATGGCTTTCTCCGTGGCGAGGCGGAAGTGGGGGAGCACCAGGTGGCACCCCAGCTTCTTCGCGTCTGCCACGCGGCCGGGGGGCTTGGCGTAGACAAGCCCCTTGTATAGGTCGACGCCGGCCAGGGCCTCCTCGTGGAAGCTTATCACCGCCGTCCACCTCTCGGCGCCCATCTCCCTGATTACTTTGACGATTTTCGGCGTGTCTTCTGGGTGTTTTATTTCTATGAACATCCCCACGCGGCCTGCCGCAACCTCCAGCGCCTCTTCTAGAGTGGGGACTTTGTACCCCCCCTTCTCCACCTTCTTCACCTCAGCCAGGGTGGCGGTCCGCACATTTAGAGATACGCCGAAGGTCCTCCCCAGGTTGTCGTCATGGCTCAGCACCGGGACGTCGTCTGCCGTCACCTGCACGTCTACCTCCACCACGTCGGCGCCGCTGTTTATCGCGGCCTCTATGGAGGACAGGGTGTTCTCAAGCTCCCGGCGCGGAAACCCCCTGTGGCCTACCACAACCCGCCGCCTCAGCAACTCGAGAATATCCATAACCGGTCAGACATAAGCTTATATATGTTCTATTGCCCTATATTGCATGGGCTTCTTCTCAGCCCTGAAGTTGGCCCTGCTGGGGCTTCTGGTAATGCTTGTGCTCAGCCCCGCCGCCGGCGCCTCCTTCTTCAAGAAGGCTCTGCTTGGCCTAGCGGGGCTGATCCTCCTAGCAGCGGCCTACCTCGAAGAGCGATGAAGGTGCTGGACCGCTACAGCAGGCAGATCCCCGTAATAGGCGAAGAGGGACAGCGGAGGATTAGGGAGACCTCCGTTGCTGTGTTCGGCGTGGGGGGCCTCGGCAGCCTCGTGGCTAGGTATGTGGTCGGCGGCGGCTTTCGGCGGGTGGTGCTGGTGGACTTCGACGCCGTGTCTGTACCCGACCTCCACCGCCAGATCCTCTACACCACGGAAGACGTGGGGAAGCCCAAGGCCGAGGCCGCCGCCAAGGCGCTCAGGGCGGTGAACCCCGAGGTGGAGGTGGTGCCGGTGGCCGAGCCCATAAGCCCGGACCTCGCCGAGGGGGTGCTGAAGGAGGTGGACATCGCAGTTGACGCCCTGGACAACTGGGCGGCGAGGCATGTGGTCAACGCCGCCGCGGTGAGGCGCGGGAGGGTTTTAGTACACGGCGCCGTGCAGGAGTGGTACGGCCACGTCACGACGGTGGTGCCCAGAGCGACGCCTTGTCTCGAAGACCTCTTCGGCCGCTTCAAGTCCCTGCCCACATGCGTTCTAGGCTTCTGCCCAGTCCTCGGCCCGGCGGTGGGGGTCATCTCATCCCTCATGGCACTTGAGGTGTTCAACGCGGCGCTCGGCAAGCCGGCCCTCGCCGGGAAGTTGCTGGTCGTCGATCTGAAACATATGGCCTTTGACGTGTTGGAGGTGGCGCGGAACCCCTCGTGCCCCGTCTGCGGCGTATAGTTTTTTAAACCGACGCAACGACGCGACTGTGAGGCTCACCCCGGCGCAGAGGCTCGTGCTTTACTACATGGCCTTTGAGCTGGTGTACCACGGCAGGGTGTGGTTCACCTTTGAAGAGCTTCAAAGAGGCACGGGTCTCGCCGTGAGGACGTTGAGGGCGGCGTTGGTGGCCCTGCGGCGGCAGGGCTACGTTGAGGCCTTCATGGTGCCGGGGAGGGGGAGGCGGCTTCTGCACAGGGTGAGGCTTGAGAGGCTTGTGCCTGAGCCCGAGCTGGAGGGCGTCTACCTAGTGGACGCCGCTGGCGACGCCTTGACGCCGGATGCCGTCTCTGTAATCAACAGGGCAGAGGTTGTGCTCTACACAGAAAATGTGCCTTTGAGAAGGCTGGAGGGGCTCGCCAAGAGGCTGGAGCCTTTCCGGGGCGAGGTGCCGCAGGCCAAGTCCGTCGCCGTGGTTTTCAACTCGTTGATGGACTGGGACAGGGTGGCCCACCTCGCGCCCAGGGCCCGCTACATCTGCGCCTCCAACGCGTTGGACAAGGCGGTGGGGGTGTGTCTAACCTGCGGCGCCGTGGACATAGACCTCAAGAACATCAGGATCAAGTCGCCGGGGCCGGACCTCGACAGTCTCCTCGCCCAGTACGACGTGGTGGGGACCGTCACCGTGGACGGCTGCGGCGGACGGAAGGCGGAGCTCCTCGTGCTGAGGAAGAGGAGCCAGCAAAAAGATAAACCGACGTCTTGACAGCTTAACAGCGCACTTAGCCACAGAAATACTTATTAATTCTGTATATAAATACGTTGTATTTTTAGAAATGTTTAGCGCTCTTCACTGATAGCCTAAATGGCGCGATCTTCCGGGCTGTCCGGCGGCGCATTGTCGGCTGACTGCGCGACGATGCATGTCTGCGGTTATTTGATGAAGATGTGAAAGGGGCTTGTTTACCTTGTTCTTGCCTTACTGCTGAGGCCGCGCCTATTCTAGGAGCCACCTCCAGAGGGGGATGAACTTGATGCCGTCCTCCTCGCCTTCGTAGTCCCAAGTAATTACTGTACACCTCTTGGCTTTCAGCTCCTCCCTCGCCTTCTTTAGGGCCTCTACCTCTCTCCTTTCGACCTTGTCCTCGGCGTAGGTCACTTGGATGAGCTCCAGCGGGCTGAAGTTCCTGGCGACGACGAAGTCCACCTCCCTCCCGTCCTTCTTCCCGTATTCCTTCCAGTAATATATGTCTCCCATGTCCCTCCTTTTGAGCTCCAGGTAGACTGCGTTCTCCATGGCCTTGGAAATGGAATACTCGCAACCCCTTACGCGCACGTAGCCGGTATCTATGATGTAGAGCTTCTTAGGGTTCATCTGCCTCCTCCTCAGGCTTTTGTCGAAGATCTCCACGAAAAACGCGAAGTAGGTCTCCTCAGCCCTGTCGAAAAGAGACGAGACCGTCTCCTTCCCCACTCTGAAGCTTGACCGTAAGTCGCCGTAGACTTTGTTCATTGATATTAGCGAGGAGTAGCCGCATATTAAGGAGTCTGCGAAGTACTCAGCCACCTCCGGCTTGACTATGCTCAAGTCTCTGACGACCACCGAGTCGAAGTACGACCGCAGGAGCCTCCTGTCGCCGCTCAGCGCGGCGGCGGGGTAGGCGCCGTACTGCAGATACTCCCTGAGGAGGGAGAGGACTTTCCCCCTCTCCTCGGTGTAGCCGAGATACCTCCCCAGCTTGACGCCCTTGAACCTCAGAAATTCCCTGAAGGAGAGCGGGTAGACCTCGTAGCCCACGCTTCTCCCCCTCATCTCGTCCGCCACCCTCCTCGGAGTGAGCTCAGAGGTCGAGCCTGAGAGGTAGACGTAGGCGTTCAGCCTCCTTCTGAGCCAGCCGCCGTAGTCGCCCACCCTTTGGACCTCGTCGAGGAAGAGATACCTGGGCCTCTTCCCGGCGAGCTCTACGAAGGCCTCCACCATCTCGTCGAGATCTTGGGCCCTAACTCCCCTCAGCCTTGAGTCCTCGAAGTCGACGTATAGTATCTCGTCCTGCGAGGCCAAGCCTTTATCCAATATTTTACGGATAGTGGAGAAGAGCAGGTAGGTCTTGCCCGCCCTCCTCGCCCCGGTGACCGTCACCACCTCGTTTGGAGCCAGGGGGAGCTCCACCTCCCTGTCTAAAGCCTCGGGAGGGCCGCCGGAGAGCCACTCGGCGATAACCCTCTTGAACTGCTCCTTCACGAGATGGAGCTACCTTGGGGGTTTTTAGACTTTTAGAGACCAGTTTTTAGGGCAAACTGGTCTGATAGAGACCAGTTTTACGGCGGAGCAGGCGCCTGCAGATGGGCCACATGCGCCTCGGCCGCTCCGACCTTCCGGCTTAAAGGCCGGCGGCCAGCCGCATCAAGGCCTCCACCGTGATCAGATCCGCCTCCCGCGTCTCTCTGGTGAAGGATTTGGCGAATATGGCGTATTTCACCTCCCAGCCGCTGGGGATGAAGGCCTGGGCGGCGGCGCGTAGCTTGGGGAGGATTTCGTCTGGGTCCGCCGGGCCCCACTTGGCCTCGGCCAACGCGGCGAATTTACGCTCCTCGTTGACGCCGAAGGCGTCTACATCCAGCTGAACTCGTCTGCCGCCGCGCCGCAGAAACGCCGTCTCCTTCGTCGCCCTCTTCACCGGGTAGATGCGGGGTAGAAGCTCCCTGACGGTCGCCTCGAAGGCCCAGCGGAAGAACTCCTCCAGCTCCGCCGCCGCCACGTCGCCGAGCGCGTCCTCCGGCGTCACGTCTCTATGGCGGTATACGGCCCTGAGCCAGAAGGCGTAGAACCTGTCCCTAAACTCGTAATACGTCCTCCTCCCCTGAAGCGCGTCAATACGTGGAGGAGCTCCGTCAGATCCCTTATATACGGCGGGAGGGAGGTGGCCTTAACCCCGGCGTGCGACGCTATCTGCTCCAGCTTCGTGGCTCCCCTGGCCACCGCGTCTAGGATGGCCAGGTGGGTGCGGTACTCTCCGCCCAGCGCCTCAGCCAAGACGAACTCCACCTCGTGCCGAAGCGGGCCCCCCTCTCCCGCCACCAAGAGGCGAACTGCCTCCCCCACGGTCTTCACGCCCCACTGCTGGGCCAGGCGGTAGTAATACGGCACCCCGCCGAAGAGCATGTAGAACTTGAATGCCTCCTCCCCCGCGACCCCCATTTCGCGGAGCCACTGAAAGACGGCGGAGGGCTCCAGCTCCCCCAGCTCCAGCACCAAGTCAGCCCGGCCAAACAGCGGCGACCCCGACTCAGCCACAAGCCTCTTCACAAGCCCCACCACAGACCCAGTGATGATTACATCAGGCGAAAGCCTCGCCCTTCAGGGCGGGGATGGGGAGAAAGCTTTTAACAACGTGCGTTCCTATGGCTAGGCCCCTGCTGGGGGCGGATGACCCGCGGTGCTGGCCCGGGTAGCTCCATGACCCCCGCCCGAGGGGCCGCTGAAGGCCGGGCGAGGGCGCCAATGAGCCGCCCAAAGGGGAACCCCGGGGCGGGGAGGAGGTCAGGGAGGGCTTCTCAGCCCTAGTGTCCCAAAACCTCTGCAGTATATACGGCACCTCGGGAGCCACCTCGGCAAACCACTGAAACTCGTCAAAAGCCACCGCGTAGCCCCTAAGCGAGAAGAGGACGTCGAAGAACTCGTCCCAGCTCGCGAACCTGACGTATCCCGGCAACCCCGCCGTCCTCCTCAACGCCTCGCCGTATTCCTCCAGAAGGAGGCGGGGAGGCTTCCTAGGGTTCACGAAGAAGTAGAGGTGAGGTCTCTCCTCCAGAAACTTAAGCACGAGGGCCGTCTTCCCCACGCGCCGCCTCCCGTAGACTACGGCGAGGAAGGGCTCCCTCAGCCTCCTGAGGAGCCCCAGCTCCCTCTCCCTCCCGTATAGTTTTATTACAGCCATAATAATTACAGACGTAATAAGCTTGTAAATTGCACATAGAAACTGACGGAGGCCGGCGCGCCCAGCGGCCAGCCGCGCTGGGCACCCACGCCAAAAACCTGAAACTGGCTCGCCGCACGCCGAGAGCGGCAGAAGCGAAGGTGTGAATCCCACCGCCGTGAGCGCCTCTGAGGGCTAAACCGCGCCGGCCGATACACCAAGAGTCGCCCTACGCCGCCGCATCACCCATGTCACCGAGGAGCCAGACCTCACATCGCCCCTTCTGACCCCCGACCTGGGAGTGGCGGAGGTCCGCAACGGCGTCTGGGTAGATGGCGTCGGCTCGGGTCTTGCCGATGTGCACAACGCGTCGGCGAGGTGTGGGCGTGTGGGGCCTTTCGGCTGGGCGGCTATGTACGGTTTTGTCAGCGATCTGCGGCGTGGTTAAGAGGTAATTGTCCTAGTTGGTCGAAGTTTTAATTTTGAGATATTAGCTGTGATGTGGAGAGGATAAGGCTTGAGTTTGCGCCCGGTGTTGAGACGGAGTTTGTGGATAGGGACCGCGCCCTTGCGCAGGTGGTGGAGTGGGCGGAGAGAGGCACCTGGGCCCCCTTCGTCATATTCGGCCCGGAGGGCTGTGGGAAGACCGCCTTTCTCCGGCAGGCGGCTTCTGGGTTGCGGGAGCTGGGGTACGACGTCTTCTATCTGCATCCGCTGGATAGGGTCTTCTCGGCTGAGGTGGACGATGCCGACGTCAAGTCGCTCTTCCTAGATCTTGTGAGGAGGACTCTGGAGGATGAGAGGTGGGGGCGTCTCGCCATGGCTGTCTTCGACTTGGTGAAAGCGATCCTTAAGAAGAGGAGGAGGAAGATCGCCATTATTGCCGACGACGTCTTCCAGGCTATCGGCCTGGACAAAGCCGCCGCCTACGTGAAAGGACTGCTAAACACGATAGAGCACCCCGTGTATAGGTACGGAAACATTGTCGTACTCGTCGCCACCAGCGAAGGCGTAAGCAGACGCGAAATTGGGAGACATAGATGGGCTGAGCTCATGTCCATGTGGAACATGCCGAAGGAGGGCTTCCAGCAACTATACGAGAAACTGCCTGGCCCCAAGCCCTCGCTCGACGACGTCTGGCGTTGGACAGGCGGAAATCCCTACATGCTCCGCGAGCTCTATGTGAAGGGATGGGACGTGGAAAAGGTGGTCAAGTGGGTCGTGGGAACTAAGGAATTAACTGCAGATTTCGCCAGGCGTTGGGGGAGATGGCTGAGGGAGGTCGTCGACGACCCAGAGGCGCTTTGGGGCCGCGGCGCACCGCAAGAACTGCTGAACGAACTTATCGCAAAAAATCTAGTCGTGTATAACATGTACGAGAGAGACCCACACTTCTGGGTCGACCAGCCGCCTCCCGAGAGGGATCCGGAGCTGGGCATAGGCAAACACGTGGCGTGGCAGACACCCATACACAGGGAAGCCGTCAGGAGGGCGCTGGAGGACTAACGCGCCAAGACCCTCCTCACCTCCTCCAGCGCTTTTTCCAGCTCGTCGCCCCACTTGACGCGGCTTTTCAGCGCCTCTAAGCGTCTGGCGAGTTCTTTGAGGAGTAGCAGGACGTCGGCGGCGGCTGACTCCCTTGTCGTGTATTTAGACAGCGCCATGTCTGGATCCGGGCCGTGGTATTGGTAGTCGTGGAGGTCAAGCGCCTTATCCGTCCAGGCGGAGATGCCGTAGTGGCCCGCCTCTTCTAGAAGCCTACCCAACTCCTTCATCCTAGTCGTCGGGATCCGTGGCACGGCCTTAGACTCCAGCCACCTCCTCTCATCCTCCGTCTTGGCCAGAGCCTTCAGCCTCTCAAGCTCAAGCCGGAGGAGGGTCGCCAGGAGGGCCTTCCAGGCGTGGAAAGCCATCCCGGCGGCGTCGCGGGTGAAGCCCCTCTCCAGATACTCCAGCGCTAGGCGAGCCTCGCCCAGAGCCTCAAGAAGCCTAGCCTCGATATAGCCCTCGTCGGAGGGCTTGGGAAGCGGCTTCTCCACAAGCTCAGCAACCATGGATGTGGCGGGGTCGTCTCTTAAAAGTCTTTACAGCACAGAACCCCGCGCAGACGCCGCGGCGTTCGGAAGAGCCGCGCCCATAGGCCCGCAGATACAGCTACGTCTGCGGAGAAATCTCTGCACTACAGAGAAAACAACTCGCGGCAGTCGCCTGCCCGGCGGCGGTGCTTCTAAGATAAACATGTGACAAATGCCCGTTCTGCCAACGCCACCTTGCAAATGTGATGTATCTCGACCTAGTAAACAGTGGAGACGGCTCGCTCTTGGCCAAACGCTACGTCCGTGATGCCAAGTGGGCGCTCACCATCGCCGAAAGGCTTGAGTCTGCCCAGCTAAGGCCCAACAGAGCTGGCCCCTACTACATGATATACATCGCCACCACTGACCTCCTAGGGCTTGCAGAAAAAGACGAGGCCATCAGAAGGGCCATAGCGCTGTATCTCGCCGAAAAGGTGAAGAACGGCACGCCGAGGCAGAAGGAAATAGCCGAAAAGATCTTGAAGAGACATCCCCTTTTTCTTACCCTCTCAGCAGGTTCTCGACGTGAGGATTCTGCCGGGAAGACGTGTCGGGATCTCCTCTCTGCCCTTCTGCCACAAGCCAAGGCCATTTATCGGTATAAAAATGGATCTGTGGCGCAACTTGTCTGGGGTCTCCGGGCGCTGGGATCGGCGCGGCAACGAGGCGGCTGTTTGGTATTACGCGTAGTAGGAGCTAGCGCAACTGCTCCAGCAGAAGCGTGTACTTCATCAAGCTGTCGGGAAACATCAGCACGTAGACGCCGTCGCGTCTCTGGGCGGCGAAGGCCTTATACACCGCGCCTGCGCTGGGCCCTATCAAAAGCCCAGTCCTCTTGGCGAACTCCCGGACCCCCTCCAACGCCTCCCTAAGCGACACGTCGACGACCTCGGCGCTGATCAAAGAAAGCCACTTCATCCCCGTCTCCACCCGCCGGATGCCCGGTATCCAGTCTCTGGGCTGCACGCCTATAAGCTTCGTGCCGTACCTAACGCCGAAGTAAAACCCCAACGCCGAGGCGTGGCCAGACGTGCCGAGCCCCGCGACGACGTAGTCCGGCCTCTTGCCCACCGCCGACAGTTGCCAGTCCAGCTCCGCGGCGGTTCTGAGGTGGGCCACGAAGTTCATGTCGTTGCCGAACTGGTTCGGGTGCACCGCGCCCTCTCTTATGTCCTTCTGTAGGTGCTCAAGCGCCTCCACTGTCATGGAGACGTCTAGGATCTGGTACTCGGCGCCGAGGAAGTCGAGGAGGGGGGCCACGTACCTCCCCGCCGTGGGGATGTAGAGCTTCACCCTTTTGCCCAGCACGTTGCCTAAAGCCGCCAGGGCGACCGCCACGTTGCCGCTGGAAACCTCCACCAGCCAGTCGCCCCCAACCGACTTAAGGAGGTAGTAGGTGGTCCTGTCCTTCACGCTGGCGCTGAAGGGGTTGAACCACTCAAGCTTAGCATACGCCTCGCGGGGCTGGCCGGACACCTTAAGCAACGGCGTGGGCCAGCCCCCCATGAGGAGCTCGACAGAGCTGTTGAACACTCTGTGGAGACTGGGCTTCGGCATAAGCTCCTCCAGCCGCACCACCTCGCCCACCTCCACCGGTCTGTCGAGAAGCGCAGAGAAACACCCGGCGACCTCTCCACTGTCGACCTCGTAGAAGCCGGACCTTATGAACTCCTCGTAGTGTCTAAGACACACCCCAACACGACGATTGGTTTGTTGATGTTTATAAAGCTAACGCGCGACCTGCGGCGCCGCGTCTCTCAGATATATGCCGTAGGTCCTCAGCAACGCCACGTGCAACGCCGTCATTACGGCGTATACGCCCAACGCGGCGGCGGCCAGGCCGTTGAGCGCCAGACGGGGGTACGCCGACGCCACGAAACCGCCGAGGAGGCTGCCCACGCCTATGCCGAGGCCCAGCACGACGCTGTAGATGCCCATCACCGTGCCTCTGTACATGATGTTGGCCTCGTCGCCTATCAACGCCAGTATGCTAGGCCCGATGGCCGAGGTCAAGAAGAGGAGCGGCCCCGTCAACGCCACCGCCTCCACTGGGCTGAGGCCGAGGTGAAGCGCCGCGTTGAGCACCACCAAGGCCAGGAGGCCGCCGACCAGCCCCAGCCTGAAGGTCTTCACGCGGCCCCACCTGTCGGCGAGCCTCCCGAAGAAGACGGCTCCGGCCCCCAGCACCGCCAAGGCCCCGATGAAGAGGACGCCCACCACTAGGCTTTCCCCCAGCCTCCCCACTACGTGTTGCGCCAGGCCTCCCCCGGCGTCCCCCACCCGCAGAACCCTAGGCGCGAAGATCCCCAGGCCTATTATCGTGGTCAAGGCAAACCACACAGGCAGAAGGACGACGGCAGAAGGCGGCAGGACGGAAAGGAGGAACCTGCCCTCGGCGGGGGCCACGGGCCTGGTCTCTGGGAGAAACGCCGCGAAGAGCGGAGTGGCGACCGCCGTGAAGAGCGCCACGGCGAGGTAGGCGGCGGGGCTGTGCAATGCCGTGTATAGCGCGGAACCGACGAGGTAGCCCACGCCGTAGCTACCGAGGTTCACAAACTCGAAGCCCCCCATCCCCACGCCTCTGTTTCTAACCTCGGTGAGGTCTGTCGCCATGGTCAGCGACGCGGTTAGGATAAACGCCGTGGTGAAGCCGATCACGCCGTTGAGCAGAGCCTCAAACCAAGGGCTTTTCCAGGCGTAAAACGTCAGCGCCAAGAGAATCATGGCAACCGACCGGACGAGGTACCCCAGCACCAACGTCTTCTTGCGGCCCAAGGTGTCCGCCCAGCGCCCGGCTATCAACGCGCCGAGGGCCTCCAGAAAGGGATAGGCCGCGAGGACCACGCCGGCCTCCAGCTCGCCGCCGCTGGCCAGCTTAGCCACCAGAAAGGCGCTTGCCCCCGAGCCTATACGCGCCACGAAGATGGGGATGTAAGATGCCGTAAGTCTCACGGCGCTTCCTCAGCTCCCTATTTTAAATTTTCTACAGACCCCCACAGGAGGTCGTGCCGGAACCTAAACACCTCCTTCGTCCGCGCATCGGCTATCTCAAACTCGTCGTTTACAGGCCTCACGAGATAAGGCCCCACCCACTCCGGTGCGTGGCCGGCAGTCGACAGCGCCAAATACATAGCCGCGGCCATCAAGGGGCCCCTCACCCTGGGGCAGAAGGTCAAGGCGGTTCTGTCATCCACCACAAGCCCGCCTAGGCGCTTCATCAGCTCCTCAACGGCCTGCGGATCCCCGAGAAGCTCAACGGCCCTAAGCGCCCACTTAACCGCTATGCCGAACTCTATGCCCACTCTGGCGAAAAACCAGGCGTCGCTCGTATTAGCGGCTAGCTTCGCCCTCTGGGCCTCCAGAAGCCTCAGTTGCTCCGTGGAGTACCGCGAGTTGTCCCCGCCCATCAAAACCTCTATGTACTCCTTCAGGTGCAGCCACCCCTCAGGCCCCAGCCGCTCCTCAAACGCCTTGTCCACCGTCTCCCCAACCCAGTCCACCAGCCTCCTCAGCCCCTCCCTCCAGGGCGCGGGCCCGTCGCAACCGCAGTCTCTGCTCCACCTCCCCAGCCCGTGGGGACAGCTCCAAGAGGTCCGCTCCACTATCTCCACCTCGCCCCGGTACCCCCTCTCATACAGCCTGCCGAAGTTCGCCAGCTCATCCCTGTGATGAGCGATAAACTGCGCCAGCATCTTCTCGGCGCCTTTCTGGTGATGACCAAACGTCTCGCCATCGAGGGCCACTACCACATCTCCCGAGGCCCCCCTTAACGCCTCCACAAATTTTTCGAAGCCGCCGAAGGCCAAGGCGTCTGAAAGCCCCTCGTCCCGCACGAAGGCCGCTATGCTTCTGCCGCTGGGCAGAACCACCTTGTAGGGCCCCCCGGCCCTCCTACCCTTGACCTGGCTCTGGGTGAGGACGGTATACGCTATGCCGTTGTCGGCAAGCACCTCAAGCGTCTTGAGGTCAACCGCCATCTCCGGGAGCCACATGCCCTCGGGGCTCCGCTTAAAATGCCTCTTGAAGTACTCCACGCCCCAGTAGACCAAGACGTCGCGGTCGCGCCGCGGCACCAGCGGCAGGATGACGTGGTAGTAGGGGTGCGCCAGGGCGTTGCCGTAGCCCCACCTCTCAAGCCCCGCCTTATCCGCCTCGCGGAGGGCCATGTACACCATGGGCCGGCTCTGCCTAAGCCAGCTCAGCAGGGTCGGCCCCACGTCGAAGTTGACCCAGCTGTAGTTGCCAAGCTCGGCGTTTGGCTCGTAACACTCGTGGGAGATCCTCTCGTTCCAATGCCTATACGGAGAGGCGGAGGGCTCAGGGAATATCATCTCAAGCCAGGGATCTGCCCTCTCGGGCTGGTAGAGGTGGAGGTGGAAAACAATCACACAAAACAACCGACGCGAATTTAAAAAACCAGCATCCCAGCCCACAGCGGCCGCGGCCTCACCACAGCCCCATAGGCTAGGTGAAGCGTTGCATAATACACAAAATACAGCGGCAGATGCAACGGATCAGGCACATACTCCCTATCCACCGCGTAGGGCATAAACACCGATACAAAAGCCAATAAATTAGTCAAAACCACATACAGAAACACGTACAACAAAAGAGAGAAAAGCCTCCTCCTGCCAACCCCCAAGGCGGCCGCCGCCACAAACCCGCCAACAAACCCCACAAAAACCCCGACAGAGGGGTGAACCACAGCCGCAAGCAGAAACGACACAAAAAGAAAAACCCACCCCCACAGGGAGTACACCCCAAGAAAGGCCACGTGGTAAGAGGCGGCCCCCAACGCAAACAAAAAAGGATAATCAAGAGGGTTAAAGAAAAAAAGAGGCAAATTCAACAAATACAACAACGCAGTAGAGACCAACCCCCTAGCGATAATACTGCGGATCACAGGTTCTACTAGGCGGCTGTTGCTGATATAGACAGTGCCATGTGGAGTATGGATCCACACTAGAATCTGCGTAATATGCCGAAAACGTGGAGTAAGCCTCTAGATATGAGGACTCCGCTAATCCCACAATGGAGTACGAACCAAGTACTAGCGTATAGCTATTCACTGCTCTGCTCATGGGATAGTAAAGTCTTGCTAGGACTACGTTTGTACGCTCTTCCCAGCCTACGTTTATCTTTACAACACAACCATCGGTTGATAGTGTCGTCTTGGCTCCGCTCAATGCAGACTCGGCCACCCTACCGGCAAACGTAACCACCTTATACGCAGCCCTGATTTTTGGATCTTGCGCATATCTATCCACCACAAAGCCTAAGGCAGAGAGAGCCGTGTTGATATATCTTACAATAGACAGAAGCTCGTCAGTCAAGGTTCTCCCCCTCCCCTCAACCTCAAAATATTTGTTGGGCTGGCCCAGACAACCCGTGTATACAACATGCTCGCCAGCTGGCAAGGGCACCACGCCGCTTGGAGTTACAATAGGCGAGAGAGTCAACCTAAGATGGATCCCATTTAACGAAAGTCCAGGTAGATCTGGTTCTGCCTCTATTCTTAATACTCCATTCATGACATAGGTTGCATCAAGCCATTTAACTGACGAGAACACAAGTGAGGCTGGTCTGTTGAACTCGGGTCTCCGCATGCCGGCCACGTACAGTTCGTATACCTTGAGGGAGGTGCCTTGCGGTAGCGGGCCTATGGCTAGGTCTGTGGTGCCCAACAGGGCGTAGGGCAGCGGCAGAAGGCTCGGGCGGAAGGTCACGTCGACTGTACTGTAGTAGGCGCACCCACCTGAAGAATAGCTGTAGTAGAAGGTGACGCTTCCGATCCAAAACGGCCGGATGTAGACGTCGGCTGTAAAGCTACTGGGCACGACGGAGGAGCAGATAACGGCGCCTACCTTAACTCTCACCTCCTCCGTGCCGTGGACGCCCCCCGGCGGGATGTGTATAGGTATGGCGGCGTAGACGCCGGAGCGTACAGTAGACGCATATCTAAAGCCGTATGAACTTATAGCCTTCATCCCGGCGGCCCAGCGGTTGTCCATGTGGCGAGACGCGTCGAACACGCCGACCACCACCACGTCAACCGACCTATACGCCGAATTTAGGTTCCTAACGCCGACCGTCAGCTTTAGCTGTCTGCTGTAGCCCCAGTTGACCACCGGTATCGACATGACGAAGTAGTACGGGCTCCTCCCGTCTACTGCCACGTCCACAGCTAGGTTGAAATAGGTATAGGTCGTCTGGGCGTCTGCGACAACCGCCACCACCCTGTACCGGCCCGGCTGAGTCACGTTTGTGAGGTAGATGTAGAGGTACCTGGTGCCGTTGGGGAGATCTATGGGGAGAGACGAGGCGAAGCCGTTCGGCGCCAGGGTGGCGTTGGTTAGGTACTTCGACTTGAAGCCGCCCGATATAGTCCTCACGCCCGTCAGTTGCTGGGCCTGCAGGGGGGCCTCCTCAACTGCGTCAACTCTGCCGACTTTTCTAACCTCCACAGCCGAGGGCCTCGGCGCGACTACTGGAGCCGGCGGCGGGTCGAGGGGGTCTCTGTTAGAAATCACCACGTATCTACCCCCTATTTCATAAACCTCGCCGCCTCTCTTAGCCCTTGCGGGAGGCCTCTCGGGCCTGTCAGGGAGGGAAATACACACCAAGGTCTCATCCCCAAGCCGCGGCGGCAGGGCGTGGGACCTAAACGCGTACCTATCGACATCTGTGACGTTGACCAAGGGGACCACGTCCATCTCTACGGCCGCGACTCTCCACGGCAGATGCCTCGGCTCGCCGCGGTGCCAAGCCAGCACGGCAACTGAGCCCAGATCTCTGCCAGCCAATCCCAGGGCCTTGGCGGGCACGCAGACCTCCTCGAAGGACACGTCCGCACCTTGGCCCGCGGCCGCCAGAACCACCGCAAGCAACAGCACCGTTACACCCATCTTAAGCAACATAACTCAAAAAAAACGAGTATATAAACTTTGTGCCTGCGTCTTATGCGCCTGCCGCATTGCATATAAACTGTGTATAACTACCCGCCGTGGAGCCTCTACATGCCTTGGCGATCGCCACGGCCCTATACGCCGTCTTGCTGGCGGCGACTTATGCAGTAATGGTGTTGAAGTCGCCTCAGCCCTACAGAAGGCCGAGGGCCGGGGAGGCTGCGGCGCTTCTGCTAATCCTGGCGGTTTTCTTCGCCCTTGGCTACCTCCTCCTGGTAGGCCTCGGCTAGTTCCTGTATAACGACCTCGGGGTCGTCGGGGCCTACGTATTTTGCGTTGATGAGCTGTACCCCGCCCGGGAACTGGAAGTAGACGAACTCGCATACCCCTCTTAGTAGCGGGCGCCTCCTTACGTAAATCTTGTACCGCTCGCCGATCTGCAGAACCTCGGCGTCAGGGGGAGGCGCCGGGACCTCCTTAAACACGTCCATACTCACCACGTAGTTGCCGTCTTCTTCCACTATGCGCGCCCTAGGCTCGCCCCTCTCGTCTGTGTGGATCCTTATCAGAGGCACGGGAAAAGAGAGGGTTGGGGTAAATAAATATGAAAAAGGGAGAGAGGGAAAAGGGGGTTGGGGTAAAGACAAAACTGTTTTTACTTAGATCTGTTCCACCTCGGCGACGGGCTCCTTCCTCCTAGACAGCGCGAAGTAGAGACCAGCCGCCGAAAGTCCGCCTGCGGTGGCTAGGGCATCTAGCGTCGTGATGGGAACGCCGCCTACCATGGCCACTATCGGCGTCTTGACCACCTTCTCGGTGTCGCCGTTGACCTCTAGGGTGTCGCTTACCTTCACCCTGCCGCCCACGTCTATGTTGACCTTGTAGGTGCCGGCCAGCACATCTGGGAACTTCACCGCGCCTGTGCCGTCTGTCTTGGCGGAGGCCGGGAAGCCGTCAATAGACACGGAAGCCTCGGCGATGGGCTGGTTCAACGCGCCGACCACCACCACCTTCACCTGGTAGATGCCCAGCGTCACGGGTTGCGGGTTTGCTACCAGCGAGTTCACCACCACCCGCGCCGCCTTCACGCCCTTGTAGCTTATGTCCAAGGTGAAGGGCTCCGGCCTGTAGACCTTCACCTCCACGTAGCCAGCGGAGGCGGCGGCCTCAAACTTGTCGGCAGTGGCCGACAGCTGTGCAACCGGCTTGCCCCTCGTGTCCACCACGGGTATCCTCATGGGGCTCCAGCTGATCATGAAGGTGTATGTGCCGGTCTCCTTGGTGTCGCCCATCTGCACCAGCAGGTACGCCTGCCTCCCGTCTGGCGATATGGAGGCGGCCCTCACGCCGCCGCCCCACACCAGCTTCACGTCTGTGGCGTTGGATATCATGGCGTTGCCCGGCGTCCTTATGGCCACTATCTTGGCCAACTCGGGCAGTTGCATCACCACGGCGGTCCACTGGCCGTCCGCCACGTCGACGTCTGTGATGTTCACCAGCGCTCTGTCGGGTAGCCACTTCACCTGGGCCTCCCTGTATACGATCGGTATGTAGATCACGTTGACCGTGCTGGGGAGGCTCGTCGTGATCTTAAACTGCTCGCCGTATACTATGGCTATCTTGTACCGGATGTTGAAGTTCCACACAGGCGGGATCAGGTAGGAGACGCTCCTCACTATTATGTTCTGGTTGACGTCCGTCACCGTATCCACCAGCCCGCCCTGGATGGCGATGTCGCCGGTGATGTCCTTGCCTATTAAGTTGGCGTCGCCGGTGTAGGCAAACACCACGTAGCCCAGCAACCTCCAGCCCTGGGGCACGCCGACTTCGGCGCCGGTGACCGCGAATTCGCCGTTAGCCGCCACGGTGGCGGTCTGCTTGGACAAGCTCTTCACAAGCATGGCGGCGGGCAGAGGCTGGCCCTGCGCAATCATGATCTTGTACTTCCCCGGCGTGTTTATCTCAACAACCTTAGGCTCCACCCTGTACACCGTGGCGGGGGTGCCGTCGGGCCTCTCCACGGCCTTTATCACAAAGGGCGCATAGGGCTCGATGGTGAGCCGGGCCATGGCGTTGAAGCCCTGGGCCAGCTTGCCGTCGGGCACGTTGATCTCGATAGTGGTGTCTCCGTTGAGCGGGACGTAGCTGGCCTTCACGTAGGTGTATGTGACCCTCACCTTGACCTCTATTTGGTCCTTCGCGGTGTTTACCAAAGTTATCTTAGAGACGTCAGGCCCCGCGTATACGGCAGAGACGAAGCCGTTTTGGTCGAAGGTCTTGCTGAGCTGCCCGTCTGCGCCTATCTGCACAGAGGGGTAGGCGCCTAGGAACTCGATCTTCATACCGGCGTACACATAGCCCTCGCCTGGGGTGACGTACGGCTTCGCCAACGTGGCGAAGCCCGCGCCTTGTATCTTAATTGTGGTCTCCTCCACCTTGTAGGCTATTTGTTCGAGTTTTGCGGTCGGCGGAATCACCACCGTCGTTGCGGCTAAGAGCAACGCCGCCAATCCAAGCGTGATTAGGAATGTTTTGGTCATGTAGGGTAGACGCGCCCCCTTTTTAATGACAATACGCAACAACAGATTCAAACTAGAGAGATATTTTGGTAATACACAGCTGATTTATAAACACCCCCGCGCCCTCTTCGCCGTGTTTACAGCTCTCCTAACCGCGCGGCGCGGAGGAGCTGGCATCGCGTGTACTCAGCCCTCGTTTCCTCACTCCCATGAGGCCCGCCGGGGCGGGGCTCACCGTCCCGTCTCCGCCAGCCACCTCACTATGGCCTCTGCGAGCTCGGCGAAGCGGACGAAGCCGTCTAAGTGATCTCTGTCGCACTTGAGCTCTATGGTGCCGTCGCTCCTCCGGCGTATCCTCGGTTTCTTGCCCGTCAGCGCTTCTACCACGGCGGCAAATCTCTCGGCGTCTGTCTCTCTGCCGCCGGGGGCGTCGGCCGCGGCGTATCCCACAGCCGCGCCGTCTCTCCAATGCCGCCGTATGTTACGCCTTGCGATTCTACATAAGGCGACCTGTCCATGGCAGACGGGAGAGGGAAAAGGTGTGTGGGCCGCGTGGAGACATCGGCGGGTGTCCAGTCTGTGAGGGCTGCTCTAGAGATGGCGCTGGTTTAAATTTCTATCGCTGAAGATGATGGCGTACGGCGGGGGGGCGTATACGCCTCACACGCAGGTCGACGGCGTCTACGGCGCTCTGCATCTAGACGTCCAGAAACGCCGCCAGGAGGATGAAGATATGAAGGGTGTTGGGAGAAGAGGCGACATCTGCCCGCTCTGCTTTGACACATCCAGAAGAGCGTGGAAGGCGGGGAGAGGCTACATGGCCGCGGCGCAGACGCGCGACATATGCGGCGGTACGCGCATGCGCTCCGCCGCTAGTGACGGGCCCAGTGGACGCAAGGCGGCACAGGAAGGAGTATACCTAATCGAGAGGGCTGAGGAGACATTGGTGGCAGTTTTGAGAGAGTGAATATGACGACGGCCGCCGGATTAGGACAACGCCCCATCTTTGAGCCGCCGCAGAGGCTGGGGTTCTTCGGCAGAGTAGCCTCCGCGGGAGTGATGCACCAACGACAGATGCCTATACAATGGTTGACGGCGGAGGGCTACGGGAGAAGCTTAGCTACGAGAGGCACAACTATGAGAGAAATCCAAAATAGAAGCACGACGTAGTAGACTAGTCCCGCCCACTGCCAGCCGCCATCGCCTCCGGCAACCCGGCCACAAGAGCGGCGCCGGAATACACCAGCAAGAAGGTAGATGTGACGTACTTCCACAACAAACTAGGAGGGGTCGTGAACGAGAAAAAAGTATAGACTATCCAGAGTATGTAGAAGGCAGTCACCACGTGGAGGAGGACGCGCCAGAAGCTCGGGCGGCGCAGTAAAAGCAAAGACAACAACGGAGGAGAGATAAGGACAACAAAACCAAGGGTCCAAAGTAGGTGATTAACAAACATGTGCATCAACATATCGCTAGAAATGTCGCGTCCAAAAAAGTAGCTAGTATAATAAATTTTACAGAAAAACATAGAAAAGTCGAGAATAATATAGATAAATATTATTAAGATGACTAAGAAAATCTTGTTGTAAACCTACCAAAGCTTAACATATATCCAGTTAATGGAGGCGATAATTGTCCTTAGAGGAGCGCAGTAGTCGGTGTCTAGTGTGTGCTGGGGAGTGCGTGTCATCCTACTCTGACGGCCTTCGCGGTGGCGTTGTACAGTGGTTGGCTGATTGTGAGCTTCTCAGGCTCCAGCTTGACTTTGACGTGGTAGGCGCACCCCTCAAGGACGGGGCCCATTATCTCCCGCTTGGCGCCTACCGCGGCTTTTAAACCGCCCATGTACCTCAGAGTTTCAAAACCTTCTATGTTGAGATACACGCCATCGCCGAAGATGAAGCGGCTGTGGTTGAGATGATAGGGCCTCATCCCGTAGCCGATGGAGAGGTAGCCTACGCCCTCTTCCACATCCACCACGAGGATGCCGACGGGCATATACGCCTCAAGGGTTCTGGCAAATATGCAGGGCACTATCCTCTCTTTGGCGCAGAAGCAGAGGTCGCGTTCTGCTTCGCTTTTAAACGGCTCGCCGGTGGGTCTGCCTGCAAGAGCCTCTCTTATAAATACGGCGTATGTCTTCCCGTCGGCGCGTCCAGCCGTAATGCATTTAAAGTTGCTGTACACCCACCAGTCGATGGGCGGTCCGCCGATTATCTCCACTGCGCCGGTGTAGTTGCACGGCCCCCACACAGAGCCAGTCACTTCAGCCGCGCCGCCGAAACAGACGACGTCACCCCCAATATGGCAGACCCACGGCGCCGCGATAAAAGGCAAAGCCAAAAACACAAAAACCAACAGAAACAAAAAGAACAAAAAATACTTTAGATGCTTTATCTTCATCTAGTTGGGTCTACAGATACTGGTAAGTAGCCTATGTTAGAGACGACTGCCCCTCGCCAGTCTCCTCCACTAACAATTCCATACGCGCCTAGTTTGTCGTTGGAGTCTTCGAATCTGTAGACGGGGCTACCACTGTCGCCAGGCTGTATGCCCATAAATGCTACAAAGACGTTGCAACACACGACGACGTCAAAGGTCAAGGCTCCCCACCTTTGCCCGGTATATGTCACGTCATAGTTGTGAAGTATTAACCATCCGCGTGTTACGTCAGTTGTTATACCAGCCTTTGCAAGCTCCGAGAATAAACCCACGTCATATTTCTGGAGCCTTCTGACGACTTGGCCGTATAGCGGCGTGGAGGATTCAGTAGGCTTAAAGACCTTAGGCTCGCGCGGGACCAGAGATCTCATAGCAACTATATCGCAGGAGGTCACTAACTTGTTATTCTCCCAACGATAACTACACGTAGTCCATATAGAATCGGCAATCAAGTTCCAACTGCTCCGGTCTGGTTGATATATCTCTGCCTGCCCGTTGGTTCTATCGGTTCCGGTCCAGTGTATGCAGTGCCACGCCGTCAACACCACCGGCGTGTTGATATCAACGCCTGTGAAGCCAAGCGTACATCCAGGTATATGGACCTCATCAAAACCTGGCCCTCTATAGACTTGCTCGATTTTAATCCCGCCCACTACTGGTCTGAATCTGTCGTAACGGCTTTGGGCTAGCTCGGGCTTGTCGTATAACACCTCCACCTCTACCTCTGGGTCTATTGACTTGACGAATCTTTTGATTCTCTCAGCGGCGGCTGGGTCCACGGCTTTTTTCTGGTGTGCGTCTTGTGCCGCAGTGGCG